>Ga0155025_115_pt2 | contig 2511 bp, 2 predicted proteins | sample RifCSPhighO2_01_FD_105993 | JGI IMG/M metagenome (GOLD analysis project Ga0155025, IMG submission 105993) | Candidatus Yanofskybacteria bacterium RIFCSPHIGHO2_01_FULL_41_21 | reverse complement strand
TTGGTCGACAATTTCTTTTAGTGGGCCGTGAACTGGTACGAGACCTTGAACTCCCTCTGCAACAAGCACACGATCTTTATAACTTTTGCCATGAAACTCCTCTTCAGATTTGATTTTTACTCCCTCTTGCATGGCGGCAACAGAGCCCATGCCGCGATAAGACTTAAACATATATGTGTTTTTGCCTTTTTTGAAAATACTTTTAAATCGCGACGGAACTTGTTCTTGAGTAAGTTCAACAATTTCTCCAGGTGCCTCCGAACATGAAGCAAAGAAGCTACCCATCATTACGCAGCTTGCCCCGGCGGCAAGAGCTTTCACGATATCGCCTGAATACTGGATACCGCCGTCTGCAATGATCGGAACATCGGCTTCAGTTGCTGCGCGTGAAGTTTCAAATATTGCCGTGATTTGAGGAACGCCCATCCCCGATATAATTCTAGTTGTGCATATGGCGCCCGGTCCCATGCCGACACGCAGTCCGTCAACACCGGCTTCAATCAGCGCTTTTGCACCTTCATAAGTGGCCACATTGCCACCGAGAACCTGAAGATCATGATAAATTTTTTTGAGATCTTTTATAGTTTGAATAATATAATCCGCGTATCCGTGGGCCGAGTCCACAACGATTACATCGACTCCTGAGGAAACCAGAGCCTGAGCACGGTCTGCTGATCCGTGTCCTGCGCCAATCGCCGCGCCGACTAGCAAACCCATATCTTTAACTTTTTTTACTTCTTGTGCCTGTTTTTCAACAGTAAGATTTCTGTGAATGATTCCGATTCCCCCCGCACGGGCAAGGGCAATTGCAAGCGCCGATTCTGTCACCGTGTCCATTGGAGCCGAAACCAGCGGAATCTTCAAAGAAATTTTTTTTGTAAGTTTTGTCGTTAGATCGATTGAATCACGCTTAAAATCGCTGTAGCCAGGGAGTAAAAGTACGTCGTCGTAAGTAATTCCTTTTCCGATTATTTTATCTGCAATGTCATTATTCATATATTTACAAATATAAATTACTTTCTTTTTCCTTCATTGGTATAAATGTCGCATTAAATCCCCATTGCACAATTTGCCTGATTTGATCTTCACTCAACATTTTCTTTTCAAGGACGTATTGGTATTGGTCACGAAGATGTCCATTTTCTATCGTTTCCGGCCAATCTGTATTTAGTGAAAACTGAACGCCCTCGTCATAAAAAGTTTTTAAAATACGCTCCATTTCAGCATCGTCTTTTACGGCCTTTGTCATAAGATTACTTAAAGGACAGACTTCAAGAGTGATTTTCCTGGCCGCCAGTTCTTTCATAAGTTTTTTATCATAAGCGGCTTTTACACCATGGCCGATGCGATCGGGGTTAATTGATTCAATACACTCCCAGATATCGTTAGTATCATCGGTTTCACCGGAATGGGCCGTCACCTTAAGGCCATTCTCACGGGCTTTGGCAACTAGATTTGTATAGTCTTTAAAATGAAATCCCTGCTTATTATAGTTTGAAAAATCGATACCTATTACTCCGCGTCTTTTATATTTAATTGCCTTTTCAACGATTATTTGATTTTGTTCAAATGTAAACTGCCGGTCAAGACAGAAAATGAGGCCGGCCCGAAGTTTTGGGTATTCAAGAAGCGCCCTTTCCATCCCGCGGATCATTGCCATGATGGCATGATCCAAATCCACCTGTCCTTCACGATTGTGTTTCATCGGATTACCGCGAAGTTCATAAAGCGTGATATTATTTGACCGATAGGCGCCACCGAAAGTTTCATAGACTCCTTTTTCAAGAGCTAGTGCGCCTGCGGAAAGTTTGTTAAGAATTGGGTGATATATGGTATCAAGATATTCTTTAAGAGACATCTTACGATTCGGCGAGAGGACAACATGTTTAACAAATTCGTGATAATCGCGTTTGGGCAGCTTGTAACCTTCGGAATTTGCTATATGCCAGTAAACATGGGGCGCAATTGAAGAGCTTATGTGAGCATGAAGTTCAGGAAGATGTTTCAGACTATCTTGAATCTCCATATATAATTATACTTATTATAATCTAAAAAGCAAGTAAAAGTATAAAGCAATCGTTCCAGATTCTGTAATAATTTTTCGCTCGTAACCTAAAATTTAACTCGGTTCCAAGCAAAGTTGTCATCAATGTTCATATTGTCGTAAGTGGTATGTTGCGTGGAAACTCGTAAATTTTGGTTTCTTCGCTTATTTGTTAAAATATCTGTAAACTCAAACACTTCAAGCTTCCGCCGCCTTTTAGATACTCTTTCATCTTCAGTCCGTGAACCGTAAAACCGTAGTTTTCTAAAGTTTTTTTAAGATTATCGGAAATATTTTTATTCACAAGAATATGATTGTCAATTTTTATTAAGTTGCAGGCAAAAGCATCGGCATCATTTTCATTTACAGGTATTAAATCCTCAAAGTATTCGTCAAGTGTTTGCTTGCCTTCGTCGGTAAAGGCGCCCGGATAATAAATAGCAATGTTCTGACTAAGCGGAGCAAAA
>Ga0155025_115_pt1 | contig 3409 bp, 2 predicted proteins | sample RifCSPhighO2_01_FD_105993 | JGI IMG/M metagenome (GOLD analysis project Ga0155025, IMG submission 105993) | Candidatus Yanofskybacteria bacterium RIFCSPHIGHO2_01_FULL_41_21 | reverse complement strand
AAAAAAGTTTGGGTTTGTAAGTTGCAAAGTGACCACTTCCTTTTGGAGTGCATGAATGAGAAAATCTTCCGCTTCATATGATGTTCGTTGCCCCCACCCCATAAAATACGTGTGATCTGCTCTTACAAGATCGCCTTGACCTTCGAAACTCACGGTTGGCGGCAGATTATAAACGGCGTAGCCCTTTTTTTCAAAATATGCTGCGGAAACTGCCGACTCGGGTTTTCTCTGACCGTAGCGAAAGTTGGATTTTATAAAAATTTTACCGACAGGAACACCCGTGTCCGTGGTATAAACCTGATCGGGAAGACCATTTGTCGGAGTAAGTTCATCATAAGGTATCTGAAGTTTGTCATAGAGCTTTTTTAATTCCTTATATTCACTTAAAACATCTTTCTTATTAACTTTCTCTTCAATATGCATCCAAGGATTGATAGAATATTCGATATCATAGTAAACAGGAGGACAAAGAAGTATTTTTTTCGCGTTTATCATTTTTTTAAAGTATAAATAATGCATAACAAAAATCAAGTAATTTTTTAACATTTATTGATCATTTTTTAAAATATGAATTCAATATTTCTAAAAAAAATAGTTACGAAAAAAGGAAAAGAAGTAGTCGTCAGGTATCCTACTCTTGATGATGTAATGGAGATGACCGGATACATAAACACACTTTCGCGCGAAGATACATTCATTACATTTTCCGGAGAACAGATAACGCTTGACTCGGAGAGGGAATATGTCATTGATTTACTTAAAAGAATTGAAAAAGGTGACGCGGTGAATATGCTTTGTATTGTTGATGGAAAAATTGTTGGAATCGCCGGAGTTGAGCGCAAAATTTCCTCGAGAAACAGAGGAATGCATATCGGAATTTTTGGGATTTCGGTAGGAAGTGAATTTCGCGGTGAAGGGATAGGACAGGAGTTGTCGGTTGCGGTTATCGATGAAGCAAAGAAAAAGATGCCGGGACTGCGGACCATTACGCTCAGTGTCTATAAACCAAACGAAATCGCCTATGCTTTATATCGCAAACTCGGATTTATAGAATATGGCACTTTGCCGCAAGGAATATTGTTTCATGGAGAGTATGTTGATGAAGTTGAGATGTATTTAAAATTAATGTAATTTTCGCTCGTAAACGAAAATTTACTCGATTCCAAGCAAAGTTGTCATACTACAATCTTTATAGTCGTGAGTGGCATGTTGCGTGTAATCTCGTAAATTTTGATTACTTCGCTCAAATTTAAGCTCGCCACACCTGTTTCGCATTATTATTTCAGTTCTTTCATTTTATTGAAGACTTCGATCAGTTTCGTCGCGTGTTCTTTGAGATCTAGCCCAAGTCCTTCGACTCCGACGAGTATTTCTTGACGATCGATTTTTGCAGCGAAAGATTTATCTTTGAATTTTTTAATTGCCGATTTTGCTTCCATACCGGTAAATTTGGTGGGTCTCATCAGCGAATATGCGTATAAAAGCCCTGCCATTTCATCGCAAGCGATAAGTGCAAAATCAAATTGGGTTTTCGGCGGAGTATCAGTTCTTTTTGAACCAAAAGCATGAGCTGAGATTGTGTCGATTAGCTCTTGCGGATAACCCCATTCCTTAAACCACACCAGTGATTTTTTTGGGTGTTCATCGGGAAATTCGAAATAATCAAGATCGTGAAGTAATCCCGTTATATACCATAAATCGGCATTGGCTCCAAATTGTTTGGCATACATCTCCATCGCAGCGGCCACCATTTTGGCGTGAATGATTTGATACGGTTCCTTAACGTGCTCTTCAAGTTTTTTTAAAGCTTCCTCACGAGTGGGTAGTCCGGTTACGGGTTTGCTGTTATCATTTTTTTGCACTTTTTTTGCGGCTGTGCCAAACTTTACTTTGCCTTCATAGATTTTTTTTGTTAGTTCTTCAACTTCGCTTCGCATTTGTGGAAAAAGAGTGCCTTCGCGGGCGGTTATGCCTTCCAATGCCCAGAAAATGCGTTCACTATGGCCATATCCGCAGGTTGGCGGCATACCGTATTCAAGCATTTCAACATAATCTATATCTAGCATTTGCGCCTCTTCATCACCCGCGTCACGGAGTTTTTGCTGTTCCAGAAATCGTGAAAGCTGGTCGGCCGGGTCATTTAACTCCGAGTATCCGTTACCGAGTTCCGAGCCAGCAATTATTATTTGGAATCTTTGAGTAAGTTCGGGTTTTTCAGGAATAGATTTGGCAAGCGGCGAAATAAACTGCGGTTGATTTATCAGGAATGCCGGTCCGGCGACATTTTTTCGGATCGTTTTCCACAAGTTGTCAATTATTCTATTTTTATTGATTAGTCCAGGAAGCTCAATGCCTTTCTTTTTCAGGATATCAAGCATTTTTTCTTCGGAATCCTTGAAAATATCAATACAGTATTTATCTTTTATTACACTTGTATAATCAATTTCTTCCCAATCTGCGGCTAAATCAAAAGTATGTCCTTTTGCGGTGAATTTAGTTTTTCCATAAACTTTTTGAGCAATTTCGCGGAACATTTCTTTGATTAGCTCCATGCCGTCTCGGTAATTGGCATATGCCCAGTACCATTCAAGCTGGTAAAATTCCTGCAAATGTTCGTCGCTTAAACCTTCATTTCGAAAGTTTGGGCCAAGAGTAAATATTTTTTCAAAACCAGAGCCGATAAGTCGTTTTTGATAAAGTTCTGTCGAAATCCTGAGGAAAAAATCCTGATCTAAAGCATTGTGATGAGTGACAAATGGCCGTGCATCGGCGCCGCCTGTGACATGTTCAAGAACAGGAGTTTCAACCTCAATAAATCCTTTTTTCATCATAAACTCGCGGCTGACCTGCCAGAATTTTGTTTTTCTTTGAAATAATTTTTTTCTTTCAGGATTTACAGTTAAATCAACATATCTTCGTCTGAACTGCTGTTCTTTATCCTCGAATTTGACCGGGTGAGGGCGGAGGCTTTTTGTGAGAAGCTTGAAATGCTTTACAAAAATCGTCACCTCGCCCTGTTGAGTTTTATTTACTGTGCCTGTAACCTGTATAAAATCTCCGGTGTCAATCAGGCTCAATTTATCCCAGCCCAAGAAAGAGTTTTTTAAATCTTCCTGAATTTCGTCTTTTTTAATACCAATCTGTATGCTTCCTGACTGATCCTGGATGTCGCCGAAAATAAGTTTGCCGTGTTCACGTTTGGCAATAAGTCTTCCGGTGAGCGTGACTTCTTTTCCGTTATATTTATCAAAATCGCCTTTGATGACTATATTCTCATGGTCTTTTTTTGCGTATGGAGTATAGGGATCGATGCCAAGTGCACGAAGTTTTTGGGTTGACTCAATGCGGCGAGTGCGCTGGCCGATGAAATCGTCTGAAAGTGTCATAGTCAAATTATACTCGATGACAG
>Ga0155025_109_pt1 | contig 26595 bp, 32 predicted proteins | sample RifCSPhighO2_01_FD_105993 | JGI IMG/M metagenome (GOLD analysis project Ga0155025, IMG submission 105993) | Candidatus Yanofskybacteria bacterium RIFCSPHIGHO2_01_FULL_41_21 | reverse complement strand
ACAAGTATCCGGTATATTAAAAGAGAAACAGAGAGAAGCTACTACTGAAAGTTGCACTTGAGAGGGGAATTTACCCCAAGCCCTACTCCTTGATTATAGCAAAAATGAGGTGTTTTGTCAATTTTCGTAAAGTTGTAGTTTTTGGTATTATTTTAGAGTGGCTTTCTAATTATTAATGGCTACCCGCCCGACTCTAGCCCGACAAAGTCATTCTGGCGGGGAACGATTCAGTCGTTCGGGCGGGAGTCCTAAGTGCTACCATAATGACGAGTCAAGAGATACGAGAAAAATTTATAAAGTTTTTTGAAAAAAGAGGGCACACTGTTGTGCCGTCTTCGTCGTTGTTACCGACTGATTCGTCCGTTTTGTTTACTACCGCCGGAATGCAACAATTTAAACCATATTACACTGGCACTGCTGATGCCATGAAAGATTTTGGTTCATTGAATACGGTTTCAATCCAGAAATCAATGCGGACTTCGGATATTGATTCCGTCGGTGATGAGTCGCATTTAACCTTCTTTGAAATGCTCGGGAACTTTAGCTTTGGTGGATATTGGAAGAAAGAAGCCATTGAGTACGCCTACGAATTTATAACCAAAGAAATGGGCCTGAACATTGATTATGTTTCTGTTTTTGCAGGCGAAGGTATTGTTCCTGCCGATGAAGAATCAGAAAATATTTGGAAATCAGTTGATTCTAGTATCACTGTTAAGAGGCATGGCCGGGCAGATAATTTTTGGGGACCAACAGGAAGTGAAGGACCTTGCGGGCCGACAACAGAAATCTATGTGAATGGACTTGAGGTTTGGAACATTGTTTTTAATCAGTATTACCAACATGCCGACAAACATCTTGAGCCATTAAAAACACAAGGTATTGATACTGGTATGGGTCTTGAACGTCTCGCGATGGTCGTTCAACAAAAACAAAATATTTTTGAGACGGATTTATTTGAACCATTAATTAAAATATTGCCGGAGAATATTGATATTCGTATTCAAAGAATAATGGTTGATCATGCTCGGGCGAGCGCGTTTTTAATCTCAGATGGAGTTGTACCTTCTAATAAAGAACAAGGATATGTTTTGCGTCGGTTATTGCGTCGTTTGATAGTCCATGCTCACATGTCTAATATTGAAACCGAAGTTATTAGAGAATTACTTTTAACTGTTATTAAACATTACAGTGCTTACTATTCAAATCTAAATTCTGAAACAATTCTAACTGAATTCAATAAAGAAAATGACAAATTTCAAAAAACATTTAAAAATGGATTAAAAGAATTAGAAAAACTGACAACAGTTGACGGAGCATCGGCGTTTAAGCTTTTTGAAAGTTTCGGTTTACCGTTTGAAATTATTAAAGAAGTTGGCGGAGATAAAGTAAAAACCCTTTCTCGAGAAGAATTTGAAGCTGAAAGAAAACGTCACCAAGAAATATCCCGAGCGGGGGTGGAGAAGAAATTTGGCGGGCATGGAATCAAAGAAGGCGATTTGACTGCCGAAAACGCCGAAGAAATGAAAAAAGTTACCCGCCTCCATACCGCCACCCATATTATTGTGGCATCTTTGCAAAAAGTATTGGGTCAAAAATTGCCCCAAGCCGGCGCGGATATTACGGTTGAACGGCTACGTTTTGATTTTACGTTCCCCCGTAAGGTTACTCCGGAAGAATTGAAGCAAGCGGAAGATATTGCAAATGAAATCGTGGATAAGGACTTACCCGTAACCTGCAGAGAGATGGATTTACAAGAGGCCCTGGATTCCGGTGCTTCGGCCTTCTTTAAACTTAAGTATCCGCCTCGAGTTAAGGTCTATACTGTTGGCGCTGAATCGAACCCATTTAGTCGCGAACTTTGCGGAGGTCCCCATGTTTCTCATACCGCCGAAATCGGTCACATCACTATTACAAAAGAAGAATCCGTGAGTGGGGGTAATCGTCGTATTCGGGCGACAATCTCTTAAATTATGAAAGATAACTTTTGGCAAAAATTAAAAGCCCTTCGACAGGCTCAGGATAAACCTTTTTTTGTTTTGGCGCCGATGGCGGATGTGACGGATATGGCGTTCCGACAGATTATTGTTGAATGTGGTAAACCCAATGTTTTGTATACAGAATTTGTTTCAGCATCGGGGTTGTACTCCGAAAAAGGAAGGCCGAAGTTGCTTCCCCATTTAAAATTTGGAGAAAATGAACGACCCATCGTGGTGCAGTTGTTTGGCAGTGTCCCAGCCCATTTCTATGAAGCTGCAAAGATAATAGCCGGGTTTTGCCCGGTAGTAGATTTTTCAGATGCGCAAAGCACAACGCCGAAGGCAACTGAAAAATTCACTACCGGGTTTGATGGGATAGACATCAATATGGGTTGTCCGGCAGGAAAGATTGTAAAACAAGACAGTGGTTCGGGATTAATATTAAATCCGGTCTTAGCTCAAGAAATTATTAGAGAAACAAAACGTGGCATTGAATCTACCGGCAAATCAATTTCTGTTTCAGTCAAAACTCGGATTGGTTACAATTCTATAATTACTGAAGAATGGATATCAAAGATCATTGAAGCCGAACCGGACGCAATTATTGTCCATGGCCGGACTATGAAGGAAGCGTCAAAAGTACCCGCCCATTGGGATGAAATAGAAAAAGCGGGAAAGCTTTGCCGAGAAGCGGGGATTCCTATAATAGGAAATGGCGACGTCATGAGTTATGTTGAAGGTATTGAGAAAGCAAAACAATATAATTTAGACGGAATCATGGTTGGTCGGGGGGTATTCCATAATCCGTGGTTCTTCAACCCAAGCGTAGATCCTGCAACAAAAACACCCGAAGAACGAATCGCTCTTCTAAAAAAACATATTGAAAACTTCATTAAACTTTGGGGTACCGAAAAAAACTTTGCTGTTATGAAAAGGTTCATAAAGATATATATCAATGATTTTAAAGGAGCCAAAGATTTAAGAGAAAAATTAATGAACATGAAAAACCCTTCTGATATAATCAAGTTTATATCAGACACAGAGTATACTATTGTAAAATAATATGGTATATTAATTCTATATGTCCGGGTAGTGAAACTTCTATATGTCTTCCACGAAGATTATAAATGTACTCAAAGACGATTCGTTTCAGGAAATTCTTGACCTCTTTAAGGGAACGTCAGCGGAAGAGGTGATATTTGTATTACCAAAAAGTGCACGGGCTTTTAAAAAAGAGGAACATTTTGCGTCGCTTCGTGATGAGTCAAAAAGTTTGGGTAAAGCAGTTTCTTTTTTATGTTCAAGTCCGGAAGTTAATGATTTTGCTAAGAAATATAAATTTGATGTTCTCTTGGCTCGTTCATCAGCTCCACGAAAATCTGTCAGTCAACGAACCAGCGCATCTCACCAAGTCCCAAAAGAAATGGGTTCAATCAACGTTGTAAATCAGATTGAGGACTTCTACGCCGAACCAGCAACAAGTAATGATTCAATCTCAACCACATTAACCTCAGAAGAATCAAGTGATGATTTAGATTTTGAGGACTCCACAAACAATCGTCGTCTTGACGATGTATTTGTTCCTGAAGTTGAAAATCGTCACAATGTGAAGGTTTCGGGTGCTAGGGAAAAAGCTATTCCCATTGAAGTGAACCAAAATGGCCCCGAATACGAACCACTTGAACACCGTGCTCTAGAAGAAATAAAAAGTGTTTGGGGCTCCCAACCGATTTCACCAAAAATAAATGATAGGCCCCGTAGGCCAGTCCACCGGATAGGATTAATCGTTATGTCTTTTGTCGCCATTATTGTTTTAGGTGTAGCCGTTTTTATTACAACCGGTAAGGCCCAAATTATTATTAAGCCAGCTAGTCAACCATTAGATCTCAAACTGACCGTTTTGGCTTCAGACAATATTTCCGCCGTGAGTTTAACTGGTATGGCTATACCGGGACAATTATTTAATATCCAAAAAACTGTCTCTCAGGATTTTACTGCGACTGGTCACGTTGATGTTGCCCAGAAAGCGCGGGGGACAATTACTGTCTACAATGAACTTTCAGTTGACCAACCCCTTGTTGCAACAACCAGATTTGAATCGGCCGATAATCATATTTTCCATACACTAACTTCCATTGTCGTGCCGGCCGGTAAGACCTCCAACGGTAAATTTATTCCCGGTAAAAAAGATGTTCAAATTATCGCCGATAAGGCCGGTTCAGAATATAATGTCCCTGTTGGTTCATTTACAATCCCAGCTTTTAAAGAACAAGGGGCTACGGAAAAATATCAAAAGGTCTATGGCCAATTAACTACGCCCATCCTTAATGGTACCAGTGGTCAATCAACTGTGGTGACCGAGACGGATTTGAATTCTGCCAAACAAACATTGACCGAACAATTGACGACTAATATTCAAGATGAATTAAAAGCCCAGATTGATGGTCTTAAAATTATAAATAATAGCCAGGTGACTATTGATAGTCCTGTTTCAACTAGTTTAGCTGATGCCAAAGCTACTACCTTTAAAGTTAATCTTTCCGGTTCACTCAAGACCGTTGGTTTTAAAGAATCCGATCTCTATTCTCTTATCTCTCAATATGTTGATACTCAGAAAAATCTGACCATTTTGCCGGATAAACTCACTTTATCCTATGGAGATATTAATTGGGACGAAAACAAAAAATCCCTTTCCTTTACTATTAATATCACTGGTCCTGGTTATACCAAGATTGATTCAGAGAAGATTATTAGTGAATTATTGGGCAAAAATGATACTGATATGAAGGCCTATTTGGGCGCAATTTCCGGTATTTCTTCGGCCAATGTTTCTTTGTCTCCATTTTGGGTTAGGTCCATTCCTAATAATAAGGATAAAGTACGGGTGGATGTATCATATTAACTGCCTGTTGATCCCGTTAGAGAACGCCCTGCCGAAGGCACGGCTTCAGCCGCCTAGGGGCGACTTTTCTCTAACGGGATTGACGTATCATATTAAGTTTGATAGTATATAGAGGTTGAAAAACTTCCCACGATTACTAAGTGGTGCGGGATCCTAAAGATTCTTCCACTTTTTGAGGTGGATTTCGTTTTTTAGTAATGTTTTCATAGTGACCACACAGCCAAAAGAAAAATTAAACGCCCAGATTATTGAGGCGCTTCCTGACACCAAATTCAAAGTTAAATTGGAAGATGGCAGGGAAGTACTGGTTTATTTGGCTGGTAAAATGCGTCTTCATTACATTAAAGTCATGATTGGCGACCGTGTCGCAGTGGAACTTTCCCCGGATGGAACTCGGGGCCGGATTGTCTATCGATATTAGTGACTACCCAAGAACGTGAGTGATTGGTAGTAGGAACTAACCCCCTCACCTACTGGAGTCAAATAAATTATTTCAGAAGTTACAAAGGCGAAGCCGCCTTACGGCTCGAAATAACTGAAGAATGACACTTGGTCCCAGTAGGTGAGGGGGTCACGAATTACTAACAACTCAACGACGCAATCAAATTGCTTGTTTCGTTGAGTAATATCAGTGAAAGTACGAGCAAGTGTAAAAACAATGTGTAATAGCTGTAAATTAGTTCGACGTAAAGGTCGGTTGTATTGCATCTGTAAAAATCCGAAACATAAACAGAGACAAGGATAAGCACTTGTCCAAGAGCGAAGCGATTGGTAACAAGTAGCTTACCCCCTCACTCAGATAGTGAGTGAGGGGGTGGCAAGTTTCTAACAACTCAGCGTCGCAGCAACTGCTAGCTTCGTTGAGAAACATCCCATGCCCCGTATCCTAGGTATCAACATTCCGGATAATAAGAAGATTGAGTACGCCTTGCCGTACTTATATGGTATTGGTCATAGTACAAGTATTTTAGTGCTTCGCTCGGCGGGAATTGATTTAGATAAACGAGCCAAAGATTTGACCGCTGACGAATTAAATAAAATTACAAAGATTTTAGAAAAAGGATATCGAGTTGAGGGAGATTTACGCAAAGAAGTCAGTCAGAATATTAAACGTTTGAAAGAAATTGGGACGTGGCGTGGCAATAGACATGCTCGTCGTTTACCAATTCATGGTCGTAGTAAGACCAATTCCCGCACATTGCGTGGTAATGTCCGAAAGACAATGGGTTCAGGACGTAAAGCCAGTGGAGAAAAGACATAAAATCAGGAAGTTAGGATGCTAGGAATTCAGGAACCTAGCCCCTAGAATCCCAGAGACCTAGATCCCTAAATATATGGCAAAAACAAAGACAGTAACAATTGAAGGTCAGACCGAACCAACTCCAGTAGAGTCGGTGGCTTCGGTTGAAGTGCCTAAAAAGGGTTCTTCAAAGAAACAGGTCATTAATGGTACCGCAACCGTGAATATTTCATATAACAATACAATTATTACGATTGCGGATTCTGTCGGTCAGGTCATTGCTTTCTCGTCAGCCGGTTTACTTGGATTTAAAGGAAGCAAGAAATCAACTCCTTATGCCGCTAACATGGTGGCCAAGGATTGTTTTGAAAAGACCAAAAAGTTTAATCTTACTAATATAAAAATTGTTATTAAAGGTGTTGGTCCAGGCCGTGAATCAGCTATTCGAGGTTTGGCCGGTACCGGTTTAAACGTCTTATCTATAATGGATGCTACGCCGATTGCCCACAATGGTGTTCGTCGGCCAAAGCCGAGAAGAGTATAAAAATTATAATGATACATTAATTAAAAAACGTAGCTGACTTGAGCGAATGCGAGGCAAATCCGAGTATTGCGAGGAGTCATACTAAAGGTATGACGAGGAGCAGACGGAGGATTTAACGAAGCAGTCGGTCAAGAGCCCGCTGAAAGGCCGAAGGCCAAGCGGTTCGGTCAGCAAGATTTTATGGCAAGATATACTGGACCAAAAGAACGAATAGAACGACGCATTGGCGAAAAACTCGGCATCAAGGGTTTGCGTTCTCAACTCGGCAAAACAGCTATTACAAAGAAGCCCTATCCACCAGGAATTCATGGCCATAAACCTGTCCGTAAACTTTCTGAATTCGGTCAGCAATTAAAATCAAAGCAAAAAATTCGCAACACCTATCGGATGCTTGAGAAACAGTTTAAGGGTTATGTAAAAGAAGCATCAACTTCACATAAAGACGCTTATTCCACCATCATTAATTCTCTTGAACATCGACTTGATAATGTGACCTATCGAATGGGTCTTGGCCAGTCCCGTGATCAAGCTCGTCAACTTGTAAATCATGGCCACATTTTAGTTAATGGACGAAAAGTTAGTATTCCTTCTTATCAAGTTAACATTGGCGATGTCATTTCCGTGCGAGAAGGCAGTAAAAAGAGCGCTTATTTTATTAATCTTGTTCCACAGTGGTTGCCCAAATATGAAGCACCAACTTGGGTTGAATTAAACAAAGAAAATATGACGGCAAAAGTTAAAGGTATGGTCACGGTTGAAGAAAGTGGAATCAGTGCCGGTGACCTGCAGGCAATTATTGAGTACTACAGTAGGTAAATAACAATTAGTGATTCTGTCATTAGTACGATTTCTAAGTACTAAGTACTAATCACTAATAACTATCAGATGATACAGACACCCGAACAAATTAAAGTAATAGCAAAGGATGGTAATAAAACCACTTTTGAGATTAGCCCGCTCATGCCGGGTTATGGCGCTACAATCGCGAATCCGCTTCGTCGCGTTCTTTTGTCATCGCTTGAAGGTGTTGCCGTTACCTCAATTAAAATTAAGGGTGTTGATCATGAATTTTCAAGTATTCCTGGTGTTCAAGAAGATGCTATTGAACTCATCATGAATATTAAAAAGATTAAATTCCGATTACATACAGATGGTCCGATTAAATTGACCCTTGAAGTTAAAGGTGATAAAGAAGTTACTGCCGGTGATATTAAAACCAATACTGATGTTGAAGTTATTAATCCTGAACAGCACATTGCCACATTGACTGACAAGAAAATGGATTTCGTGATGGAGCTTGATATTGAAAAAGGAATCGGTTATGTTCCTGTTGAACAACGTCAAAAAGAGAAGCTTGCAATCGGTATGATTGCTATTGATGCAATTTTTTCACCGGTTCGTTTAGTGAATTTTAAAATTGAAGATGTTCGTGTTGGTCAACGTATTGACTACAATAAAGTTACCATGGAAGTTGAAACAGATGGTTCAATTGAACCGGAAGTAGCCATGAAAAATGCTTCTGAAATTTTGATTAATCATTTTAATGTAATTCATGAAGTCCAAGTTCCGGAAGTAGTTGTCAAAAAAGAAACAAAGACAAAGAAAAAGGTTTCTAAATCATAATTATTATTTATGAAACGAGGTAATCAACGAAAATTTGGACGAGATCGAAAAGTCCGTACTGCGATGTATAAATCATTAGCAACGGCCTTGATTGATCATGGTCAAATTAAGACCACTCAAGCCAAAGCTAAGTCCTTGTCTCAAGTTGTTGAAAAATTGATTACTCTGGCCAAAAAAGAGAACTTAAATGCTCGTCGCGAATTGCTCGGTCATATTGGTGAGAAAGCTGTCAAAAAACTTATAAGCGAAATAGTTAAATCTAACACTGATCGTAAGGGTGGTTACACATCTATTATTCGTCTTGGTCAACGACAAAGTGATGGTGCCGAAATGGCTTTAATAAGGTTTACTTCCGGAGTTCCTGAATCTAAGACATTAAGTCCTAAGTCCTAATCCCGTTAGAAATGAACCCTACGGGTATATATATGAAAATCAATAATATAAAAATGATTGTAGTCAGCCACCACCCCAAGACGGTGGACGGTCTGTTACATTTCTAACAGGATGAAGACCTATCAAATAGATGCCACAAATCAAGCCCTTGGGCGTATTGCTACTCAAGTAGCGACCGCTTTACGTGGTAAACATCTCCCATCATATTCCCCGGAGAAACTTTCAGACGTGGAAGTAGTTATTTCTAATTTAAAACTGGCGAAATTTACGGGTAAAAAACTTGAACAAAAGACCTATTTCCATTATTCCGGTTATCATGGTGGTATCCGTGCCCGTAATCTTGGCGAAGAATGGGATAAAAATCCCCAGGAAGTATTACGCCATATTGTTTACAGAATGTTGCCTAAAAATAAAACTCGCGACAAAATAATTCAGAATCTAAAGTTTAATTAAATCAGGAAGCTAGGAATCTAGGAATTCAGGAACCTAGCCCCTAGAATCCTAGAGACCTAATACCCTAATTGTATGCCTATCAAGAAAGCAGTAAAAACAACCAAGCCAGTAAAAGTAATCAAACCTATCATTGATAAAGAGGTTGTTGTTGGTGAGCCAACAGAAATTATTGAGATTGATGAAAAGGGTCCTGAAAAATATTATGAGACCGTCGGCCGAAGAAAGGAATCAATTGCCCGAGTTCGTCTTTTTACTAAAAAATCAACAGATGTCCTTGCTTCAAACGAAGAAAAGGCCATCGTTATGGTTAATAAAAAGAGTTATATCAATTATTTTACCGATGTTAATCTTCAACATGTTGTTGAATCACCGCTTCGCAAACTCAAATCACTCAATCGATTTAAAGTTACGGTAATAGTAAATGGTGGCGGTATTGCCGGTCAAGCCGGAGCTATTAAACACGGTATTTCTCGTGCCCTTGAACTATTTGATGGAAATTTCCGAAAGAAATTAAAGAAATCCGGTTTCCTCACCCGTGATTCTCGTGCCAAGGAACGTCGTAAATACGGTCTCAAGAAGGCAAGAAAAGCGCCACAATGGAATAAACGTTAGTTTATATAAAATTAAATAAAGCCCGCCCCGCTTAGCGGGGCGGGCTTTATTTAATTTTATGCACACTTTTTATTTACAATCCACTAAGGAGTATTATCATTAACATAAGGGGGTGTCATGGTCGATTTTAATCTAACGCCACTTCATTGCCCGAACAAGCCAAACGGGGAAGACGACAAGGCATGTGGCCAAGGACCACCAGTATTCAATGGATTTGAATGTGGAACTTGCGGGTTTTCTCAATCGGAAGAATACCGACAGAATCATATTCGGACTCAGGATGCCTATGTTATGGCCATCCAACGTCTTACCGAGAAGTATGGTCTGAAAAGACAGGAAACAGTGTTCTAGGGCTAGGCGCAACGTCGCCTAGCCCACCTTTTTTAAAAATTAATAATATTCAGACCGGGACGAGTGTCTATTTCTATTATTTTTAGTCCGGAAGCATCCAAAGCAATATGATCATTGTCTCGGAACCAAGCTATGGCTTTGATGGGGTAATTAAAATGAGCGATAAGGGCAATATCACCAGCATGATGGACAGGTTGATAATTCGTATCAGTAAACCAATAGACCCAAAGTTGTCCTTCGCTGAACCAAGCCAGTTTTTGTCCATCTTTTGACAGCACTGCCGTTACATTGCCGGCAATTCTAATAGCCGGGCCATCTGAAACATTTACATAGAGCGAACCCTTATCTATATAGTATGGTTTGGTCATATCAGGAGTTGGTAGAGGGGTCGGAGTCGATGTAGGAGTGGGTTTTGTCTTTGGTTTGGGTGTTGGTGAAGGACTGCGCGAAGGTGACGGGCTGATTGAAGCCGAAGCCACAACCGGGTATAGCAAGTCCTTAATTTCTTGTCTGACGTTTTCTTTGTCTTGACCCGTTTGAGGCAAGAGCATGACATGGTTAAAATCTTCAACGAAACCCGCAATTATCGTGAACTTTTTCTGCCACGAAGACCAACCTTCCTTTTGAACACTGACCGTATAAGTACCCGGCAAAAGTCCACCAATACTTGCCGAATTTCCGAGAAGTGATGTAGAAGTTTTTAATTTACCATTAATAAAAATATCGGCTGATGTATTAGCATTTACATAGAGAGCTCCACTGCGGATAAATCGGCCTTCACTAAAGCTGTATTTATAACCTTGTGCATAGACCAAAACAATATAGCCAACGCCAAAAAATAATATAATCGCACAATAAAATAGAATTCTTCTGGTCGTTCTAGTCATTTCTAGAATATACAGTAATTTTGGTGTTTTGACCAGTGTAAATAATTTAGAAAATAAACTATAGTGAGCTGTCGTAGAACGCCGCTGGTTTGACTGAATGCGAGGCAGATTCGAGTATTGCGAGGAATCGTACAAGTGGTACGATGACGAGCAAACTGAGAATCTAACAAAGCAGTCGGTCAAAAGCCGCTCGGTAAGCCGAAGGCGAGAGCGTGCGACCAGCAAGTTGTAACATGAGAAGTATAGGCATTGATCTAGGCACAACAAATACCGTCGTCTTCCTTCCTCAGAAGGGGATTGTTATTAATGAACCATCGGTGGTGGCAATTTCGGTTTTAGATAATAAAATTCTCGCTGTTGGGACTGAAGCTAAAGAAATGATTGGTCGCGCGCCGGAAAGCATTATTGTTTCACGGCCGTTGGTAGACGGAGCCATTGCCGACTATAGGGTAACGGGTGCAATGCTTCGTTATTTTATAAAAAAAGCGGGTGGTGTTTTCAGGTTTTTTAAACCCGAGGTTCTTATTTCGGTTCCGGCGGGTATTACCTCAACTGAACGTCGGGCTGTAATGGAAGCCGGTCTTCGGGCTGGGTCTAAGGAGGTCTATCTTGTGAAAGAGCCAGTTCTAGCCGCCATCGGCGCTAAGATTCCAATCAATAGCGCTTCAGGCAATATGATTCTGAATATTGGCGGTGGCACCACGGAATTAGCGGTTATTTCGCTGGGTGGAATTGTCAATTCTCAATCCGTGCGGATTGGTGGTAATAAGCTTGATCAGGCCATCGTTGAATATATTAAGAAAAAACACAGTTTGGCCATCGGTGAACGCACGGCTGAACTTATTAAAATAAATATCGGTTGCGCCATTAAACTCCCAACTGAAGAAAAAATAAGTATCAAGGGCCGGGATCTGACAACGGGTTATCCTAAAACTATTGAGGTTACGTCTAATGAAATCACCGAAGCCATCGCCGATCAACTTCGTGAAATTATTCAAATAATCAAGACCGTTCTGGAAGTAACACCCCCCGAATTATGTTCCGATATTATGGATAAGGGCATCGTCATTTCCGGCGGTGGCGCTTTGCTTAAACATATTGATACGCTCATCACTAAAATCACTGGTGTTCCGGCTCGTATCGCCGATGACCCACTCTTTTGCGTCGCTCGGGGGACAGGTATCGTCTTGGAAAACTTGAGCGCCTACAAAAAGAACGTTATGACAAAACGGTAAACAAAGACCGCGACGGGCGCGGATCTTTGTCGGTCGGCGATGGTCGCGGTTTATCAGTTACTGTGAATTTTGAGTAACCCCTCCACGGTCTCTAGAATCTGATGATTATGTGCTGGCTTGTTCAAAACGATGGTAATGATTTTTGGATCAATTTTTTCTGGAACGTTTCCGGAATAAAGAACGATGGGAAGATCCCGCCAGATCGTTCTAACTTTTGTGGCTAACTCAATGCCGTTCATTTTTGGCATATCGAAGTCAGTCCACAATAGATCGTAAGATGGCTGTTCAAAGATCTTGATTAAAGCTTCCAGACCATCACTGGCTTCCACTACACCAAAACCTTTTTCACGGAGAAACTTCGCCATAAACTTTCTGATTAGCTCGTTATCGTCAGCAACAAGTATGCGCATGGATAACCCCCTTGGGTATAAATATACTACTGGATTTACATAAAGTCAAGTCGTAATTTGTTATTTAAAATGGTAAATTTCTGAAATGAAATTGGCTCTAGTTCATGATTGGTTAAAAAATATAAGTGGAGCGGAAAGAGTATTGATTGAGTTGCACGAAATATTTCCAGATGCCCCGATTTATACTCTTTTTTACGATAAAAAATTTACACAAAAATGGTTACCCGATGCGGATATCCGTGCCAGCTTTCTTCAAAAAATACCGCTGATAACTAAATTCTATTGGTTGTTTGCTTGGCTTATGCCGACGGCTATTGAGGCATTTGATTTATCAGAATTTGACAGAGTGTTGTCTTCCTCCGTTATTTTTTCAAAAGGACTTATTTTAAAACCATCCACCAAACATATCTGTTATTGTTATAGCCCTACCCGATTTTTATGGGACAGAAATAGTGAAGCACGAATCACGAATTATGAATCATGGTCAAGATTAATTTTTAATCATTTATTACGTCTTTGGGATAGAGCATCAGCCGATAGGGTTGACCAATTTATCGCCATCTCTAAAGTTGTTCAATCCCGCATCAAAAAATATTATCGCAGAGATAGTATTGTGATTTATCCACCAATGACAAAATTGTCAATTACGAATTACGAATTACGAATTAAAGATTCAAATTTACAATCCGCAATCCGCAATCCGCAATTTTACTTAATTGTATCTAGGTTGCATAAATATAAAAACATTGATATTGCGATTGAAGTATTTAATAAACTAAATTATCCGTTGATTATTATCGGCACTGGCCCGGATAAAGATCGACTGAAACGTCTGGCGGGCGGTAATATTATGTTTTTGGGGGAACAGGACGATTCCACACTAGTGGAGTATTATCGGGCTTGTAGGGCCTTTATAATGCCCCAGGAAGAGGATTTTGGGCTAACGCCGATTGAGGCCATGTCATTTGGTAAGCCCGTTGTGGCTCTTCGCCAAGGGGGAGCCGTGGAGACCGTTATTGAAGGCCAGACAGGTGAATTTTTTGACGATCCTATTCCGGAGACCTTAGCTGATGCAATTCGTCGGTTGAATGAAAATTATGCCAATTATAATTCTGAAACAATTAAGGCCCAGGCCTCTCTTTTCAGTCATGAAAAGTTTAAAAACTTAATCACAGAAATAGTTGCGTCGTAAATAAGGAAGGAGGATAATATAATTATGAAAATAAAAAACTTACTTCTCTTGCAGTCGGTCATATTGGCAGGCGGGACGGTTTTTGCCTGGTCAAAACTTTTACCACAATTTAGTAATTTTCAATCAATCTATGGGACCATTTTTCGTTTTCGTGATTGTATTATTCCTAATCCATTAGCCACGGCCTGTTTTTATGGTTCAATGGCTTTTATTTTTGTGACTGTTTTCTCATTCTTTATTTGGCATAAACCGGACCATCTCCATGAACGTTATCTCCGCAATCTATTATTATTCTGTGTAATTTTCGCGAGTTCAGTCGTCTCTTTCGAATTCGCCGATTATTATAAACTCTTTGGTGCTAATGCCATACCCATCACCTGTACTCCGGGCGTCTTTCCATTACTCACGCCCTGTTTTACAGGCCTAATGTTTTTCTTAACATCTTACATCATCTCAATTTTTGCCACCCGTCGGTTGACGTAGTTATTATTTATTTAGAGCCTTGACTTTCAAACCAGGAGGTAGGGATGGTTATCATTGGGTCAGCAGCATTTTTCAGGGTCTGTGCGTGTGGCGAACACGGCCAAATCGTATTTGCCGGTGGTGAAATTGGTTCTGAGGATTTTTGCTCAAAAGAGTCGGCGCTTGGAGCCAATGAACAGGTCGGCTTAATTTCCACCATTTGAGCCGACCCGTTTCATCTTGGATTTGCTGAAGGATTGCCCAAATTCTTAAAAAGTGAAATTATTTACTTACTAAAGCAAGGGTAAAAGCAATTTACGTTAATCAATGAAAATTCTGGTTAAAGTAAGACCATCGGCAAAAAAAGAATTGGTGGAAAGGATTGGACAACCAATACTAAATTTTGATGGGGTAAAAAAAGAAGAGGTAGATTTTTATAAAGTGTGGGTCAAAGAGCCGGCGGTTGATGGACGAGCCAATGAAGCGGTCATCAAAGCCCTAGCAGAACATCTTAAAATTCCAAAGGCATTTATTAAACTCAAGTCCGGACAAACATCCAGACAAAAAGTATTTGAAGTCCTTAATCATTGAGTTGACATCCCTATTTGACATAGGCATCCTTTGGAGATATAATCGGGTATCCCAGTTCAGTTTATCAATCGGGGCGTTAGTCGGCGGAGGTGGCGAATGGCGGGATTGGTGTTACGCGAGGTTTTGCAAGACATCGTGGCGCAACAAAGGTGGGGAGCAAATGCTTCAACCGAAGTCACGATGGACTCAACCCCCAGTCGAGACGATGTTCGTGTCTCACTGGTCAAGATCCGCCGAACGGCTGCCAAGAATGGCGTGAAGTGTCGCCATCTTGGCGGTGACAAACGAGCACCCCACTGCTCGTTTGAAGAGAACTGTGATGGTGACCCTTGTTTGTTGCCACCCAACGACAACATGGACTAGCCATCAGAGTTCCCGGGGGTTGCGCTGTCGCAACCCCCTCTTTTAATTATTAAACAAATGCCAACTATTACTTCTGTAAAATTCATGAAGGGTGTTATCGGAGATGACGAAGCCCTAGATGATGGTCGAGCCCATATTGCCTTAATCGGGCGTTCAAATGTGGGAAAATCAAGTGTGATTAATTCTCTCACTAAGCAAAAAGGCCTGGCTAAAACCAGCTCCTTCCCCGGCCGAACCCAAGAAGTAAACCTATTTTTAATAAATAAGTCATTTTATCTGGTTGATTTACCTGGCTACGGTTACGCTAAGGCCAACGAACAGGGCCGAGATAAACTCAAGAAAATAATTTTTTGGTATTTATTTAATTCTCACTACAAACAAAAACTTGTACTCTTGATTATTGATGCCAAAGTTGGTCTAACAAACAACGATAAAGAAATTCTCCGAGGACTTGAGGAACGTCAGAAAAATATTTTGATTGTCGCCAATAAAATTGATAAAATCAAAAATGCGGTCTATCTTAAAAAGATACAGGAAATTCAAAAAACGGTCGGCATTCATAAAATCATCCCTTATTCCGCTGAAAAAAATACCGGCGTGACCGAGCTAACTGAAGCGATATTTAAATCACTCCGTTAAAAACCATGTTGGCATTCACCAAAAAAGAGTTGGCCATAATGAAGCGTTTAGATACACCTGCTAAAGTGCAGGATTTTTTAAATCGGATTCCTATCAATTTTGAAAAAGACGGTGTAGATAGAGTTAAATCGCCGATTATGGTCTTGCGGGACAAAAGCGCTCATTGCATTGAGGCAGCAATACTCGGAGCGTATATTCTTTCTCTTCATAGCCATCAGCCCTTACTTCTTCATCTCGCGTCCACTCAAGAAGACATGGACCACGTTATTGCCCCATTCAAAACAAAAGGTCATTGGGGTGCTCTATCAAAAGGGAATCATGTCACCTTGCGTTATCGTGATCCTGTTTATAAAACAATACGTGAATTGGCGATGTCATTTTTTAATGAGTATTATCTGGAAAATGGTGTCAAAACAATGCGTAGTTATTCAAGACCCCTAAACCTAAATATTTTCGGTTCGCATTGGATGGTTCAAAATGAAGACCTTTGGGATATTGATCAAAAGTTGGATAAAATAAAACACTTTGATATCGCACCCAAGGAAATTATCCGAAAATTACGCAAAGCCGACCAGGTTGAGCGTAGGGCTCTAGATATTACTGATTGGAAAGAATAGAATAGACAAGCAAGGATTAAAATATCAGGATGACCCAGAACGAAGCCCTCACAATCCTAAAAACAGGAGCGAATGTTTTTTTGACGGGAGAACCAGGTTCAGGAAAAAGCTACACCATCAATGAATATGTGCGGTATTTGCGTGCTCACGATATTGAACCGGCCATTACTGCCTCAACAGGCATCGCGGCTACACAAATCGGCGGAATGACTATCCATTCTTGGATCGGAATTGGGATTCATACTGAACTAGATAAGCAGGATATCCATAGAATTGCGTCCAGTAAACACGTTGGCAAAAGAATCCGCGGGACTAACGTTCTGATTATTGATGAGGTCTCAATGTTACCACCAAAAACATTGGCGATGGTTGAAGCTGTCTGTCGAGAAGCCCGCCAAAATTATGAACCCTTCGGTGGATTACAGATTATTTTAGTCGGCGATTTTTTCCAACTTCCGCCAATTATTAAAAAGAAAGACGAAGGTGATCCCGACCAAATTGTTTTGTTGGATGAACCCGAAGCTCGTTTTGCTTATGATTCCTCGGCGTGGACAAGGGCTCACCCTATTACATGTTACCTCACTGAACAACATCGTCAGGACGATAAAAATTATTTAGGCATACTTTCGGCAATTCGGGATAACACTTTTAGTATGAAACACGTCAAACACCTTGAAGATCGTCGAACTACCTACGATAAAGTGCCAAATGAAGCACCAAAACTTTTTTCTCACAATGTAGATGTGGACTTGGTAAATAAAGACATGCTCTCACAATTACCGGGTGAACTAATGGAATTTCCTATGCGTTCTTATGGACCGGCCGGATTAGTGGCAACATTAAAAAAGGGCTGTCTCTCGCCGGAATTTCTAAACTTAAAAGTGGGCGCTTCGGTTATGTTCACAAAAAACAATCCTAGAGTCGGGTTTGTGAATGGGACACTTGGAATCGTTGAGGATTTTCGTGAAGACGACAATTATCCCATGGTTCGCACTCGCCGAGGCCAACTTATTACAGTTGAACCCATGGATTGGGGTATTGAAGAAGCCGGTATGTCCAAGGCCACTATTACCCAAATGCCGTTGCGTTTGGCTTGGGCGATTACGGTTCACAAGAGTCAGGGGATGAGCTTAGATGAAGCGGTCATGGATTTAAGCGAGGTCTTTGAATACGGTCAGGGCTATGTGGCTCTTTCTCGTGTCCGGCGATTATCAGGCGTCCATCTAATTGGTTGGAATCAGCGCGCTTTCCAAGTTCATCCCGAAGTTATATTCAAAGAAAAAGAATTTCAGATTTCATCCAGTTTAGCCGAAAAAGAATTTAAAGAATTGTCTCCAAAAATAATTACCCAGAGACACGAGTTCTTTATTAAAATGTGCACCGAAGGGCTGGCAAAATAGTCCAATTTTTGCTAGGATTAACAAGTGAAAGTTACTCTCATTACCCTTAATTATAATGGTGCCAAAAGCACTATTAAACTTCTAGAGTCACTTCAGAATCAGACCGATTCTGACTTTGCGGTCATAGTGGCTGATAATGGTTCCTCGGACATTCAACAACTTACGGACTATAGTGCCGATAAACCAATCCACATCATTGAAAATGGGGCTAATTTGGGATTTGCCGGAGGTAACAATCCTGCCTTACATTATGCCTTCCAAAACGAAGCAAACCCCGCCAAATCGGACGGGGTAAATTGGGTTGTTTTGATTAATAACGACACTTGGGTTGAGTCCAACTTTATCGCTCATCTAAAGGCCAATTTGAGCGTTAAGAAGGGTATTGTTGGACTACCCTTAGATGAGGGCAATAGGATTGCTCACGCCGGCCGAATTGAATGGCTGAAACCGACTCTCCAACATTGCGAATCAGAAATTAGGAATCAAAAATTAGAAAAATGTATTTTTTATCCAATAGGCGGGGGATTAGCTATTTCAAAAGAGGCCTACGAAAAACTGGGCGGATTAGATGAAAATTATTTCCTTTATTTTGAAGATGCCGATTATTCCAAAAGAGCTTGCGAGGCAAGAGTGCCGGTTGAATTTATTTCAAAACCGATAATTCATCATGCCGTTTCTCAAACGACCAATAAAATTGGTTCACCGCTACTTCTGCGCTATCACTATCGTAATGCTCTCTATTTTAATTTTAAAAATGCGCCATTAGTTTATAAGGTAATGGCAATTTTTTGGAGTATTTTTATTTTTGTTAAACAACTGGTTAAAATATTAATCGGTAAGAATCCCGCTGAATCACGAGCGATTGTGGCCGGCATCATTGATTTTTATCAAGAAAGGATGGGCCGTATCTCTCAAAAAATAAAAGTCGGCATTGAATGTGAACAAATTGAAGGAAAAATATGGGGTGTGGGAAAAATTATCAGCAAACTTCTGGAAAATATTTCTTCTCGGGCCGAACTAGAGAAGGATTTTGAATTCCATCTTTATTTTAAATCAGAAATTCCCAAATTATCATTCCTGGACAATCCGATATTCCATAAAAAAATCATTAGCCAACCCTTCCAACATAAATCATTCGTTTTATATTATTATTTATTCCTCCCCATAAATCTCTGGTTTGAACGACTTGACGTGATGTTTTTCCCAAATTACATGTTACCGATTATTTTTTTCGGTAATTCTCTCGTTATGCTGACGGAAGATATTTACTACGAGATGCGCTCAAAGCAACAAAAATTACAACACCGCCTGGCATATCGAGTATTTGCGACTTGGGCCAAATGGCAAGCCGATAAAATTATGGCTATTTCGGAAACATCCAAAAAAGAATTAACACGATTGTTTGATATTGAACCGAATCGTATCGTCGTAAACCATCTCGCCGTTGATTCCATAAAAATAGATCCGCCTTCCGAAACTGGAAACTGGAAACTGGAAACTGTGGACTATCTACTGTTCGTCGGCCAGGCCTTCCCTCGACGCCATCTCAAGGAGTCACTATTGGCATTTGAAAAGATTGCGAATGATTTTACGGATTTAAAATTTATTGCCATCGGACCGGATAAATATCAGGTGCCGACGGTTAAGCATTTAGTTGAAAGAATAAATACTAAACTTGGACGAGAGGCGATAATTCATAAGGACTACGTGGAACAAGGAGAACTTAATCAACTCTACGCGGGAGCTAAGGCCTTAATTTATATTTCCGACCGCGAGGCCTTTGGTTTACCGCCATTGGAGGCCTTGTCATTCGGTGTTTTACCGATTATTGCTGATAACCCCTTAGGCCATGAACTGCTTGGTGACAATGCTATTTTTATCTCTAACCCAAATTCAGTTGATTCAATTGCCGATGGATTACGCGAAGCTATGACAAATTCAGCACTCCATGAGAAAATAAAAGAAAACGCTTCGGAATTAGTCAATCGTTATACATGGCTGGCCCACACTGATAGGTTTCTGAACATAATCAAGTCCATGACTCATGAATAAGAAATTTCTGAATTTATTTTTTGCCCTGCATCTTATATTTGTTGCGCTGGTTTTAATTGGTGAACTTCCACGCGAGTTTGTTCTTTATGAAACTGGCCTCCTGATTTTATATTTTTTGTTCGCTTCCACTGAAGATGGGCTGATATTTTTTGTTCGTTCAATTCCGATTTTTATTGCCATTCCACTAACCACTAATTACGATAATCTAAACCAGTGGCGAATTCTGGCGGTTATATTATTTTTTAAGTGGTTACTCACACGAGAAACATGGCACTATTTTAGTGCGTGGTTGATTTTATTATTAAGAAAACCCTGGACCGTCATAAAAGAACATCCTTGGGTTGTCTTATTTAAAATTTTAGTAATTCTTGGTCTATTATCCTTATGGCAAGCGCCGGATAAAATCGAAGGGTTGAAAAGAATCATCTATTTTATCAACGCCGGTCTTGTCGGGGTTATCATTGCTTATCCGCCAAAAAATAAAACATTTATTAACCGACTTATTAAAAATATAACTATCCCTATAATTATTGTTACTCTTGTCGGTGTTGTCCAAGTTGTTATCACTTATTTTATAGATATTTATCAATTCATGAGAATTTGGGGTGAAGGGATTCAAATGCGGGAATTTGGCACGATGTGGTCCTATATCGCCGTTAATGTTGGCAACACCTGGTTAGCATATTTTGGAGACCAGTTATCTCTTAGGGTATTTTCTCTTTTCCCGGATTCCCATTCGTTTCCGATTTTTCTATTACTTGGCTTGCCGGCATTTTTTGCTTGGACACTCACCAAACCTCTGGGTAAAGCAGCGAAATTGCGCGATATGATCTTTACCCCGTTAGAAGTAGCCCCGCCAAGGTCCGAAGGACTCGCGCCTTTGGCGCGAGCGAGACTTCTAACGGGGTTTACACGCGGTAAGGTTGCCGTTCTCTGGATTCCTCTTATATTTTTGATGATGATTCTCTCCGGCACTAGAGGTATTTGGGCAGGCGGTATTACAATGATATTCTGGATTATTTTAGTGTTGACTTACATGAATTACATTAAAATAAATATAGAACGTATTAATATTTTTAAATATCTGTCTTGTTATTTAGTGATATTTTTTATGTTGTTCGCTGTGGCTTATCCAATATTTTCTTCGCCTCAATTTTTAGTATCAAAAGGTGACTCTCTTTTGCTTCAACAACGTCTTAAGTCACTCTTTGATTTCGGCGAAACGTCCAACAGTCAGCGTATTGAAATTTGGAAAAAAAGTTTGGTCTCTATTTCTAACAACCCGATTTTGGGAGTTGGTATCGGAAATTTCCCGGTTGTTCTTGGTCAAAATATTCAATTAAGCAAAGCAGGTTCTTCAGCGCATAATATTTATCTACAAGTGGCATCGGAAATAGGTATTCCGGCACTATTAACTTTCTTATTTTTAATTTGGTTGGTTTTGAAGCAAATATACAATAAGTTTATAGAGACACATGAACCGATATATCAGGCCTATTTTGGCGGTCTTTTAATCACTTTCCCTTGGGTTTTGGTCTATTTAATGACCGACGTCGCCATATTTGATGAACGGGCTCTTCTCTTATGTGTGATTACTCTTGCAATTACGGCCATACCCTTAAATGCTCATGAATAATCCTGTCATCTCCATCAATATAGTTGTTCTTAATGGTGAAAAGTATATTGAGCATTGTCTTAATTCGGTTTTAAATCAATCGTTTTCTCATGAACAGATTCAGATTAATATTCTCGATAACGGTTCGACAGACAATACAAGGATATTGATTCAGGATTTCGAATTCAGGATTTCAAATTACAATTTCCCGAAAGTTAATTTTATTATGTCAAACTTTAACTTTGGCCCTTGGGGTGGCTGGGAAGAATTACTCAAATATACCCAAAGCCAATACGTCGTATTTTTATCAGCTGATGTAATTCTAGAAAAAGATTTTATTTTAAATGCCGTCCACACACTGGACACCAATCCCAAACTCGGTGCTCTCCAGGCAAAAGTTTACCAATTTGATATTGCCAACCTAAGTTCTAATTCCTATGTCCTAAGTCCTAAAATAATTGATTCTTGCGGATTTAAAATTTTTCGCTCCCGCCGAGTTGTTAACATTGGGCACGGAGAAATTGATACGGGTCAATATAATAAAGCTGGTAGTGTCTTTGGTGTTGAGGGGGCAGTGCCGGTTCTGCGGGCCGAAGCATTGCAAGGCATTAAGGTTTTGGGAGAAATTGCTGACCATGATTTATTCTGGTATGCCGAAGATCTTGATGTTGCTTGGCGCCTTCGGATGGCGGGCTGGGAACAACACTACGAACCGTCAATGATTGCCTGGCACGACCGTCAAACGACCAAACAAACTCGTCGTGGATTACGTGATTTTATAAAAATTAGACAAACCATTTCTCTTAAAAAACGTCGTTTGGAATGGCGTAATATTCGCTGTACAATTGTCAAAAATGATTATATAATAAACATTCTGAAGGACTTGGTCTATATCTTGCCACGAGAGATTGCCATGACGGGCTACCTCCTAATATTTGAGACCGCTGTTTTCTTAGAATTATTTTCACTGTTAAAATTAATCCCCGGCATGATTAGAAAACGCAAGGTAATTATGAAACAAGCAAAAGTTGGCCCTTCCGAAATTCACTCTTATTTTTCCTAATGAAAATTTTTTCCCTCATCTATCGAATACGCTACGTTCTTATACTTGTAATTATTGTGGCAGGCCTATTATATTTGAACGCGACTAAATATCAGATTAATATTTTTAATCCGTTTGCCACCCGTGATGATGTTCAGCCATTACCGATTGTTACTCCGGATCCCGATTATGTAATGCCAGAGAAAGAATCAAATCGTCTCGATATATTAATTTTAGGTATTCGTGGAGAGAACGATCCTGACGCCGCGAGCGGGGGACCGTTATTGACGGACTCAATTCAGATTTTCAGTTATGATAAGACGACAAAAAAATCTTCTCTTATTTCTGTTCCCCGAGATCTTTTTGTTACTATTCACGACCAAAAGAAAGATAAGATTAATTCGGCCTACGAATACGGTCTAAGCCATAGTCCCAACGGTCTTCAGTTTATCAAAGATAAATTTTCTCAAATCACCGGCGTTTATATTGATCAGGTTATCATCTTTGATTTCTCGTCGTTCAAAGAACTCATAGACGAGCTTGGTGGTGTTGATGTAACATTAATGGTTCCATTTACCGAGACCCAACAATGGGGAGCGAGTTTTTCTTTGCCGGTTGGATTAAATCACCTTGATGGTCAATCAGCTCTTTACTATGCCCGTTCTCGATATACCTCAAGTGATTTTGATCGTTCTCGTCGCCAGCAACAAATCATGTTTGCCATTAAAGACAAGCTTCTGGAATTAAATTTTCTAAGTAACCCAGCGAAAAGTTTTTCAATTTTAAATTTAATTAGAAATGATATTAAAACAGATATTGGTGTTTGGAATATAAGTGAGCTGATTAATCTTGCTAACCAGGTTAAATTAGACCAAATAAAACGAAGTGTTATATCAACAGAAAACTTCCTCGTTGACGCTAAAGATAATGGCGCTTATATTCTACTCCCCAAAACAGGGACTTTTTCCGATATTAAAAAGTTTTTTCAAGACATCCTGCAATAAATTTTTAATTATCTATGTTATCTATCATTATTGTAAATTATAAAAATGCACCTCTTCTTCGTCTTTGTTTAAAATCGCTTCAACGTATTATTTCTCCGCCGACCGACGGATTATTTACTCATGAAATAATTGTCATTGATGCTTCAGCCGATGTTGATACTACCTATGTCGCTATTGAAGAATTCCCCCATGTTCGCTATGTACCATTTAAAAAAAATATCGGCTACACTCGAGGAGTAAATGAAGGGCTTAAGATTGCTAAAGGGGATTTTATGTTTATTATGAATGCCGATATTATTCCCCTGGAAGGAAGTTTGGAGACGATGTACGCCTATATGAAAGACCATCCTGAAATTGGTTTGCTTGGCCCTCAATTATTAAATTTTGACGGATCAACACAACAGTCCTGTTTCCGTTTTTATACACCACTTACAATTATTTATCGTCGAACATTTTTAAGAAAACTGCCTTTTGTTAAAAATATTTTAAATCGGTTTTTAATGAAAGATAAGGACTTAACCCAACCTTTGGCTGTGGACTGGCTCATGGGTTCGGCGCTGATGGTTTCAAAAAAAACTATTGAAATTGCAGGATATATGGATGAACAATTTTTTTTATACATGAGTGATGTTGACTGGCCTCGTCGCTTCTGGGAGAATGGATACCAGGTAGTATTTTTCCCAAAGGCCATGATGTACCATTATCATCGCCGAGAGTCGCACGGTGCGTTAGATATTCTTGATGCTATTTTTAACCACCGAACCCAACAACACATAACCGACGCTTTCCGCTATTTCCGAAAAAACGGTCTCCGCGAAGCATCTTACATCTAATTATTTATGATTAAAAAAATCTCACTGCCCCTGACCATTATCATTTGTCTAGTCATTGGTTTTGGGGGCGGAATATTATACACAAACAGAAATGCGTCAACGACGGCAATGATTCAACAGTTGGTGAATCAGGATACCGGCAAGATTCAAAACGTTGATTTTTCTCTTTTTTGGAATGTCTGGAACGAACTTTCTGCTAAATATGTAGATAAATCAGAACTTGATACCCAAAAAATGGTTTATGGGGCAATCTCGGGAATGGTTGATTCCATTGGCGATCCGTACACGGTCTTCTTTGAACCGGTTAAAGCCAAGGAATTTGCTCAAGAAATTTCCGGTTCTTTTGGTGGGGTTGGTATGGAAATTGGTGTAAAAGACGATATCCTAACTGTCGTTGCCCCTTTACCTGATACCCCTGCTGCCAGAGCTGGCATCCTGGCAGGCGATAAAATATTAAAAATTTACGACAAAACAACTCAAGGTCTTTCGGCTGAAGAGGCGGTCAGTATGATTCGAGGTAAAATCGGCACTAAAGTTACTCTTACTATTTCCAGTAACGGTAGCAAGGCCCGCGAAGTCACTATTACCAGAGAAACCATCAAGGTTCCGACGGTTGTCTGGAGAATGATAAATCAGGACAATAAAAATTACGCCTATATTCAGGCCTATCAATTCAATCAAAACATTAACAGTCAATTCAAAACTGCGGTTGAAGAAATAGAGAAGTCCGATCCAAAAGCGGACGGTATTATCCTTGACTTACGCAATAACCCCGGCGGGTTACTTGATTCCGCCATTAATTTAGCCGGATACTTTGTTAAAAAAGGTCAGCCGGTGGTTAGTGAAGTTTTTGGCGATGGCACCACAAATGAATTCACTTCCGATGGTAATGCTATTATGACTAAATATCGAACAGTTATTCTTATCAATGGCGGTTCGGCATCGGCGTCGGAAATTTTAGCCGGTGCACTTCATGACAATTTAGGTCTGAAATTAGTCGGGGAGAAGACCTATGGTAAGGGTGTCGTCCAAGAATTAGTAAATCTTGATGATGATTCGTCTCTTAAAGTTACTGTTGCCCGTTGGTTCACACCAGATGGTGTAAACATTTCCAAAGAAGGTATTGAACCGGACATTAAAGTTGAACTTACTGAAGACCAAAAGAAAAACATCATCTTCGGCGACCTTTCGGTTGACCCACAGTTACAGAAGGTGTTGGATGTTTTGAAGTAATTCGCTCCGCCGTATAGCTTTTATTCTTATTTTCGTCACCATTCCTCGTCCGCCGGACCCCTTCGAAATCTGCTCGGCCCTGAACAATCAAAACAACTTATTATCCTTTCGTACGAAAGGATAATAAGTTGTTTTGATTGGCCTGCGAGAGCTTTTCGAGAGAGGTCCGGTCTCCCTCGGAACTTGGTCAGCTCATCGAAATAAACGCTTACCGAATCGTGGTTTTGTGGGGCTGGAGTTTACTTACCATGGAGGGTCTACAATGGAAAAGAAAAGCCCGCGAGGCGGGACACGGACAGGAGTCCGTGGGGCTTTTCGCGGGAAGCTACTTAGTTGATTATCCAGGGGAGGATCACCCTCCATGTGGTGATACTGGCCATAATCAGAGGCAAACAACTTATTATCCTTTCGTACGAAAGGATAATAAGTTGTTTTGATTGGCCTGCGAGAGCTTTTCGAGAGAGGTCCGGTCTCCCTCGGAACTTGGTCAGCTCATCGAAATAAACGCTTACCGAATCGTGGTTTTGTGGGGCTGGAGTTTACTTACCATGGAGGGTCTACAATGGAAAAGAAAAGCCCGCGAGGCGGGACACGGACAGGAGTCCGTGGGGCTTTTCGCGGGAAGCTACTTAGTTGATTATCCAGGGGAGGATCACCCTCCATGTGGTGATACTGGCCATAATCAGAGGCACGATGACTCCAGAGAAGGCCACGAACTTTTTGAATCCAGAACTCTGTCTGAAGGCCTTTCCCCAAACCACAAACACAAATGTGTTTACCACGAGCTGACAAAATCCAGCAATCACGGTTAACCCCACGAACACATTTGTAAAGTTTGCGATCAGGAAGAAGCCAAGTCCTGTGATCCCTGAGATGGTCATCCACAACGAATTTCTATTTATCACAAGACCCTTCCTTTTGAAAAT
>Ga0155025_104_pt1 | contig 44341 bp, 54 predicted proteins | sample RifCSPhighO2_01_FD_105993 | JGI IMG/M metagenome (GOLD analysis project Ga0155025, IMG submission 105993) | Candidatus Yanofskybacteria bacterium RIFCSPHIGHO2_01_FULL_41_21 | reverse complement strand
ACCTCAATTCGATCCCGAGCTGACTGATTTAGATGTTTATATGTCATCTTCCCATTGTACTGGTGTTGCACTTCAAAGGGGAATTTTCATAAGTCGACTATGGAACGCACTGGCCCAGTAAGCCTAGCTGATTCCAAGCGACAAGGAGAACAGTCATGTCAGTCAACATCTATCTCACTGAGGTCGTACGAAACGCTGAAGGTTTTAAGTCGGTGCCACACGAAGATGGTAGTGGCGACAAGATGACAATCCATGGGATGAATGTCTTTCGGCAGCACGGTCGCTTATACGTCATGCACGGTGATCGCGATCCGATTTCTGAAGTCCTGAAGGAGTTCGTCGACGAGATTTCGTACCACGAGTGGATTCCTCGGGTGGCCCCACGAGAGTCGGGTATCTACAAGTGTGGGAGCGCAGAAGGAGAGCTGATTCCGGACAACGCTGGCGGAAAAGAACCGAAGTATCGGATGTCCTTCAGGGCGAAGACCATGGAGGACATCTGGGAGCTTGTTCGGCTCATTAAGATCGGTGGCATCCGTCCCATCCAGAGCTACGAGGGACCGCAGGGTAGCAAGTCGGCGAAGGAGCTCGCTGAAGAAGTTGTTCGTCTCGAGAATGAGAACAGTCGACTGAAAGAACGTCTGGTCGACCTCGACAAGTTGTCAGAGATCAACCTCAATCTCCAAAGGCTCCACGCGATGCTTCTTATAAGTCGGCGGCCTCTCTGCCAAAGGACGAAAGTTCTCACCGCAATTTCAGATGTTCTTTATCCCAGAGACAAATAGGCCGAGTCATAAGCCCTTGCAAGGCGAAACATTTCAAGGCGGAGGGACAGCCACCTCCGCCGCCCGCCCTAATCAAGCGGGATTTTTGATACAAAAAATGGTCAGTTGATTCAAACGAAAAAATCTGTTAAAATCCAGGTAGTAGAAGTTGCCGATGCGACTTTTCGCCGCATTTAAAAGCGTCAACTTCACTACCTGGTATGAACCAAATGCAAGAAGAAAACAAGCCATTTCAAGATTATCGGGAGCCGGGTTTAGGCAGAGAGATGCTCGCATTTTTTTGGGAGACGATTAAGATTGTTGTTGTTTCCTTGATTATTATTCTCCCGATTCGTTATTATGTTGTTCAACCCTTCTTTGTGAAGGGGGCGTCCATGGAGTCCAATTTTGAAGACGGCGATTATATTTTTGTAGACGAATTGTCATACGGTTTCGGAGATCCGGAACGAGGCGATGTCGTTATTTTTCGGTATCCGCTTGACCAGAGTCAGTTTTTTATAAAACGAGTAATTGGTCTACCGAACGAAACGGTGGAAATAAAAGAAGGAAAAGTTATTATTTATAATCAACAAAATCCTATGGGTTTTGTTCTTGTAGAATCATACTTGGATGTGGATCAGGAGACCCAAGGAACATTTCGTATGAAGCTTGATGGTAATGATTATTATGTATTAGGCGATAACCGTCTTCGCAGTTCTGATTCTCGGGTGTGGGGTGCGTTGAATCGGTCACTCATCACGGGCAAGGCCTTTATTCGTCTCTGGCCATTCTCAAAAGTTGCAAAGATTCCAAGAGTAGCTTACTAGCTGATTAGCTCCCTAGCTTATTTCAAATGGCAATTATCCACGGGTATAGAGAATTAATCGTTTGGCAAAAAGGAATGGATTTAGTAACGGAGATTTATATCCTAACCGACAAATTTCCAAAAGAAGAAATGTATGGGCTTACTTCTCAAATGAGACGTGCGGCGGTTTCAATAGTTTCTAATATTGCTGAAGGAAGAATGCGCGGGCATATAAAAGAATATAAACATTTTTTACTTAATTCTTATGGTTCTGGGGCTGAGCTTGAAACTCAGGTCGAAATATCTAAGAGGTTGCATAAAGCACTACATTTGAACTATAGTGTAGTCGACTCGAAGTTGTTGGAAGTAATGAAAATGTTAAACAGTATGATTAATAAGCTAACCAGCTAATAAGCTAATGTCTAAAATGAAAGCAAAACAAATCCAGTCAGTTCGAGGAATGCACGATATTTTGCCTGAAGAACAGAAATATTGGCGGTATATTCAAAAGAAGGTTGAAAATTTGCTGGAGTATTATGGTTTTGAAAGGATTAGCACTCCGGTTTTAGAGCCGACCGATTTGTTCAATCGTTCTGTTGGCGAGACATCCGATATTGTTTCTAAAGAAATTTACACCCTCAAAACTAAAGGCGGAGATATGTTGGCCTTACGACCCGAAGGAACGGCACCAGTAGTTCGCGCTTATTTGGAAAATGGGATGAATGTTCGTCCTCATCCCGTGAAACTCTATTATATTGATCCAATGTTTCGTCATGACGAGCCACAGGCGGGTCGTTATCGCCAGTTTTATCAATTAGGTCTGGAAACAATTGGCGATGGTTCGGAAGCCGTTGATGCCGAGATGATTTTTATCGCTTACAAACTTTTGGATTCTTTAGGCCTTGATGGCTATGATGTTCACATTAATAGTATTGGCGATCAGAACTGTCGGCCGGCCTATATCAAAGCCCTCAAGGACTATTTTCGTAATCGGTCTAAGAAACTTTGCAACAACTGCAAAAATCGTCTGAAAGAAAATGTTTTACGTATTCTTGACTGCAAGGAAGAAGGTTGCAAAGAGACCGTCAAGGAAGCGCCTCAAATGATGGACTTTTTGGATGAGGCCTGTCGATTGCATTTCAAACATGTTTTGGAATTTCTAGATGAAGCAAAAATCCCTTATATCCTTAATCCCTATTTGGTTCGTGGTTTGGATTATTATACTCGGACTGTTTTTGAATTGATTCCTAATACTGAAAATACCAGTCAGCAGTCCACGTTACTCGCCGGTGGTCGTTATGATCGTCTGATTGAACAGCTTGGTGGGGTCAAGACCCCGGCCGCTGGTTGGGCAATGGGTATGGAACGCATCATTATAGCCATGAAAGAAAAAAATGTTCATGTTCCTGAATTGGGAATGAAACCGAAAGTATTTCTGGTTCAACTAGGTGAAGCCCCCAAACGCAAGGCCTTGCCTCTATTTGAAAGTTTTCGTAAAGCGGGGATTGAAGCCAAGTCCTCCTTTGGACGAGATAGTATCAAATCGCAACTTCGTATTGCTCATCGGCTCGGTGTTCGTTTTGCTCTAATCTTTGGTCAAAAGGAAGCTCTTGATGACACGATTATTCTTCGCGAAATGGATACCGGCGTCCAAGAAACCATCCTTCTTGAACGGATTATTGATGAAGTCAAAAAACGACTCAAGGCGTAGCCCCTACTAATTACGAATAGAACGAATTTACGAATGACCGCAGCTGATTTCATTTGTATATTTGTATAGATTAGTAATTTGTAGGACCTTATGATTACAGATATTTTTTGTAAAATTATTAATGGTGAAATACCGGCGGAAGTGGTTTATCAAGATGATCATGTTTGGGTTATTAAGGATATCGCGCCTCAAGCACCGGTTCATTTTTTAATTATTCCCGTCAAACATTTTACAGGTCTTGATGATGTCGCTGAACATGATGAAGCTCTATTGGGCAAATTGTTTCGGGTCGCTCACGATATGGCGAAAAAGCAGAATCTTGATAAAGGGTATCGTTTGGTTGTAAATGAGGGTGAACATGGCGGGAAGCTTGTTCCTCATCTCCACATCCATCTCCTCGGAGGCAAAAATCTCAAGTAGAGCCCAAGAGCAAAGCGATTGGTTGCTATACTTGACCCCCTCACTCATGCATTATTTCTACGTTTTACGTTCTAAGAAAGATAATAATTTATATTTTGGATACTCGAGTGATTTGAAGAAAAGATTTATGGAGCACAACAAAGGACACGTAGTTTCAACTGCTGATAGAAGGCCTTTGGAACTGGTATATTATGAGGCGTATAAATCAGAGAATGATGCGAGAGATAGAGAACGTCAAATTAAACGTCGAGCCAAGGCCTTCATCAGCTTGAAACGAAGGTTAAAATGTAGTATTATGTAATTATTGCTGTTGAGTGAGGGGGTTCTGAATTTTACATCTACTCGTTTCACTCGCAGGTAAAATTCGAAAAGGAGGTTGAATATGGTAGAAGTAAAAAGAAAACCAAATGAATCCATCGGCAGTTTGATGCGCCGATTTAATCGCTTTGTTCAGCAGAGCGGTGTTTTGTTGAAAGCAAAAAAATCTAAATTCAGAATTAAAAAACAAACCGAACGCCGAGAAAAGAACGCCGCCATCATGGGCATTCACTTAGCCGGCCTTCGACGTAAACTGGAAAAGCTTGGTACTTACGACAAAGATGTTTTTGATGAGGCTAAACGTAAACTCAAACAAGAAATAGACCTGTAATTCATCAAGTTCGTAAAGTAAAAAGTTCATAAAGTCAGTCAGGAAACTTTATAAACATTAAGAACTTTATTAACTTTCAACTATCGTGCTTAAAGATAAATTAAAAGAAGATATGAAAAATGCCCTAAAATCGGGCGATAGTGCTAAGCGTACTCTTTTGGGTATGGTTATGGCTTCAATCAAAAATAAAGAACTTGAAAAGCGTGGCAAATTAATTAAGACGATTACCGACCCGGTCCAACTTGAAGCGGAGAGCCAATTAGACGAACAAGAGACCATGGATGTTTTGGCTTCCGAAGTAAAGCGTCGTCGGGATTCAGTATCTGAATTTGAAAAAGGCGGTCGCCCTGAATTAGCTGAATCCGAACGCGCCGAAGCCGAAGCTCTCATGGCTTACCTACCGGAACAGATGTCTGATGATGCGCTTCGGGCTTTAGTTCAAAAAGCGATTTCTTCGTCTGGCGCCACTTCCGTCAAAGATATGGGTAAAGTGATGAGTGCTGTCAAAGAAGAAATTAAAGGTACTGCCGATGGACAGCGAGTGAGTGCGATGGTTAAAGAACTTTTGAAATAGTATTTAGAACTTAGTAAAAATCAAAGACGGATCCATGTGGATCCGTCTTTGATTTTTGGGCGATTTAGCTTAGTATAGAAACTATGCTAGACCTAGTTTTCGAAAATCAAACAGGAGATGTTCCGCCGGCTGACGGATGGTCTGAAGAATTTTTCAGAAGTGTTATTGAGCAAGCCGGGAATCAATTGGGTTTGGCGAACAAAAAAATTGAACTTGGACTCTATTTGGTTTTACCGGAAAGGAGTCAAGAGTTGAATAAACAGTATCGTCAAAAAGATAAACCAACTGATGTGCTTTCGTTTCCATTGAATGAGCATGGGCTTGAAGAATATGGTATACTGCCATTAGGAGATATTTTCATCTGTCTAGAAGTTGCTCAACAGCAAGCGAATGAAATGAATATTCCTCCCAATCAAGAATTGGCTAGGTTGGCCGTTCATGGTTTATTACATCTTTTGGGTTACGATCACGAACTCTCATCTGTTGAAGAAAAAAAGATGATTGATTTGCAGGAAAAAATATTGGAAGCAATATTCAAGAATTTAAATATTTAAACTTTTGTATGTCTAAACCTTATCTAATATCGGGCATTGATATCGGGAACCATGAGATTAAGGTTGTTATCGCTAAAGTTGAGCGAGATAGTATCCGTCCCGAGGTATTAGGTGTTGGCACGGCGTTATCACATGGATTACGTCGAGGAATGGTGGTAGACATGGAGGAGACCATTAATGATGTTGCCACGGCCGTTCAACGGGCTGAAGCCGCAGCCGGAGTTAAACTTAGACGGGCCTATGTAGCCGTAAACGGTCTTCATATAAAGAATCAAATATCGCGTGGAGTTATTGCCGTTTCTCGGGCTGATAACGAAATTTCGCAGAATGATATTGATCGTGTTCTTCAAGCCGCTTCGGTTGTTAGTTTACCCGCTAATCGTGAAATTGTTCATGTTGTTCCTCGTAATTTTATTATTGACGGTACAGAGAATGTTAAAAATCCCCTTGGTATGAAAGGGGTTCGTCTGGAGGCCGAGGTCTTAATCATTGACGGTCTTTCGCCCTACTTACGAAATATTGTTAAATGCGTGAATGAAAACGGTCTTGAAGTCGCCGGATTGGTATTTGCACCTTTGGCGGCTTCGCTTTCAGTCCTTGATAAGAATCAACGTGAGTATGGGGTGGCCCATCTTGATTTTGGCGGTGGGACATCAACCCTCACCGTCTTTGAAGAAGCTGATTTGATTCATAGTGCCGTTTTGCCTATTGGCTCACGGCACATCACAAATGATTTAGCGATGGCCCTTCGGACATCAATGGACGTGGCTGAACGTGTAAAAATTGAACACGCTACTACCGGGGTGGTTGAAGATCTTAGAAAACGCGAAACGATTGATCTCTCTAAAATTATGGGTGAGGAGGGTTTTATTTTACCCAAAAAACAATTGATTAGGGTTGTTGATGCTAGGGTGGGAGAATTTTTGGAACTAGTTACCGCAGAATTAAAGAAGGCCTCCCGGGTTGGTATGCTACCCGCCGGTATTGTTGTTTCAGGTGGTGGAGCCCATCTTCCCGGATTGTTGGCGGTAATTAAAGATACGCTTCGGGCGCCAGTAAAACTTGCCCGTTCATTACATCTTGATGGTATTGTTGATGCTGCGGCTGACCCATCATTTGCTGTTGCGACAGGTCTTGTTTTGTGGGGTTTTGAAAGTGAGATTGGAAATACAAAATTACGGAACAATGGTATATCTGGCACAGGTGCTGGTCTCTTTAGTAAGATAGCTGACTGGTTCAAGAACTTTCTTCCATGATTTCCTACGAGATTGCGAGTAGTTGAAATCATGAGAATCCCCTCACTCTGCTGATAGAGTGAGGGGATAAGTAGTTGTCCCTGTGCTCGTTATACTGCGCACAGACAACTACTTATCCACAGTATTACCCACAGGAAGATATTGATTACTTGCACGGCTATTTTTTTTATGATAGTACACATACAATATATCAATTTTCAATTATCAATTTACAATAACTAATACAGGAAGACCAGTTAGATTCTATTGAAAATTGGTGCTTGTAAATTGTAAATTTCCCCATATATGGCCCAAGTTAAACCAGCATTTGAAACATTCGCTCGCATCAAAGTTGTTGGCGTTGGTGGTGGTGGAACGAATGCTCTAACCCGAATGATTGAGGCCCGTATTCACGGGGTTGAGTTCATTGCAATAAATACCGATGCTCAAGCCCTACATGCGTCTGGAGCATCAGTTAAAATCCACATTGGTAAAAGTTTGACTCGTGGTCTTGGTGCCGGCATGAATCCGGAGATTGGTCGCCAAGCAGCCCACGATACTAAAGAAGAAATCAGCGCTGCATTGAAAGGGGCCGACATGGTTTTTATTACAACCGGTTTGGGGGGTGGTACCGGTTCCGGTGCGGCGCCTGTTATCGCTGAACTGGCTCGTGAAGCCGGTGCGTTGGCTGTCGGTGTTGTTACGAAGCCGTTTAGTTTTGAAGGTCTGGCTCGGATGAAGATTGCCGATGCCGCTTGGAATAATCTTAGAGAACGGGTTGACTCATTGATTACAATTCCTAATGATCGCATCCTTTCCATAATTGATCGCAAGACACCATTACTTGAATCATTTGGAATCGTTGATGATGTTTTGCGCCAAGGCGTTCAGGGTATTTCCGATCTCATTACCATCCCCGGTATCGTCAATCTTGATTTTGCCGACGTAAAAGCAGTAATGTCCAATTCGGGGTCAGCTCTAATGGGTATCGGCCGAGCCAGTGGCGATGATCGCGCTGTTGAGGCCGCCAAGATGGCTATTAACTCCCCGTTGTTAGAGGTCTCTATTGATGGTGCTAAGGGTGTTCTCTTTAATGTCTCGGGCGGTCCGGATATGGCCATGGCGGAAATTAATGAAGCCGCTCGTATTATTACCGAACATGTTGATCCGGAAGCCCGAGTTATCTTTGGGGCCGTTATTGACGATAAACTCAAGAAAGGAGAAATTGAAATTACTGTCATTGCTACCGGATTCAATAGTGACAATCCGGCCCCAATCAGACCAACGGTCTCCGGTTTCGGCGCACCGGCCGATATGGGACAGAATTTATTTGATACGATTAAAAAGAATCCTTCATCAACCATTAATCCATCATACACACCATCAACTTCTACTCCACCAATTAAAGAATTCGTTGATGACTCACTGAACGATTCCGAGTTTGACACTATTCCGGCTTTCATCAGAAGAAAAATTAATAAGTAGCCGTCCAAGAGCGTAGCGATTGGTTGTAGGAACTTACCCGCCTAAGTTTTATTTCTAAAAATTTAGGCGGGTTACTGTTTTTATCACCTCGTTTTGCTCGCTGAAAAAACACTAACTTATCCACAGTTGGCAGTTTGTGTCAGTATCGTACAATGTCCCATATGAATCCCGTTAGAAATTAACCCTACGGGAATAGCGCGATAAATTATCAATTAAATTTACTAACCATAGCCACCATTACAAAACGGTGGACGGTTGGTAAAATTTCTAACGGGATGAATACCACCCAAACTCAACCGCACCTCCCTGTGGAACCAGAAAATAATTCCCACCGAGGTGCTTTTCATTGGAAGCGTCTTTTTGGCGAGATGCATCCTTACGACAGCATCGTTTGGGAAAAAAGAACTGCTAAAATTGAACGTGGCGACGGCACAATCGTGTTTGAGCAGAAGGATGTTGAGGTACCAAATTTTTGGACTCAGACCGCCACCGATATTGTGGCTTCAAAATATTTCCGAGGCAAATTAGGGACGCCAGTTCGCGAGACCAGCGCCCGACAGATGGTAGACCGAGTCGTAACCGAAATTCGTCGTTGGGGATTAGATGGTAATTATTTTGCGTCGTCGGCAGATGCCGATAATTTTGCTCAGGACTTAACCTGGATTCTCATTAATCAATACGCTGCTTTCAACAGTCCCGTCTGGTTTAATGTTGGGACGACCGAACATCCTCAATGTTCGGCTTGTTTTATTCTTGCCGTGGAAGATAATATGGATTCAATTCTAAAGTGGGGTCATGATGAAGGTAAAATTTTTCAGGGTGGTTCAGGTTCTGGGGCCAGCCTTTCAAAGCTTCGTGGTTCAATGGAGTCATTATCAAAAGGAGGCACTTCATCAGGACCAGTTTCATTTATGAAATTAGCTGATGCTGTTGCAAATTCTATTCGTTCCGGTGGTAAGACGAGGCGTGCTGCCAAGATGGTTGTCCTAGATGTTAGTCATCCAGATATTAAGGATTTTATTAATTGTAAGCAGATTGCTGAAGATATGGTTAAAATCCTGACTCTAGGTGGTGTCAAAAATTCCTTAACTGGAGATCTTTTTGATCCATATACGATGGTACCATTCCAAAACGCAAATAATTCTGTGCGTGTAACAGATGAGTTTATGGAAGCAGTTGAGGCAGATGTTGATTGGAATCTTACTGCTCGTGTTGATGGAAAAGTAATACAAACCGTCAAGGCGCGTGAAATCATGAATTGGATTGCCGATGCTGCTTGGTCTTCAGCTGATCCAGGGATGCAGTACGATACTACGATTAATAGTTGGAACACCGTTTCTAATACCGGTCGCATCAATGCATCCAATCCATGTTCGGAATATATGCATCTTGATAATAGCGCTTGTAATTTGGCTTCTTTGAATTTAATGAAATTTTTGAAAGAAGGCGCTAAATTTGACGTTGATTTGTTTAAGAAAGTTGTAGATGTGATGATTTTGGCTCAAGAGATTCTGGTTACACCATCTTCTTATCCAACTCCAGAAATTACCGATAATGCGGAGGCCTATCGTGAGCTTGGTCTTGGTTATGCCAACCTTGGTTCTTTGCTTATGGTTCTTGGTATGCCGTACGATTCCGATATGGGTCGTTACTTTGCAGCTAACATTACTTCTCTCATGTCCGGTGAGGCCTATCGGATGTCGGCTTTGATCGCGGATTCAAAAGGGCCATTTTCCGGTTATGCTAAAAATCGTGAACCCATGCTTAGTGTCCTCAAGAAACATCTCAATGCTGCGGAGCATACTTACAATGAATCAATTTTGGGTGGCATGAATGACGAACCGCTTCAGAATGCTTCCCGTCAGGTTTGGCATGACGCTTTAGAGCTGGCTGAAAAGTATGGTGTTCGTAATTCTCAAATTAGTGTTTTAGCTCCGACCGGCACCATTGCCTTTTTGATGGATTGTCAGACGACCGGCGTTGAGCCCGACATCGCTTTAGTGAAATATAAAAAGCTTGTCGGTGGTGGCGTTCTTAAACTTGTTAATAATCAGGTCTCAATAGCGTTACGTCGTCTGGACTATTCAAACCAGGAAGTTGAAGCCATTATCGCTCACATAACCGAACACGATACCATTGAAGGCGCTCCACATATAAAAGAAAAAGATCTCGCGGTATTTGATTGTGCTTTTAAGGCGGCGAATGGTGAACGCAGTATCAGTTATATGGGTCATCTATTAATGATGGCGGCCGTTCAGCCATTTATTTCCGGCGCTATTTCCAAGACCATTAATTTACCAAGTACGGCCAGTGTTGATGATGTTAAAGATGTATTTATGCAAGGTTGGAAGCTTGGGCTAAAGGCCATTGCTCTTTATCGTGATGGTTGTAAAACAATTCAACCGTTGAATATGAAGAAAGATGAAGATAAAGAAGCTACGTCGGCGGCGGTGGTAGACCCGTTCATTGAAAAGATTAATGGCTATACTCGTCGGAAACTTCCTGATGACCGTCCCGCGTTTACGCATAAATTTAATGTTGGTGGCCACGAGGGGTATCTTAATGTCGGTTTTTATCCTGACACTATGAAACCAGGGGAGACGTTTATCACTGTCGCCAAAGAGGGAAGTACCTTCTCTGGCTTATTGGACACAATTGCGACTTTAATTTCAGTAGCCCTCCAATCCGGTGTTCCGCTTAAGGTTTTAGTGAGAAAATTCAAAGATATGCGTTTTGATCCGTCGGGCTTTACGGAAAATCCTGATATTCCAACCGCTAAGTCCATTGTTGATTACGTCTTTCGTTATTTGGGAATGAAATATTTATCGCGGGAAGACAAAGAAGAATTATTTGGTCCCGAGGTGGCTGAAACGATGCCTGATTTTGCCGAACGGATCTTGGATGTAAAAGATAAAACGGACTCATTGCTTGCCGATCTTATTACCAACAAACCAGTTTCAGAATTAGAAATAGTTGAAGAAATAAAAACCGCGGAACACCATCAACCTGGAATGGTTAGCCGTTCTTCAACCGATGCCCCGATTTGCCAGTGTGGAACGCTCATGGTGAGGGCTGGGGCTTGCTATAGTTGTCCTAATTGTTTTGCCACGACGGGTGTCTGTAACTAAGCTTGTTATCGCGGCGAATTACTTCGTTGTGACTGCGGTGCTCCTTCGTCATACCATATCAGTATGGCTCAGTTCGCTCCTCGCCACGCCTCGTCCTTCGCCTCGCTAACTGCGCTTAGAAAACTCTATATTTTATCGTCAAGGGCCCCACTTTGGGGCCATTGACTTTTTGTTAAAATAGGTGTATAATTGAGGTATAGGACAGTTAAGTTGGTCCCAAACATTGGTCCTTAACGAACAATAAACAAGGCAATCTCTCACGACTGGGGGGGGAAATGAACACCATCACTACTTTTCTTTGGGCTGTTGCGGTAATGTCGCTTGTGTACGTCTTGGTGGTGATGTTTCCGTACGGAGCCTCTGGAGCATCCAGAGGATACCCAGGAAGGGTGGGGATCCGAATCTTCACCGCTCTGGTCGTGTCGCTGGTGGCTGATCTCATCTGCCTCGCGACCCGCCTTTTCTAGGTGACCCAGGGCCTCAACAGAAAGGGCTTCATCCGCATCAAGCGGACAAGCACCTCCTCTTGAGGCCCTTTCTATTTCAATAAATAACACTGGTATAGGTTATTGATTCTTGCTACATTTACTTAATGCCCAGTAATACAACTTCCAGTATGTTCTTCTATGTCTATGTATTAGAAAGTGGTGCTGACAATAAATTATACATTGGGTATACTAGCAATCTAGTTAGGCGAATAGAAGAACATAAAAAGGGTTTAAGCTTGGCCACAAAATTCAGACGTCCATTTAAATTAATATACTTTGAAGGCTGTACAGACGAGGAAGATGCGAGACGCCGTGAACATTATTTAAAAACAACACAAGGTAGAAGATTTTTAGGGTTAAGACTCTTGCAACGTGGACGTAAAAAAGCGTCTCGAGCTGGAAGTTGATATACTGGGATGCATAGATCACAAGTTTTTGGGTATCTTTTAATATCTTTTTTGGTGGGGATTTTTGGTGGGGCGTGGTTTGAGAATACGTACTTGGCGACGGCGGTTTTTGTTTTGATTGGGACGATTGTGGTTACGATTTCGGCGTATGAGAAAACATTTGTAACAAAGCCCATTCGACAAGCTCAGGGTAAAAATGCTGAACGAAATCGGCGAATAGGAGTTTTGATTGGTGGATGTATTTTGGTTTTGGCTCTCGGTGTGTTTCGTTATGGTCAGGCGAATTTAAATCAGAGTTTGTTGACAGAGTTTGTCCGTTCGACAGGCTCAGGACAAGCGACTAAGGGGATTGCGGTAACGACAAGGGGATTTGTTGATGATGAGATGTCCGTTAAGGGCGACAAAGCTCAACTTGTTTTTCATGTTACTGAATTGGAAGTGCCGGGGCGGATTTTAGCGACTGATGAGCTGACTCTTATTTTTCTGAATGCTTATCCGACATATAAATTTGGCGATTTAATTTCAGTTCAAGGATCGCTTGAGTTGCCTGAAAATTTTACACCTGATTTTGATTACGTGCAGTATTTAAAAAATAAGAATATCCGAACCACTATTTCTTATCCCAAAATTTCTTTAGAACCATCAGTTCGTCTTTCAAAATTACAACAATTAAAAATTACATTTTATCATTGGGTCTTCAATATTAAAGACAGTTTTCAATCCGCAATCAATCGTTCTCTGTCGGCTCCTTATTCGGCCTACATCAACGGTATTTTATTAGGGACACGGCAAGATATTCCGGATGATCTTACAAATGCGTTCAATCGTACCAGTACAACTCATATTCTTGCTATCTCTGGTTACAACATTACCATTATTGCCGAAGCGCTATTAATGGCGTTGGTTTTTTTCATGAAACGGCGATACGCATTTTGGATTTCGGTGATAGTGATTATTATTTTTACGATTATGACCGGTGCCAGTGCTTCGGTGGTTCGGGCGGCGATTATGGGATTATTATTACTCTTTGCGAATGGTTATGGCCGATTGTATGACCCCAAGAACTCAATTCTCCTGGCGGGCGGAGTGATGATATTTCTTGACCCGTTGGCGTTGAGATACGACGTCGGTTTCCAGCTTTCATTTCTGGCGGTGCTTGGGCTGATGTATATCGGGCCGATTCTTAAAGAAAAATTTAAACGAATTCCGGAATGGTTCGGATTAAAAGAAATCTTTCTGATGTCTATTTCAGCACAAATTATGGTCGCTCCGCTTCTAGCTTATATTTTTAATACCTTTTCACTTGTTTCCATTCTGGCGAATCTTTTTGTCCTTCCACTAATGCCCCTCGTAATGTTTTTCGGGTTTTTAACCGGTGTGGGTGGACTTATCTTTGATTCTCTTGGTCGGGCCATCGGTCTTGTTGTGTGGGTGATAGCGTCGTATCAGTTGCAGGTTATTCAGTGGTTAGGATCATTATCATTTTCGGCAGTGACGGTCGTGATGTCTTCGTTCGTGCTATGCTTGCTCTATATATTAATTACCTTTGGAATTTGGAGTATGAAGGTTATTAAAAATCAACAAAATGGAAATAATCAAAAAAAATCTTAAAACAATCTGGCTGGGAATTGCGTTTCTAATTGCCGGTTTGACGGGATTTTATGCCGGTCAGGACTCCGTGAATATCGTTGCTCAACAGGCCTTGTTTATTTCAACCGAACCTTTTGTTCCCGAAGTTCAGACAAAAAATAGTGAATGCGTGATTCAGGGAAGTTTTCCTGATCCAGCTTGTACGCCTGGTGCGATATTTGCCGATGTGACAGCTGAACAAACATGCGTGTCGGGCTACACCAAAACGGTCCGCAGTGTCTCCACATCACTTAAGAAAAAAGTTTACAAATCATACGGTATCGCCTATCCGCCACCGTTTGGCACTTATGAAGCGGACCATTTTATTCCATTGACGCTCGGTGGCAGTAATGATATAGCCAATTTATTCCCTGAATCAGCTGATCCAAGACCCGGTTTTAAAGAAAAGGACTTGGTTGAGAATTATCTCCATCAACAAGTATGCGCGGGCAAGATTGGTCTTTCGGCTGCTCAGCGCGCCATCGCCACCGATTGGGTCGCCGTCTATAACAGTATTAGCCCCACCGATTTAAATGCCTTACGCCAGTTGTATAAAAGTTGGAGTCAGACAGGGGATTAGCGCGAGCCCAGCCGTATTGCTCGCTTTGTTTTTGCTATAATTTTTGTGTATAATCTAGTTTATGAAAAAAGAACAAACTTTTGTAATTTTGAAGCCTGATAGTGTTCAGCGTTCACTAATCGGAGAGATTATTAATCGTATTGACCGGACCGGCCTTAAGTTGGTTGCGTTGAAAATGATAAACATGGATGAAGAACATTTAACCAATCACTATGGTAAAAATGATGAGTGGTATTTAGAAAAAGGGACTAAGCGGATAAGACTGATGCAGGAGGCGGGCAAAAAAATAGATCAAAATCGTTCACCGATAGAATACGGTAAGGATATTATTCGTGGTGTTATCCGTTATATGCAGGCTTCGCCGGTAATTGCGATGGTTTGGGAGGGGAATCAAGCGGTGGCCGTTGTTAAAAAATTAGTGGGGACAACAGATCCGACAGCTTCGGACGTCGGGACAATTAGAGGCGACTATCAATTAGATTCATATTCTTTATCGGATACCGAAGAACGTGGTATTCGTAATCTTATCCATTGCACCGATCAACCTTCAGAAGCTCAACGTGAAATTGATATCTGGTTTCCATCGGAGGAACTTCATGATTATCGTCATATCAACGAAGCTATTCTTGAGGATGTTAATATTGACGGTCGCCAAGAATAATCATATTCTCCCAGTATTATGGACGATAAAAAACTTTTCAGAGTAATTATCACGGCTATTGTTGTTAAAGACAAAAAATACCTTGTTCTCCAGAGGGCTGGTTGGGAAAAAAGATGGCCTTTGCGTTGGACAGTGCCCGGCGGGAAAATATCAACAGAGGACTACACTCAGAGACCGAAAGATGCTGGGGAGTGGTGGTACAATGTGTTGGAATCTACTCTTCGTCGCGAGGTCAAAGAGGAAGCTGGTATAAAAATAAAAAATATAAGATATGTGACTTCTCTAGCTGATGCACCAGAAGATAATTATCCAACGATTGTTATCTCGTGTTTAAGTGATTGGTCTGGGGGTAAGATTAAGTTTGACCATAGTATGGTCGATTTTAAATGGGTGAATCTAAAAGAAGCAAAGAAGATTGACCTGATTGAAGGCATTTATGATGAGCTTGTTATGGCTGAACAAGTCAGGCAAGGTAAAACAATCGGAGAAATAAAAATTAGTAAATCAAGGCCCAAAAAACACAATAAACGAAACAAAATTAGTTAAACACAGGTTGTGCACTTTTGTGTTTTTTGGCGTTTGACAGGTTTTATGGCGAGAGTATATTTTAAGTAGCCTCTTTCTTTGTAAAAGCTTTGCCTAAATCAATATTAAGGGACTTCTAATTAAGTAGCTCCGGTGAGCCCTTCGGGGTTCCGAGGAGTTGCTTCGCGAAGACCCACTTGCTTAAATAGCAAAAGCTTTTAACTTAGTTAGGGGTAAAAAAGAATGGTCAGTACAAAATAACACAAAACCGCCGACGGCGGTTTTGTGTGTTAATGATAGTTTACACTGAGCAAGCGAAGCGAGTCGAAGTGTCGGGCTGCGGGGAGTCGAACCCCGTGATGCTTCTTGCACCCCATGCAAGCGTGCCACCGTTACACTACAGCCCGAATTGTGACTCATAATACTTTACTACTATACGCTATGGGTGGATATAAATAAAATTGCCAAGTTTTTCTCGGCAATTTTATTTCGGTTTTTGCTAAGTTCTAATTCCTAATTCCTAAGTCCTAAATCCTAGTTTTAAGCGGTTGCAACTGAACGTTTGGCTTGGGTTTTTATACAATCGGTGCATGCCTTAACGCGTTTGCCGTTGATGCGGGTCCACTGGAGATTTACATAACGCTTAGATTTAACGGTTGGATTATAATGACCACGCAAAAGAACGCGTGTCGTACCCATCGTTGGTTTTTTACCGCATTGAGAACATCGAGTCATGACTAAAAATTTCCAATTATCAATTTCCAATTTCCAATGTTGGAGTCGGAGCTAAAAATGGAAAGTTAATTTGTCTTGCTAGCATACACTAAAATTGTTATCCTGACAACCAGGTAGTGAATATTCAATAGTTTGCAACCGCGGCTTTGCCGCAAATTGAATATCTACTACCTGGATAATACACATGATTTTATTGCCCATATTTCAAATTGTTGCCTTCGTGTATTCCGTAGTCCTTCACGAGATTAGTCATGGATTAATGGCCCAGTCCTTGGGTGACGATACGGCCAAGAATTCCGGAAGGTTAACATTAAACCCGCTTCCCCATATAGACATGTTCGGGTCTATAATTCTTCCCCTATTAACTTATCTTGGGGCGGGATTTATGTTTGGTTATGCTAAGCCCGTCCCTTATGATGTACGAAATCTTAGGGACCAAAAATATGGTCCGACAAAAGTAGCGCTTGTCGGTCCAGCCACGAATATTTTGATTGCTTTGTGTTTTGGCCTTATTCTTAGATTACTATCCGATAGCATTGCCAGCGTAGCCATAGCCCAACTTTTTGGATATATTGTTTGGATAAATTTAACACTGGCAATATTTAACTTGTGCCCTGTCCCGCCACTGGACGGTCACTGGCCTTTAATAACATTACTTCCCCAAAAGTTTGATGAAGCCAAGAGGTTTATTCTTAGATATAGTTTATTTTTGATGGTGATTTTTATATTTATAATCTTCCCTACGATATACAGTTATACAGTGCCCCCGCTCTTTAAGTTGATAGTTGGGTACTACCCATAGACATCCCTTGCTTTTGTATTTTATTTCTGTTACTATATCAAAACAAGTTGAGCCACAATTCAACCAGCAGAAGAGGTTTATTTTTTTGCTTATGTCCAAGAGCGAAGCGATTGGTAACAGAAGCAAACCCCCACACCTATCGGAGTCAAAATAAAGTATTTCAGAAGTTACCGAGGCGAAGCCGCCTTACGGCTCTGAACAACTGTTGATAGGCACATGGTCCCGATAGGTGTGAGGGTGACGAGTTTTGTAGCAGTTCGTCTGCTCGAATACTCGCATTTCCTCACTGACAAAATCGTCATGCCAACATTCAGACAACTATTAAAAAATCCACGTAAAATTGCCCGAGCGAAGACCAAGTCGCCGGCTTTGACGTTCGGAATAAACACAAAAAAGAATCGCCCGGTTTATTATCCGTCATCTTTTAAACGTGGTGTTTGTATTCAGGTTAGAACAATGACCCCTAAGAAACCAAACTCGGCCTTGCGTAAAATTGCCCGTGTTCGTTTGACTAACGGCAACGAAGTTACCGCCTATATCCCCGGCATTGGTCATAATTTACAAGAACACTCAGTAGTTGTTATACGTGGCGGAAGAGTTAAAGATCTTCCCGGTGTTCGTTATCATATCGTTCGGGGTGTCTTAGACGCCGGTGCGGTAGAAGGCCGAAAACAACAGCGAAGTAAATATGGAGCCAAGAAATCAAAATAATTTTCAATTACCAATTATCAATTTCCAATAAATTTTCAATAGCTCAATTCTCAAACACTGAAAATTGAAAACTGAAAATTGTAAATTTCTGCAATGCGTAGACCCATCAAACACAAAACTCACGTTGAACCAGATCTTCAGTATCAGAGTTTGGTTGTGGCTAAAATAATCAACCGGATTATGTATTCCGGTCATAAATCACACGCCACTCGGATTGTGTACAAGGCCCTTGAGATTGCTTCGGAAAAATCCAAGAAGCCACCGTTGGAAGTTTTGGAAACGGCGATTAATAATGCGTCGCCAAATATGGAATTGAAGTCCCGACGTATTGGCGGAGCAAATTATCAGGTGCCAATAGAAGTCAGACCGGAACGTAAAAATGCCTTGGCTGTTCGTTGGCTAGTTGAGTCCGCCCGTAATGCTAAGGGTAAGCCAATGGAAGAAAAGTTTGCCGAAGAATTGCTCAATGCTTTTAATAATACGGGCAATGCCGTCAAGAAGAAATTAGATATGCATCGCATGGCTGATGCTAATAAGGCCTTTGCACATTTTGCTTGGGGAAATAAATAAGTGATTGCCCAAGAGCGTAGCGATTGGTAGCAAGAATTTACCCCCTCACTCGGTCGGCAGTGAGTGAGGGGGTCTCAAGTTTATAACTACTCGCTTCGCTCGCAGATAAACATGAGAGAATACCCAATAGAAAAAGTTAGAAATATTGGCGTCATCGCTCACATTGATGCAGGAAAGACAACTGTCAGTGAGCGTATTTTGTTTTATACGGGTATCAGTCATAAAATCGGTGAAGTCCATGAGGGGGATACGGTTATGGATTGGATGGAACAGGAACGCGAACGAGGTATCACGATTACGGCGGCTGCGACGACCACATTCTGGACCCCTACGAAAGCCAATGGTGATACTAAGGAGAAAATTAAGATTAATCTTATTGATACTCCAGGGCACATTGATTTTACTATTGAAGTAAAACGTTCAATGCGTGTTCTTGATGGAGCGGTGGTTGTTTTTGACGGTGTGGCCGGTGTAGAACCGCAATCAGAAACCAACTGGCGCTACGCCGATGATTATAACGTGCCTCGGGTTTGTTTTATAAATAAACTGGATCGCTTGGGCGCGTCCTTTGAACGTTCCTATCAATCAATTCTGGAACGACTTACCCCGAATGCTGTGAAGATGCAGATTCCCGATGGTCATGAAGACAAGTTTACCGGCGTGGTTGATTTGCTTGAAATGCAATTTGTTCAGTTTGAAGGTCCTAAAGGAGAGAGGGTTATCAGAGGAGAAATTCCAGCCGAATTAAAAGCCGAAGCCGATAAAGAGCGGGCTATTTTAGTAGAAAAAATTGTAGAAAACGACGATGAGGCCATGAGTCAGTATCTTGAAGGCAAAGAAATCCCGGTTGAAAAACTTAAGGCGATTCTTCGTTTGGCGGTTATTGCCGGAAAGGTTTATCCCGTTTTTTGCGGTTCAGCTTTGAAGAATAAAGGTGTTCAGCTCGTCCTTGATGCCGTGGCCTATTATCTTCCGTCTCCATTGGATGTGCCACCAACAATCGGTAAAGACGAAAAAGGTGAAGATGTTGTCGCTGAACCATCGGACAGTGCTCCGTTTCGGGCCTTAGCTTTTAAAGTCGCCACCGATCCTTATGTTGGTCAGCTAACTTTCTTTCGTGTTTATTCCGGTGTTTTGCAAGCCGGCTCCTATGTTTTAAATACTCGTACCGGCCAACAAGAACGTATTGGTCGTATTGTTCGTCTTCATGCCAATGAACGTGAAGAAATAAAAGAAATTGATGCCGGTGGTATCGCAGCGGCAGTTGGATTGAAATCAACTAAGACCGGTGACACGCTTTGTGACCCAGCCCATCCGGTTACTCTTTTGGGCATTATCGCTCCTGAACCGGTTATTTCACTTCGTATTGAACCAAAGACAAAAGCCGACCAAGAAAAAATGGGTATGGCCTTGCGTAAACTTTCCGATGAAGATCCAACCTTTCGTATTCGCACTGATATTGAGACAGGTGAAACAATTATTTCCGGTATGGGCGAGTTGCATTTAGATGTTCTTGTTGACCGAATGCGTCGTGAGTTTGCTGTAGAAGCGAATGTCGGTCGTCCCCAGGTGGCTTACAAAGAGACCATCACCCAAGAGGCTCAGGCCGAAGGTAAATATATTAAACAATCTGGCGGTCGTGGTCAGTACGGCCATGTTTGGTTGCGAGTAGAGCCCCTTGAACGTGGGGTTGGTTATGAATTTGTTGATGCTATTAAAGGCGGAGCCATTCCGGCTGAATTCGTTAAACCAACTGAAAAGGGAATTCAAGAGGCCATGGAACGAGGCGTTGTGGCCGGTTTCCCATTGGTGGATATGAAAGTTACTTTGTATGACGGTTCCTATCATGAAGTTGACTCTTCAGAAATTGCTTTCAAAATGGCCGGCTCAACCGCATTACAGGAGGCCTCTAAACGTGCCAAGCCGGTCTTACTTGAACCGATTATGAAAGTGGAAATTATTATCCCCGAGAAGTCCATGGGCGAAACGACAGGCGATGTTGCCGGCCGTCGTGGTCAGATTATAAATATCACCGATCGGGCAACAATTGGTCTTAAAGTTATTGATGCTCGCGTTCCACTTTCTTCAATGTTCGGTTATTCAACATCTCTTCGTTCTCTCACTGAAGGCCGTGGTAACTACACCATGGAATTTGATCATTATGAACCCGTGCCTCAAAACGTCGCTCAGCAAATTATTGAAGGAAAGAAATAATTCGCGAGGCGTTTTCCTTCATCACTACGCTGCGCGGATTACCATCCGGTCGCTGAACTTAACACAAAAATCGGACGTTTGACCCTCCGTGGTCTCAGGTCCGATTTTTGCTATTCAGCTCTTCGTTCTTCGAACTACGGATGGTTACCAATCCGCTCCGCGACGTTCTTACGGGAAACGCCTCACTTATTTTTAAATTGGCGTCGCTAATGCTCGGAAATTACTAAAGCATTGCTCACCCTTGATTTTAATAAGTTTTGTGGTATTCTATAATTCGTTCGTTGATAAGCTCCGGACGGAATGCTCGCAATTTTGTGAGATGGCCGTTCGCAGCCACAGCCACCGCTGGGATGAAACAGACCCAGAGCTGGAGGTGTGTGATGACAATAGTGGAGTTGATTGCCGCAATTGTTAGTTCTGCAATAGGTATTTTCTTCGGTGCTCTTTTGGTAATCCCTGATTTTCGGCGATGGCTCAAGGGCTCGCGGACAACATATTACTTTCAGAGGCAGACCAATCTGAAGGGGTTAAAGAGTAAGGTCTATCAGACCTCGGCGAAACTTCGAACAGATAATGATCTGCAGGATTTTTGCCACCACAATGGTTATGATGTTGTTGGTTTGCGTCTTGAACTAAATCAAGGAGTATTTCGTCAGCGGAGTGCAATCTATGGTGGCGGTTTGTGGGCGATTTTAAGATATTACCATGGCGGATTTTTTAATCGGGTGTTTCTTAAAGATGAAGAAGGGCTAATAGAAGAAGATACCCTTCAATTCATCAACACTTACCCATCGCTCCAAGCGGTGCTTAACCGGATTGAAGAGTTGGAAAAGCAACTTGTTCGTGCAGAAGACCGTCGACAAGAATGGTTTGCTGCATTAGAAGCTCTGCGTCGAATAATAGAAAGTGATCGTCAACGTTATAGGTCGTCGGCTGCTGGAACAATTCGGAGCTATATTGAATCTGTTCAAAGGGCCGCAAAAAGTGAAGGTGAGCCAGAACCACATAAAGAGAAAGTCAATTCTTGGATTGATTCACTTCCCATTTTGTCTACAGAATGGTTCAAAAAACTCGTTTAGGGATAGCTCTGAATCAATAGCCGATTTCCGGCGTTAAGGACTGTCGTGAGACAGACCAAGGCGCCGGCTTTTTTATTTTTACCCAGTAGTGAATTTCCAGCGTTCTGAACAAGTCACTGGAAATTCTACTATCTGGGTTTGCAATTTTTAAATCATTTAGATACTATTGGCGGATGGAAATAGGAGCACTCAAAAAGATGTTAAAGAAGTCAACGGCAGTGTTGATTTTGGAGAATGGAGAGCCCTCTATTGTGGTGGTGGATTATAATACCTACAAAGGATTATTAGGTGAAGAAGACCAAGAAGTTTCGAAAGACCAAGTTTCTTCAAATCCGGCAACTTCGGTCCAAACAGGAGAAGTTGAACTTTTGGAACGAATCAATAAGGATATTTTAGCTCTCAAAGAACAAATAGAAGAAGAGGAAAAAGGTCTTGGCATCTAAGGGGTTGACTCATTTTTGATTTTCGGCTACAATTGGTACTGCACACTTTTAATAACCAGCTTCTCAGCTGATTAGCTTATTAGGAAACCAATTCACCTAATAAGCTAGCAAGCTAATAAGCTAGGAAGCTCCGCAAATGGCAGGAAAATTTGATCGTACGAAACCACATGTTAACGTCGGCACAATTGGCCACGTTGACCACGGCAAGACCACCGCTACTGCGGCTATTTTGCATGTTTTGGATATGTATAAAGACGAGGGCTATAGCGCTCGTGTTGAGGGTGTAGATTCAATCGATAAGGCCCCCGAAGAAAGAGCCCGAGGTATTACAATTTCAACCCACCATTCGGAATACGAAACTCCGAAGCGTCACTATGCTCACGTTGATTGTCCGGGTCACGCTGACTACATTAAAAACATGATTACCGGCGCCGCTCAGATGGATGGCGCGATTTTAGTTGTTTCCGCTCCAGACGGCCCAATGCCTCAGACCCGTGAGCACATTTTGCTCGCCCGTCAGGTTGGCGTACCTTTTATTGTTGTATTTATGAACAAGATGGACATGGTTGATGATCCGGAATTAGCCGATCTTGTTGAAGCCGAAATTCGTGAATTGTTAACCAAAAATGGATTTCCAGGCGAAACGACTCCGATTATTCGTGGTTCCGCCACTAAAGCATTGGCCTCAACTTCCAAGGATGATTCAACTAAGCCATTCATTGAATTGGTGAATGCGCTTGATAGCTTCATTCCTGATCCAGTCCGAGATACCGATAAGCCATTCTTGATGCCTATTGAAGACATCTTCGCTATTGAAGGCCGTGGCACAGTAGTTACCGGCCGTATTGAACGAGGCACTCTTAAACTTAACGACGAAATTGAAATCGTTGGTTTGAAGCCAACCCAAAAGACCGTTGTGACCGGTATTGAAATGTTTAACAAACAGTTGGATTCAGGTCAGGCCGGAGACAACGCCGGTATCTTACTCCGTGGTACCAAGAAAGAAGAAGTTGAAAGAGGTCAGGTCTTAGCCAAACCAGGTTCAATTACTCCGCATACCGAGTTTTCTGCCGAAATTTATGTCTTAACCAAAGAAGAAGGCGGACGACATACCCCGTTCCTTAAGGGTTACAAACCGCAATTCTATTTCCGAACGACTGATGTTACGGGTGAAGTTATTCTTCCAGCCGGAACGGAAATGGTAATGCCAGGGGATACGATTACCTTAGATGTTAAATTGATTGCTCCGGTAGCCATGGACGAGAAGCTTCGTTTCGCGATTCGCGAAGGAGGCAAAACGGTCGGCGCCGGCGCTGTAGTCAAAGTTATGAAGTAAAGCACATGAATCCCGTCTTGGCGGGATTCATCAGTTCTTTTCTAACGAAATGGCAACGAAAGTACCAAAAAAATCAGAAAAAAAGATTGAACCGACTGCTCAACGCATTCGCATTAAGCTTAAGGCCTACGATAATAAAATTATTGATAAATCGGCCAAGCAGATTGTGGAGACGATTGAACGCTTCGGCGGAAGACCAATTGGTCCTGTGCCGTTGCCAACGGAAATTCAAAAGTACACCGTCAACCGTTCGCCTTTCATTGATAAGAATTCCCGTGAACAGTTTGAGATGCGAACCCACAAGCGTTTGATAGATATCACGACCCCATCCCCAAAGATTATTGACGCCTTGATGAACCTTAACTTACCGGCCGGTGTAGACATCGAGGTTAAGATGTAAAGTATTTAATAGATTAAATATATGTCAGACCAAGAAAAACCACAATCAGTTCAGAACCCTGCTGAAAGCATTGTTTCCAACATGACCAGAAAAGCTATATCTGTCGAAATAAAAAATCTAAATAAATTACTCAGCATAGAAGAAGAGCAGGTTAAAAATGAAGACGTTGATGTAGTCAATCTCAAAGAAGCACTAAAAGGAGCCAATGCTATAACGATGGGGATAAGAGTATTATTAGAACAAAAAGGAGAAATATAGATTTATTTATCACTTTACTCTCGGCCCGAACAGTCGGACCGAGTAATAAGGCAGTAATTAGATAGTGAATTTATCCGGCAACGTGCCTTATTGGCCCATCCGGTTTGTAAAAATGCATTATCAAGTACTTCCTTAATTAATGCTGAATGGTTCTAAATAAACCAATCTAGCTAGGATAAAAAGAATAAAGGTTTTAGCTTCACCCAGCTATGCCTGGGATTTTTTATGGCGAAGTATATCATTGGTACAAAAATCGGCATGACTCAAATGTTTAAGGAAGACGGAAGCGTCGTCCCGGTTACGGTTGTAAAAATTGAACCCAATATTGTGGTTCAAGTGAAAACCAAAGAAAAAGACGGTTATGAAGCGGTGCAAATTGGTACTGGAAAAAAAAAGAAGCTTACCAAGCCCGAGAAAGGGCACAATAAGGAACTTGGTAGTTTCGCAATTCTTAAAGAATTCAGAACTGTAAACAGTAAACTGGAAACTGTAAACTTTCAGGTGGGAGATACAATTGATATTTCCACGTTTACAGAAGGCGAAACCGTAAAGGTCTCGGGCATTTCCAAAGGTAAAGGTTTTCAGGGTGTTGTGAAGCGTCATGGATTCCACGGTATGCCGGCCAGTCATGGTGCTCATTCTGTTTTGCGTCATGCCGGTTCTATTGGTCAACGTTTTCCCCAACATACTTTAAAAGGTATGCGTATGGCCGGACGAATGGGTGGAGTCAGCAAATCCATCCGTGGTTTAAAAATTATCAAAATTGATGCCGAGAACCAATTGCTAGTGATTACCGGCTCAGTGCCCGGAAATAATGGCGGAATAGTAGAAATAAAAAGCACGTAATTGAATTGAGAGCCGACCTTTAAACCCCAGTAGCGGAAGGGGACCCGCGAAGCGGGGAAACCGACGGGACTGGTTTCACGGGTCTGGGGTGAAAAGGTTGGGTCTCAATGAAATAAAGAAATGGAATTACCATTATACAACCAAAATGCAGAGAACATCGGTACTATTGAATTGGCCGATAATGTTTTTGGTTTGCCCATGAATCAGGACTTACTTCACCAAGTTATTACATCCCAAATGTCCAACAAGCGTCAGGTTTTGGCTCATACCAAAGGCCGAGGCGAAGTTCGAGGAGGCGGGAAGAAACCCTGGAAACAAAAGGGTACCGGTCGAGCTCGACACGGTTCTACGCGTTCACCAATCTGGCGTTCTGGAGGTGTAACCGGCGGTCCAACCAAAGAAAAGAATTTCAAAAAAGATATCAACAAGAAGATGATGCAGAAGGCCTTAAAAGTGGCTTTGTCATCCAAAGCCCGTGATGGTCAGTTGTTTATCTTAGATGCATTGACGATTGAAAAACCAAAAACCAAAGAAATGGACGGAGTAATGAAAAAATTCACGACTATTTTCGGACGACTTAATAATGTGTTACTGGTTACACCAACCGATTCGGCTATGCTTTATAAATCAGCCCGCAATTTACCATATTTAGATACTATTGAAGCCAGAAATTTAAATCCCTTAATTTTACTTGAAGCAAATCGCGTGATTCTTTCCAAAGAGTCATTGGCGGTTATTGAAAAGCAGTGGGGAACTACAAAATCCAAATAATATGAGCGCATTAAATCTTTTTAAAAAATCAGGTAGTAGAACTTCCGGTAAAAAACAGCCGACTCTCAAACAGTCGGAAGTTGCACTACCCGACAAGTCCGAATCAGTTGCACCGAAAATTTCTAATTTAGTAATTGCACCGGTTTCAGCTATTCTGCACCCTTATGTTAGTGAGAAAGCCACTCGTCTTGAGGGCATGAATCAATACATGTTCAAGGTAACTCGTTTTGCCAATAAGCCGGAAGTTAAGAAAGCTATTCAAAATCGGTACAAAGTGACCGTGGTGTCTGTGAATATGATTAATATGCCGTCAAAGAAACGAACTGTTGGCCGACATGTCGGCACTAAGTCAGGATTTAGAAAAGCAATCGTGACCTTAGCTGAAGGCGATTCCATTAATTTTGCAAAAGCATAATCCCGTTAGAAGTAACCAATACTATGAACAAAATGATTAACCACAATGTAAACCAAGCCAGCCACCGTTCCAAAACGGTGGACGGATTGCATTACTTCTAACGGGATGCCTAAAGATTATAAACCAACAAGTCCATCACGTCGTTCCATGCAGGGTTATGATTTTTCTGGATTGACCGATATTGCACCATTGAAATCAAAGAAACATGGTTTCAAGAAATCATATGGCCGAGATAACAAGGGTCATATTTCTGCCGGTCGCCAAGGTCGGGGTGGTGGCCATAAGCGTGTCTTCCGAGATATTGATTTTAAACAGAACAAAGTTGATATTCCAAGCGTGGTTGCTTCCATTGAATATGATCCAAATCGAACCAGTCGAATTGCCCGAATTCATTTTGCCGATGGCGAGAAACGATATATACTTGCCCCGCAGGATTTGAAAGTCGGTGACGCAATCATTACAGCCGAACGTGCTTCTTTGAAACCGGGTAACCGCATGAAACTCAAGAATATTCCTCAAGGTTCTTTAGTTCACAATATTGAAATACATCCCAACCAAGGTGGAACATTAGTCCGTTCAGCCGGTTCGGCAGCTAGTGTCCTTGCTAGTGAAGGCGGATATGTCCAACTTGTGATGCCATCATCCGAAACCCGACTGATTTCCGAAGAGTGTTTTGCTTCAATTGGCCAGCTTTCAAACGCTGAACACAATTCAATTAGTTTAGGAAAGGCCGGTAGAACCCGTTGGTTGGGTCGCCGCCCGAAAGTCAGAGGAACGGCCATGAATCCGGTTGACCATCCATATGGTGGAGGTGAAGGTCGTCAAGGACGTGGTACTCGCCGACCTAAGACCGCTCAGGGTAAGATTACCGGAGGCCGAAAGACCCGAGATAGTAAAAAGAAATCAAATAAATTCGTAGTAAAGCGAAGAAGTAAATAGCGAATAGCTAATAGCGAATAGAACAAAACTACTCGCTACTCGCTAATAACTAATCACTAAGAAATGTCACGATCACTAAAAAAAGGACCATATATTGACCCGAGATTACTGAAAAAAATCAGTAACTTAAAAGCGGGCGATAAGACCATTATTAAGACCTGGTCACGAGCATGTTCAATTGCTCCAGAAATGATTGGCTATACTTTTGGCGTTCATAATGGCCGAATTCATGTGCCGGTTTTCGTGACGGAAGATATGGTTGGCCACAAATTAGGCGAATTCTCTCCAACCAGGAAGTTTAGTCGACATGGAGGAAAGATGCAGAAAGAAATGGAAGCCGCCGCCCGTCAAAAAGAAGTTGAAGCTGCTCAAGCTGCTAAAGCTCCAGCCGAAGCAGTTAAGACACCAAGTAAGTAAAAAAGGAATTAGAACTTAGAAATTAGGACTTATAAAAAACCTGAGTCCTGACCACTAAGTTCTAAATCCTAAGTCCTAAATACTAAACAATGGCTACTGTAACCGCACAATTAAAAAATCTCCGTCAATCGCCCCGTAAAGTGAGGATGATCGTTGATTTGGTGAGAGGCAAGGGAGTTTTGAAAGCACTTCAACAGCTTGAATTCGTCATTCGTCGACCGTCTCAACCAATTTCAAAACTAATTCGTTCGGCTATTGCTAATGCAGAAAACAATTTTAACATGGTGGCCAGCAATCTATATATTAAGGAATTTTATGTAGACGAAGGTGTTAAGTTAAAACGTTTCCAACCTAAAGCTATGGGTGCCGTTGGTGAAATTCAAAAAAAGACCAGCCATATCCATTTGGTTTTAGCCGAAAAAGTTCCGGGATTGAAAGGAGAAAAATCTACCCGATCTGATAAAAAAACAAAAGAAACTCATGACCATGAAGACCATAACCATAACCACGATCATGATCACAAAACAACTGAACAATCAAAAATGAAGATTGATAACCTGCCTGACCGGCAGGCAGGCAAACCAGAAATTAAAACAGAGTTAGGGAAGAAGATTGTAGAGCCGAAAAAAGGCCTTCGTAAAATTTTCCAACGTAAATCAATTTAAACACATATGGGTCAAAAAATTTCCCCAATTTCATTACGTGTTGGTATCCAAAAGGATTGGTCATCTACTTGGTTTGGCGGCCGAAAATACATCCCTTATTTGAAGGATGATTTAGTAGTGCGCGCGTTTCTGGAGAAGAAACTCAAGGGTTTAGGTGTGGCTGATATTCGACTTGAGCGAGGCAGTGATGTTTTGAATGTCATTATCACCACTTCTCGTCCGGGATTGTTGATTGGTCGTGGGGGAACAGGTATTGAAGAACTAAAGAAAGCTATCAGTACACGCTTAAAAAAGAAAGTCGCAGTTCGCTTAGAAGTATTGGAATTTAGAAACCCGGAAGAATCAGCTCGTGTTATGGCGGAACTAATGGTTGAACAGATTGAAAAACGTATTCCATTTAGAAGGTTAATGAAACAGACATTGGTCAAAATAATGTCTTCACGACAAGTGAAAGGCGCCAAAATTTATATGGGCGGTCGTTTGGACGGAGCCGAAATTGCTCGGGCCGAGCATTTGGAAGAGGGAAGCTTACCTCTCCAAACACTTCGGGCTGATATTGACTATGCCAAAGCAACGGCTCACACAACCTTTGGTACAATTGGAGTAAAGGTCTGGATTTACAAAGGAGAAAAATTTGAAGAAAAATAAGTTTTTGTCCAAGAGCGAAGCGATTGGTAACAAAAAGTTACCCCCTCACTCAAGTAAATAATTATGGACAAATATTAATAAATAAAGTATAATATACCAGCGAGTTTAAAAGGTAATATAAAAAAGAGTGAGGGGGTGAGAAGTTCGTAACTACTCGCTTCGCTCATAGACAAACATCTCATGCAACCTTCAAGAGTAAAACATACGAAAACTCATAAAAACGGAAACAAAGGATACGCCATGCGCGGTACCCGTTTGAGTTTTGGTTCGTTTGGCTTAAAATCTGAAGAAGCAAAGTGGCTCAAAGCCAATCAATTAGAAGCGGCCCGCAAGGTTATGGCTCGTTTTATTCAACGTGGTGGCAAGATTTGGATGCGTGTTTTCCCGGATAAGCCCCGCACCAGTAATGGTGGTACTAAAGGTATGGGTGGTGGCCGAGGGGCCTTATCTCATTTTGTTGCTCCGGTTGAAATTGGTCGGGTCATTTTTGAGATTGATGGTTTACCCGAAGCTACAGCCCGTGAAGCATTACGATTAGGGGCTCATAAATTACCGATTAAAACCAGAATTGTAAGCCGGTAACTACCAATTACTAATCTAAACGAATATACAAATGCAATCTAAATCAGTCATTTGTAGATTAGTACCAATTCGTAATTAGTAGAAAATATATGAAACATTTTGATATCAATAACAAAACACAGCAAGAATTATCCAGCTCATTGGCTGAATTTAGAACTAAATTGGTTCAACTTGAATTTGATCGGGCGGATAAAAAATTAAAAGATGTCAGTCAATTTAAAAAAACAAAAAAGGACATTGCTCGTATTTTAACTTGTCTTCACCAAGACCTTGGTGGGCAGGCGATAACAATTAAATAAAATGAATACTACTCCCCAACACAGAACTCTTAAAGGATATGTTGTCTCTGATAAAATGCAGAAGACGGTTGTTGTTGAAATAACCAGAATGAAAATACATCCCAAGTATAAAAAGTCATACAAGGTCTCAACACGCTTTAAAGCCCATAGCCCCGAAAATGCTTTTCATGTCGGAGATAAAGTTGTTATTCAAGAAGGTCGGCCATTGTCCAAAGAAAAACGTTGGACAGTAATTTCTAAAATCTAAAACATGTTACAGCTTCGATCAATTGTTACCGTGGCAGATAATTCAGGCGCAAAAGTCGTCGGTATTTTTAAAGTGCTTGGCGGTTCCGGCCGACGTTACGCTGAGCTCGGTGACATCGTTGTCGCCTCTGTTAAAGTTGCAGAACCGCGCAAAGGTGTAAAGAAAAAGGAAGTCGTAAAATGTGTTGTTGTTCGCCAACGCAAACCATTTCGGCGTAAAGACGGAACTTACATTAGATTTGATGACAATGCCGTGGTGATATTAGCTGCCGGCAATGAACCTAAGGGCGGTCGTATCTTCGGACCGATTCCTAGAGAAGTAAAAGAACGCGGTTTTAATACCATTGCGTCATTAGCCGAAGAAGTCGTATAAATTTATGAAATTATTAAAAGGCGACAATGTAATTATGCTTAGTGGTAAAGATCGAGGCAAGAAAGCCAAGATTTTAGCCGTTATTCCTGAATCCGGAAAAGTAATCTTGGAGGGTTTGAATATGATTAAACGTCATACCAAACCTCGTCAACAAGGTAAATCCGGCCAAATTGTCAGTAAAGAACGGGCCGTGAGTGCTTCCAGCGTCGCTATTATTTGTAAGTCATGTGGCAAGGCCACTCGCGTCGGTTATTCAATTGACGGTGATACCAAAATAAGGATTTGTAAAAAGTGCAAAAGTGCAGTATAATAAGCAAACATCCAAGAGCGTAAGCGATTGGTAATGGTTGCTTACCCCCTCACTCGAAAACTTTAAAGGATAGAGTTTTCGAGTGAGGGGGTGCTGAATGTTATACCTACTCGGTATACCTTCGGTAGTCCCTCATAGACAACATTCGCATGACCCAACTAATTGAACAATATCGCAAACACACTATGCCTGCTCTGCAGAAAGAGTTTAAGATTGCGAATATTATGGCTATTCCTAAGCTTTCTAAGGTTGTTATCAATGTGGGCGTGGGCCGATTATCCAAAGAAGATAAAGTCCTTGAGCGTATTGCCAAGGACGTTACTAATCTTTCAGGACAGAAGCCAACTTTTCGGATGGCCAAGAAATCCATTGCCAGTTTCAAAATCCGCCAAGGTGTACCGGTTGGAATCGCCGTTACTCTTCGGGGGAGTCGGATGTATGATTTCACTGATCGTTTTATTAATATAGCCCTACCTCGATCAAAAGATTTTCGGGGTATCCCGGCATCAAATGTAGACGCAAGCGGTAATTTAAATATGGGCCTTAAAGAGTCCAGTATTTTCCCGGAATTGAATTATGAAAACGTAAAAGATATTTTCAGTTTACAGGTTACATTTACAACTACGGCCCATACCCATGCTGAGGGCGTGGCGTTGTTTAAAAATTTGGGTTTCCCAATAAAAACTAATGTTTAAACATTTAAATATTTAAACTTTTCGTATGGCAAAGAAATCAACCATTGCACGGTCAAATAAAAAACCAAAGTTCTCAACGAGAATTGTTTTGCGTTGTTTTTTGTGTGGCCGAAAAGGTGGTTATATGCGCAAGTTCGGTTTGTGCCGTATCCATTTTCGTGAGATAGCCAGTGCCGGATTATTGCCCGGCGTTAAAAAATCATCATGGTAAACGATCCTATTTCAGATTTTCTTATACGTATCAAGAATGCCCAAAAGGTTTCTCACGACCAGGTCTTGATTCCATTTTCTAAAATGAAATTTGCTATGGCCAATGTTCTTAAAAATGATGGCTATTTAACCGAGGTGGAACGCAAGAAAAAATCTGTTTCCAGCGGAAAGAAGATTGAACATGAATTTCTTCTGTTGACTTTAAAATATAAAGATGGCGAAGGGGCTATCCAGGATATAAAGATTATCAGCAAACCATCACGGCGAATGTATATTAAGGCCGAAGATATTCGCCCGGTCCGTTCCGGTTATGGTTTAGCCATTGTTTCAACTTCGCAAGGGATAATGAATTCGCGTGACGCGAGAAAACAAAAGCTCGGCGGAGAATTAATTTGTGAAATTTGGTAAGTAAGTGTCCAAGAGCGTAAGTGATTGGAAACAATTACTTACCCCCTCACTCGAAAACTTTAAAGAATAGAGTTTTCGAGTGAGGGGGGTGCACAATTTGCAGATTGTTCGTCTGCTTGCACACTTCCTCACAATGCAAATATGTCTAAAATCGGAAAAAAAATAATTACCATCCCTCAAGGCGTCGATGTCAAAATTGACGGTAATTCAGTTTCCGTAAAGGGTCCCAAAGGTACTCTCCAAAAGACAATTTCAAAAGATGTAATTGTGGCGGTTGATGGGAATGAAATTAAAATCAGTTTAGCTCCAGATGCGTCTAAAGATGGCAAGGTTTTTTGGGGTTTAAGTCGGGCCTTGATTCAGAATATGGTCACCGGAACAGCAACGGGCTTTGAGACAGTTCTTGAATTTCAAGGAATAGGGTATAAGGCCGCTGTTAAGGGCAATAATCTTGAACTTGGTCTTGGATTTTCTCATCCAATTACAGTTGAAGGTGCCGAAGGTATTACTTTTGTGACTGATAAGAATTCCATTAAGATTCAAGGAATTGATAAAGAATTGATTGGTAAGATTGCTGCCAGTATCCGAATGCATCGATTACCAGAGCCATATAAAGGAAGTGGTATTCGATATCAAGGTGAAGTTATTAAACGTAAAGCCGGCAAGAAAGCCGCAACAGCCGCATAATCCCGTTAGAAATTAACCCTACGGGTATAAATATGAAAATCAATGATATAAAAATGATTGTAGCCAGCCACCACCTCAAGACGGTGGACGGTTTGCTAAATTTCTAACGGGATGAAAACCACAAAATCACAAAAAAGAATAAGTCGTCATAATCGAGTCAGGGCCAAAATAACCGGCACTGCTACTCGACCTCGCGTTGCTATTTTTAAGAGTAACAAATTTACCTATGCTCAAGTTATTGATGACACGACCGGAGTTACTATGATTTCTATTTCCGATTATGCCGGTAAAAAATCTAAAGTAGCCAAGGGGACAAAAACCGAGAAAGCGACATTGAATGGTCAAGCTCTTGCGAAAGTGTTAAAAGAAAAGGGTATTGATACAGTATTATTTGATCGGGGCGGGTTTAAATATCACGGTCGGGTGAAGGCCTTGGCGGAAGGTCTACGTGAAGCCGGAATTAAATTATAGAATTATGGAAAATGAAATTGACCCACAATTAGAAGTGGTTACCCCAATCGACAACATTGAGGTTATACCGGATTCTGTGCCTGCTGATGTTGAAGTGCCGATTGCGCCAATTATAGATCCTGTAGCTCCTCAAGCACCGCGAGGTCGGGGTGGATTTGGTGGTGGCCGAGGTGGCCGAGGCGGTGGTCAGTTTGGCGGCCGAGGTGGTATGCGTCGTGGTGGCGATCGGCCTAAGTCCGAATTTGACCAGAAGGTTCTTGAAATTGCTCGTGTCTCACGTGTAACCAAGGGTGGAAAACGTTTTAGTTTCCGTGCCACTATTGTTATCGGTGATGGTAAGGGCCGAGTTGGTGTCGGTATGGCTAAAGGTAAAGATGTTGCTCAGTCCGTACAAAAGGCCGTCAACCAAGCCAAGAAATACTTATTTATGGTGCCCTTGAAGCGTGGAACGATTCCGTATCAAGTGGAAGCTAAATATAATTCAGCTGTTGTTATCTTGAAACCCGGTCGCGGGGGTGTTAAAGCCGGTGGTCCGGTTCGTGTTGTGGCCAAGCTCGCCGGTATCACTGGGTTAACCGGTAAATTAGTTGAACGCACCAACAACAAGCTTAATATTGCTCAAGCAACAATTAAGGCCTTAAAAATGATTAGACCCCTAGCTCAACGAAAATAATCCCGTTAGAAATGAACCCTACGGGTATATATATGAAAATCAATAATATAAAAATGATTGTAGCCAGCCACCACCCTAAGACGGTGGACGGTTTGCTACATTTCTAACGGGATGAATATTCATCAATTAAAACCGAAAACAGCCAGAACTTTTGCCAAGCGTGTTGGCCGTGGTGGTAAACGCGGTACGACTTCAGGCAAGGGTACTAAGGGACAAAAGTCCCGCGCTGGCGCTGGGGTTAAGCCGGGTTTTCGCGGTGGCGATAATCGTATTTGGCAATTGTTTCCAAAACAGCGGGGCGCTTCCAAGAAACCTGGTAATAACAGCCCGCACCGTAAACATCGTTTCTTTCAGTTGAAACACAATAAATCTGTGGCGGTTAATCTTGGTGTCTTTGATAAATTTTCTGAGGGTCAAGAAGTTACAGCTCAAATGCTTATGGACAAGGGGTTTATTAGAAATACAAAAGATACTGTTAAAATTCTTGGAGGTGGTATACTCAAGAAGAAGCTTATTCTTAAAGGGTTTTCTTTCTCGGATTCAGCCAAGACAAAAATCACTAAGGCCGGTGGCAGTATTACTGATTAGCTTTTTAGCTGATTAGCTTCTTAGGGAATCCTGATAAGCTAGTAAGCTGATAAGCTAGTAAGCTAGATTGAATAAATTTCTTCAAATATTCAAAAAGAAAGATATCAGGAATAAAATTCTTTTTGTTCTTGCAATTCTCGTCGTTTATCGTTTTGTCGCCAACATCCCTATTCCATATGTAGATACGGCCCAGTTACAATCTTTCTTTGCCAATAATCGATTTTACGGTTTACTTTCGGCATTGACCGGTGGTTCATTGGCTCAACTCTCAATCGCGATGCTCGCTTTGGGGCCATATATTTCGTCATCAATTATTATGCAATTGATGACCATGATTTTCCCGTCTCTTGAACAAATGTATAAAAAAGAAGGTGAAGCGGGCCGAGCTAAGTTTAATCAATACTCCCGTGTTTTAACTGTCCCACTGGCAGCTCTTTCGGCTTATGGATTCTTGGTTTCACTTCAACACCAAAATGTAATCGGTTATTTAAATTTATTCCAGTGGTCAACCGTGATCACGGTTGTCGTAGCCGGCAGTATCTTTTTAATGTGGCTCGGAGAACTTATTACTGAAAAAAATGTTGGCAACGGTGTGTCTATCTTAATTTTAGCCGGTATCGTGGCGGGATCTCCGGTTGCTCTTCAACAGGCCTTATTCAAATATACACCCGCTCTTTTCTTTAATTATCTTACCTTCGGAATTTTGGCACTGGTCGTTATTGCCGGTGTTATATATATTTCCGAAGCTCAGCGCAATATTCCTGTGAACTATGCTCGTCGTGTTCGGGGTTCAAAGGTTTATGGTGGTGTTTCAACTTATCTTCCCATGCGAATTAATAATGCCGGTGTCATGCCCATTATTTTTGCTCTTTCGTTACTGTTGTTTCCGAGTTTGATCGCCGGATTTTTTGTGAATACAAGTATCGCCGTAGTTTCAAAAATTGCCACGGCCATAAATACATTTCTTGCCCCGAACGGTTTATGGTACTCTGTTTTCTATTTTTTACTTGTGGTTATTTTTACATATTTCTATACGGCTATTACGTTTGATCCTAAAAACATTTCCGAAGATATTCAAAAGCAAGGCGGTTATATTCCCGGTATTCGTCCCGGTCCTTCCACTGCCCAGTTTTTGTACCACCTGTTAAATCGGGTTACTCTTGTTGGTGCCGTCTTTTTGGGTATTATTGCTGTCTTGCCAAGTATTGTTCAATCTTCAACTTCGGTTACTGACTTTGCCGTCGGCGGTACATCTATTCTTATCGTCGTTTCGGTGGCGTTAGAAATTATGAAACAGCTGGACGCCCAACTTAGTATGTACGAATACTAAGGGGTAAGTAGGAGGTTCCTATGGCACTAACAGGACGAAGTGGGTGGAAGTTCATTACTTCTGATGGAAAAGATTTAAGTGCTCCAGCTTTGCAACAAGCAGAACTGATTAAGGGTGGTGACCTCATCGTTTTCAACTATCAGACACAGTTATTGCAGATTCGAAGATTTGAAGTTCGTAAACAAATTGTCGTTTCGGAAATCCATTCTTCGGTAATTGATAACGAGAACACCTTTCGCCTTCTTGCCGAGAATATCAGAGATGTTTCCAGATTAGAGCTGGTGGAAGCACTAATGACACCAAGTCATTGTTGGGCACTTCGTTTAATTTAGATTAAGCGGTTCCGCCTGGGCGGGACCGCTGTTTCTTAATATAAGGAGGATTATATTTTGCGTGTTTGACTTTAAAATAAACTTATTGTATCTTGTGGCTTAGTTTCATGTGTCTAGTAAGGAGGTCGATAGACAATGACCAAAAAAGTTGTTTTGTCGGTGACAGTATTCTTGGTTCTAGTGTGTGCGGCCGACACGAGCGTCCTTCTGGCTCGTGCTCAGATTATCCGTAGTTGGAGTCTGCATGTAGTTTCTCTCCCGTTTGAACAGATTAACGCAAGAGCGATCCGTGTCTTTCAGGGGGTTGCTGTTGAGGTAAGGTCCTTGGAGGGAGATGTCCAAGAAGTCGATTTCCTGGTTTCCGATGTTTTCCGTGGCAATATCAAGAACGGGGAACTACTAACAATTAGGCAATACGTTCCGCTTTCTCCGAGTGTGGATGAGGGTGATGAAGTTCTCTGGTATCTTCCGGAAGACACGAATTCAGAGCATCTCGTGTCGCCGATAGGTCTCTTGAGTGGCGCTTTCAGGGTGATTGATGACCCTAATAATCTAGGAAAGAAATTGGCCGTCAATCCGTTGAATAACGAAGGACTCTGTTCCTCCGAGTGTGGTCAAGAACGGGGGCCAGTTCCGCTGGATCTTTTGGTAAGAATCACAAGAGCGTCGCCGGTTTGGAAGTGACACCAAGAGCGGGGAGGTCAATGACCAACCCCGCTCGTTTCTTTTTTTATGAAATGATATGATTAGCGGATGCAAACTTTAGACAATAAATGGGCGGTGATATTGATCGGTCCACCGGGGTCGGGGAAAGATACCCAAGCGGAATTATTGGCTCGGGAATTAAAATTTGTAGAAATAAAATCTTCAAAGATAATTGAAGACAAGTTTAAATTGGCTGATCTCAATGATGTGGTAATAAATCATGAAAAAGAACTCCATGCTTCCGGACAACTGAATACAAGAGAGGTTGTTGATGCTTGGATTATTGAACGGATTGAAGAAGTTGGAGCGACCGGTGTGGGATTGGTTGGAAACGGTTGGCCGAGGGAAATTGAGGAAGTTGAAGCAGAAATGATGGCAGTAGAAAAGTTTTACCCCAAAGATTCAGTTAAAATTGTTACGATTACCCTAAGTGAGGACGAATCCGTTAAGAGAAACAGTAAACGCCGAGTTTGTGAAAAGAACGGTCATCCAATACAAAAAGAAGAGATTGTTGTTTGTCCTGAAGATGGAAGCGCCATTATATTTAGGACTGATGATACTCCAGAAACCATCAAAAAACGCTACCAGGTCTACATGACTCAAACCCAGCCCGTTATTGACTTTTTATCAAAAAAGGGGTATAATGTAATTACCATCAATGGCGAACAGCCAATTGAGGATGTCCATCGTGATATCCTTGATAAACTATGGTAAATCGTGAATTTAAAGACCCCTCAAGAAATAGAACTTATGCGTGAAGGTGGCCATATTTTGGCCGAAATTCTTGATGTTTTAGTTGCTTCTGTTAAGGTCGGTATTCAAACCAAAGAACTGGATTCTATGGCACAGGAGCTCATTTCTGCTCGCGGTGCTAAACCGTCATTTCTTAACTATAACGGCTTTCCGGCTACCCTATGTGTTTCCATTAACGAAGAAATTGTTCATGGTCTCCCATCAGAAAGAAAGCTTAAAGACGGGGACTTAGTGAAACTTGACCTGGGTATTTTATATAAGGGATTTCATACGGACAGTGCTCGTTCGGTAATCGTTGGTTCAACCCAACGGCTTCAGATTCAGAAACTTATTGACGTAACTGCTGAGGCCTTGTGTGTCGGTATTAAAACCGCTCAACCAGGTAAAACTCTGGGTGATGTTGGTCATGCCATTCACGAGTACGTGAAGTCGCAGGGTTTTGATGTCGTCCGGGACTTAATCGGTCATGGTATTGGTACAGAAGTCCATGAAGAACCGGAAGTACCGAATTATGGAAAACCAGGGCATGGTCCGATCTTGAAACTGGGCATGGTCATTGCTATTGAACCCATGGTTGTGATGGGTGGATACAGAATTGCCAATGGCCCTGATGGTTACGCGTATATCACTGCTGACAAAAAACTTTCAGCCCATATTGAGCATACGATTGCAATTACTGGAAATGGGCCGGAAATTCTTACCAAATAAATCCCGTTAGAAATGAACCCTCCGGGTATAAATATGAAAATCAATAATATAAAAATGATTGTAACTAGCCACCACCTCAAGACGGTGGACGGTCTGTTACATTTCTAACGGGATGAATAACGAACAAAATTTATTGCCACCTTTAATAGCACCAACCCCACCGAAGCCAACTTCTATCAAGTACTTGGTCGGTATTTTTGTGGTTGCGTTTGTGATTATTCTCACAATTTTAAATGCTCCAACTCTTTTTAAGGCCGTTTCTTATCCGCTTACTCATTCCACAGAATCAGATAATGAACAATTAACTCAACAGTATAGGGAACTTTATGGTTATGAAAAACATCCCGAATTGATTACAGCTGTTGTAGCAGCGACCGTGGCTCCAACCCCAACCCCAACCCCAATTCCTCGTCCTTCACCGGCTTCGATAGTTACCAATCCTTCCCAATCTCAATTAAATGCCATAATCTCAATTCCAAAAATTAATGTTTCTGCGCCTGTGATTCAGGTTAATGATTCAACTGATAAGACAATTCTTAATGCGCTCAAGAATGGTGTCGTGCTTTATCCTGGATCAACAAATCCAGGTCAACCTGGTACGTCTGTAATTGTTGGTCACTCTTCTTCTGATTTACCGTGGACGACGTATTCTTCGATCTTCTCACTACTTGGTAAACTCCAAGCCAACGACTTGATTTATGTGACGGTTGGTGGTACTCAGTATACCTATCGGGTCCGGGCCATCCAAAAGGGTAGTGCCCAGCAATTAATTGACTCTGGTTTGTCGGGGGACTTGATTGTTGCCACTTGTTGGCCGATTGGAACGGATGCCAATCGTATCGCTGTTAGCGCGATGTTAGTTCAATAGGACTTGACAAGTTATTGGTTTAAGTGTAGTATAAAGGTAAGTTATGGGCTAGGTGTAAATATTGGCCCCAGACCTCAAAAAATCTAAATATTAATTAATTAAATAAACAAACACAAAATGAATATGTCTAAATCAAAAATTTTTATCGGTTTAGTGGTAACAGTGGCATTAGCGAGCTTTTCTACTGCCTTTTTAAACACAAAAGCCAACCAGGTAGATACTGGCTGGATTGATGCTTCCCAATTTTCTGGCAGTGTCAGTTCCCTTTGTGGAAGATACCAAGGTGAAGTTTGGGGAGAAGGCAATCGTCGTTTCTCCATACCCGCCAGTGTCTTAAATCTTCCAGAAGGTTCTTATTCTGTTGACATAGAGGCGCATTATGGTTTTTATACAGGTTCCGGTCCTCAGACCAATGAGACCATGAAAATCAGAACAACTATTGATTCAAAGAATGTTCCTGATTTGAATGGCGATGGCGGAGAAAGAGCCGATAGGGATAATTGTGATCAAATCAGAAATAATACTCGTGTTTACAACAATGTTACCGGTTCTCCTATTGCCTACAATGGTGGACCTATAGCATTTGATCCGCAAAATGGTGATTCACAAAGTATTAATATCTTTAAGGTCAGAATTTATGGTACAGCTACTCCGACTCCAACACCGACTCCAAGTGCATGTATTCCTGTTCAGCAAATAATGCCTTCAAATGGTCAGGTATTTTCTTACAACCAAAATAATCCTACTTTCCAGTGGTATGGAACTAACCGAACATTTTACATCTTAGATGTAAGTGAGGATCCTAATTTCACATGGTGGTGGAATAACGGAACCGGAATCCAAATTACTTCAGCTAATTTTTCTGAATTAACAAATACTCATTATGCCCAGGGACATTCTTTCCTGGGTCTAGCCCAAGCCGGCAAGACATATTATTGGCGCGTGTTTGCTCACAATGCTAATGGGGATAGTAATTGTCATTCTTCAATTCAGCAATTCTCCCTAACTCCAACTCCGACTCCAGTCCCGACTCCAGTCCCAACCCCAACCCCAACACCTTCCCCGACTCCGGCACCAACTCCGACTCCAGTCCCAACCCCAACCCCAACACCTTCCCCGACTCCAACTCCGACACCTGGGCAGTGCACTGTTGGAACGGTTGTCGTAAATTCCAATAACAATGCTGCTCCATATTCAGTGATTGGTCCAAATGGCGCGGTTTCAGTTACCGGTAATAATATATTTACAAATCAGGCGGTAGGTACTTATACAATTAGCACAAGCGGAAATAATAATGTTGTTGTTGCGCCTACAACCAATATCTTGGCCTGCAACAGTACAATTATCTTCAACATTACAGTTAATTCTCCAACCCCAACTCCTACTCCAACCCCAGTTTACACTCCTACTCCAACACCGATTTATACCCCAACTCCTACTCCAACACCAAACCCCGTTCTCTATCCTTATTTGAGTATTTCAAAGATGGTTAGAAATCTATCGGGTAATACAAGTGAGGTAAAGTCGGTTAATGCGAATGTGAATGATACGGTTGAATTTGTCATCCGTGTTTCAGTTACGAACAATCAGACCGCAACTAATGTCCGAGTTACCGATTCATTGCCGTACGGTTTGACCTACATTTCCGGTAGCACGACCATTGATAACTCATACTTGACTGACGGGATTACGTCTAATGGTATTAATCTTGGTTCATTCTATTCTGGTCGTTTAGCAACGATTCGCTTCCGAGCCACGGTTGGTCAGGGTTATAATTATAACCAATATAACTACGGTTCAACGACATTCACTAATAGTGCGTCTGTCTATGCTGACAATGCTTCCACTGTTTCTGATAGCGCTTCAGTTATCGTGACGACCACTCAGCCAAATCAGGGAGCACTGAACATTCAGAAGACCGCCCGCAATATTTCAATGGGTGGCAATGTTCAGCAAACATCACTTAATGCTCGTGCGGGTGATGGTATTGAATTTACAATTACTGTTACCGCCCCGAACAATACTACTCTTAACAATGTTGTTGTGAATGACCTATTACCGGCCGGTATGAATTATACAGCTAACAGTACGACCTTAAATAATGTCGTAACGACTGACGGTATTGTCTCTAATGGCTTAAATATCGGCAGTTTGTCTGCTGGTCAGCAAGCGGTGATAAAGTTCTATGCGACTGTTAACACTGGTGTTTCAGTGAATCAGCAATTAGTTAACACGGCTACCGCTCGTGCCAACAATGTTTCACTTGTTACTTCCAATCCCGTCTACATCACTATTGTAAACAGAGCTGTCCTTGTCGGTGCCCTCAAAGTGAAAACCGGTCCGACTGAAGTCGCCTTTGCCATCGCTGGCTTTGGTGGTCTGATGTCCTCGGCTCTCTATGCCGGTCGTCGAAAATTACTTGGTCTTATCCGACTTGCGTAATAAAGTAAACTTAAAAACAGTCCCGACGTTACGTCGGGACTGTTTTTAATTTTGTAGACACAGAAAAATGTTGGAGTATAATTAAGGGATGGATAATACCTCATTTGCACCCGGCAACAATTCAATCAATAATTCCGCTCCGCCTTTAACGCCCCAGTATTCTTCTCCTGAACCAAAACATTTACCAAAATTGGTTACTTGGGTTGTTTTGATTTTGGCTCTTGGTTTTGTTGGATATGCTGGCATCTGGTATTGGCAAGACCAACAAGTAGGTGAAGATTATCCGGTTTTATTTACCCCTCGGCCTTCAGCCACACCTGATCCGACCGCTGATTGGAAAACGTATACAAATACGCAGTATGGGTTTGAGTTTAAGTATCCAAACGATTTCGTAATCACTGAATCTAGTACTGCCGATACGAATCCTAATACAAGGATTTATATAGTAAATATTAAAAAACAGTTAGAGGGTGACGAATATCAAAAAATATCATTTAGCTATAGTCCCCAAATAAATTTAGAGTTAAGCTCTGAGCCGTCGTATAAACCAGAAGGTCCACCTGCATATATAGGCGGAGCGACTTGGGATACAGATCGTTTCAATGATGGGTCGCCTGGTCAAGGTGCATTATATGATTCACTTTTAATTGATACCGAATATGGCGGAAAGTTTTATAGCATTACCCTGTATCCAAATGACGGCCCAGAAATAAATCCTGCGTTTGAAGAAATATTGGCCACCTTTAAATTTATAAAATAAATGGCTAAACATTATAGTGTTAATATACCTGAGAAAGTTTGGCGGCCGGTGATTGCTATAGTAGTAGTTGCGTTTTTTATTCTCAGGCACAAAAGAGGATTCACGCCTTTTTCCAGCTCATGGTCCTTAGATATAGCCATAGCCCTTTCCTCCTTGTTAGTTTTTTACCTCCTCAGAAGGTTGTTTAGGTGACCTTTTTACGGTAGTCCACAGAATCTCCACATAGGGTTTGACAAGCAATACTGGCATTTGCTATACTAAGAACACAAATAAATTCTATGCCCAGATAGTGAAAATCCGACTAGGTTTTGCCTGGCGCGATTGACTCATAATCTCGGGTAATAGGCGCAGAATAACATTAATTAGATCCATGTGTTTTTGGTAAAACCATTCCAAGCGCATGTCGGATTTCTACTACTGGGTATGTTTACTATGATACAACGAAGGGCTAAACGCGGCTAAAAACCTAGCATTTTAATGTGTCGGGAAGAGCCGCGGAGACGCGGTAATTTTTTTCAAGTTTTGTCCAAGAATGAAATGATTGGAAACAAAACTTAATCCGCCTCTGGCGGATGTCACAATTATAATGGATTGGCAGTCAGCGACAGGTTTCTTGAGAGAGAAAATTGTCGCTGGTAGCTAAGCCCTCACACCTAGTCAGCGACGGCCATTTGGCGTCGCAGACATTCGCTGACTAGGTGTGAGGGTAAAGGAACGTATCTTAACAATATATTAGTTAGAGGGTAGTAAAACATCTAGATAGTAAAATTGTCTGCCTACGGCAGATCTCCCGAAAGGGAGACATTAAGTTAGTTAGTTCTTCCAAGTTTTATTTCCTTAGAATTTGGAAGACAAAGGAAACATCAATCAAGCGATTACTCAAAGGTCAGCAAATGACCACATTAAAGGGCGCACGGAGGATGCCTTGACACGAATAGGCGATGAAGGACGTTGCGTGACTGCGAAAAGCTTCGGTGAGCCGTCGAGCAGGCTATGACCCGGAGATGTCCGAATGGGGAAACCCAATCATGTGAACCATGATTATCTCGCGCAAGCGAGGAGCATACTTGGGGAAGTGAAACATCTCAGTACCCAAAGGAAAATAAATAGAATTAGATACCGTGAGTAGCGGCGAGCGAAATCGGCACAGCCTAAACCGTGTACTCCGTACACAAGCTGAAAGTAAAAAGTTCATCAAGTTCATAAAGTAGAATTCAAAAAACTTTATAACTTTACAAACTTTATAAACTTACAACTTGCGTTCGGGGTGTGCGGGGTAATAGGGATAGTACATTTGAAATTTTAACTTTGTGCAAAACACATCGTGTGCAAAGTTAAAACTTCATAAGAAGTTAAAAATTCGTGCGGTAGGAGAACGGCCTTGGAACAGCCGACCATAGCGGGTGACAGTCCCGTATCCGAAACCAAACGAACTTCTGTATTATTACCTGAGTAGCCCAGGATAAGAATGTCCGGGGTGAATTTGTCCATACTACTGGATAAGGCTAAATACTATTCGTGATCGATAGTGAACCAGTACCGTGAGGGAAAGGCGAAAAGAACCCCGGCGAGGGGAGTGAAATAGAAACTGAAACCGTGTGCCTACAAAGAGCCGGAGCCTGCCGTCGCAAGACGTCGGGTAACGGTGTGCCTATTGAAGAATGACCCGACGAGTTTACTTACACCGCACTATAAGTTCCACTGGGACGTATGGACAGGGAAACCGAGTGTTAATAGCGCGTTTAAGAACTTTCACCTATTGGCTTTACGGCCGATGGGTGAAATGTCTTTATGCGGTATAGGTAAGACCCGAAGCCAGGCGAGCTAACCATGAGCAGGGTGAAGCTTGTCGAAAGACAAGTGGAGGCCCGAACCGTTTGATCGCTCAATGTCATCGGATGACTTGTGGTTAGAAGTGAAAAGCTTATCGAGCTTGGTAATAGCTGGTTCTCCCCGAAATGTCTTTAGGGACAGCGGTATGGAGTAATGAAGGGGGTAGAGCACTGATTGATTAGCCGCGCCTTCACCGGTAGGCCT
>Ga0155025_113_pt1 | contig 59436 bp, 58 predicted proteins | sample RifCSPhighO2_01_FD_105993 | JGI IMG/M metagenome (GOLD analysis project Ga0155025, IMG submission 105993) | Candidatus Yanofskybacteria bacterium RIFCSPHIGHO2_01_FULL_41_21 | reverse complement strand
AGGTAGCACAAGTATCCGGTATATTAAAAGAGAAACAGAGAGAAGCTACTACTGAAAGTTGCACTTGAGAGGGGAATTTACCTTTGATTGGTAGCCAAGATTATATCACATTAAAAAAAATCCGCAAGAAAAGCAAAAATACGGATTAAATAGCGACTAACACCCTAACCCTAAGCGAGAAGTCGCAGAGTAATTTCACTCTAAGTCACTTGGGGTATGCTCTTAGACCCAGTAGTGGAGGGGGTCCCTTTAGGGGAACCGACGGGACTGGTTCCCTGGGTCTGGGGATAAGAGTGTACTCCAAGTGACGCTAGTACAATTTTACGGATAATTAAGTCGGGGGTTGGGGTGGAGGGATATTAACGACCTATAAACAAGCGAGTTTTTGCCATCACTAATTTTTTGACTTCTTCGGCGGCGGGAGCGAGGTATTTGTAGGGAGTGGTCTCAGACGAAGTAGATGGGTCGGTAAATTCCTCTTTCAGTTTATCGTGATAAGCTACCCGAAGTTCTGTATTGAAATGGATATTTGTAATACCGGCTTGAATAACTAATTTAATGTCTTCATCTTTTAATCCTGACGCACCGTGTAAAACATAATAGGGTTGTGGCGCGGTCGCTATTATTTTTAAAAAATGTTCAATATCCAGTTTTTCTTCTTGATCAGTGACAATGCCATGGATATTACCAAAAACCACAGCCATTCGGTCTACTCCCGTTTTGGTAATAAAATCAGCCACCTCTTCAGGTTTTGAATAATCTGCCGAACTAATTTCAATTTTTGTCTGAACTTCTGACGAGCCCTTCAAATATCCAAGCTCCCCTTCCACAGAAATGGCCGGATTCACAGAACGGGCATATTCAACAACTTGTCGTGTAATATCTACTCTCTCTTGAAAACCAAGACCACTTGCCCCGTTAGAAGCAGGCTGTCCTGAGACAGCCGAAACGGAGCGGCTTCTGACGGGGTCGGCAATTATAGAATCATATCCGGCATCAATTGCTTCTTTGCATTTCTCAAATGATTTAAAATGGTCGGCATTCAAAAATACAGGAAACTGCATATCATCAGCCACCGCTCGAACCAACGCCACCGCTTCTTTAAGACCAACGAACTCCGCTTCGCCCTCCGACGTCCCGACCATAACACACGTCGCGCCGGCCTCTTTCGCTCCCGCCACAATCGCCTTCAAAACATCTTCCGTCGCAAAATTAAAATGTCCGATAGCATATCTTCCTTCTCGAGCTTTTTTTAAATAGTCGTTTAATGTCATAATTTTTTAAAAGCAAAATAGTGTTGCCCTGAAGGGGCTTTCGGAGCGCGATGGCGCGAGAGTGAGCGCAAAATCCAGCAGGATTTTGACGCGTACCCAGAAGGGTAATACTGTTTTGCTTTTTAAAGTTCTATAAATCCTTTAATAATGTTTTCTTCGGTTAATTTATTCATTGTGTCCCGACCCATATATTCGGAAAAAATATGATTCCACATCGCTTCTTGTTGATGATAGAGGTATTTAATCTCGCCTTGTTTAACTAAGGACATAATCAAATCTACCACATCAAAGCTGACTAGAGTATCAACACCTTCTTTATTTTTAAAGAAATCACCAACATGATCAAGTTCTGTCCAATATGAAATACTGAACTTTTCTTCCTTGTCACCCATAACCTCGGCGAGTTTCCCGAAATTATTAGCTACCCGATACCAATGTTCCGCTTCAGGACTGATATGCTGCATGGCGAGACGCGGATCATAAATATCATCTTTTGCTAGATACCGTTGAATAATCAACCACACCGCAGATTTTTTAGATTTTATTTTTAATATTTCAGATTCTTCAAGCACATCCCCTCGCAATAACGACTGAAGTTTCGCTACAAAATCAGAATCATTTAAAAATTTCCTGAAAAGACCGGAATAAAACGGGACTTCATGTAGATAATGTAACAACAAAATAAACATCCGTAATGTCTCCCCGGGCATATCAATCGGATCGGGACTGATAAAAATTATTCCAAATTCTTTTAGATGACTGACGTTATGAAATTTTTTGCCCATAAATTTTTGAGCGATAGTAAGCCATTTAATATCCAGAACTTTAATTTCTACATCTCTATTCTCAAAATCTTCCGGTTTTAAATCGGCATAAGCCACATCAAAAAATTGACGCATCCATTCGGATGTTTGGGTAAATCGCAAAGCCGCCACGACGGAAGCAAAACCTTCTTTCTCCAGCAACTCCTCCACACTCTGATAATCAAAATGGTCCAGTAATGACTGGGGTGGTTGCTTTGCCAGCAGTTCGGCTACTTTTTCTTTTTTAATAAATAGACCTTGGGGAGGAGTAAAAACTTGAAAAGCCGTATTTTGTATTTTGCTTGAATCAGAGGATAGATTAGATAAATCTGGTCGTCCAAGCAATTCAAACAATTTTTTATCAATTTCAATTAATTTTCCTGTCAAAGTATCATAGACCTCTTCGGCGGTTGACTGACGGGTTAATCCTAAGTCCTCAAGAACGCGACCAACCGTTTCGTCGTTTTGTTTAGCAACTTTATCAATAACACCCTGTTTTCCTGTCACAACAATCATTTTTGTATCCAAATCCTGCAACGCCTCTGGTGATGTGTTTAAAATTCGGGCTATTTTTTGATAAGAATCCATAATTAAGGTAAAAGTCAAAAGCAAATTTGAGATCTAATAAGCCGAATAACATTTTTTGCAAAGTCGAAGGATCTTTTCTGGAAGTTTTCACTTCGATTTGTCATACTTATTACTTTTTGCTTATTACTTTTTGCTTATTACTTATTGTTACTTCTACTAACGGCCACAGACCCGTATTCCCTTTTTCTAAAATACCGGCCTTGGCTCCATATTGAGTTACCACTGACGAAGAATTGGCGGTCGCCAATTGAATTGATTTCACAATATCGCCTGAACGGGAATATTCAGCCACGAAACCGGATATAAACGCATCCCCTGCTCCTGTTCGTTCCACAATCGGCGAATCCGGTACGCCCGCGCGGTACACTGATTTACCGTCAGACACCGCCACACCATCATGGCCTTTGGTCATAATAAAAATCCCGTTTACAATTTCATCCATAGCTTTAAATATTTCTTCTTCTTTATCAGATTCTAGTCCTAACAACCCCGCCGCTTCTTCTTGATTCATTGATACTACTGCACATCGCTTAAGCAACGGTTTTAATTTTTCTAATCCTAATTCTAATTCTTTGGAACCGGGATTGGTTGCAATCTTAATACCTTTATCAGTCGCCCAATTTAATGTTTTTTCTATAAGGTCATAATGTCCGCCTAAACTTCCAAGCATAAGCCAACTTGCCCCGCCTGTTTCAGAGGCGGGGTGAACCTCAAGTTGTTCAAATGAAATCTGTGAAGATTCAAAATGTTGACCTTCGCCCTTGTATGACAAAATTACACGTTCTCCACCGTCTTGCACCAAGATAACAGAGTATGCAGTCATATCATCAATATGTTTTTGAAAGAAGCTGGTATCCACACTCTCGCTGGCCAATTCCTCCAGGATTGCCGTGGCGTTTAAATCATTCCCGACAATACTGATACAAGCAGTTTTAAATCCTTGACGAGCAAAAGTAACAGCAGTATTGGTTCCACCCCCTCCGGTGGCAAAAACAATTTTCTTCGCTTCAATTTTTGAACCCAAAGGCAACCCTAATATCTGCCCCATTGTTTCCCCGCCATTGATTATTTTAAAATCTGGCGAACTCAAAAAGACATCTCGTGATGCCGAACCAATTGTGATTACGTCATAACGCATATGTTGTAGTTAAAAATTAGTCCTTGGACCCAGTAGCGGAAGGGGTCCCAGCGAAGCTGGGGAAACCGACGGGACTGGTTTCATGGGTCTGGGGCAAAGGACTAATTCTTAACGAAATCTATCCTTCAGTTCTGCGATTGCTTTTTCAGGATTATCGCTATTCATAATATATCCTCCGGAGATAAAAATTGAAACGCCCGCTTTTTGCATTGCCGGTATCCGTTCAGGATTAACTCCTCCGTCAATCGCTATTTTAACATTTGGGTGTTTAATATGAAAATCACTGACCTTATTCAGAACATCAGGCAGAAACTCTGCACCATACTGACCGGGATGGACTGACATAAATTGGACAAAATCAACCTGCTCCATGAATGGTTCCACCGCTTCTATGTTGGTCTCTGGATTTAACGCAATCCCTATCTCCTTCCCGGCATTGTGTACAGTATCAATGATTTCTTGAGTTTTGTTTACCCCGTCCTTGTGGACAAGAGCGGGGTCAGTGGTCTCAATGTGGAAAATAATCCTTTTAACATTCGGCAGATCCAGCCAGGACAAAATAATATTTTCAGGATTTTGAACCATCAAATGTGCACTCCATTCAATATTTGCCGGTGAAGATGCCAGGACATCCGGGCCAATAAATTTAGTATCTGTAAAAACTCCATCAGATGTGTCCAGATGCAGGACAGACGCAAAAGGAGAGACCTTTTCCACCATCTGTTTGAATTGTTCCGGTGTCTCAGCCAGAATAGCGGGTAAAATTTGAATCATTCTTTTGAAATATGTGCCAGTGAGTATTGTAATGTTCCACCGACTTTTTTGCGCGGATTAAAAATATTTTGCGGATCAAATATTTGTTTGGTTTTTTTAAATAATTCTATAATTTCCGGACTATACATTTTTCCAAGGTAAGGTGTACGAATCAGCCCGTCATTATGTTCAGCGGTAATTGAACCGTGCAATGAAACAACCAAATCATAGACCTTTTCAGACAATTCGGGGATAGCTTGACGATTGGCTTCGTTATGAAAATCCATCAACGGGATAACATGAAAATTTGCATCACCGGCATGGCCGGCAATGGTGTAAGTTAATCCGGGATATTCACCGACTAATTGGTTAAGTTTAGGGAGAAATGTCGGCAACTGGTCAACATGAACGATCACATCATCAATAAACGGTGCTGTGTGTTTATCCCCAACGTGTTTTCGTAACAAAGCAAAACTCTCACGGCGAATAGTCCAGTATTTTTCCGCTTCTTCGGAATCTTTAGTAATATGGGTCTTGGCTTTAAATTTTGACTCAACAATTTGCTGCACCTTTGCCAATTTTTCATCAACTTCCGATTCGTCATCACTTGTAAATTCTGCGAGCAGGACCAGTTTTGGCAGACCACCAGTCAGAATCATTATCGCTTCCGGTGTAAATTCAAAGAATAAAGACAAGGCACTGCCTTTCATTTTTTTTATAAGATCCGGCAAAAATCGAATAGCTAGTTTTAGTGTCTGGTCATCATAGGTCTCAAAACTTTCGGGTTTAAACTGCATCACTTCATTAACCAAATCACCAAGAGGAGCAAGATCATTCAAAAAGATAACCAAAAGTTTTGAATACTTTTTAGGTTTAATGAGTTTAAATTTTATTTTAGTGACTAGACCAAGGGTACCCTGCGAACCGACAAATAATTTATTCAGATTCATCCCGTACGAAGTAGCCGCGCCACGGTCCTTTGGACTCGCGACAGAGTCGCGAGCGCGACTTCGTACGGGATCAAGTTCATTTATAGGCACTAAAACATCCCACAAATTATAACCGGCAGAATTTTTAGAAACATCCGGTTTCGCTTTTTGAATCGCATCATAATTGGATTCGATGAGAGCATGCATCTCTCGATAAATCTGGCCTTCAAAATCATTTTGGGATTTTTTAATTTCCAATTCTTCAGGAGTCAGGGATCGGAAAACATATTCATTACCATCAGATAAAACAACATTTAATTCCTCAATATATTTCTCGGTCTTTCCATATGCCAGAGATTTTTCACCGCCAGAATTGTTGGCAACAATACCACCCATCGCACATATTTCCCTAGAAGCGGGATAGGAAGGCAAGAGTAAACCCTTAGCCAAAGTTTCCTTTTCAAAATCCCGATAATACACACCGGGTTCCGTCACTGCATATTCATTGCCTACTTCCAAAACATGATTAAAATACTTAGTGAAATCAAGAATAATAGAATCATTCAGTGGTCCGCCGGACATATCTGAACCGGCCGAACGAGCAGTCAATGAAATTTCGGGTTTACCCTGAGCATCGTCGAAGGGCTGTTCGGCCTTATGCTCCCCAACCCATCTCACGAGATTTTTTACATCTTCACTATCCTTGGGATAAATGATGACTTCCGGTTTAACTTCAAAAATACTCGCATCATGAGAATAACGAACACGATCCGCATCAGCGGTCGTGATATCACCCTTAATATGTAACCCCTCTAAATTCATGTTTGAAGGAAGAACCTACTCTTTGACCCAGTAGCGGAAGGGGTCCCGCTTGCGGGGGAACCGTCGGTCCGCCGGCTGGCGAATGGTTCCCCGGGTCTGGGGCGAAAAGGTTAGTTCTAGCTGTCCTAATACTCTTCTTCTATGTTTTCCACTTCATGAATCCGACGTTTATAGCGTTCTTCGCCGGAAAAATCAGTATCCAAAAATATTTTAACAATATCTTTCACGTCCTCTTCGGAAGTATGATCGGAAGCCAAAGCAAGAACGTTTATGTCATCATCGTGGCGGGCAGCTCTAATCTGTTCTTTGTTAATAGCCAGGCCACAACGAACACCCGAAACCTTATTAGCCACCTCATCTACACCCACCCCTGAACCGCAAATAACAATCCCTCGGTCTTCATGGTCGTCAATACTCTTAGCAACTTTCAAAGCAAATTCCGGATAGTCATCATCAGGATTAAGTTCTAATGCACCTACATCTTCATATTCAAAATTAAGCTCATCAAAAAACTCTTTTAACTTTTCTTTTAGTTCGAATCCTCTGTGGTCAGCTCCTATATAAATCATAAATTAGTATTTAGGAATTAGTTATTGGTACTTAGTTTTTTATTTTTTCTAAGTTCTAATTATATTAATTACTTTCTATTGAGGTATTCTACTGCGGACAGGGTAGCAATACATCCTTGGCCGGCGGCAATTACGATTTGTTTAAATGGGACATCAGTCACGTCACCGGCGGCAAATAACCCCGGGATATTTGTGGCACAATGATCATCAACAATAATTTGACCAAATTTATCTTTCAAAATATCTTCGGGTACAATTCCAGAATTTGGAACCATACCGATATGAATAAATACGCCGTCAGTTTTTAAAGTTTGTAATACCCCACTTGAATCAGTATACACTAATTCAGAAACAAGTCCGCCTGCTGAATCGCCTTTTATTTCCGTGGTCTTGGCTTGATAAATAATCTTAACATTTTGTCTGGCATTAAGCTTATCAATCAAAATCTGTTCACCCTTAAACTTGTCGTTTTTATTTACAACAAAGACCTGTGAAGCAATATCGGCCAGCATCAACGCCGATTCAAGGGCGGAATTGCCCCCACCAACAACAGTTGTGATTTTACCTTGAAATAACGGCCCATCACAAGTTGTACAATAAGTAACACCTTTGTTTCTAAACTCTTTCTCTCCGGGAACACCAAGTTCCTTAGGATGAACGCCGGTTGTAACAATAACGGCTCGAGATGTATATTCTTTTTTTTCTCCATCAACTTCAGTAGAAATTACAAAATTACCATCAATCTGTTTGGTAATTGATGAAACCACCACACCTTCTTCTGGGGTAACATGATTAGTATTTAGATGGACCCTAAATTGTTCAGCAAGTGATAGGCCATCCGTATGAACAATGCCGGGCCAATTTTCAATTTCACCCGATGTCGCCACTTCACCCCCAAATTCTTTGGTAATTATTTTAAACCCGCCCGACTGACCGGAGTCATCCGGTCGGGCGGGATTGAGACCGCGACGGGCCGCATAAACACCAGCCGTCGTAGCAGCCGCCGAACCACCAATGATAATTAAGTCAAACATGTGGATAGTAATTAGCGATTAGGACATAGTGATTATTCTCTTGTTTTTAGTTACTAGGTCCTAAGTCCTAATGACTAAATCCTTTTCTTATTATATTATGGACATAATGAACAAGAAGACAAGTATAATTATCCTCATCCTCGTTAGTATCGCCGTCCACTTTGCTTTTTTCGGCCGACCCAATGAAACGGTTTTTGATGAAGTCCACTTTGGTAAGTTTGTTTCGGGTTATTATACCCATCAATACTATTTTGACATTCATCCACCTGGAGGCAAGCTTATCATCGCTGGATTCGCAAAATTGTTCAATTTTTCCCCAGAATACAGCTTTGCTGAAATTGGTCAAAAATTCCCGGATAATAAATACCTGGCTTTACGTTTTCTGCCAATGTTGGCTGGGATGTTGCTACCGATTATTATTTATCTCTTAGCCCTTGAACTGGGATTTTCAATCCTAGGAGCATTCGGTGCCGGCATGTTAATTGCCCTTGAAAACTCTCTCCTTACCCAATCACGCCTTATTCTCCTTGATCCCTTCTTGCTCCTATTTGGATTTGCCTCTCTTTTGTTTTATTTCAAATATAGATCTCACTCTTCGGATTCCTCCGACCTAATTCCTAATTCCTACTTCCTAATTCTCATGTCTATCTTTGGTGGTCTTGCTTTTTCTATCAAATGGACCGGTATCGCCTTTCTTGGATTGGTTGGGCTAATAGAACTCATACACACAGTAAAAAATAATACTCTAACTATTCGCTACTCACTATTGGCTATTGCCAAGTTGTTCGTTTTCTTTGTAATAATTCCACTTACAATTTATTTTTCTATATTTGTTATTCATTTTTCTCTCCTTACTAAATCCGGTGATGGTGACGCCTTTATGACGCCGGAATTCCAAAGCTCTCTTCAGGATTCCGATTACGCTGATGATTCAAATCTTAAACCACTCAATATATTTCAGAAATTTATAGAATTAAACGCAGAAATGTATACAGCTAATAAAAATCTCACCGCCACCCATCCTTATAGTTCCCAATGGTACACCTGGCCATTTATGGTTCGTCCTATCTATTATTGGAACCAATCGTCCATAGACACTCCCACCCAATCAAAAATTTATCTCATTGGTAATCCATTCATCTGGTGGGCCTCCACGGTCGCTATTCTTTACTTATTGATTTCTACTCTGTTTGATTTTGTAAGCAGAAAATATAAAGCATGGAAACATATTGAAGTCGAAGCAAGAAACAAGAAGCAAGAAGCAAGTCAGAAATCCATGATTCATGATTCATGCTTCATGATTCTGATAGGCGGTTACGTGATAAATTATCTGCCTTTTATTGGTATCGGTCGGGTGATGTTCCTCTATCATTATCTCTCGGCTCTTATTTTTGCCATTCTCACTCTTGCCTATCTCATAGACCAGCATCCGAAACGTAAAAAAATATTTATGACGGTTATTATCCTTGCCGGCCTTGCCTTCCTATTTTTCGCTCCACTTTCCTATGGCCTCCCCCTTGAAGCCAACCAACTCCAAAACCGTTTCTGGTTTAATACCTGGCAATAGAATTAAATAAACTTAATCACCTGCCACCAGTTTTCAATATATTCTGGTCGGCGATTTTGATATTTTAGGTAATAGGCGTGTTCCCAAACATCTAGACTGATCAATGGTGTATGACCCCTAAGATACGGGGAATCCTGATTGGAAGTACTGTACAGTTGCAATTTTTCTTGCTCATCACGAACGAGCCAGGCCCAACCTGAACCGAATTGTTTTGTTGCAATATCGGTAAATTGTTTTTTAAAATCATCTAAAGAACCAAATGTCGCTGTTATATCTGTAATCAATGATTCATTTTTCTGATTAGACGGATCCATAATTATCCAAAACAAAGAATGATTAAGGTATCCCCCGCCATGATTACGAATAGCCGTGCGATCAGCTTCCTCCACCTTGAGAGTGTCAAGATTTTTCAAAAGTTCTTCAATGGTCATACTCCCCAAATCAGGATATTTTTCTAAAACTGCATTAAGTTTGTCTATGTAGGCCTGATGATGCTTGGTATGGTGAATCTCCATCGTCTTGGCATCAATATACGGCTCAAGCGCATCATAACTGTACCCAAGTTTTGGCAGTTCAAACTTCATAAGATATCGGATTAAGAAATATTTGCAAACAAAGTAAGTCGCGCAGGTCAATTTGCTTTAGCCAATTGACGAACCCCCGAAGCTTGGTGCTTGGTGAGGGGGCGAGCGTCTAGATGACGGCCGGCCGCAGGAGCCGGCCGATTATCGGTACTTTATTGAAAATATTTCTTAACCGTTAGTTGACTCCCATTAATTGATTTATTTTGGGGCGGTCAAAACCGATAATCATTTTGCCATCAATCAAGATGACCGGCACACCGAACTGACCGGACTTGGCGACAAGTTCCTTTTGTTTTTCAATATTGCCGGCAACATTTATATCTTCATATTCCCAACCCTTGGATTTAAAATATTCCTTAGCTAAGTGACAGAAATGGCAAGTTGGTGTGCTGTAGATGGTGATTTTTGTCATAGTTATTTTCTAAGAGGTTTTATAATTGATTCAATAGTGGTCACCCGACGTTTAAGATTCGGCAAATCTTTTCCGTCAATCCTTTTAACAATATCGTGAACTTCCTCTAATTCTACCTTGACTTCCTGAATCTCATTTTTTAACTCGGTTCTAAATCCCCAAATTTCGTCCTTCAATTCACTTCTCAATCCACTAATTTGACCTTCAATTTCAAATCTAAGTTTTTTTACATCTTCCTTGGTGGGAAGATTACGTTCAATCATCCCCGCCAAGTCCTCAATTGTCATTTTGTCTTTTTTGCTTGCCATGTCATCAATCATATCAAATCAAATCTCTTAGTCAAAATCTGCTTTTCATGATATCATAACGCACTATGTTTACCCCGCCGTTGAAGAGCAGTATAAAATAACGTTATATATGATAAACACTATAAAAAAGACACATCATTCTTCAACGGCGGGGTTTACTATCATTAAAAAAGACAAGCAAACAAGAGCCCGTTTGGGTATTTTAACAACTCCTCATGGCATCATCAAAACACCATCCTATGTGTTCGTTGGGACTTATGGCAAGTTTCTCCATCTCAAACCAAGTGATATTCCCAAAACAAAATCGCAACTAGTCATTGCCAATACCTTCCACCTCTGGGATACCGTGTTGCAAAGTAATAAGTCAATGCGCCAACTGGCGGAAAAAAACAAAAAATTAGACACATTTTTAACACAAAAATTAGGTTTAAATATCCCGACTATGACCGATAGTGGCGGGTTTCAAGTATTATCGCTGGCTTTTGGTGATAAAAATAAAGTCGGAAAATTTATGACGGGCGATTCTAAGCCAGATGCGAGTTATAAACGCAGTAAGATTAGGATTACTCAAAAAGGAGTTCATTTTAATTTTAAAGGAGAAAAATCGTTTTTGGGTCCGAAATTATCCATGAAACTCCAAAGCAAGATCGGGGCAGATATTATATTTGCCTTTGACCAGATCACTTCACCGTTAGATGATTATGAATATAATAGAAAAGCAGTTGAGCTTACAGATAAATGGGCAAAGATATGTTTAAAAACAAGGGATCCAAAACAAATGTTATTTGGCATAGTTCAAGGCGGGTTATTTAAAGATCTTCGGATTAAAAGCGCTAAATCAATCGGCTTTATGCCTTTTGACGGTTTCGGTATTGGTGGGTCATACACTAAAAAACAAATTTCAAAAATGTTGAAATGGGTCGTTCCTTATTTACCAGAAGAAAAACCCCGTCATTTATTAGGTGTCGGTAAAGTAGCGGATGTCTTTGAAGCAATAGATAATGGTATTGATACTTTTGATTGCGTCATCCCCACCCGTGAAGCCCGTCACGGTCGGCTCTATACCAAAACCGGTCACATGGATATTCGCCGAGGCGCTTTTTCAAACGACAAAAAAGTGATTGAAAAAGGTTGCGGTTGTTTGACTTGTTCCTCTAAAATATCCCGCTCTAAAATTAGGGCTTTGATTAAAAACGAAGACCGTGAATTAAATGCAAAAGGTCAGAGATGGTGCCTAATGCACAATATGTGGTTCTTTAATAATCTTTTAAACGAAATACGAGCCTCGCTCGCGCGTGGCTCGTATCAAAGTTACAAAACAAAATTCCTGAAAAAGTTTAACTCTTAGCCCTTCTTCATTCTCTTTGAGAAAACGTAGATATAGAGAATATCCAGAATACCGGCGGTATTTATAAGCAAAAGGGCGATAAACCACCATTTGTGCCCGTGGCGAGCGGATTTCCAGAGGGACATTCCCTTCCAGAATAAACTCCACAAAATAAACACCGCGAAAAGAGAACCAATACCCAACCCTATCGGTGTACTCAACCACCACATTCCACTATCCGAGTATCCCGGATAATTTGGATAATACATCATCTGCAAAATATCTAATTTATAATCATCTCAAGTTCTAAACAAGAACCCGGATTTTTAGAAATTAGTAATTAATTATCGGAAATTTTAGCCCTGATATCCTTCAGGGCTTTAATATCCTCTTCTACTTTATCATGCTCTGTCTCTAGTATGAAGTCAAGATTAAAAGTGGACATTAGATATCCAAACGCTTCCCGGCCAATCTTGCCATCGCCGATATGCTCATGTCTATCCCGACGACCACCTAAATCAATTTTAGAATCGTTAGAATGAATCAGTTTAATTGAATCCTTGCCGATGGTTTTAGAGATATCGGTTAAAGTTTTCTTCATTGCCTCTTCAGTTCTAATGTCATAACCACTAGCAAAAATGTGAGCCGTATCCAGACAAACACCTAAATTATAACCGCTCATTTTGATTATATCTCTCAATTCTTCAAATGTATCGCCCATTACATTCCCTGCGCCGGCCGAGACCTCTAATAACAGTTCAGTTGAGCCCGAATAGCCATTCATAACCTTCGCCACGCCTTCGGCGGTTATTTTGAGAGCTTCGGCTCGATCCATATCTTTCGCACTCCCAGGATGAAACATAACGTACTTAGCACCGATTTGACTGCCCCGCTCAAGTTCCTCTCTAATAACCCTGGCTGATGCCGAGCGAATAGCTTTATTGGAAGATGCAAAATTAATGTAGTACGGAGCATGGATATAGCATTCCTTCTGACCATGTTTTTCCATCTGTTCCTTAAATTCTTTTTCAATCTCTGGCGTAATTTTTGGCGCCGCTCCGCCTTGAGGTGACCTCGTAAACATCTGAAAAACCTCGCACCCCAATTCCCCCGCCCTCTCCGGCGCATTCACAATTCCTCCCGCGATACTCACATGACATCCAATTCTTCTCATTAGTATTTTATATTTTTTAGTTCTTCCAGAATATCGTTGGGGATAGGGATGGCTTCACGAACAGGGCTTTTGCCAGGATAACGCCAAGCGGTTATTATTACTTTTTTGGGAATATTTAAATTTTTAAACTTGTCATCTTTAAATTTTGACGGCTTCGCCGTCGCATACATCACCCAAATTTCTTCTTTCCAAACCGCAGGTTTGCCCTGAGCTTGTCGAAGGGCTTTCCCTGGACACATCACCGCAATCGTATCAGGGGCAATACCTTTTTCACTTCGGTGGGGACTACGTATGACCCGTTTTACCCTATCAGCTGATAATCCATAGTATATCATTTTCTGGGCCACATGATTGGTCCAATGATATTTACTGTCATTTTTAGGAAGATTGATCTTCATTGTTTTAAATATGCCATTTCTACATTCTAAAGTAAATTGATTATTTTATGTGCATATGCACATAAAATAATCAATACAAAAACCACTCTTGAGAGTGGTTTTTGTATTGATTCCTGCTTTTAGCGATCGTTGTTGTCGTTGTAGTCGCGAGGACCACGGCCGAAGCCGCCACCCATCGGACGTCGAGGAGGACGTTCAGTCATAGGCCGGGCCTCATTGACTGTAAGATTTCGGCCATCCAAGTCCTTGCCATTGAACATATCAATAGCGGCTTGGGCAGCTTCATCAGTTGCCATCTCCACGAAAGCGAAACCGCGTGATCGGCCTGTCATCTTATCCATCATAACGACGACGGATGTGACTTCACCAGCAGCTGCGAAAGCTTCGCGGAGGCCAGCTTCAGTCGTATTGAACGACAGGTTTCCGATATATAATCGTTTTGCCATTGTGCGTTGTCTGCGAATTAGATTAGATAACGAATGTTCTATCCGATAACTATTCCGTTCCCAGACAAAAATTACTAGTAGGGCGACCCCTCGTCGAGTCCCTGCTAGCGACTAATGCCGCCGTGAGAATCTACCGAGTTCCTACAATACCCACATTATAGCATATTCGGCTCCTAAAGTACAATAGTGGCGTTATTTGGACAATTCTTGTTCAATAACGGCTTGGAAGACGGAAAATGGAGAGGCACCGACAGAGTTACCATTACTATCGGCAACGAGTTTATTATTTATAAATGTTGCCGGTGTGCCATTCACGCCAATTTTATTTCCCTCCTGTGTTTCTTTTTGAATGACTGATGCGTACTTATCTGTGTCTAAGCATGAATTAAATTGGCCCATGTTCAAACCGAGCGCTGAAGCAAATTTTTTGAGATTATCCTTTGAAAATGCGCCGGAATTCTCCGCTCCTTGGTTGTTGAAAAGGTAATCGTGATATTCCCAGAATTTACCTTGATCATTAGCACAACGAGCGGCCTCGGCTGCCCAAATTGACTCTTGACCAAGAAATGCATAATCCTTCCAAACAAATCTGACTTTGCCGGTATTCACGTACTGACTGATAAGAGCCGAATTGTTTTGTTGGAAATATCTTTGACAGAATGGACACTGAAAATCAGCATATTCAACAACTGTTACCGGCGCCTTGGCATCCCCCATTATTATTGCGTCTTTGAGATCAATATCAACTTCTTTAACCGGACCTTGGTTACCGCCGACTAAAGCAGTCCCATTATTTCCTGTGCCATTACGAGTGTATAAAATGGAACCACTGATTAAAACAGCGGCGATTAGGATTGAAACGGGTAAAATCAACTTTGTTTTATCAAGATCAGACAAACCTGAAGTCCGCGAACGCTGGACCGCCGGAACGGCTTCGGGGATACTCGCTTCAACATGAGGTGAATCAGTTAATTGCACTATTGGTTCCGCATCGGTATCGTATTTTGGTATATTCATCCCGTTAGAAGTGCTACACAACATCCACCGTATTAAGATAGTGGCAAGCTAGATACACTTTGATTAATAGTTAATATAATTTATTCCCATTAGGGTTCACTTCTAACGGGATTCATGCTTAGTATATCAAATTATTTTAAAAATTGCACTGTGTCCAATATTGATTCTAGAGCATTAACAATAGCTATGCGATCAAATTCTTTTCTTCCCGCTTCAACAGGATAATTATCAATATTTGTTTTATGAATAGAATATTCAAAAACCTCGCATCCGCCATCTCGCACGGCACGATAGCTTACGTATTCATAAAAATTACCGGCGCCCGCTTCAGAACGAACAAATTCCTGAAATGTTACTCCACCAATAACGCGCTTGGTATATGTATTTTTGTAATCAAATGATTTTGGAGGACTTAAACATTCTTTTATGGCTGTCGTATCAGTACTTAAACCAACACGCAAAGAAGCACCAAGAAAATTAGTGCGAATCTGGCTTGAACGTGGAATTTCAATACTTACAATCTCAATTCCGTCTATAACACCGTATAATTGCCACTCGGCCAGTGGGCCGGTTTTACCAGGTACAAGCTGAAAACCCGACGGATATTTTAGAGAAATACCATATTTTTGATTTGTATAACTTCGCCATCCGGAATAATCCGGTGTCGGAGTCGGGCTTGATTTAATACCAAACAACGACTGACCCACCGGCAAAAAATACAAAAAAACTATTCCAACCACAACAACCCCAACAGAAATAATAATTCTTAGATGTTTACGAAAAAATCTCATACTCCCAGTATACAATAAATTCTAATTAAAAATAATGATTCTTCACCTATTTAAAAATGATGAAGCCCGCGAGGAGCAAGCTCCATCACGGGCGGGTGGCCTAAGCCAACTGACGAATGGGAACCGGATGGAGGAATCCACCCAGCTCTTCGGGAGTGCAGAGTCCATCGCAACGGCCACGATTGACCGTTATGAGCTCTTCTGCATAATCGACGCGACCGTGCACGAACCAGACCTTGTTCAGCATGTCTGCGTGGTCGGTTCCGTTGCATCCTCGATTCCATTCCAGAACCGCCTTGTCTTCGGTCACTCCCTGTTCACGGTCGATACGGTAAAGCCGATAGATGTTGTTCACACTTTGCCTCCTGTTTATTCGGGCTTATTCCCGAATGTACTTTAAGTATACCATAAATATATGGTATATGTCAATGACACATGTATGTATAGAATTGGCTTAAAATAAGGAGTGGGGCAGTGACCGACACCCTAACCCCCAGCGAGAAGCTTGTCTACCAGTAGACAGGTTGTGGAGAAATTTAATTCTGAGTCACTTGAGGTATACTCTTAGACCCAGTAGCGGAAGGGGTCCCTTTGGGGAAACCGACGGGACTGGTTTCCCGGGTCTGGGGATAAGAGTATACCTCAAGTGACGTTGATACAATTTTACGAATAATTAAGTGGGTATTAGGGTGGAGGGAGCGAAGCTATTGCGCTAGTGCTGAATCAACACGGGCTTTGAAATCGGCAAAATCCTGAACACCTGTGGCACGAACACCATTAATAAAGAAGGTTGGAGTAGAGTTAATACCCAATGCAAGACCATCCTGTTTATCTTGTTCAATAATATCGTTGTATTTATTAGCCGTTACTTCAGATTTAAATCGTCCTATATCAAGTTTTAATTGAGTGGCGTAACCGACAAGGATTGACATCGGATCGGCGGAATTAACCCACTCATTTTGATTGGTATAGATGAGCCGATACATCTCCCAGTACTTCCCTTGCGCACCGGCCGCTTCAGCCGCTTCAGCAGTTATGAGAGCATACTGATGCTGGGGCAAAGGAAAATTTCTGGAAACAAAATTTACTTGAGGATTATCTTTATATAAAGCAAGGAGTTGCTCTACAATCGGAAAAGCCGCCGCACAGGCCGGACATTGAAAATCCCCGAATTCTACAATACTGACCTTCGCATCCGGATTGACTGTACTATGACTGTTAGGCCTTATGAGTTGGTCTTTGGAAGCAGGCGTGGTTGCGACTTGATTATTACGGGTGATTAAAAACCCAAGACCACCAAATATTATGACAAATACCCCAATCATTATTGCTGTTTCTTTATTCATTGTTATATTTCCAATGGACAGCCATTAGAATGGTTATGATTAAAAACGACACCAGTGATAATAACGGAATGGTAATAAAATTCAAGACAACAAAACTTTGGGTTACACAGGAGACACCAAATGAGCACGGGGCAAGGGTTTCAGAAACAACACCCCAAATAAGCAGATTTTGATAAAAGGCAATGATAGCGCCAATGATACTAAGGGGTAAGACATATAATGAAACGACTTTATCTCGTCGGATAATACCTACGGCAATAATCGCTACCAGCGGGTACATCGCGATACGTTGAAGCCAACATAATATACAGGGAACAATACCCACAACTTCACTGAAATATAAACTCGCAACCATGGAAACAAGAGCGATTGCCCAAGATAAATAAAGACCGTATTCTGATAACCAAAATCTAGTTTTCATATAATAAATTATTCTATAATTTGTCCTGGTGCTCTTTGTGCATCGCAGAGTAAATTTCCGAGAGCGCAAAAAACAAACTCAAAACAAGCGGACCAAACAGAAATCCTAAGGGACCAAACAGAGCTAGACCACCAAGAATAGAAAGAAGAATCAGAAATGGATGGATTTTCATTCCCCGTTCTACTAATTTAGGCCCTAATATATTATCAACCAGCCCGACGGCGGTTAATCCCCAAATGAATAACCCGATAGCCGAAGAGGTTTCCCCGTTAAAAAGAAGATATATAATCGCCGGCGCGACCACAAGCGCTGTACCAAATCCCGGGATAACAGCCGCAACAGCAGCCACAGCCCCCCAAAGAACCGGACTTGGAACACCAAATAAGAAAAATCCTAAAGCAGCCATGGCTCCTTGAATTAAAACTATAATGAGATTCCCTTTAATAACCGAGTTAGTGGCCAATGTAAGCTTATTAAATATCTCCTCATCATGGACATCTTGCAATGGGCTCAACCTTACTATTGTTTTTTTAAGTTTCGGTCCATCTTTAAACAAGTAATACAACGCTATAAGAAATATAAATGCATTCATCACCATGAGAGCAATATCCGAAAGAAATGTGGAAAGACGCGGTAACAGCCAATCTAGCCCTTGCTTTATATAATAATGGGCATCAAGAGAGGATCCGGCCGGTATAGGCATGACTCCCCCCATAATATCAATCACCTTATCCATGCTTGTTGAAAAAGCGACCACCCCTTCATCGCTCAAAAGATATTGATAAAGTTGAGTGGCCTCCTGAAGGATTTGCGTGGCCAAAAAAATGAGAGGAATAATTAGAATGACAACAATTATAAAAATAGTGAAAAGAGATGCTAACCCTCTATTCCCGCGCACCCAAGCAAGCATTCTTAGATAAAATGGATAGAATACGGTTGCGATAAAAATTGCCAGCAACGTCACATAAAGAAAGGGTTTAAAAATAAGAAATGAGAGAACCATGACTCCCAAAAGAAGAGTCAGCAAAAAATACAATTCTGATTTATAGTGTTTCATATTTTTCTGCTTTAATAACCTAAATATACCACTTTATAAGCCATGTTACAAAACAATCCCGACAGATGTCGGGATTGTTTTGTAACTACAGTTGTGACAACTACGATTTCCAGCCCGTAAAAGCGACGTAAACGGCGCTCAATCCTACGAGATCATAGACAACCTTGGCTAGAGTACTCATATCACCACCGAGAACAACTCCAACGAGATTATAATCGAACAGACCAACCAAACCCCAGTTGATGCCCCCGATAATAACAAGGGCTAGGGCAATTTTATTTAACATATATATGCACAAAAAATTTTGGTTTGTGTTCGACCAATCCTCAAAGGATCCTAATTCTATTATCTTACAATATTACAGATGATAAAACAGAGTTATGAACAATCTACTGTTTTCTGAGTTTTCGTTTGATGAGCCAATACGCGCCGTATACCAAAGCGAGAACCACAATTAAAGATACTGGCCAACTATCAGTGCCTAAATCCAATTTGTTGCCGATGGTACCTAAAATTGATGCCTGTTGAGCAGATGGTTCAACCGATGGTACCGGTGTCACCGATTCCGTAACTTCAGGCGATTGAGTGGGCTGAACGATTGGCTTTGGAGTTGAACTTACAACAGTTCCGGCAAGAGTAGGAATAGGAGTTGGGGTTGGGGTCGGAACAGTAATCGTTACACTTACCGGTGCAACCGCCCCCGACAAACTATTCTTTCCATCGGCTCCCAAAAGTAATGTCTTATCACCCACTGATATCGTTGCTATCCCTGACTGTTTAGCTCTAAACGTAGCCGTGCCAAACGCTATCGGTACTGAAGCCCCTTTAGGATAGCCGGCCGTTTTAATCATGGAGCCGTTTGTATTATCCACCAAATCATATCCTTCTTGGGCCAGAGCAATCCAACTGGGTCCGACAAAACTAAATCCGGTTACCTCAACTAAATTGGCTGGATATTTTAATTCAACTTTAGCGGTTGATATTTTCCCAGATTGAGGATCAAGTGAAACAAGAACACTGAATGTTTGGCCCGACTTCACAGAAACATTCAACGGCGATAAAGACATGCTCGCCGCAAAAGCGAATGCTCCCAGAAAAATCCCGACCGCAGAAATTAATGCAATTTTTGTTTTCATTTTTTCTATTTGTTATGACCAATAAGCCATCAACATATTAAAGTCCAATATATCAACGGTACCATCATTATTTACATCACCTGTGCCGGCATTGCCCCAGTTAGCCATGAGCACGTTGAAATCTAGTACATCAATCTTGTTGTCGTTAAAGACATCTACTTTCTCGGCTTCAGTACTCAAAGGAGTCAGTGTTTGACTTGGTGTCGGCGTTGAGGCCGGTGGCAATCCTCCACCACCACCCCCGCCTCCTCCACCACCACCACCAGACGGTGTCGGAGTGGGTGTTGGAATAACAATCGTAATGGGAGACGTTGGCACGATACTGTTGAGATCCGGTGCTAATGAGCCCAGAAATGACTGCACCTGATACGAATAAACTCCATTGCTTAAACCGGAATTGACGTAACTTAATGCTGTAACATTTCCAGTAATTAGCTCAAAGCTACCACTGTCTTTTTTTTGATATACTTTGTAACCCTCGACTCCAACAACAGCCGTCCAAGTAACCGTAATAGCGGTGTCCCCTGATTTAGTTGCAATAACAGATGTGGGAGCTTTGGGAATACTACCGTCAGTTGAAAGTGTCCCCGTTACGGTGTAAGCCGCGCTCACAATTGAAACCGTGAGTAAGAAGGCCAGAATTGTAATTAAAAATGTTTTCATATTATTTTTAGTTACCTAATTGAAGTGTATAATCTGCCTCATATGCTCCGGCCACTGTATCAGTCGGAATCTTTGTGAAGACATCAAATCGGATTTGTCTTCCAGACGCGGACCCCGTGTCAAGAGTCCCTGTTTCAATCCCAGATGGTAATTGGTCGGTAAAATCATTGCCAATTTCGTAAGAATCAACATCACCAAATCCATTTACAATATCGCTCTCCGTCAAACTACCAACAATGGATCCCAAACCGCCACCAGTAATACTATTGAAGAGCACCCGCATATTGCCGTTCGCTTCTATCTTTGATACTCCATCTGTGGTATTGAGCCAGTCATCAAATTTTACAAAGAGTTCCGTCTCGTCCGTAGCATTGATTGTCAGGTAATAAGTATAATGCCAGCCATTGACATAAGTGTTATCTGGCTCTGCTGTACTAGATTGCGCGACAATATCATCAACAACAAACGGCACGACTGCTACTGTGGTGAACTCATGGCTATCCCTACTACCGACATCCAGAGCGGTCGCTAGGGCATTGCCCGCTTCATCTTGCACAGCAGTTGATACGGCAAAGTAGTATTTGGTATTGTTCGCCAGTGAACTATCAGGAGTAATATTAACTCTTGTTCCACCTTCAACCAAAGATACAGTAGCAGAAACAGTGGAATCATCGCTATATTTCTTTAGCTGGATATTAGTTGAGTTGACCGTACTGGCTTTGAGCGCCTCGGAGAAAGTAATATATGGCACAGTAGTAATGGCGATATCAGTTGCGTTATCCGCCGGAGTATGACTGGCAATCACCGGCGCAGTGTGATCAGCTGTATCAACTGCAGTCGTAAACTCGTGAACAGCTTTTGTATCGACATCTAAGGCGCTAGCTAAAGCATTACCTGCATCGTCTTGAACAGCGGTTGAAACAGCGAAGTAGTATTGGACACTGGTATCCAAAGCGCTAGTCGGTGTAATGATTACCCGTGTGCCACCTTCTACCAAGGAGATAGTCGCGGCGACAGTAGAATCATCGCTATATTTCTTTAGTTGGATATTGGTGGAGTTAACGGTTGATGCTTTCAACGCCTCGGAGAAGATAATATACGGAGCAACATTAACCGAAATATCAGTCGCGTTGTCCAGCGGGAAATGACTTGAAACGGTTGGGGCAGTGTGGTCAGCGGTGTCAGCGACAGTCGTGAACTCGTGGGCATCCTTACTGCCGACATCCAGAGCACTAGCCAAAGCATTACCAACCTCATCTTGTACGCTGGTTGATACGGCAAAGTAGTATTGGGTCAAATAATCTAAATCACTAGTTGGAGTAATTACCACTTTAGTTCCACCCTCCACTAACGATATCGTGGCGGCCACCGTTGAATTATCACTGTATTTCTTCAATTGGATGTTAGTGGAGTTGACGGTTGATGCTTTAAGCGCTTCAGAAAAAATAATGTATAGCGCGGTACTGACACTAATACTGGTGGCATCATCCGCCGGAGTGTGACTAGAGATTGTAGGCGCGTCAGGGTCACTGCTAGTAAATGACACGGAAGTTGAGCCAGTGGCAGTTCCGCCCACTTTGATACCAGAAACATTAACTGTCCCCGTCACAGAATTCGTTACGGTAGTGTCTCTGGTCCCACTTATCAAAGTTAGAAGTAAAGTTCCGAGCGAAGCGCCATGATCAGCCGCCATTGAAACTACACTAACATCATTAACGCGGGTAATATCAGCTGCATCTTTGGCTGTTACTGTGAGTGTAATCGGCACATTTACGATTGCTGAACCCACCGATGGATCAATATCAAAGTGATCTATTGGGTCGCTGGAACCGAAATCCGAGCAGGTGTCATCGAGACACCACGGACTGTAATCAACCGAATCACTGTCATCAATACCATTGCCCGTTCCCAATGGATTGCTTGTCGTCTGCTCGGGTCCGGTCATGTCGCCCCACCAGTTGTATTCGGCGTCGGAAGAGTCGCCCAATTCATCTTTAACACCCAAGCCGTTGTCAAATATTTTGTTAAAGTCGGTGTCGCTACCGCCAATGACGAGTCCCGTAATGTCGTTCGCTCCTCCGCTGCCTGCGGTTGCCGGAATGTAGACACCGAAGTTATCATTACCAGTAATCGTATTATTGTTAACAGTGATGTTCAATCCGACGAGGAACAAACCGGCGCCCGTAGAAGCTGCCCCGTAATTCAAATCATTGCTAACCCCATCGGTTACCGTGTTGTTGGTGATTTCTACATCGTCAGCGAATCCATCACCGCCAGACCATCGCTGAATACGAATGCCGCGACTGAATCCGTTTACCGTGTTTCCACTGATGACGCTCTGGCCCCCAGTGGAGGTTACAGAAGCGAGCGTGATTCCCGCTTCATATGTCGTATCTGATGCCGAACCCGTCAAGATATTGCCATTGACCGTGACATTATCTGCATACCGCACGCTGATAGCCTCCGAGCCGTTCCCTGCATTGGTGTACCCCGTGTAGTCAAACGAGTTGCCACTGATAGTAAGTCCATCAGTCCTTGCACCACCGCTCGCACTGTGCTGAATAGCGACCAACGAGTAGGTACTTGGAAAACTTTCGAAGATGTTGGTGCTGACATTGATGTTGCTTCCTCCAACTCCCAAGAGAATCAATGCATTGTCGTTACCCGAAGTGCTTCCGGTGAATGTGTTGCCGGTGATTGTCAGGTCGTCTTTGTTACCGCCCGCGCGGATAACGTGCCAAGTAGTAATCGCTCCGTCAAAAGTATTATTGGTTAAGCTGATACCCGAATGCGCGGTATCGTTATCAAGATTAATAAACGCGTCACCACCCAAATTTCCAGTAAATGTAAAGTTATCCAGCGTGACATTGTCGGCGGTAATGGAAACTGCGGCAGTTTGAGTAGATGTTTCACCCCCGACACCGCCATTTATAGTCAGAGTTTTGTTTACCGTCAAACTATTACCATAACTCCCCGCCGCGACATTAATCGTATCATTAGTAGTTGATTTAGTAATCGCTTCGGAAATCGTACTGAAGTCAGCGAAAGCAATACCGTCGTCATCAACGGTAAGGGTATTATTATTATCAAAAACAAAGGAAACTGGGGACGATTCCAAAGAATTATTGGCAGCATCAACGACTTTAATCGTAACAGTGTGGCGACCATCACTCAAACTACCATCAGGAATCGTGTCGCTGAACGGTGTGGCAGCCGTACAATCAACTGAAATATAACTGCTAGTATCAATTTTATAGGCACAAGTTACGGCCGTAGCAGAGTCATCTGGTGTAAATTGCAACGGAGTATTGGTTTTGTAAACTGCATCGGTGGCCGGTGCGTTGAAGGCGCTGAAAGTCGGATCAGCCGTATCCACGGTAATCAGGTAGGTAGTCAGGATAACAGTCGCTACATTACCGGCCTCATCTTCCAGATTGGTATTAAGTTTGTAGACACCATCAGGCGCGATTACCGGCGTGGATTGATTATCATAACCGTCCCAAGTTTTTGAGCCAAGTGACGAAAAGCTGGTGGTTTGGGTGAAGTATTTAAGTGCCGTGCCATCATTACATACCGCATCGCCATTGGCACAAACGCGAATGCGATTAAAATGCACCGCTTCGCTGGCAGTGATGTGAATTTGGACCGTTCCCAGAGCGGGATTAAAGTAGGTGTGGGCGGTGGCACCGTTAAGAGTATAACTGCTGACACTGGGTGCGGTATTATCTACTGTTCGGGTATTATTGCTGGCCACCGCGTTGGCGTTGCCGGCCAGATCGGTTACCCCAGAGATGGTAATGGTTGCCAGGCCATCATCATCCGTTCCGCTTGGCACGTTCCAGGAGTAAGTCCAAATTAGAGGATCAGCCGTGGTGCTCATTCCGGTTGCTGCCACATCGCCGTCACCAGCGGTGGCAATGGCAATCTGGGGAGTACCCAGAATAGTTTCATTGAAAGTGGCAGTGATGGTGACGGTGTCGGCATCTTTTACCGGCCGATCCGGGTTATAGGTTAGCGCCACGGTAGGAGCGGCTACATCGCCGGTTACAGCGACAGTACCAATCACTTCAATCGCCGCCAGTGCATTGCCTGCGGGGTCTTTGATTTTACCAGCTACTGCTGTTACTGCGACAAAATCTCCATTCTGCAAATATTCGTTAGCTTCGGATAGTGTAATCGTAAGGGTACTGCCGGCATAACCAAAAACCGCGCCAGTCAGGTCAAGCACTGTACCGTCTGGACTTTCAATAGCACTGAATTCATTGGTTGACCAGGTACCGTCATCGGCTAACACCGGCTCGCTGAAAACAATGGTAATCGTGTCATTGTCGGCCTGGACGGTAGTGCCAGTTAGAGTGGTAACCGGAATAGTTGGTGCGGTGGAGTCAATGGTAAAAGTTGCATTGGATAAATCGCTACCCGTGTTGCCGGCCAGATCAGTAGCGGTAACTCTTATCTTTGCGGTAGTAGTGTCGTCAGTCGGTAAACTCCAGGTATAACTGCCATCATTGGCGGTGGCGGCCACCACTGTGGTGGTATCACTAAAGTCACCTAGTTTAGAATACTCAATCTTGATCGGCGTGGCGCTAAAATTAGTATCTACCGAAGATGTCCAGGTGATATCGTAATCATCTCCACCTTTCAATACCTGTCCACCATTGGGAGTCAACACAGTCGGGACGGTAGGAAGAGTGTTGTCGATGGTAAATGTATTTGCTGAAATTCCATTTATATCATTACTTGTGCTCTTAACTTTTATTTTATAAGATGCTCCATCAGGAATTGCAGGAGAAGTGGTATTCCAAGCATAAGTTCCTGCATCATAATCAATACCGCTAGCTGTCAATTTAGTACTAATTCCAAAATCATTAGTCGAATAATAAATATCCACCAAATCGTCGGGTTCTCCAGCTGCTGCCCATGTAATATTAAAAGTTCCTTTTACATAAATGTCACTTGCTGCTGGATATGTAACATCAATCGAGGAAATTACCGCCAAAGCATTATTAGGTGCAAAAAAACCGCTCATCAAAAAAGTGGCGGTCATGACGACTGCAATAACTGATTTACTTACCACTCCCCCACGACGAAGTCCGGTGATATTTTTCACGGTATGAGATTCCTGTTGAATTTGTAAATTATTGGCGAATAATCTACATTTTTTCAACAAGATTTATTTATGATATCACCGTATTCTTTTGTAAAAAACCTGTCAAGTAGTCAAAGAAAATAAATGTTTTGTAATTATTTCAGTAAAAAGGGCTGAAACAAGGAGAGAGGTCATTACGTATCTAGTCACATGGAGCTAGTATGAGTCGAACTGGCTCTTTTATTAATATTGAGTAATCCCGTTAGAAATTAACCCTGCGGGAATATCTCATTAAATTATTAACTAAAATTACTAACCATAGCCACCATCATAAAATGGTGGACGGTCAGTAAAATTTCTAACGGGATGATAAAAAATAAATATATTTCACTGGCAGTATTGGCTAGTTTGGTATTAGCCGTGCCGGCCCTTGCTCAAACAAACAATTCACAATCAAGTGAATCGCGTGATGACAAAGGTGGCTTAATAAATTGGGGCAGAATGATGATGGACCGAGTCAATGTAATGCGTCCAAACATTGTCGGTACGGTTACCGCCATAAATGGCACGACCCTTACTGTAACCAGTAATAGTAGAGTGGGTTGGGCCTGGGGTAAAGATGATGAAGATAACGATAATAATAAAGACGAAGACGCGCCAAAAGCAACTCCCGCGCCAATCGTATACACTGTTGATGCCAGCCAGGCAACCGTTGTTAAAGCCGGCGTCGCTTCAACTGTTTCCGGTATTACTGTCGGCGATATAGTTAAGATTCAGGGTACAATTACGGGTACTAATGTCCTTGCCACCACTATTCATGATGGGGTAAATAAAGAAGAAAAAGAGGATAAAGATAAAAAAACAAAGCCAACTCCCCTTATCCAAGGGAACGGCCAACCGATAATTGCCGGTACTGTTACCGCCATTAACGGAACAACCTTAACAATTACTAACAAGAGTAATGTCACCTACACAGTTGATGGTTCAACCGCCAAAGTCCAAAACAAAGGCGCTCTCTCTACTATCTCAACGGTAGTGGTCGGCGATAATGTCGTCGTCCAAGGAACAATCAACGGTACCGCCATCACGGCCTATTCGGTCATTGACCAAGGCGCTACACCAAGTCCAAGTGTAAAACCGAATGACGAAGAAAAAGCTCGTGGTAAATTCTTCGGTGGTATCGGCCGATTCTTCCAACTTCTCTTCGGATTCTAAACTTAAACAAGAGATAAAATTAAATACCAACAGTCCCGCCTAGGCGGGACTGTTGGTATTTAATTAATATTCTTATAAAATAATGTTTATGAGGAAATACATCCCCTTTCTGGTAATAATTCTGCTTATAACTATCAGCAATATAGGCGGTTTTCTGTTATACAAGAAGGAAACTCTAAAACAACAGCAAAATCAGGATAATTCAATCACTGCTCTAAAAAAAGAACTTGCGACCCTGCAAACCCAACTTGCTTTAGTCAGTAAGCAACAAAGCACATCGGGAATGTCCGCCCAAGAAGTGGTTACGTCGGCGGTCTCTAAAAATACCCCATCAGTTGTCTCCATTGTTATCAGTGAAAATGTCCCTCTCCATAAAGTCGTTTACAAGAATCCTTTCGGGAATGACCCGTTTTTCCAAGATATCAACATCAGGGTTCCGGTTTACGAACCGACCGGCGAAACTAAGTCCCAAAAAGTTGGCGCCGGAAGCGGTTTTGTAATAACCTCTGACGGTTATATTATAACTAATAAGCATGTTGTCGCCGATAATAACGCGAGCTATACTGTTCTCTTGTCCAACGGTAAACAACAGACCGCCCAAGTCATTTATAAAGACCCGACAAATGATGTTGCTATCATTAAAATATCCGGCAACAATTACCAGCCGGTAAAACTAGGCAATTCAAAAAGTTTACAACTCGGTCAAACCGTTATAGCTATCGGCAATGCCCTTGGAGAATATAATAATACCGTTTCTATGGGAATTATTTCGGGACTTAACAGGACTATTCAGGCGACAACTTCAAATGGAAGTATTGAAACCCTTTCCGACGTGATTCAAACCGACGCCGCTATTAATCCCGGAAATTCCGGCGGACCTTTGTTAGATTTAAATGGCAACGTTATCGGTATTAACGTTGCTACTGTTCAGGGTTCCAGTAATATTAGTTTTTCCATCCCCGAGAGTACATTCCGAAGTATCATCAAAACCGCTATCAACAGATGAGATCCTAATATCCGCTGATACTGCAACGTTTGGCCACCCCAAAGATAGGATCACCAAAGACGGCATTGGAGCAATTTACACCGTTCGTAAAGGTTCGGTAAACATAAACCCCATTCGCGCCATACTGTACATTTCTGGTTCCCGAGAAAGAGCAATATTGGTTTTCGCCGGCACACGAAATCCAATTGCCAAAATTGTTATTCGGATTTACATAACCGGTTGAACCGACGGTTATATTAAGAGCGGAACAGTTTGTAGATGATGTACAAACCACAACCGCTGTATTTCCATTTGCCAATCCCTGAAGAGTTAATGTGCTTCCGCTCATGTTCGCGGATAAAACACTGGAGTTAGAATTGTGGCCAACATAATAGTTCCCGCCATAATAATAACCGGATATGTTACCACCGGATACAGAAATGGTCATACTCTGCCCAATGTATAAACTAGGATTATTCTGACTAAAAGTTATGGCCTGATTATTATACACAGGCGGATTATAGTAATTGGTTCCGCCATAATAACTGGAATTAACCGTTACCGATAAAACGACGCACCCGCTTCCGGTTCCACCGGAAGAACAAACATTTACCGAACCCGAACCATTACTTAGACCGACGATTTGAAGATTATTGCCACCAATTACGGCCTGAAAAATATTAGTCCCAGTCGGATACATTGTGTATGGCGCGCTACCTCCGTTGATAGTAACGTTCACCGATTGGCCGACATTTACCGATACATTTGTCTGGCTTAAAGATAATGAACCGTAATAATTTCCGTAGTTGTAGTTGTTATAGTTATTATAATTATAGGGCCAGACGACACTGGATGAAGTTTGATTATTCACCACGACATAAACACTACTACCGGATGTAATTCCGTAATTATTTGTGTTAACAGTTGTTGAAAGATACCCGCTAGAATTGGTAGTTCCAAGATATTGGGTCTGGGTATTATAGTTGTACCCCTGATTTTGCTGGTACAGTGTTACGCTGGCATTAGGATCACCATAGACAGAAACAGTTACCGAATCACCGCTTCCCGTCGCTGAAACAGACAATGTCGGGGTAGTAGCATGAGCGACTAAAGACACTGAAAATAAGCCAAAAACAAGCACAAACACAGCGCAAAATCGTAAAAATATTTGTTTCATATTTTTGGAGAGGTCTATCCAAGGTAGGCCCCAGGTTAGTTAATACCCAGAATATACGCCAACCCTCAATTAAATACAATAGACCATCTCTTACCCCCTTTGTTCCGGCTGACCGCCTCGGATTTTCCGATATTGTTCTTTGTATTTTTCAATAATGGCTTCTACCTCTTCATGAGGAATTTCGGTCCGCAATAAATCAATAGCATTGATAGCGTCATAGATATCCAATTTATTATCTAGTTTATACAGAGCATCCCGCCACAAAATTGACTTCTCATATTCGCCTTTCTTGGATGCTTCTTGTTCTAATTTTTTAATCATATCTATGAAAGCATGATAGACCCCCTCTTCCGCCCCACCCGCTCCGAGTGTTTTATCTTTAAAAGGAATTCTTAAACGAGTTGTCTGTTCCCGCATCATTAATCTAATCTTACCGGTTCGTTGCCAGTTAAAAGCGGTCTTAATAATCTCTTCGTAATAATCGCGGGCTTTACTTACTTTATCGTTTGAGATATTGGGAATACTTCTGATAGTATCCAATAATCTAAAAGCCCCGTCCTCAATCATTTCCAAACTCCACCATGGCTTAGCCGAAGCCCACCAAAAATGATCACTCGCTAAGGCCGTATCCATTTTGTGTCTTATCTCTTTAAAAAGAGGATTATCTCCAGCCAATTCATAAACACTCTCTAAAACCAAAGTTGTAAATTTCCACTGCAAAGCGTGGATCTGGTTTTCCGGATCAGACCAAGAAAGGAACTGGATGTTCTTTTCAATATCTTCTCGGCTGGAGGCCCAAGTGGAAGCCACCGGCCCTACCTCTTGGACATCGGGATAGGATTTAATTAAGTCCGACATGGTCACAAGTTCCAATTTATCACTGGAAAAAATATCAAACAGGGTCTTTTCTAAACCGGGACGATGGTGACCAAAGGTTTCTCCATCCATAGCCGTTACCACATAACGATTACTTTTAATGTCATCTTTAAGCGCCTCCAAAAGTGATTCTTCAGAGCGGACAATGGCACTCATAATTAAATTGCTCAACCGTCTTTCCCGGAAAAAAACATCCAAAGCTGTGTCTTTTATGCGATATCTTTTTGTATAATCAATCTTGTGACTATTATCGGGAAAAGCAATCTCGTCCAAGATAACCCATTCAAAACCAAGATCGGCAATAAGCGGAGCCAGCTCTTTTTTGTAGGCCATTTCAGGCGGAAAAAATCCTTTCGGATGAAAAGCTTCCCCCAGGAAAAAAGTGCTCGTTTCGTTATTGAGTTTAATCTGTCTAATTATCTCCTTCTCACTTAAAAACGGGAGGACCGGATGATACTTGGCCGATGAAGTGAATTCAATTCTTCCCTCTTTACCAAGTTCTCTAAGAATATCCAGCAGATCGTGATATTTATATTTATCAAAAAGCTCCAGTAGGGTGCTGTTAATATTAACCGTCAATCTGATTTTTTTATGATTTCTAAAACCTTCCAAAACCGGTCGATAGCACTGGGCAACCACGGCCTCAAGAATATCCGGTTGCTGATCAACCGGCTGATAAAAATGTAAAAAATTGGCCCACTTCATAAAATAATATTAGCCCTCTATCTTTTTAATATGGGACTCAATCGCCCGATTAAGTATTTTGGCATATTCACCGGCGGACCGGTCCCAGGAAAAATCTTTCTTCATCGCCCGTTCTTGCATTTTCTTCCAGATAACTTTGTGTTTATTTATTTCCATCGCCCGAATAATTGTCCCGAGTAAAGCGTAGTTATCATAATTTTCAAAAACAAATCCGTCGCCGGTGTTCTTCTCAAGGTCAAAGTCCTGAACGCTATCAGCTAAACCGCCCGTCTTTCGAACAATCGGCACCGCCCCGTAACGCATCGCCTCCATTTGAGTCAGACCACAGGGTTCATATTTGGAAGGGATAAGTATCGCATCAGCCCCACCATAAAGAAGACGGGGTAAAATTGCATCAAATGACAAATGGATACCGAGTTTGTTGGGATGTTTTTTCCGAAGTTCCTCAAAAAAAGTAATGTATTTACCGTCACCGGTGCCAATCACGATCAATTGAATATTGAAATTATTAAGCAACGAATCGCCGCAAGTCATAAGCATGTCAAAACCCTTTTGATCTACCAAACGTGAAACAATACCAATCAAGAAGGCGTGTTCATCTTCAGGCAAATTAAATTTTCTTTGTAAAACCGACTTATTTTTATCCCGTTCACCCAACGCTTTATGATTGAACTTAAAATTTAAATTATCATCCGTCGCCGGATTCCATTCTTCATAATCAATGCCGTTTAAAATACCATATAGAATACCTCTCCTCTCGGATAAAAGATCCTGTAACATCTCGCCATATTCCGGAGTCGTAATTTCTTGCGCATACGTCGGTGAAACAGTATTGATAACATCGGCATACATAACGCCCCGACGCATAAAGTTTAATTTAAGAAATTTCGGGTCGTAAATGGATGGAATTTCCGCTTGGCCGGAATCATAATCCATCTCCGTGATAAAATGATGATCAAAACTGGCTTGAAAACCGATATTATGAATTGAGAACAAAACCGCAATATTTTTTAAATCTGGATCTTCTTTGTAAGTAGTATGCAAATAGTTAGGAATCAAACCTGTCTGCCAATCCGAAGCGACGATTATATCCGGCTTCCATTCCGATGCTTTAACAAACTCAAGCGCCCCCCGACACAATAACGCCCAACGAATACTGTCATCGCTATAACCGTAAACATTGGCACGTTTTTCATAATATTCCTCATTTTCTAAAAAATAAGTCGGCGCGGGCGAATTACCATCGGCTTCAACGGAATCAAACATTTTAACATTACAGACAAGGGGTTCGTATTCGCCACCGGTCGGCACCTTTAGTCCTTCCATCACCGTTTTTAAGTTAAACTTTTCCTGATCAACGGAAAGATAACGCGGAATCATCACCCGAGCATCATGACCGAGGCGTCTAAGTGAACGAGGTAAAGAGAACATTACTTCCCCTAAGCCCCCCACTTTAGCAAACGGGCCGGCTTCCGAAGCAACGAATAAAATCTTGAGATTCTTGTTTTTAGACATAACCCTATTATACCCTTTGGGCAAAAATTTGCTATATTGAATCTATGATTATAAAAAAGTCCGGTTTGATTATTGCTTTCTTTATCATTATCGCCCTAATCGGTGGGATATTTATATACAAAGGACAACCTTCTGATATCCCGGGATTTACCCAAGCACCGACACTTTCCATAAAACCAGAAACTTCTTCACCCAAACCATCAACAACCCAACCTTCAACCACGAACCCTGTCACTCTTTCGCTCAAGGTTCCTTTTACCCCCCAAGCCCCGACGGGCAACTGGGATGAACTCCACAACGAGGCCTGCGAAGAAGCCAGCGCCATTATGGTAGCCGCCTATTTCTCGGGTGACACTAGAGCCAAGCTCCCCGCCACTGAAGTAGAAGAAGAAATAACTGCTTTAACCAACTGGCAACAAACTCATTTTGGTTACTATCTGGATACCACCACCGCGGAAACCGCCGAAATGATTCGTTCATTTTACAACCTTAAAACCACTATTATCACCGACTACACCGAAAAAGATATCAAAGACGCTCTCAATGCCAATAAATTGGTAATACTTCCCATAAACGGACGGCTAATTGGTAACCCTTATTACCGTCAACCGGGGCCAATCTACCATATGCTCGTCGTCCGCGGTTACACTGCCACGCAGTTAATTACTAATGACCCTGGTACCAGAAACGGAGAAAGTTATAAATACTCTTTCACCACTCTCAAGAATGCGCCCGCTGATTGGGACCATTCTATTGATACAATAAGCGAGAACAAATCCTTAATGATTGTCGTTTCTAAATAAATAATAATATGTCTTATAAATATGTTATCGCTCTATTGGGTTTGGGAATTATCGGCGCGCTTATTGTAACCGCTGATAGAACATTACCGGAAGAACTCCTTCTGGCTGTACCCTTTACTAACCAAGCCCCAACGGGAAAATGGGATCGCAATGAGGACTGCGAGGAAGCCAGCATTACTATGGCTAATGCTTATTTGAATGGAAACAGGGACGATAAATTACCGCCCGCAGTAGCTCAAGAATACATAAATTCGTTAAAACGCTGGGAAGAGACCAATATTGGCTACAACGCCGACACGGGCGCTTATGCCACCTCCCACATGGCCGAGGGAACATTTGGAATCACGGTCAGACAAATTAAAAATTATACTGAAACGGACTTAAAAAAAGAATTAGTCAAGAACAATGTTATTCTTTTACCGATTAATGCCCGACTGTTGGGTAATCCGAATTATGCCGAATCAGGACCATTCTATCATATGCTCGTTGTTCGGGGTTATAATGCTTCCGGCTTTATTGTGAATGACCCCGGCACTGAACAAGGCAACGGTATGATTTACCCATTTAAAACCTTGCAACGAGCGGCAGCCGATTGGAACAATTCCGCCAAAATTATGGACTCAACTATAAAAATCGCTCTTATCCTCTCAAAGTGATGAAGGCGAGTTTTAATTGCCGTACTTTTAAGGTGTTGAGATACTAACCGTCACACCCACTTTTCCGTCTCCTGAATCGCCAATATAAACACTAAAATCTCTCTCATCCTTTGTCGCGACAAGTATAGTGCCTGTTTCCGTTGCTATTGTCTGCTCCACGGTCCATCCATTTGAAGCAAGTTCTTTCTTATAAAAGTCTATGACTGTTTGTATACTATCTGATGTACTGAATGCTATGACTGCTCCAGCTTCGCCTGTTTGGGGATTAGAAGCGACTGAAGATAATATTTGGGCATTTTTATATTTCGGAGCATCGGATGGCCAATTGTCCGGTAGTTTATTGCCTCCCACGGTAACACTGCCATCATTGTTTGAATAGGTGGTTGAGCCACCATTATCTTTATCAACCCCCACTCCGGTGAGAGAGCGTCCCAGTCCTCCTATGAGCGACCAGCCGACAAGAAGAATAACGACCCCGCCCATAATCATGTATAGCTTCTTTTTGGATAGATTGTTCCCTTGATTTTCTTGCTCCATATAATTTACTTTTTTAATTTATAAAACCTCTAGAAATTTACATACTTTGAAAATTGGCCGACCACGGGTAGCTCTTTTTCTTTCTTTTGAACCACATTTATAATACCGATTATAGAAAGAATAAGCAGAGCCAACTCCAATATTCCTACAATTGCGAATAACTGCCAAAGCATTCCTGATACCACCCATAGAACTATTTCTATCACGGCCAGCACCACGCCCTGCTTGATGTGGAATTTTACAAAAGGAACATTCTTGGCCATTAAAAAAGGGATAATCACTAAAATCCCCAGATACGAAAGTATGCCCATTACTGTATTGTTGTCCAAACCAGACGAGTTTTGGTCGGCCATCTTTTTTAGTTATATCCGACACTTTGGTTTCCGGAGTTGGTATCTCAACACTCCTTGGGAACTCTGTCGGGGTTAATAAAGCCATTCTACTGCACCCCCGTTGGGTGTCAAGAGGAAAATGATGCCTTATTTTTTAGCCTTCCGGTCAGCCAACATCTTGGCTTTAATGGCGCGACGTCTCGCGGTTTTATGTGAGTTTGTTTTTCTGGTCAGCGTACTCCCTAATGGCCCATGTCGTTTTTGTATTCCCATAGTATTTTGATTATTTTACTAAGGTTACCACAGATTTTGAATTATTGCATCAATTCATTAAAAACCTAAGCAGACATAGTTTTATTTTTATTAATAACATCTTTATTCTAAACCCCCTGTTATTTTTTCAAGTGTTTAACAAATTTCACCCGGAAACAAAAATGACCGTTCTCGGTCAGCGAGCCCCTTCGGGCGAAAAAACACCAGTAAACTTAGGAGCCGGCTCAAACCAAAGTTTCATGAACCCATCATGTTTTTGGGCAAATTCCTGAAGTTGAGAAACGTGTAACTCTCCTGCTTCCCAATTAATCCTTTTTGCCTCTTCTTTGATGGCATAACTAACATAAGTGGGTTGAGTCCATGAAGGACTATCGTTCCAATATGTCGTTGTGCCATAGATATGCGCAATAACACCACTAAATTTCGCGTCGGGAATAATTCTGGCAAATTCATAAATCTGATTCAGATCTGCCGAAGATGGCATTGTCCACCGAAGAGAACGCTTCTGGCGTTCTCTTTCATCGGTAAGTTCTTCTCCGATATCATTATGCGTGTGCCAAAGTTCGGTATCTATTTCAGACGCAAGCGCTGCAAGAGCGTACTTAATATCAATTCTGTTTTCGTATATTTCTCTAACTACCGTGTCTGTTATCCATGCCTCCCAACGCGGGATAAAAAGCATGGAAAGTTCGGGTTCTCCCGTCCGAGCAAGTTTAATCATTCTTTCCCTCCCCAACTTCCTGGGAAGAAAGATGACTGTTCCCGGAGATGCTAAAAAATCTGTCCCGGGGGTCAAGATGATGAGCTCATCATCTTTAAGGGCAAAATTCAACGAGTACTGAAGTGCTTTAACCGATTGTTGATACCACACTTCAGAACTAATGAGTAAACACCCAACTATAAAAACGAGAAACATTCTTATCTTTTTCACTTCAACCCCCTTGTTTATTTGTTCATTTGTCAACAAACTAACCGAGTTATATCTTATATTAAAAATAATATCAACCGCCCTTGAATAACAAGGATAATATCTAAATAAAAAACAATTTTACTTAGAAACTTATGTTAATTGACCCCTTGTTTAATCACTTTTCGTTAATTCACTTATTATCTTTAATGACAGCCATAGTCACCATGACAATTAAGACCACAACTACTATTATTCCCAATATAATAATCATGGGTTTTTGTAATATTTATTTTACCAATTAGCATCAGAACCAGTATCTATGTCTGGTTCTGTGTTTTCTTCTTTCTTTTTATTATACCCACGATACTGGCAATTACTATCAAGCCCCCGAGTAATTGCGCTCCGGGACTATCGTCATACCCGCCATATATAAATATAAACACTCCGAATAATATTCCGATAACATAAAACAGTATTTTAATTTTGTTCATCCCGTTAGAAATTCAGAAATGACTAGGACTTGCCGTTGAGATACTTGCTGGCAACACTTAATGCAAACGAGGTCAAAATAACGATAACGGACGCAAATAAAAACCGTAGCATGGTAGGATTTGGGCCGGTGTTTTCAGAAGTCGTCAAAACCATAATCATCCCGATTATGGCGAAAGAAATAGATGCCCAGACGAATACTTTTGTTGCTATTTTCTGCATAGTTTAATTCTATACTTAATTAACGATGAGGGCAACCGGCCCAACAACACGGCCGGCGCTTTCCTTCAATAAGTCCCGTGCGGGTTCTTTCAATTCTGTGTTTCCTGGTCTCCCTTTTCTTGGCTGATTCAATCCAACAGATCCATTCATTACGTGCAAGCGGAGTAATATCCTCCCACGCAACAACCACTGCCGATGAAGAAGTAAGAACTTGTCTTAAATCAACCGACACTTTGTGCACTGTACCGGTGGATATTTTATTCTTCATAACCATTACCAAATATTAATCCAACCTACTTATTATCGTCATGACGCTGAACATAAGCTATAATCAGAGCTAACATTCCAGCTGTAGTAGTAGATACATCCCAACTCCACGAACTATCCGGAAAAGCCCGGCTCCAAAAATAAGCCGTCATAATATTAGCCACAAATGCAATCACAAATACTATTATGAATATCTTCCAAAATCGCTTTTTATTCATAAACCCATCATACCAAATTTAATAAAAGCTTGCACTGAGCTTGTCGAAGTGCTCACCGCTTGGTTTGATGTTGGAACAGCTTTATTATAACTCGGGTTCATTACCTAAGGCCAGTTTTACATTTTCTCCAATTTGCTTAGTACGAATTTGTAAATTTTCCACATTATTTAGAAGCTCCTTTCTTATCAAGCCATATTCTAGTTCATGGTTTTTTTGTTCAGAATTAACTATCATTTTTCGAAATATAAAAGTAATAGCTAAAAGCAATCCTACTAAAACAATGACCGAAAGAGATAGCCATTTTAAAGTATAAGTATCGATACCAATAATATTTGCTCCTGCGGTAAAAGAAATACCAAAAATAGGAATAAAAAGTTTTAGAAAAAATATTTCTAAATCAATGATTTTGTCATAGTTACTAATCTTTATATCTACTACCCTATCCCAAGACGTTTTTAAGTAAACGATTTCTCGTTCAATCTTATCTCTAATATATTTATAATCATCGATAATCTGTTCTGATTGAACCTCAAGTCTTATTACGTTATCATGATGATCCGAGATTTTCTTTTCATTTTCTGTCATAAGTTATTGGTTGGCGGTTTGGTTCAATGTTGAAACCATTATAACACATCTAAAAAAATATTAATGCCCCTTGCATTTTACCAGGATTCCCGGTATTTTAAACAAATGGAGGTACATATACCAAACAGTGCGTTCTTGGGAAATATAAATGGGTTTTTATCAACTCTTAAATTAGATAATCCCGATTTTTTAAAAATAACGGCAAATCCTAAATGGATTTCAGTTCACCCACTTATTCTGTGCATAATTGGAATATTGGGTAAAAATATTCCAGCTGATAAAATCACCTGTGAGTTGATAGCTGCACCATCAGGACATTACCTTAAAAGAATGAAGCTTTTTGAATTCATGGGGATAAATCCAGGAGTAAAAGAGATAGTGGAGCATGAGCCAGCCGGACGCTTTATACCCCTGACGCAAGTAAAAAACTCGAATGATTTAGATTATTTTTTAAAAGATTTAGTACCCCTCCTTCATTTTGATAATGATCCTAAACATGTTAAATCAATACAGCATATATTCAGTGAACTTATTAGAAATGTCTTAGAACACTCAAGATCAAGTGATGGAGCGGTTGTTTGTGCACAGTATTTTAAAAAAACAAACAAAATCTCTATCGGTGTTGCGGACATGGGAATCGGTTTACAAAAATCTTTGAGTCAATCATATCCTGTTAAAGATTCGATAGAGGCAATAAATCTTGCTCTTACTCCGGGAGTTACTGGCACAACGTCAAAGCCTGGCGGTACCGCACAAAACGCTGGATTCGGTCTATTCTTAATAAAATCCATTGCGTATACTGGGGGCAATTTTTTTAACATTATGAGCGGTGATAAAATGTATAAACTTTTACAAAAAAAGAAGAGCTCTTTTAAACTTAGTGGTGATCCATTTAAAGATAGGCACTCTATAATTTCTATTCCCTTTTGGACTGGAGTTGCTGTAGGTGTAGATATATCCTTGGAAAAAACTACCGAATTTTCATCTTTATTAGATAATATTCATGACTTTTACTCTAAAGAAGTGAGGGGGCAGAAAAAAGCTCGTTACAAAAGACCAAAATTTGAATAAAATGAAAAAGAAAAAAACAATAGCAATAAAGATGCTGGAACGTACTGGAACTTTTGCTGAAAATAAAGATATCGCGCGCTCATTGAGAGAGAAATTTGTATTTCCAAATTTAAAAAATGGTTTTGATCTTATTTTTGATTATGATGGGGTCAGTAATACAACTCAATCTTTTACACATGCGTTAATTAGTGAGGCCATTAGAAAGTTCGGGCCCGATGTTATAGATAGGCTTACATTTAAAAATTGCAGTACAGAGGTTAAAAAAATTATAAACATTGTCGTAGAATATATGCAGGGCAATATGGAGAGTCCTGTGTCGTAGTTTTTAAAAAATAAGATTATAATATTAAAGAACACATTATTTATGGAACCATTTAAAGGACCCTACGTTTACAGTGAAAAGATTATTCGGGAGTGGAACTCAACTGCTGTTGGTGTATATTATATAGGAGCTAAAACACCTGAAAATCAACTGAGGATTTTTTATATTGGCAAGGCGGTTAGTGGTGGAGGAATACGCAAACGATTATTAGAACACCTTACCGAGAACAAGTGGAATGATGTAACCCATTTTGGGTTTCATATTTTCAAAACAGATAATATTAAGGAGATTGAAGAATTTGAAAAAGAAGAAATTGCTAAATACAATCCCAAGCATAACATTAAGGGAGTTTATTAATGATCTAATGTCTGGCTGATCTTATTCCCTAATTCTTGATTGCTGTAAGCATACTGAACTTTTTGGTGCAAAATAGGTAGTCCGGCATCACGTAAGGCCCGATCTACAAAATCGTCTCGTTCAATACCTTTCGGGTCGCCATGAAAGGAAAAGGAGTCAGGTCCCTTTTTTGGGCCTTCTAGAGTTTCCACATTTAATAAAAGCTTGCACTGAGCTTGTCGAAGTGCTCCGCGTAGTGGTCTGGCACCAATCCTTACAAGCGTTTCAAGAGCTTTCCAGCGGTCAGAATTTGGATGCCTACAGGTCGGTGATACTCGGGCAAATGGCACAAATGGCACACGGAAAGGCGGTATTTGGAGTGTGCCATTTACCCAAGCATAGTGTCCATTTGATCCATCTCGGCCATGATGGAATCATATAGTTCCCGTTTGCCCTCGTTATCAGCTTGAGTTGCGGCGGCGCTTAAACTTTCATAGGCTTCATCGATATATCCGGCCGCAAAGAATAACCTGCCACGTCGGATATTCATTTCAATTCTTGAAGTTGATTCCGTACTCTCATTTAATTCTCGTTCGGTGGCATGTGCCCACAAACCTAACATCGCTTTTGTGGTTGGGTCTTCTGGTCCATGAGAACGCAAAGCATCAATCAGTTCTTGATTTGGTAATTCTTGTTTCTTTGGTGATGGTAATTCTTCGGACATGAATATTATTAAAGTAAGTAGATCCTAACTATTTTAAATATGTCTCAATATTCCCTAAGTGCTCCTCATAAGTTTCAGAACAATGAATACCTCCAGAATTATCATGCAGATAAAACAAGCACTTTGTTTCAGTTGAGTTAAGGACGGCATTAATGGCAGCTACTCCGGGGTTGCTGATCGGGTGAGGTGGTAACCCCTTATTGATATATGTATTGTAGGGAGACTCAATCTGCTTATCCGCTGGCTTTATAGGCGCCCACCAACCAATATCCGTTTTGCCACGAGCATATTGTACAGTTGCATCTACTTCAAGTTTCTGGCCCTTGAGCAATCGGTTCCACAGAACTCCAGCGATAAGAGGCATGTCATCTTTGCCAGCCGCTTCCCGCTGTACAATGGACGCTAGGGTAAGTGCGGTAGCCCATTTGATATTTTGATTCAAGGATTCTTTAGCGTATGGAGCAAATTTTTCTTCAAAATGAGCTCGTAGACGGTCTGCCATTTCAAGCGGTGTTTCATCTATGGGAATCAGATATGTGTCGGGGAAATATACCCCTTCAATATAGTCATACTTCATAGCAGTATATGTTGTAATCCATTTTTGCTTGTCATCGCCACTCCACTTAAAAGTTCCGGCCAGAATATCCGCTATTTCTTCTTTTCTTAATCCTTCGGGAATGGTGACCCATCTCATATTGGGTTCTTTCTTTAAAATGCTGGCGATGTCCCAAGCATTCATTGATTTGGAAATTCTGTAAACGCCCGATTGGATACAATCGACACATTTTGAAATAGCTCCGCTTGGACCGGAGAATGCGATTCGGAAAGCTAAGCTACTTTTTACAAAGCCCTGTTCCTCTAAGTTGTTAGCAACCTCTCTGGAGTCATCGTTTGTGCCTACGGTAAAGTTTTCTTGAGTGGCGTTGCCATCGGGAGCGGTGAAGGTGGTAGAGTAGATGATGCCGAGAGCAAGAATGACAATAATAGCTAAAATAGTAAAACCAACCTGCTTTCTTGTGAGGCCAAGCAGATTTGCGATTCTATTTAGTTTTTCATCAATGATAGCTCGATTCATAAAGAGTATGTCTCGTGTCTCACTTTGCCCCTACGGACAATTAAGTGCTTTGCGCCAGCCGGCGGCTTGGGCTTCAGATTCAGTACAAAACCAACGTTCGCCCCGAGCTTCATCTATTGTTGTTTTAGCGTAAGAACCACACCCTGACAAATGGTAGATTTTTTCACCAGAAGTGCTTATGTTCCCCTTGATTAAACAGAAACTGTTTTTTGGAGTTAACGCTGGAGAAATCGATGGCGTGACAGTTTGCTCCTGAACTGTTGGGCAGGCGTTCCACAATCCTCTTTTTGCCTCGCGTGCCTCTTGCTGAGCTTTTAAAAATTGGTCTTGATACTTTATATCAGGAGGGTAGGAATATGAGTAAGCAAAACCTTGTTTTATCAATTCCAGATTTATAGAAACATTGTCCAGCCAGATATATCGCAAAAGTCGGTTATATTTGTCTTTGTCTGTAATATCTTTTTCTAATCGCACCATTTTACCTTCAACCATCTCCTTATTTTTCTTAGACGCTTCTACTCCGAAACACTGTACGGGTTTGCGTGGGTCAACGGTCTCCGGTGTATCAATCCCGATATATCTAACCTTTTCCCCGCCTTCTATTTCAATTGTGTCGCCGTCTACTACTCTCGTTACTTTGACAAGACGAGTTGAGCTAGTATCTGGCGGTTGAATCGGTTGGGGTTGTCCATTTTCGTTTAAAACCCCGCCATTAGTATTATCTTCAGTATTTGCGACTTGTTGTGTTTCCTCTGTAATCGAAGAATTGTTATCTCTGCTTCCGCCAATCCAAATTCCAACACCTAAAATTGCCATTACGGCGAGGGTATAAATGAGTGGTTTGAGAATACGATTAATCATTGAGTTTATTATATATTCATTGTGATACTACTCCGATTTTTTCCATTGGGCAAAGGCCGCTTAAGCATTTGTGTGGAAAGTAATTCCATGCGTCGGTCACTAATTCAAGGATATTCTCCAGCTCGGAAGCATCTCCACCACGATCAAACATGGCCACGACTTTCATCATGTCGTCGTTATCTTCCTCGTGGAAAATAGCATCCCGAACATGATCCAAGGTAAAATCGCTCTTGGTCTCCTTGAGCATATCCACGAGCTCTTGCTCAATCTCTTTCCGCCGTTTGAGAATTTGTTGTTTTGATTCTATTTTCATTCTTTAACTAAAATTGAAGACTACTTTTCATAGGGGCCATGAAAGTGAATTAACTTTACCATTTTTTCGAAACCAATATTTGTTAATTTAAATTGTTCCTTGAGTAGCACGGGTAGTTCTTCTTTTTCTTTTTGAAGTTGCACTAAAAGTTCAATATTACCAGGTTCAGTATTTGTAAAACTGTTGACCCACTCCATAAAAAAGTAACTATCTTTCTGTCTATAGTGAACTATCTTAATTCTAAGACGGTTAAGAAAAGTAGAGTAATCAGAATCTTTGAACTTTTTTAACCATTGTAGCTCTTCAGACTCTATACCGAGAGTACAAAGTTTGTCTATAACTCCACCGAAGAATATTTCCTTTTCGGGTATTTCTAGCTTGAAAGCCATTGCAAGGGTATCGCCAACCCTATCCCAAAAATTATAGAGTTTTTCAAAAGCCACATTTATATAATAAAAGAATCTTCTATCGGATAAGGTCCTGTTATAAGTAGGGACATCCTGGCCATTCATATGTTTAATTTCCTTGAGAAAGTTATTGGCGCTCGGAAAATATAAGTAAATATTAGCTAGAGAAAATTTAATATCTGGTGATATCGAATTAATCAAATCATGTGTCAGAAGATCAATATTTCCAAGAGTATTTAATGAAAGTCTGGTCTTTGAAATCAGCTCAAGGAAGGCCAGTGCGTTCTTACCATCAAAGTTTAAAACTTCGAAATCATCGAGACAGATAAGTCCTTCTTTTTTTGCTACCTCTGTCAATTTGTCCTCATAATCTGTTAAAAATTTCATTTTATAGCATCTTGTCTTCTTTTATCACATCTTTTAAGCCCCAAAACATACTACTTCCTTTTTCGATAAGATTATTTATTAGTCCAACAACTTTTTCTTTTAAGGTTACATCTCCATTCTTATATATAATCTCGAGTGACTGCTTAATCTCGCCGTCAATACTAAATAAGGGTGCTCGGCGGTTTTGGTTTAGGTTACCTTTTAAGTCCAATAAGAAATTTGATATAATCTCTAATGTTTTATCTCCATTTTTTTCGGCAAAAATTGGTAATCGTCTCATTAGCCCATAATCCCAATCAATATTCCCGTCCGACTTTCTAAGGGTTTTTGCCATTCTATCAATTACGTCTATATCGACTAAGACTTCTTTATTCGGATTTACCCAAAAACCGAAACCTGCCAGAGCTTCCGGCTCAACAAGTTTCGGACAATTTTCCAATGCCCAATCCCAAAACTTAAAGAGTTTTTCTTTGCTAACTTTGTTTTCTGCTAGCCACTCATCTCCTGCCTGATCTCTCGTCAAACAACTGCGACCAATAAATGATATAAATTCCTGATGACGCTTTATATTTGGCTTATTCCAAAACTCTACAAATAGAGGATCGACTATCTCTAATCCGAGATGGGCAAAAGAAAGTGCAACATGAATTGCCAAAGACTCATCAAGACCCTTGAAATATTTTCTTTGTGTATAGTCTTTGGGATCAAGCGTGATTGCATGGCTATAGTAAACTTTAAGTTTAGCAAATAATTTATCGTATAAGGTATTCGACAGATAACCCTCCCAAGACGCTAAATATATATCTTTTTTTACTAGATCATCTTTTGGAAAGATTTCTGGAAGTAGACCAATTATAAATTCTTTATCGCGGAAATAGAATGATGCTAGATAACGACCAATAACAAACCGAACTGCAAGAGAATCATCAAGAAGTGTCTTTTTGTAAAGTTCCTTGGTGTCATCGGTAAGTGTTTTTCCATCATTTTCAGTAAGCACAACGAATGCCTCATAAGCTCGCCCGCGGACAGAATTAATCGCTACGCCGTATAGCTCGCCATATTCAGGCTTTTCATCCTCTTTCGCTGGACTATCTTTAATAGTAAACAAGTAAGAAATCAGCTCTCGGAATCTTTCCTTGTATTCCTTATGAATCTCTTCTTTTCTTTCTTTATTTTCTAGAATAAGAAGCAGTACATCCGTTAATACTTTGTGGACTGTTATCCAATCAGGTAGCCACGATTTATCATCTTTCCGCTTGAATGGTTCTCGTATTCCTTCTGTCTTAATTGTGTTAAATAAATTTAGAATTTGTCCTATCTGTGGTACATCAAAGGAATTCTTATCATTACGAAGCATTTCCTCAATACCTCGTAGAAGCGAATAAACATAATGCGGATGAACTTTATTCTTATCAAAGAATGAGTTAATATTTTTTAGATATTCATTTGTTCGCTTTTTAATATTTTCTTTTAAGGCATCGCCGAGACCCTCAACCCCCCTAGGTTGAAAGAAATCATCGTTTTTGAATTGTTCATTTAGCTTCTCTGGAGTCCATTCCGATTTTAGATTTTCAGCAATTTGTTCAATTGTATAGTCATCAAGATTTACTGGAGATCTGTGAGAAACAGAGCCAACATGCATTTTGCCGATTGTCGGCTCAGGTATAACATTAATTTCATCTGGATACTTATTGAATATTTTCTTGGCCTCTTCTTTCTCATCGGGAGTGAGGTATTCTTTTATAAAGCTAAGCTTTTCTAGACCATCTCTTTTTCTCCACCCTTCCTTATCTTTATCTTCAAGTACAGCACCAAAATATTCAAAGATTTTCTTAACGTATTCCCTCTGATCTGTTTCTGGATTTAAGAAACTAAAACAAAGTATAAGTGCCTGATTATATTCGGCCCCTCCTTCAATCTCAAAATATCTTTCACCAACTTCAAAAACTTTGAAAAATGCATCTCGTAACTCTTTTTTGAATATCTCCGGGCACCGAGATAGGGCAAATAATCTCAAGCGCCACATCGAACGAGATGAGGGTAATTTATCAGTATAGCCAAATAACCGTTTTATATCATCGGTATTACTGAGTTTCTTGCCAATCGTTCTATTAATTAACTGTTTAATAGTTGCCGCAAGGTTTTTAACATCTTCTCTATATGAGGAACTACCCTTGTTTTCAATTTCAAGAGTAAAGAAATCAACATCATATAGAGCAAATGGATCTCGATAATCAAAAACCTTACTCTCATCTGGCTCAGCCAATTTTATAATTTCTGCCATTATGCCAGTTGTAATCTGTAGCGCCATTTCTTTGTGAGAATCAGCAATGTCGACTAAAGCCTCAAAAACACCAGACGCATCTAAATCACTAACATAGAATGGATCATCAATACTGAAGCTACTTTCTTTCTCCAAGATTTCTGTTTTACTTTTTACAATAAGCAAGCTTTGGGCCAACTCCAAAATCGCACTACTTTCTTTTTTCTCAACAAGCTTCTTAATAATCTTTTCAAATTCATAACCAGATTTACGAAAACCCCGCATTAAATAAATCCACTTCTCATCCTTAATTTTTGCTGTAAGTGTCTTGATTTGTTCTGCTGGAAGTTCGCTAATAATCCATAAGAAGCGACCAACAACTTCTGGATTAAAGTTCACTTCGGAAATTTTTATAGAATTAATAATTTCCGAAACCTTGGCTGGTTCTTTTCCTGCAACTTTCGTTAGATAATCAAGCTCCGCCATGCTGTTTGAGTATGTGGTAGAATCTTTCATTTTACTTTTTACTCCGTCGAGAAAACCTTTCTGCCAAAGCCAATTAAGCCAACTCTCATCTGTTTGGGAGAAGAAGAACCGCTTAGCGTCCTCGTTTTTAATCAATTCTTGGGCAACTTTAATATCCGCAGACACAGTTCCTGCTTTAATAAATTCTTCTATTTTTTTGTGTAGTTCAAGTTGGTTCATATTTTTATGTCCCCTCATCGTAGAGAAATTCTGCAAATATTTTATAAAAATTAAATATAAAAATCACACAAATCGCATCAAAACTATCTTCAAAAGTTTTGTGGTCAATATATCTATCAAATTGATCTGGTATATCAAGATCTTCTTTGTCTAAGTCTTTAACTAATTTTGAAACTTTTTTTACTGCTTCATGACTTGAACGATAGTTAAGATGGACGATTTCACTAAGAAAGTTCTTTATTTCCCTGCTCAAGTCAATTCTCGATGAAATATCTGGTCTCTCAGTATCGATATTTTTATACCATTTTTTTAAACTCGTCGGATCCATAAATATGTAAATTTCCCTGAGATCTGATGCTATGTGCCGTATTGTAAAACGATCTTTTGTTTCAAATTTTGTACCAAAAAGAGTTTGCGAGTTCAGTATTAAATCCATTACATTTATTGTTTTACCGTTCGGATTTGCATTCCATAGCAATTGTAAATAAAGGGATACTACCTTAATTGTTTTTTTCTTAATTTTTGTAAATAATTCTGGCCTTTTTTCAACCAGATCAGAATCCGTATCTAAAGGATACCCCTGTTGCTCTTGTAAAACAGGATCGGTGGTTTTATTAAGATTTTCTAAACTAATATCTTCCATACTTAATAATTTTTGTTTAGTTTTTTATTGATTTCGTTCTTAACAAATTCCTTATCTAGGCTACCAGGCTTCAGGTGAAGGATTGGAAGATCTACAATTTTGGTAAGCTCGTCTATAAATTCATCTCTGACTTGCTTACTCTTAAAATTATGTACCCCTCCATCCAGCTCAATGATTAATTGCGGGACAATTCGTTCTTTATCACATAAAACAAAGTCGGCTGACTTTCTATCAATACGGCTTCTGTGTTTTCTCTCGTCTTCCCAAGTTGATTTTCTGGGCTGTATTAAATGACTGTAATTAACTTGAGGAAAAACGAAATACTTATCACCAAAAAGTTCCAACAATACTTTATACAAATTGAATTCCGAGGTTGTGTCAAATAAGTATAGCTTCCTTTCGTAAACTGAAAGATCTGGTTTGTTGGAAGATTTTTTAAAAAGTATCTGAAAAACAAACATGCCGCCGACAATAAACACGATTAGTAATAGTAGTGGCCATATTAATTCAACTAGATTCATGGTTTTAGATATTTATCGATCTCTTTCATGACCAAATCCGTTTCAACTAGCGCAACGACTATCTTTTGATAGTGCTCGATATCTTCATTGGTTAAAGCTCGGCCCTTGCGATCCTTAAGCCATTTTTGAGCTGGTTGATAGCCGCCAATCCAAAACTGCCAAGCAATTTCCGGCACGTTGCCAAAATACTGTGTGGCATTAATAAATACTCTACTATCTGTATAGGATATTTTATCTACTATATTCGAGCCATCCTCTGGGTATGAAATGACGGATTGATTAATCTTAGGAGATTCGAGTAAATGGAGTAGCCGTAATTCTTTGCCGAAAGCGACTAGTTTTTTGAAAGTTTCTTTGTCTTTTGGATATGGTATTCTTGGAAAATCAATTTTTAAAAACTCTTTATATTTTTCACGATAGCTCGGCGAATGAAGGACCGCATAGATGTAGTCAAAAATATCTTCGGACAAAACTTTACCCACGATTATTTCGAAATCGGCAATAATCTTTTTATCTAAATTGGGGAGCTTATCGCTATGATCATAATTATAGAGTGGCAATACGTAGCCTATCTCACTTGTCTTATTAGAAACCAGGGTTGATTCAGTAATATTTTTTGATACAAAAATATGTTGGAAACTTTTACCAGCCTTAACTTGCCTGAGGACAATTAAAGCTAGGTTGTCTTTTGTCATATGAGCCATAACTTCACTTCTGGGTCGAACATGAAATCCTCTTGATGTACCTGTATAGCAAGTCCAGCGAACATCAAAGGGCCGATAAGAAATTGGCACTATTTTGTTGTTATCAAAATTTTCTAGTATATCTTTTTTAGCCCATGAGACCTTCCAATCCTGTGCATCTTTTCCTAAATCATATTTACTTCTTAATGTTTCTTCATCCAGATTTTGAAAGTCTTGAATCACTTCCTCAACCTCACCTCTCGTAAGCCGTATAGACATTTCGTCACGAGCAGTAACAATGCCAACACTAGACTTTAAAAATAACTCATTAACAGAGAATCCTTTTTGATATTCTCCTTGCGTTTTTGTATCACGAACAACCCATTCATAATTAGGTGCAGAAGGATTAATATCCTTCCACTTAATAGAACTGAAGGAGTTGCTATTCAGAAATTCGAATTTAGATGACCTGCTACCGAAACAATCAGCACAAGACACTCTGGCAATTCCATCTTTACTTTTTTTATTTTTAATGCCAATAAAAATGGCTACTCCAGTTTTTATATCAAAAACATTTTTATCATCATCGCCATTTGATGCTTTTTCTTCCTTGTTGGCATTACCGTGTAAATCAAGCACATATATCTCATCAAATGTTTTCATTAAGTGAAACCGCATGCCACGAAAAGTTGGATTATCTATATACCCGTGAGCGGTAATCATGGCCACAATTCCTTCGCCAGTTTTTTCAACCATACTTTCCGCAAGGCGTATAAATTTAACATAGTCATCGTTGAGCCATTTAGAGTTTCTTTCTTTTAATTTTCCTCCGGTCGGTTCAGTTTTGTATACACCGTGTCCAGTGTAAAATGTATTGCTTGATACCCCCGAATACGGAGGATTACCGACAACTACCATTATCGGCCTCTCGCTTTTTATAATAGCGGCTTCTTTTGCTTCTTCGGTTATACTCTCGGCAAGACCAAATCCAGAGAATAGGCTTTTTTGATCTACGATTTCTTCAAGTGAATTTGTTAGATATATTCCAAGTCGCTTGTTAAAGTGTTTAAATTTTGTTTTTGAGAACTCTATACTTAATTTTAAGTGGGCAATCGTATACGAAGCCATCATTAACTCAAAACCATAAATGCGCGGTAAAAGATCGTGATGAACATATGTCGGCCAACGACCTTCCTGTTTTGTCCTTACGAAGAGCTCGTAAATTTTTCTAATAACAGCACTGATAAATGTACCCGTACCAACGGCTGGATCTAAAACCTGAACACGATGGAGGCCATTTGATAATTTTGAAGTATCGGCGAGTCCGTCCGCTAGCTTAAAATTTATTCGTAGGATGTCGTCAACAGTTTTGACAATAAATCTGACCACCGGTAGCGGTGTATAATAGGCACCCATTTTCTTTCGTAAAACAGGATCGTATTCTTTAAGAAAATCTTCATAAAAATGGATTACTGGATCGGGTCCTTTAATTTCTTCGCCAAAAAGATTTTTCTCATAATATTCGCTCATCAACTTCTGGACATCGGCAACCCGAAATATTTCGCACAACTCATTTACTATATACGCGAGTCGCTGATCAAAGTTTATTCCTGCTATGTGGTCGAAAAAATGTCTCAAAAAAGGGTTAGAAGCAGGAATAAGATCTCCGGCTTCTCTACGAGAAAAATTTTCCGGTGAGTCGTCGTGGTAACGAGCCACAAATAGACCATAAACAAGTGTCTGCGCGTACATGTCAGCAAAGGAACTCGGGTCGAGATCATGAACTAAAAGTTGTTGGATAGTACCATAAATCTTTCCAAGCTCTTTGTTCTCATCAGATTCTTTAGTGAGAAATTGTTTAACATTGTCACGAATACGACGAGCCTTACCACCCATAATTTTCGCTAAACGAACACCACTCTTGATCGCTTCCGGCTGAGAAATAAGAAAATCTTTAATGGCATTTTCTAAAGTACCTGCGGATTCGTCAATAATTTTGACCGTGTCACCATCGATTTTTCCTATAACAATAGGCTCACCGCATAACGATCCATTTCTAAAAAATCTAAATTCGAGATAGTTTGTAAGTATTAAATTGGAGTAGCCGAAATAACGCTCCAATTGTTCGGATTTTACAGTCTTGTCTAAATCTACGTCTATATCCTTAGTCTCGGCGTAACCAGCTATTAGCTCACCTTTTACGAATATAAAGTCTGGAGCGCCATATTCTGTGCGTTTTGGATCATTAATAATCCCAATAGTTTTGTCTATTGTCTTAACAAGTTTCTCAAAAGTAGGTCGATAGGCATGTTCGCCGGCACGGCCGGTTTTGTATTTTTCAGAAACTTCAGCAATATATGAGGTAGCGTGTTGAGACATAGTTTATTCCTTAAGTTTAGCCCTATTTTGCCCTCTCGTAAAGCACAAAACGGCTGATTTTAGCCGTTTTGTGCTTGGGTATTTAGTATCATTTTGCCACCACATCCTTAACTGCCTGAATGAATTGGTCGGTTCGGGGACTCCATATTTCGGGATCATAGCCAGGTCTTACTTCGGTATAGTTATCAGGAATTTCAAACCCTATTCCTTGAAGCTTTTTCTTAAAATTATCAATGATTGCCAGATTAGATTTATCATCGTTTACAAGCCAATGAAAGTTTATACCCATCCGACCGTTTGCATATAGACTAAAAAGCGATTTATCTCTCACTGAATGCCAGATAGGATTAAAGGAGCCATTTTGTCCGGTCCCAAGACGGACTTCATCAGCGTATTCTTTGGAGAAGTCATAAATCTTCTTAAAGTTTGTATATATCTCGTCGGTCAGAAGTTCTTTGGCCTGATTCAAAAGCTTCTCCTCATTCCAGGACGTACGCAAGGAAGATGATGAACTGACGGCTATATCTTTTTTAACTTCTGCCCCATAAATGCGAGGGATGATTATCTCATAGGTATCGTGTTTATAGTATTCAAGCTCAACGGCGTAGATATCAAACTGACTGTTTTGGTTAACGTAGAGAATGAGGTCTTTGAGCCGATCATCGAGATTGTCCATTAGAATGACAAAATGCAGAATGCCATCACTTAAGTTATTCTTCACCAAATCCAACTGTTGGTTTAGCTCTTCCTCTGATAGGCCGAAGTATTCTTGGAGTTTTTGATTAAGGGGAACTCTGAATGTTTTTTGGACGTTCTCGTTTAGGATGGCAATAAACTCGTTAAAGTTGCTTGAGTGCTTCCAGAGGGCGGCGCCATAATCCAAGGCTTGAGCAACAACAGTTCTTTTATCAGGGTTCTTATATAGTTTGGTTTCAATAATGTATATCTCTCCTTCCTTGTCTATGCCGATGGCATCAATCGGGCCACTGTTGGTCGGAAATTCACGAGCCAAAATTAGGAGCCGGATATCTTCTTTTATGTCGTAGAGAGGAATACTCTCGGGATTATCGTAAATATACTTTTGTAGATAGTCCTCCTTATCGAAGGTCGACTTATCTATCCGAACGGCGTTCTTGCCGTTTTTTGAAATGATGATTGCCATAGGTTGGGTGGAAAATTATATATTTCCTTTTTCGCTTTCTTTCCCGTTCTCTAATTTTTCAAGTAATTTCTTCCCGATAGGACTATTAATCGGGATAAGGTTTGTATTCCCGCAATATTGACATTTAGTTCTTCGAGAGAGGAGTCGCCAGACCGAATAGACAATCGCTATGACGATTAAAACACCGCCAATAAATGGTATCGCAAAAAGTAGAAAGAGGGCTGTGACCCAAAGGGTAATTTCCGCAAGGAAAGTACCTCGGGTAACCCTCTTTGCGGGATTAGTGTGTCCGCAACTGCCGCAAATTAAATTTTTATCATTCATACTCCTTGGATGGATTTAGGTGGCAAGAAACACAAAACCCGCCACAGGTGCAACCTTTCGGTCGCATATACAAGTTTCCCTGTATAACGTTAGGTACGCCCTCTGACGGGTTTAATGTACCTAACGATTTTGTGCCATGCCCGCCAAGGATTCTTGATGGGTTTAGGCTGAATTGTTAAGGGTATTCTAACAAAATATCGACCTGGCGTCCATTCAAGCTTAAATAAGGACGGTTGCGAAGGGGGCTTACCAACAGTTCAATTTGCGCCTCCTTTGGCAGTCTGTTGAACCAAATGTGTTATCCACCTACTTCTATTGCATTTGTCTCTCTATGTACTAAGGTATGTGTAGTACGTCGAAAATACATATTGCCTTACGCGTGTAGAGATACACGACTGAGCGTTTATTCCGCTCTATGAGTCATAGGAGGTTGCCGAACAGAAATTTAAATTTCTGATTAAGGGGTCTTTGACGAAGGTAACAATACAACCAAAACTGGTTGATGTTGTTGCATTCGTTAAGTATCTCTGCCTGTTTTTCTCATGCACCAACACCAACCACTGCGGTTGGTGTTTTCGTTGTACGGTCGAATATAAACCAATAATAACCATATGACTATGACTACAAGCAAAATCATAAAATCCATAGCGATTCATTCCGATTACCCTGTAATTAGTGGGATAAAGGATCTTGGTGGCTTCCTTAGGTTTATTGAATGGATAGCTACTCCACAATATCTAAGAGAACCTAAATTCCAAAAAGATTTAGCGGAATTAATCGGAGTGAGCGAGGATACTTTAACTGATTGGAAAAGACACCCCCAATTTCCACTTTTGCTCCAATCAAAGATTTCGGCATGGATTAAAGAAAGGGTTCCGGATGTGATTGGGGCACTCTATGAAACTGCCTCAGCAAAAGGAGAATCAAAAGAAGTTGAACTATTCCTACGTTTGGCCGGTATGCAAACACGAAAAGAGAAAGAGAAAAAGAGCAAGAAATAAGTTAACGATTTTAATTAAACTGAGACTTAAGCGGAAATAACTATTTAAATAACCTAAACAAAAACATGTCTAATCTTAAAATTATTGAAGTTCTAATTAAGGAGCTAAGACCAGCTCTTTATAACCCGCGAAAATGGAACCAATCTCAAATCGAAGCTCTTACAGAATCAATTAAGAGATTCGGAATTGTTGATCCGATAATCTGCAATTCTGCTCCCGGCCGAGAAAATGTGGTGATCGGCGGTCACTTCAGACTGAAGATCGCTAAAGACTTGAAATATGAAAAAGTCCCGGTGGTTTATGTTAACATTCCAAACCTTGAAAAAGAGAAGGAACTAAATTTGAGGTTGAATAAAAATTTGGGGGAATTTGATCTCGGACTATTGAAAAGTTTCGGAGAAGAATTTCTCGGCGATATTGGTTTCAGCTCGGAGGAATTGGATTCAATCTTCGAGATTGAGGATACGCCGGAGCAATTTGACCTTAAAAAGGAGTTGGAAAAACTTAACATCAAAGAGATTACGATTAAAAAGGGCGACATCTACGAACTGGGTAACGGTTCTCGCCTTATGTGCGGTGACTCTTGTATTGAGGCCGAGATGCTTAAACTTATGGGTGACGAGCGAGCCGACATGTGTTTTACAGACCCCCCATATATTTTGGATTATCTCCACGGCAAGTCCAAAAACGGCAAACCCACGGAAGGTTTTGGATTGAAGAAAAATCGTAAATATCTGGAAACCGACGTTCTGCCCGATGACTTCACTGATCAGTGGATGGCGAATGTGAGCAAGGTTCAGAAGTCGGATTTCTCTATTATTATCTTCGAGCATCCAAAGAATCTGCGCACGATATGGAACGCCCTCGAAAAACATTGGCGATATCGCAATACTATTACATGGCATGTCCCGAATCGTGTCCAAGGATTTTCTGCCAAGTATAAGTTCTTCAACAAACAAGACATTGCATTGGTCGGCAGTTCTGGCAAGACGGACTTAAATCTCGCTCCTGAATCTGATGAGTTGTTCCAGAACGAATATGAGAATGCCCTGTATGCCACCGCCGGCAAGCCCCACTGGGAAGGATATGAGAAAGGTAAAAAGATATGCCCGACCGATTTCATTGACCATATTGCGGCTGATCAGAAATCATCAGGACAAAGCATTATTTTCGGCACCAAACCTCTCGAGCTCTTAATCCCATATATTAAGGTGCTCACGAAGCGTAATGATCTAGTCCTGGAGCCGTTCGGCGGCTCTGGGAGCACTCTTATCGCCTCAATCAAACTTGGCCGTCGATGCTTCATAATGGAAAAGAGTTCTGTCTACGCTGAAATTATAAAACGCAGGTGGCAAAATCTAACCGGCAAAAAAGTTAAAAAAATATCTTGATTATGTCCAAAGAAAAAACAATAAAAATACGGCAGAAGAAACTTAAGAAGGCTTTTATTGAGCAACTCAAACGGACACCAACAGTAGAGTTGGCTTGTGAAAAAGCCGGAGTGGCACGAACCAACATATACCGTTGGGTTAAAAATAGTAAAAAGTTCGCCAAGGAAATTGATTTGGCCCTTACCGAAGGCCGGATATTTATTTCAGACATTGCGGAGTCACAAATTTTCTCTTTGATCAAAGACAAGAAATTTGATGCCATCCGTTTTTGGCTTACCCACAATGAACCTCGCTACAGAAATACGTTGGAAATAAAAGGTCATCTAACCCAGGCAAGCGAACCCTTGACTCCGGAGCAGACAAAACTCCTCCGTGAAGCGTTAAAGCTCGCTTTGCCCCAACAGAATGCGCAAAATAATAACCAACCAAAACTCGCTCAAGACGGTACTGGAACAGATGGTGAAGAACCGGAATTTCCGGATTAACCTTGCCAAAGCGAGTCATTATTGGTTCTTCCATTTTTACTTTCCCCATTATGTGACATTTCAAACGGCGGAGTTCCATCGGCAGATATTCGAACTTACAGAAAAAGAAGATATTGGTATTTCAGTAATAACCGCTTTCAGAGGCTCTGGAAAATCAACCCTCTGCACCCTCTCCTATCCCTTATGGGCAATACTGGGCAGACAAGGGAAAAAGTTCATCGTGATTTTAAGCCAAACCCAAAGACAGGCCAGACAGTATCTCATGAACATTAAAAGAGAGCTTGAACAAAATCATTTGTTAAGTTCTGATTTGGGACCATTTAAAGAAGAGCCGGATGAGTGGGGTGGTTTTGCTTTAGTCATCCCTAAATACGATGCCAGGATTATGGCGGCGTCCAGCGAACAGGGCATACGAGGCACAAGGTATCTTCAGTACAGGCCGGATGTCATAATAGCTGACGACATTGAAGATCTCCAAAGTGTCAGGACTCAAGACAGCCGAGACAAGGCCTATGATTGGTTCAAGGGCGATATTATTCCTTCTGGAAGCCCGAATGTGAAAGTGATAATTATAGGAAACTTATTGCACGAAGATGGTTTATTAAGACGTCTTCAAGAAGAAATTGACGCAGAAAAATTAAAAGGAGTCTACCGGGAATATCCGCTTATGGATAATAAGGGAGTGGTCGCTTGGCCGGGTAGATTTCCAACACAAGAAACGATAGAAGAAGAGCGCCAGAAAATTGCTAACGATATTTCATGGCAAAGAGAGTTTATGCTGAAGATTATTCCGGCCGATGACCAAGTGGTTCCTCGTGAGTGGATTCAGTATTACGACAACGATGATTTTCCGTCTTTCAGTTCTGACAGGTATTCATGGACTAAGACAGGGGTTGATCTTGCCATCTCTCTTAAACAGACGGCTGATTATACCGCCATGGTCACGGGTTCAAAATTCGGACGCTATGGAGAAACTAAGCTCTATGTTCATTCATTTCCCGTCAACGCCCGAATGGATTTTCCAACAGCGCTTGAAAAAGCCGAGCTGATATCAAGAACCGCGAATCCAAACAGAAAAAGTACAGAACTGCTTATAGAAGAAGTCGCCTACCAAGAGGCTTTCACTCAACAGCTTAAAGAACGCTGGATTGACGCCAGGGGTGTAAAAATCAATGGCATGGATAAACGATCCCGCTTGTCTTTAATATCGCATCTCATTAAAAACGGTGTTATTTTATTTCCCAAGAAAGGGTGCGAGGAACTTATTAACCAAATCGTAGGGTTCGGGGTGGAAAAACATGACGATCTTATGGATGCCTTTGTTATCCTTGCGTACTATACGATGGACAATAACAGACGTGGCTCTTTCCCTGGAGGTAAAGCTGACCGAATGGGTGGATCTAAATTCCCAAATTCAACACTCCCTTTCAACTCTTTTTTAAGGCAAAAACTTTAAACAAAAGTTACCAACTAGGAGTCTGGACTGGTCAGAGGAACGGCGTCATCAATGTGTATATGAACAATACACAACAACTACAAGAGGTTCCAGTAGTCCCCATCAAATACTGCCTTTACGCAAGGAAATCAAGCGAGGCGGAAGATAGGCAAGTAGCATCTATTGATGCCCAAATCGCCGAGCTTCAAAAAGTGGCTTGGGAAAATAATCTGAACATCGTCGAGATATTTACCGAAGCCCAATCAGCGAAGGCACCGGGCAGGCCAGTGTTTAATCAAATGCTGGAAAAAATTAAGCATAATGAAGCCGACGGAATTATCTGTTGGAAGCTTGACCGCATCGCAAGAAATCCAATTGACGGCGGAGCTATCAGTTGGATGCTACAGAAAAATATTATAAAACAAATCCAAACATTCGGCCGAGTTTATTATCCGACAGATAATGTATTAATGATGCAGGTCGAGTTCGGTATGGCCAACCAGTTCATCATCGATCTGTCCGTAAATGTAAAACGAGGACTGCGAGCCAAATGTGCTTCCGGATGGCGTCCAGGAATGCCACCATTGGGATACCACTACGATCCGAATTGTAAGAAAGGTGAAAAGAAAATTATCATCGACCCGGAACGTGCCCCAATTATAAAAGAGATGTTTAAGAAGGTTGCCTATCAAGGATGCAGTGGCCGGGATATCTTAGAGTGGTTGAATGAAATCGGGTTCAAAACTCGTACTAACCACAAAATGGCGCTGAGTAGAATATATAGTATTCTGCGAGACCATTTTTATCACGGCCGCTTTGAGTATCCATTAGGTAGTGGCATCTTCTATGACGGCAAGCATGCACCGATTATTGATAAAGAGCTGTTTGAAAAAGTGCAGGCGTGCTTAGTTCATGCACCACGACTTCGACCTGGTACCAAAGAGTTCAATTTCGTAAAGATATTCAAATGTGGCAAGTGTGGATCAGGTGTGACAGCCAGCGAAAAATTCAAACGACTCAAAAATGGCGGCGTCAATAAATATATCTACTATCACTGTATGAAATTCAGAGACCGGTATTGCCACGAAAAGTATATCCGAGAAGATAATCTCATTGGGTTACTGCTTCAACTCTTTGATAATATCCCGGTCAATAAGATTCAGATATCCGAAAAGCTGAATCGAGAGGTTGATCGGCATCGAAAGTTTGTAAATGGCATCTTGGGGCAAGAAGTAGCTGAAGCCCAGACCAATCAAGTGAATATCCGGAATTATGCTAAATACTTACTCATGGAAGGCACCCGAGAGGAGAAACGAGAGATCATGAGTTGTTTGGATGCCACGATATGTATCAAGGATTCCAAGATATACCTTAATGCAAAGTAGCCCTGCCTACCAGCAGGCAGGTTGAACAACAAGGTTTTATATGATAAAATTCTCATGTTAGAACTTAACAATACATTCCGCGGTAGCTCAATGGTAGAGCGGCGCCCTGTCGAGTAAGGCAGCTTCACGTAGAAATGCGTGATTGAAAAATCGGGCTAATTCGGGGAAACCTTTCAACTGGCAATCCCGAGCTAAATTCATCGCAAGATGATAAATGTGTAGAGACTATATACCCGGGTCCCGTTAGGGACATGAGATAGTCCACCCCATATCGAAAGCTATGGATTATGTGTAAGGCGATGGTTCCAGGTTCGAGTCCTGGCCGCGGAGCAGACGAAAAAATCCTGATTTTATCAGGGTTTTTTCTTGAACGGCAAATGGACTTTGGAACGGAAAATCCATTTCCCAAATTCAACCGCTAAAATATTTATCAGACCGATCAATACAACTCCCAAAAGCCAGTAAAAAGGCAACGGGGTTGTCTTTAATAATGACTGCATAAATGGAACATAGATAGCCACGGCCATAAGAACCAATCCGATGCCTACACCCACAACTAGATAGCGATTTGAAAAAACTGGATATTTGAAGATGTTTTTATCCAAGCTTCTAAGTGAAAAAGCTAAAAATAAGGTATAACTTCCGAAACTGGCGAAAATAAATGTCTTTACAAGATCTTCTGGAAAACCGGCTCGCAATAATAACCAGTACAATACAAATAAAAGCACGCTCGTGGAAAGGCCGATGAATAAAATTAAAAATCTCATAATGGGATCAAAGAGGCCGGCTTTTGTACTCCGGGAACGGTAAGTTAAACCGTCAATATCCCTTTCGAAAGCGAACGCGACAGCCGGAAAGCTGTCTGAAAAGAAATTCACGTATAATATCTGAAGCGCATTCAATGGAAGTGCTAGACCCATTACAAGAGCTCCACCAATCAAAAGCAGTTCATCTGATACGGAAGAAAGAAGATATACGAGAACCTTACGGATATTGTGCATAATTTGACGACCTTCTTCCACGGCAGCAGCAATGGTCTCAAAATTATCATCCAACAATACAAGGTCTGCGACATCACGCGCCACTTCTGTCCCCGAACCCATAGCAATCCCTATGTCGGCTTGTTTAATACTCGGCGCATCGTTTACGCCGTCGCCGGTCATTGCCACAACTTCTCCTGTTTCTTGAAACGCTTTTACAATCCTCATTTTATCTAGCGGAGATACGCGAGAAATAACTCGCAGAGACGGCAAACGCTTTTTGAGATCCGCATCCGAAAGTAGTCGAAGTTCTGAAGAATCAAGTACGCTTTCTTTCTCAATTTCAAAACCAACTTTTTTCGCTACGGCTTCAGCCGTGCCGCGATGATCACCGGTCATGACTATTACTCTTATGCCGGATTCTTGCACTTTTTGGATTGCATCTTTAACACTCGGCCTGATCGGATCATGCATAGTAATTAACCCTTGAAATACAAGATTCGCTAATTCCAAGTCCTTTGAGAAGGTGAAATCTTCTTTTTTTTCAATTTCTTTTACCGCCACTCCGACTACAAGTTCCCCGGATTCAGCAAGAGAGCCGATTTCTTTTAAAGCGGCGTCTCGCTCAGTAGAGCTTAATGTAGAGTGTCCGATAAAAATATCCGGCGCGCCGAAGAATAAAAGTAAATGTTTTTCTCCGTCATGTATCAGTGAAGCGGAAAACTTATTAACCGCATTGAACGGCAGTGAATTTAAGATTGAGGTTCTTTTCTTAACATCTTCCACAAATATATCTCGAAGGGCAGCCGACCTCACTAATGCCGTCTCCAGTATTCGTCCGCTGGTTCGCCACTCTGCCGGCGGATCGTTGGGGTTCTCTATTAAGATATTGGTGTTAACGAGAGCTAATTCAAGCAGGTTTTTTTCTTCCACGCCTTCAATCGGAAGCACTTTGCTTAATTCCATTTTTGCCGTTGTTAATGTTCCTGTTTTATCAGTGAGAATTATGCTGGTATCCCCCAGTGTTTCCGCTGCAATCAACTTTCTGATAACACCCTTGCGCCGCGCCATACGCTGAACTCCTATTGCCAAGATAACCGTCATGGCTACCGGCAGACCCTCCGGAACCGCCGAAACGGCGATTGCTACGGATGTCAGAAACATATCCACGC
>Ga0155025_107_pt1 | contig 64235 bp, 66 predicted proteins | sample RifCSPhighO2_01_FD_105993 | JGI IMG/M metagenome (GOLD analysis project Ga0155025, IMG submission 105993) | Candidatus Yanofskybacteria bacterium RIFCSPHIGHO2_01_FULL_41_21 | reverse complement strand
TTAAGTATTTGCTTTGCCCAATTAAAAACTAACAACATAAATTTATGAACAACAAATTTTTTCTCTACGCCCGCAAATCAACAGATGTTGAGGATAAACAAGTTTTGAGTATTGAAGCGCAGATCACAGAATTGCGCGCTTTTGCCAAGCAAAATAATCTCTATATGGTAGAGGAATTTGTAGAGAAACAATCAGCCAAAATTCCGGGCCGTCCGATATTTGGCAAAATGCTGAAAAGAATTGAACATGGCGAGGCGGACGGAATTTTGGCTTGGCATCCGGACAGATTGGCGCGCAATTCTGTAGATGGTGGACAAATCATTTATCTCATTGATTGCGGGCATATTGCAGCGTTGAAATTCCCTCAATTCTGGTTTGAGCCAACGCCGCAAGGAAAATTTATGTTGAATATCGCTTTTGGGCAAAGCAAATACTATGTGGATTCTCTTTCCGAAAACACGAAGCGTGGTTTGCGCCAAAAAGTGAGACGGGGCGAATATCCGAGCGTTGCGCCTATCGGCTACATAAATGATGTACGAACTAAATCTATCGTTGTTGACCGCAAGAAAGCTCGGATTATTCGCCAAGCGTTTGAGCTGTACGCAAAAGGAAATTCGCGGTTAGAGGATATTTCAAACTTTTTGGCGCAACGCGGGATATTCTCCCGCGGCGGAAAGAGAATCCACAAGACGAGGGCGACTTTTATCCTTTCCAATCCGTTCTACACCGGATTATTCAAATATGGCGGTGAACTCCACGAAGGAAAGTACGAGCCAATCATCACAAAGAAACTTTTTGATATGGCGCAAGAGATTTTACACCAACGAGGAAAGCCGAGGTATAAGCAAAAGAATGAACCGCAAGCATTTTGCGGCCTTATCTCTTGCGCCGAGTGCGGGATGATGATAACTGCCGAAAAACAGAAAGGACATATTTACTACCGCTGTACCAAAAAGAAAATCAAATGTTCTCAACCTTATGCCCGCGAGGAAGAATTGGATCGGCAGTTATCATCTCTTATTCAAAAAGTTTCTTTGCGACCGGATTGGGCGGAAAAATTGTTAGCAATGGCAGAAAAAGACAAAGCGGTATCCGCCCAATCCGTTTCTGCTTTTGTTCTTGAATCTCAAATCAAAATCCGCGCCATACAAACGAAGCTCCAGCGACTTCTGGACGGCTATTTAGAGCAGGACATTGAGCGAGAAATCTACCGCGAACAAAAAACAAAACTCCTTTTGGAAAAGAAGTCGCTGGAGGAGAAAATGGCGCGGATTGAACAAAAGCAGAATGATTGGCTCGAACCGTTCCAAAACTGGATAAAAGTCGCTTTAACCCTCGTCAAAATCGCAAGGGATAGCAACCTTCTTGCGAAGAAGGTTGCTGCCAAAGAAATCTTTGGCTCGAACCTGCGCTTGGCGAGCCGCGCCGTGCGCGGCGAGCCAGTGCTTCCATACCTTTCCGCGCTTCGCGCGGCCGAATCGGTCGGGCAAAAATCGGAAAGTTTGATTGTGGTGCCCTCAGTAGGAATCGAACCTACATCTATCCCTTAGGACGGGACTGTTCTTATCCATTGAACTACAAGGGCTTTTAATAGTTTTAATTCTTGCCACAATACCATTTTTATGGTAAATTTTCAAACGAAAATAATATTTTTTGGGCCTATAGTAAATCGGTATTACGCATCCATGGCATGGATGAGGGCCGGGTTCGATTCCCGGTAGGTCCACCAATAAATAAAAACCGCCATTCGGCGGTTTTTATTTATAATTGACAAAAGTCATCTTTTATAATATTAAGAAAATACAGGAGGTTAGTTGTATGCGAGTAATTTTTAAAGGTTCGGAGGTTTCGCCTCCGCCTGGGTTAAGGGAGCTTCGTGATCGGAAGGTTTCGCTTGTCAGGGTCAAAGTGACCCATAAAGACGGCAAGCCAGATCCGCGTTCCGAGAAATTGCTCGGGGATGTAGCGGATTTGCTTAAAGAGCTTGAGGATTTTAGGTTCGCTCATCCCGAATCAACGGAAATGGTCATGAAGATTGAAAATGATCTTCTTGATGCTTTTCCAGAAGCGGAGTAGATCCGCCCACAACAGGAGTGTTACATGAGTATACACCTTCCCCGGAATTCATTCCGGAAGAACGCCAGCGTGTTGCCCCACCCGGTACAACAGTTGGCGTTTTGTCTTTATTCTATCGCCCCGAGTTCTTTTAGAGTGGATTCAAAAAGGCGGATGGCGCGAAGGGCTTCGGCATGACGAAGAAAATAATTAGAGTCATGGGCTAGGTGGTTGCGGATTTTATGGGCCTCCCAAAGATCGTCAATAGAAAGAAGTTTGGTTTTATCTATATTCATTAAACGTTCCCCCATTGTGTCGCCCGGAAAATAATTTCTTAAAACATTATCTACAATCGTATCGGCTTCAATCACGGCAAATTTCCATTCACCTTCGCGGATGGAATCAATGTGACGTAAAATATCATTCCATTGTTCTTGGAGTGGACCTGCTCCAACGGCTTCCGCCACCAACACTTCCTGGCTTGCCAATTTGGTGTCAAACTCTTTTCGTTTAATTATCAAAAATACGGTTGCTGCGCCCAAGACGATCGTTATGAGGACAGAAATAATTTTCAAAACAAACACGAATGAAGAATCCAAAAACGCACTCTGCAAATTGATAACCATATCAGCCATATTAAAACTCCCGACTTGGAATGAAGTCCATTGATGAAATGCGATTAGAAGTTGATTAAAAAATTCTTCAATCATTTTTATAATAGTGCTTGTTCTAATTGGTGAGCGACACGAAGTAAAGTGGTCTCATCAAACGATTTAGCGATGATCTGGAATCCAACGGGCATCTTGCTGGTTGAACCAAGGCCACACGGGATTGAAATACCTGGTAGTCCGGCTAGATTCAAAGGGACGGTATAGATGTCCTCTAAGTATAACGCAAGTGGGTCGGAAACCTTCTCCCCTATCTTGAAAGCGGTGTTGGGTGTAGCTGGTCCGACGATAATGTCAACATCTTTAAAGGCATCATCAAAGTCCTTTTTAATAAGGGCGCGAACTTTTTGGGCTTTAAGATAATAGGCATCGTAATAACCTGACGACAATGCATAAGCGCCAAGCATGATTCGACGGACTGGTTCCGGACCTAGGCCTTCAGTTCGGGATTTAAAATAAGTATCAATCAGATTTTCTCCGTCTTTTGCGGAATGACCGTAACGGACACCATCAAAACGAGCTAAGTTCGCCGAAACCTCACTGGGCACAGCGACATAGTAGGCAGATAACGCATATTCAAAATTAGGAAGAGAGATTTCTTTAATTTTACAACCAAGATCTTTGAGTTTTGTAATTCCAGCTTGCACCCGCTCAGAGACCTCTGCAGAAAGTCCGGTGCCCTGCCTGCCGGTAGGCATGGCAAAAAATTCTTTCGGAACGCCGACAGTCAATCCTTTTATAGAATCATTGAGTGTGGTCGTGAAATCTGGCACTTCGTCATTTACGGTTGTGGAATCAAAAATATCATGACCACAGAGTGCATTGAGAACAATAGCTGAATCCTCAACGGTTTTAGTCAGCGGACCAATTTGATCAAACGATGATGCCATAGCAATCAAACCATGACGTGATACACGCCCATAGGTTGGTTTTAATCCCACAATGCCACACATAGCGGCGGGTTGGCGAACGGAACCGCCTGTATCGGAACCAAGCGCGAAGACACAAAGATCTCCGGCGACGGCCGCTGCGGAACCACCTGATGACCCACCAGGGATGCGAGAAACATCCAAAGGATTTTTAGTTGGACCATAAGCGGAGTTTTCGGTAGATGTGCCCATCGCAAATTCATCTAAGTTTGTTTTTCCGAGAAATGTAACCCCAGCATTACGAAGTTTTTTAATTACCGTTGCATCATACGAAGCGATATAATTTTCAAGAATCTTTGAACCGGCAGTTGTACGGGTTCCCTCAATGAGCATGTTGTCCTTTACGGCAACCGGAATTCCGGAGAGCAAGGAATTAGGAATTAGGAATTTGGAATTAGGGAAATCAAAAACTGAGAGATACGCGTTTAGATTTTTATTTTCCGCATTAATTTTGTCTCGGTAATAATTAAAAAGCTCTTCGGTAGAAATTTTACCTTTATCTAAATCTTCCCGAGCTGTCTTAATAGTGTAATTTTTATTCATTTTTGCTGGCCTGATTCCTAATTCATAATTCCTACTTCTTGTTCAAGATTGAGCGCACTTTAACGAACCTTTCTTTGCGAGTTGGAGCTTGGCCGATAAGCAATTCTTCCAGTTTTTCGGTCATTGGAAATTCTCCACGCGGTTCATCGCTACGGGTTGCATTTACCAGTCCCGTGGTTTGATAAAGCGGTTCTACTGAACTTGTGTCGGCCTTATTTAGTTTTTCAATGTAACCCAAAATCGCCGACAGGTCTTTCTTCAGCTGTTCCCTCTTCTCCGGCGCCACCGTTACTCGCGCCAATTTTGCAATATGGTCTAGTTCAGAATCGCTTAGCATATCCTAAAAATATCATATTTGACCTTCTTTGCCACCATTGACTTTTGTTAGAATTAGGCGTATACTTAAGAAGTAATTAAATAGTACTTTATTAACCTGTTTTTAAGGATTACCGCAGAATATAGCGGCTATATAAATGGCATTTATATTCTGCGGTAAAAAACCGTAGGTCGTTTACTTAAATCTCGCATGACGTGGGACCAATAGTAAGCGGACATCTCAGAATGGAGACGGCAATGGGGAAAATCACTCTCGACCAATCCCACGCAATCATGGCGGCTCTTGCCACGAACACTGACTGGTCCACCATCGATTTTGATGGCGCGGGACTGCAAGACCGAGTCATGCGTGACATGGCGGGAGCGGGTCAGCAGTTCACCACCTTCCTGCGTAACGGCGCGCGGGTCATCGTCGGAGAGCCGAGAATCATCCCGATTGACCGGTCCAAGCCGTTCAATCCCGCCGAATTTATCGGCGCGGGGTGGACAATCTGGCGGGGTCCGGCAGACGGCGATGGTCTCTCGGGTGACGAAGAACAGGATCTGCGTTCGCTCGCCCTTGCCCAGATTGACTTGAGCGCGATTGTGCTGAAGAGCACACTCAAGCCGGGCGAGACCGCCGTCGGTGGAGAAGAAAAGCTGAAGCGTCTCAAGGTGTCGGGCGAGATTCGTTTGGACGCTGGCGCTTTCAAAGCGCTGTGGGACAATCGTGAGTTGCTCCCGGCTCGCTTCAAGGAGAAGACGAACGGCAACACGACGTACATCTACTGCGACGGCACGGTGTTGCGCAGTCCGCGCGGCTTCCGTTGCGTCCTGTGCTTCTACTTCTTCGACGGTGCGTGGAGCTGGCGCTGCCGCTGGCTCGGCGATGACTGGGGCGTCGGCCGCCCGTCCGCCGTGCTCGCAAGTAATCAGGCCTAGGTTCTGGGGCACTAAGTTCTGGCTCTCGGGATCTTTGATCTCTGCCCTGATGGGCTACGCGTCTGACGCGTAGCCCATCAGGGATATTTTTATCCAAAAAATCTTGATATAATAAAACTGGCACCAGGTGAATATGCGGGCGACCATGGTTTCTCGCTACCGAAGCCAGTATCCATACATCCAGAATATTTCCGACCATGTGTTTGAGATAGCGCGGTGTATGCAGAAACTTCAAAAATTGAAGATACTTGGTGTGGGATGCTAGGGCATTACGATGCCGAAGACAATAGAACCCAAGATCGGCGTGGGCCTTCAAAGGGGGCAGGGACAAAGAAGGCATTTCACACAACGCAGTCCGAACGGCAACCGTTACGTCCTGTACTTCTACTTCAACGACGGTGCGTGGAACTGGAACTACAACTGGCTCGACAATGACTGGAACGTCAACAACCCGTCCGCCGTGCTCGCAACTCTCTTCATTTCTCCTTCGATTGCCGAGCGGCAGATTCGGAGGAGTTTTGTTTTATAAGCTGACCGTTCCAACCACCTAACATTTTACCGATGATTTCAATCTTTAGTGAGAGTGCGATATATTTTTGGTTTTGGAGAGAGCCCGCTTCCCACAGGATCATCAGCAATATTTTCAATGTATCAACTTTTTGGATTGTTGAGCGGACATAAGGCAGTTTTTCTTGACGCGGTAAAAAACTCGCGACAGCGAGTGTTTTTATAATTTCAATCCAAAGATTATCTATTTGCTGGCCAAGGGTGTGCCTGTGCGCTTTAGGTATGGTTTGGTAATATTCAAACCAGAGCAAGTAAGCCATCTTCACTTCCTGTAAAAGTGGCAGAAGCCGTGGGGGGGGGGGCTTACAGGGTCATAATTTTTGTGAGAATTAAATTCACTCATAGTTACGATAATATCATATCTCTTGAAAATCTCCTTGAGGCGTGGAAGGAATTTCGGGTCGGAAAAAGAAAACGCAAAGATGTTCAAGAATTTGAACAAAACTTGATGAGCAATATTATTTTACTGCATCGCGATCTCGCGGCCAAAACATATCGGCATGGCGGGTATGAGGCCTTTAAAATTTCCGACCCCAAACCTCGAAGTATCCACAAGGCAAGCGTTCGAGACCGACTACTTCATCATGCCATTTACCGTATCTTATATCCATTTTTTGACCGAACATTTATTTATGACTCATATTCTTGCCGGATTGGAAAAGGGAGCCATAAGCCCTTGAATCGTTTTCAGTTATTTGTAAATCAAGATAGCTACAATAATACCAAAACCGTTTGGGTTTTGAAATGTGATATCAGAAAGTTTTTTGCTTCAGTTAACAAGGTTGCGCTTATGCAAATACTTGACAGTTATATAAGTGACCAAGATGTACGATGGCTGATAAATCAGATTATTAGCAGTTTCCATTCTATAAAGCCGACTATCGGCTTGCCACTCGGCAATCTCACCTCCCAATTATTTGTAAATATATACATGAATAAGTTTGACCAGTTTATGAAACATAGTATGAAAGCGAAATATTATATCAGATACGCTGATGATTTTGTGGTAGTATCACATGATAAATATTGGCTTCAAGAACTTCTGCCGAAAATAGGAGATTTTTTGTCTGAAGAATTGGGACTGAGTATTCATCCAAATAAGGTCTCAATCCGGACTATTGCCTCCGGTGAAGATTTTCTGGGTTGGGTGCATTTTCCCAATCATCGGGTCTTACGAGCCGCAACCAAACGAAGAATGTTTAAACGTATTAAAGAGCGTAAAAATAACAAAGCAACCCTTCAGTCGTACTTTGGTTTATTAAGTCATGGCAATGCCAATAAGTTACAGGAGCTTATAAAAGTTTTTTGAATTCTTCGTCTGTTAAACCTGCATCTCGAATGATACCCTTCAATGTGTAGGGGTTAACTCTTGTAGTCCGAGGTATAATAATTTTTCTTGTACCGTTTGTCATACCGACGTGTTTCTTTCCAAATGTTTTTGCAATCCAAAAACCGCCCTTTTGAAGGGCCGTTACAACTCGCTTTTCAGATAAGTCGGTGAACAGCATACTTAAGAAGGGAGGGCAACCGTGACTTCTTTTACTTCTGATCCCTTAAGTTCATCTTGAGACATGAAGAGATATGCAAGGATAGCGTCTTGAATATTGCTTAATGCTTCTTTTTTTGTCTTGCCTTGACTATGACAACCGGGAAGGGCTGGAACGTGTACGTCATAACCATGTTTGCTTTTGTGAATAACTGTTAAATACGTCATAATTTTATTATATATTATAAGAGCTTTGGAATCAAACACTGCTAAAAATGAAGCATTTTTAAAAACTCTTGTTCATCTAAAATCTTTACGTTCAATTTTTCAGCTTTGTCGTATTTGGAACCGGGATCGGAACCGGAGAGGATATAGGACGTTTCTTTGCTGACGGAGGAAGAAACCTTACCGCCAAGAGAGCGGATTTTTTGACCGGCTTCTTCTCGGCTCATTGAGTCCAAGGTGCCGGTGATGACAAATGTTTTTCCGAAAAGTTTACCTCTGACGATGCCTTTGTCTTCAATAATCTTTAATCCTGCTTTCTCAAACTTTTTTAATATATTTTGATGGTATGGACGGTTGAACCATTCAAAGATACTTTGGGCGACCACAGGACCGACATCCTCAACAGCAGTTAATGCTTCTTCGCTGGCTTCGGATATTTTTTTGAGGGTGTGAAAATGTTGGGCCAAAACACGGGCGGTTTCTTCTCCGACGTGCATAATACCTAAACCATAGATGAAACGTGCAAGCGGAACATTTTTGCGTTCAGCAATGGCTTTAATGGTATTAGCGCTGGAGACCTCGGCGAAACGGTCCAGATTTTGAATATCTTCAATTTTGAGGGTGAACAAGTCGGCATAATCCTGAACCAGACCCGCATCCATTAAAGCATCAATGATTTTTGGACCAACTCCGTCTATGTTCAGGGCATTGCGGGAACAGAAATGATATATCGTCTCACGCTGGCGGGCGGGACAATCGGTGTTTGGACAATATGAGGCCACCTGTTTCGCCTCCTTTTTGATGGGAGTGTTGCAAACAGGGCACTTTTTGGGTAAATGAAAATCTTTTTCTTTTCCTGTTCGTAATACAGGCAAGACCTGTAAAATATCGGGAATAACATCTCCCGCCCGACCAACCATAACCGTGTCCCCTATTTTTACACCAAGACGTTCTATTTCGTCTGTATTATGAAGCGTAGCCCGACTGACCGTAGTTCCGCCAATAGAAACCGGTTTCAAGTGGGCTACGGGCGTAAGAACGCCGGTTCGGCCGACTTGGACCTGGATATCTTCAACAATCGTCTGGGCCTCTTTGGGCGCAAATTTATAGGCAATACCACCACGAGGAGCTTTGCCAACAACGCCGGCCTGTTCATAGAGTCGGTTGTCATTTATGGAAATGACAACACCATCTAATTCGTAATCCAATTGCCCCCGTTCTTTTTCCCAGCGATCTCTGAATTTTTGGATCTCTTCAATGGTCTGAACCACTTTCCCGTCTGGGTTTGTGGCGACACCCCAAGTGTTTAATGTTTCATACTTATCTTTTTTTGTCTGGAATTTATTATCCGCGTCTATAAGATCGTAGGCATAGAAATTTAGTTTACGACTGGCAGTAATTGATGAATCAAGCTGACGAAGCGAGCCGGCGGCAAGATTACGAGGGTTAGCATATACCCGCCCGACCGAATGGTTTCGGCCGTTCGGGCGGGTCTTCCCACCCTTCTCTTCTTGTTCTTTATTTATTCTTTCAAATTCTTTTTTGGTCAGAAATACTTCACCTCTAATGTATATTTCTCCAGAGGTCGGGCTATTTAATTTTAATGGTATAGATTTGATGGTCTTTAAATTTTGAGTGATATCTTCACCGATTAGTCCGTCACCACGAGTAGAGCCCTGGACAAAGACACCGTCAACATATTTTAATTCCACGGCCAGACCGTCCATTTTCAAATCGCAATAAAATTCGGGAATATTTTTAACATCCAGATTTGCAAGCCGATCCAACCATTTTTGGACGTCTTCCTGCGAAAAAGCGTCATTAAGGGAGTTCATACGGGAAACGTGCTCAACTTTTTTAAATTCTTTTAGGGGTTGTCCCCCAACTCGTTGGGTTGGTGAGTCGGCTGGTGTCATATAGGGAAACTCTTTTTCTAAATCAACTAATTCATGAACGAGAGTATCAAAAGCAGCATCGGAAATTTCCGGTGCATCTAAGGTGTGATAAAGATATTGATAGTGACTAATAAGCGCACGCAGTTTTTCAATGCGTTTGATGGCCTGAATTTTATTCATAGATGAATAAAATTATCAATTTACAGTTTTCAATTTTCAATAAATTATCAATGAATCAATTGATCAGTTATTCAATCATTGGAAATTGTGAATTGGTAATTGTAAATTTCCGTCTACTTCTACGGCGTTATCTGAACATTTACCTGTAGAGAACGACTGACGCTGTTATATGTGCCAACCGCTTGAACACTAAGGGGTGCGGGTGTAGCCGAGGGCTCACATCCTGTTGGCGGTATAAGTGTGTAGGTAGCGCCGTTGGACATAACTGGCATGGCCGGTGACGGTAATGGTGGATTTTCCCGGTAGGTATAGAGACACCATTCAATAGCGCTATCAGCGGCATATATGGCACCGGCTGAACCGGCTCCGGCGTCACTTATTACTCTAATTCTTGGCAAGTAAATAGTTGCCAGAGCTAGGGTTATGGCCAGCATACTCCCCAATATTAAAAGCGTAAATATAATTACGGATCCTTGTTGGTCCCCGCCTGCTGGCCGGGGTAAATTAGAATTCAATTTGAACATCACGGGAAGAGACGGCGGTCTCTAGGTTAGCGGTTACGATTTCTTTACCGGTTTTATTTTGAATTGATGTAAGAATAGCGACCCGAGCTTGCTGATTATCGTCTGGGTCAGAACCTAAAAGGCAAAAATTCAAACGGGAAAAAGACACAGTTGAAGAACTTAAATCAGTTGTGGCGCTTTCATCAACACTAATACGCTGAAGAACATCATTCAGAAGATTGTATTTTATAACACCATTGACCGGATGTCGGATAGTCAATTCGGTTAGTGTACAATTTGGTGAATCCCCTGATGGATTTTGATCGCTGTCCATTATTTGGCTAACTCGTATCTCTCGCGACATCAGTTCCATAATAAAGAGGCCGTTTTCCTGAATTTTTTGAGAAGCAAAAGCTCGGCGTTCGGAGGCGAGAATCTGCACAAATAAACCGCCAACGACGATTGCGATAATTGAAAAAACAAAGGCCGAGACCAAAACCTCAATAATCGTAAACCCCGCACATAATGAACCGTAGCCACTTCGTGGCTTGATTCCAAAGCGGTTCTTTATGTGCGGGATAAACCCACTTTGGTTTTTTGCTGATTTATTTTGAAAATTATTAATCATTTCCAGTTAAAGAGATGCAATTCGGCATCAATACTTTTGTTTATACTTCCGCGACTGGTCCACGTTACAGCGCTAACAATTTTGAGTTCGCCCGTGTTAATTTTTGTGATTGTTATAGCTCTACTGAATTTTGTGGATGTGCCGGTAGAATAATTATATCTTCCATTGTCTAATTTAAGTACCGGGTTGCCGTTAAGTGAAAGTAGTGTATTTGAATTCCATTCAATTTGGTAAGTACCGTCGTTTAAACCAGAGTCAAAAGCCCGACTATTGAACCAATTAGTGTCTCGAATAGCCCGAACAACTTCAAGCCCCTCTTGGGCTAAACCAGCGGCAATCAAGTTGTCTTGGAGAGAAGCATTAACTCTTGTTATAGAATCGGAAAGGTTAAGAATCGGGATAAGGACAACCGTTAAGATTACCAGTGAAACAAGGGTTTCAACTAGAGTAAAACCCTTTTGGAATTTCATCCCGTTAGAAGTTCTACCGAACGTCCACCGCTTCAAAATGGTGGCAAGTTTAGGAGGTTTCATATTATTTAAAATGTTATTCATGTTTGAGTTAACTTCTAACGGGATTATCAATATTCTATTTTTCCGGATGGGTCTATGGATATGGTTCGGCAATTTTGGGAACAGGCCTCTCCGGCAACACCTATTTGGATACTAATTGGTGAGCCATTTAATGAAGCATCATTATCCAAATATGTTTTTGGGTCCGGTGGCAGAAAGAAGATGTCTAAAAATGGGTTTTTCATTTCAACACGGGAATCAATGAAAGTCCTGGTTATTAAAATAGAATCTCGGTTAGCGTTATAACGTTTATCCATAGTCGCACAACTTGGGTCTGCGGTGGCGGCGTCTGGTCCAACATAGATAGCCAGTTGAGTTGGACTAATATAATGAACGCCGTAACCGCATGGATTATAACCGTTATAAATCGTACTGGAAACGGTTTTTGATTGGGCTTCACGGATGGTCGCCATAACAAGATTAGCATTCTGCTCAATATTAATCCGACTCCTAGAAAAATTGAGGATAAGAGAAGTGCTTAAAAATCCAATAATTGCTGCGACGACCAGTATTTCAACTAGAGTGAACCCCGCCGTTGAAGAGTCGTATTTTTTTAAAAAATTTAAATTAGCGTGTCTACTAGTAGCACGACTCTTCAACGGCGGGACAGGCCCTCTCTTATCGGAAAAATGTCGTGAGTGGGAGTATTTCATGATAAAAAATGACGGAAATAATAGTGGAAATAGCCAAAAACGAACCTAGAGGTATTTTGTCTTTGAGTCCAACCCTTCCTAATATCAGGAGAATGACCGCTACAATTGTGGCTGACCACACTCCTCCAATAATCGCCAGGAACCCTAATGGGTAGCAGAGAATTAGACCAATAAGAAGGGCTAATTTTACGTCGCCAAAACCCAGATTTTTACCCTTGGATACTGCGTAAAGTATAGCAAAAAAACTGGCCGAGAGTAATGCTGTTAAGAAGTATGAAAGTGGGTTTTGGGTTTTGGTGATGTCGTAAATTGTGAAAATGACAATAGTCGGCAGAAGGATTATGTCGGGTAATATTAAATAAAATAAATCAAAAAACAGTAAACTTACTAAAACAAGCAGAGCGAAAACGGTTACTACTGATTCAAGACCTAGTGGCGGTTGACGCAAAGCGAAGAAAAAAGCCAGGACGATAGCAGTACTTATTTCCACAATCGGATATCTGATATGGATTGTTGTATGACAATACCGACACCGCCCTCTAAGTATTATGAAACTTAAAACTGGGATTAGGTCATACCAGGCCAATTGGTGATGACAGGCACGACAATGAGAACGTCCTCCAATCCCTTTTCCTTCGGGTAAGCGCCACAAAAGAACATTTAAAAAACTGCCATAAATAAGACCACCCAGAACAGCCAGAATTATTAAAAGTATCATTGGTTGAATTATATCATAACAATATAAAAACCCCTGACTTAGCGGGGGTTTTTATATTGTTATGATAAGAGGTTACATATTTTGACCTTGGTCGTAGACACATTCGTTATCTGTTGTATCACTGTTTGCGCAGGCCTCAGCGACACCCGGGGCTTCCCCTCTGCCATCAACGCCTCCCCTGGCGTTACCTGGTCCAGCCCATGCACTAGCATTAATGTCGGCATCGGCATTAAGAGCACCAAGAGCTTTTTGTTCAAGTTCGGTCCAGACCTGGTACTGTAATTTAGCAGCGGTTTTTGTTTTGTAGCCGTAAGTAGTAGCAGCAACTAATGGGTCGGTTGGAACCCGAACCATGTATTTACTTAATTCGGTATTAGTAATATCGGCCGGATATGAACCATTATCATCATAGTAGAGTTCCACAGAAGTTCTTAACTGATTAACATCAGCAATACGCTTGACGTCTCTAGCGCGTTGACGAGCGACACCTAATTGCAGAAGAAGTAAGGTCGCCAAAATACCGATAATAGCGATAACGACCAACAATTCAACTAACGTAAAACCTCTAGAGAGACGAAAGTGTTTTTTAATAGACACGGTTGAAAATTAGATTAGTTTATTAGCTCTATTATGAGCCGTTCATTAGAAAGTACAAGTTAAGATATCAACACTCACACCTAGTCGGCTTCAGCAACACAATTCTTAATTCTTCTTTTCAGTTGAAGGTAAGCATTTCCACGCAACTTTATACTATATTCTCTGTGTTTTGCGTCGGATTGAGAATAATAAGCTTCATAATATATAACTTTCCAATGCTTACCCGCTGTTGTTCTTGTTGTTGAAGAATTGTGTTGCTCAATCCTCTTTTTTAAATCTGATGTATAACCAAAATAAAGACCCCCTTCATCATTTTTCAGAATATAAAAATAATACATAAAGCCGACTAGGTGTGAGTGTCAACACTAAAATTAACCCACCATACTATAAATTGGCAACAAAATACTGGAAACCAAGATGGCGACACCGAAACCAAGGACGAGGACCAGTATTGGCTCAATTAACTGGGTGATGCTTCCAATGGCTGTTTCGGACTCGGACTTATAAAATTTAGAGACGTGTTCAAGCATGTAGTCAAGCTTGCCCGTCCTTTCCCCGATGGCGACCATAGAGCTGAACAATGGTGGCATTTCGGCATATTGGCTAAGAATTTCGGATATATTACCGCCATTTCGAACATTTTCCTCGGCCGCGATAATGATTCTTCTATAGTTTTCATTGCCAACAAGGTCGGATGCTATATGCAAAGCATCAAGAATTGGTAGCCCCGACTTAATGAGGGTAGACAAACTCTCGGATACGCGAGCCAAGTAAAGATTTTGAATAACTTTTCCCAAACTAGGCATAGTGACTAAGAAGTTGTCTCGCCAAATCTTACCTTTAGTTGTTTTTAAGAATCGGACGGTTAGAAAGCCCCCAACGATTAAGACCAGTAAGATGTAATAGAGGTAATTATTAAGAAAGTCCGTACCGGCCATCAGTATTCTGGTCGTGATTGGTAATTCGGTGATGCCCGAGTCCTCAAATATTGAAAGCAATTGGGGTAAAACGTAGACGCCCATAATCAGCATAACGATAATCATGGCCGAGACCACAAAGGCCGGATAAATTAACGCTCCTCTTATTTTGGAATTAATACTTTGACTGCGTTCAAGGTAATCAGCCAGATATGATAATGATGCCTGAAGTTTACCGGAGACCTCTCCGGATTGGACCAGTTTAATATAGAAAGTGGTAAATACCTTGGGGTGGTTGCTTAGGGCCGATGACAATGAAGAACCCCCTTCAACATTTTTGGCAACATCCATGACTATCTTTTTTAATCCCGGTTTCTCGGTTTGTTGAGCAAGAGTACGAAGACCTTCGGCGAGGGGCATATCGGCCTCAATGAGTGTCGCCATTTGACGTGTGAACACAACAATATCTTTTGTTGTTGTTCTTGATAAAACCTGGTTCAGGTCTTTAGAAAAAACGTCTTTCTTAAATTCTTCAAGTGATAAAACAACGACTTGTTTGCTGTGAAGAATAGAAATAGCGCTATCTTCTGATGGCGCGTCTATAATCCCCTCCACAATCTGACCGTCTGCATTTTTGGTTTGGTATTTATACTCCACTTCTTCGCTCCTGCTGGAGCTTCGAAGTGCAGGCATTTCTTGCTGGTGAGCGAAGAAGTGCCCGTCCGAAGCTTTAGCGTAGGAGGGCTATTCTATTGATTTTGATTATAGGTTCGCATGAGTTCCGGGTTTATAGAATAGAATTCAGCCCGCTCCAAGCTTATCTCTTTTCTTCTGACTAAATCAGCCAGTGATTTATCTAACGATATCATGCCGACGTTTTGACTGGTTTCAATGGTTTGATCAAGCTGTCTGGGCTTGTTGTCTCTAATAATAGTCCGAATCGCGGAGGTGGCAATCATGACTTCCACTGCCGGAATAAGGCCACCCTGAATTCTGGGAATGAGACGTTGGGATATAACTCCGGAGATAGTAGAAGCGAGTTGGCTTCTAATTTGTGCCTGTTGATTTGGTGGGAAGCTTCCGATGATTCGTTCAACCGTTTGAGAAGCACTATTGGTATGTAAAGTGGCAAAAACTAGATGGCCGGTCTCGGCAGCGGTAATGGCCGCGCTCATGGTCTCATAATCCCTCATATCACTTAACAAAAGGACGTTAACATTTTCTCTTAATGAAGCCCGAATGGCCTTATCAAAAGAAAGTGTATCTTGATCAATTTCCCGTTGGTCCACAATACTTTTTTCCGGTGTGAAAATATATTCAATGGGATCTTCAATAGTGATTATTTTTTCGCCTCTTTCTTTGTTGATGGTACTAAGCATGCTGGCCAGAGTTGTTGATTTGCCTTGACCGTTTGGGCCAACAACAAGGACAAATCCTTGGGAAAGTTTAGTAAATATGTTTAGTATCGGAGGCAGATTAAGTTCGGCTAAGGTCTTAATCTGGGTTGGAATAAGTCGAAGAGTGGCTGCGTAGGATCCCTTGGTCTGATAAGCGTTAACACGATAACGGTTTCTGTTCATCTCAATTGAGAAGTCCAATTCTTTTTCTGAAACGAAACGAGCCAAACGGTTTGGGCCAAGAAGGGCGGAGATGATTTCTTTTAAATTTTCTGAACTTAAAATTTCGTGATTTACGAGAGGGACAAGACGACTGTCCACCCGGATTGTTGGATGAACTGAAGGTGAAAGATGTAAATCCGAGGCACCATTTTGGGTGGCGGTTGCCATTAATTCTTCAAGATACTTTTGTGGATCGTTCATTATTAGGAATTAGAAATTAGGACTTAGGAATTGATTAGGCGCTCTCCCCCGCTTGAGCGACTTCCAGTAGTTCCTCTAATGATACTACACCTTTCAGTACTTTTAAAATGCCATCCTGAAACATCGTTATCATTTCTTGACGCTTAGCCTCGGCGCGCATATCCGATTCGGAAATATTCCCCAGAATTATCTTTTCAAACTCGGTTGTCATTTCCATCATTTCAAAAATACCCAATCGTCCTTTGAAGGCCTTACCGCCACAGACCTTACAGGGATTTTCAAGGTTGGGTTTATGGATTTCATAACCATTTTTTGATAAAAATTCTTTTTGATAAGAAGCGGGCATATCTTTTAGGGCGGTCTCAATGATAACCGTCTCGGCCGGGTTGGCCTTAACCTTTAGTTTGCATTCCGTACATAATCGACGTAATAGACGTTGAGCGGCCGCGACGTTTAATGTGGAGGGAATAAGATATTTCTCAACACCCATATCAATAAGACGGGGTACGACACCAATAGCGTCATTGGTGTGGAGTGTAGAAAGCACGATGTGGCCCGTCAAAGCGGCCTGGGTGGCCAAAGAAGCCGTTTCCTTGTCTCTGATCTCTCCCACCATAATGACGTCAGGGTCCTGACGAAGAATGTGGCGTAATCCTGAAGCAAAAGTATATCCGATTTCTTCATGAATCTGGGATTGGTTGACACCATCTACATAATACTCAATCGGGTCTTCAAGCGTAACAATATTTAAATCATCAGTGTTGATACGTTTGAGCATTCCGGCAAGCGTGGTTGATTTACCGGAACCAGTCGGGCCGGTAATAAGAATGGAACCGAATGGTTTAGCCATAGCCCTAACAACAACTTCCAAAGAACGTCCATCAAGACCCAAATCAGGCAAATCAATTGAACCGGAAAGCGGATCTAAAATACGCATCACGACTTTTTCTCCATTTTTGGTGGGAAAAGTTGAGACACGAAAGTCAACCTTGCGGTCATTGAGGCGGGTAGAGAATCGGCCGTCTTGGGCCAACCGGGTCTCATCAATTTTTAGGTCTGATAAAATCTTGATACGCGTAACCACGGCCGAGGCCAGGTTTTTGGGGAGAGTGAGAGCGATAACAAGAATGCCGTCAATACGAAACCTGACCCGAACTCGGTCCTCAAAGGGTTCAATATGGATATCCGAAGCCCGTGATTCAACGGCGTGACGAATAACGACCGCCACGATTTTGGTAACCGGCGCTTCAGCGGTTATTTCTTCTAGACCTTGGCCGGGGGCAACCGTAACTTTTTTATCAAATTCTTCATTGAGTGATTCAATCGCTTTTCCGACTTCTCCGGAAAGAGTCCGATAGTTTCTTGTGATGGCATTGAAGTCCTTGTAAGTAATGACGTATTTCTCAAGAGTAAGACCCTTATCGGCAGCGACAAATTTTAGGGCTTCCAAGGCCTCAACGTCTTCCGGGTTTAGAACACCAACCCTAAGAACCGAGTTTTCTTTTCCAAAAGGCGTGATTTTGTAAAAATTGACCACGTTTTCCCCGACGTCTTTGAGGGCCTCGTGGCTAAGCTCAATATCCGCGAGATGCATAATTGGCAGTCGGTAGAGTTTTGATTTAAGGGTGGCGAGATCTTCATCGGATATAATTTCTTGTCCAATTAAAATTTGACCCAAGTCCCCCCCCTCTTTCTTGGCTATATCTTGAATATTTTCACCCTGTTCAGGAGTAATAATCTTGGTCCTGATGAGTTCTTGGAATAGAGTCGTGGGTATTTGTTGAGGCATGACTATGTTTCTCAACGAAGCGAGCAGTTGCTGCGACGCTGAGTTGCTAGAAACTTGTCACCCCCTCACTCAAGCTGAAAAGAGTGAGGGGGTAAACTTTTGTAACCAATCACCGCGTTCTTGGACAAAAGCTTATGGTGCAAAGATGTCTTTCTTGCCGGTTATCCCGGGATTGACGGGTGATTCACCGGAGGTGATAAGCCCTTTGTAGGTGGAATTATCAAGGACCTTGAAATCTATTTTTAGATTTTTAAGCGTTGACAAGCCATCCTGACTTCCGACAGTTGGTGGCGGTATCATCGCCTCGGTAGGTTTTATCCATTGACTGTAAATAATATAACCACCGATAAGTCCGACTAGGACAATGAGGGCAATATAAAGTTTTGAAGATGATTGTGAGGGTGTCATTGTTTTAAATAATAAGCATTCCCCTTAATACTAAAATTTATAATCGGAGAATCTTCAGAAACCGGACTGGCACTTATAGATATAATATCAATGAGACGGATGTTTCTTTCAAGAGCCATTAGGAAAGATTTAAAGGCCAGATAGCCACCATTAAGACCAAGGTCAATTAATTGTGTTTGATAATCTGCTGCTCCAGGATTACTATTTTCACTTAAAGCAATTGTTGTGAGTTGGAGTCCATTTTGAGTGGCAAGGGCTTGAATAGAAGAAAGAAGTTCCGGTACGCCCTTTTTTTCGGGTACCATGGATGCAAAACGGGTTATATCCGTGGCTTTATTGGAATATTCTAAACTCAAGGCCTTAATATTGGATAAAATATCGCTTCTGGTCTTAATGATATCGGTTCTCTCCGCGATAGCGTCGCGTTTAACAAGGATATCATCATAAGCCGGCACAACCATTGTCCAGAAAATAATTCCGGCGATGGCAACGAGGGTGGCTCCAATGTATGTTCTGTATAAATTCATCCCGTTAGAAGTGTTACGAATTGTCCACCATATTGTAGTGGTGGCAAATTACATATGTGTGATTTAATGATTTTCATAATTTTATTTGTAGGGCTCACTTCTAACGGGATGAATTAATTTTTTAAGAATTTGGTCTCATCAAACTTAATCTTGATATTGAAGTCCAGTTTACCGGATGTAAGCGTGCTGACACTATCAAGAGAGACATCTTTAACTGAATTATCAGCCACAAAGGCGGCCAATTGTCTGGCGATAGTGGTGTAGTTATCACTAAGGGCTCTGACACGGATACTTTTCTCGCCTAAGACGGCCGAAAGTGATTTAAACTGAACGTTACTTTGTTGGGCAGATTCAATTTTAGAGAATCCCGTAGACCAATAGATATGATCTTCAAGAATCCGACTAGTTAAAACAATTTGTTTGGAAAGGGTGACTAAATTTTGTTCAACTTTTTTATCGCGCTGGGCCTCCAGGTCGGCGAGTTGTTTGTCGGCGGTACTGATTTGGTCAGTGAGATTATTGCTATACATCCACAACCCTCCAGCAAATAGTAATACCAAAACAACAAGACCAATGCCTATGAGAATCAATCTATTTTCTCCGGGAATTTTAATGTCTATCTTCTTTCTGGTCTCGGGGAGTAATTGTAGTCCGCCTTTATCGGCCACCGGGATAGTAGAAATTCGACTTGCGCTAGCGTTTTCTTAGGTTAGCTACAATGTACGAATATCTAGATTATTATGATCGGATGTAGTATTACGAATGGCACTAAAGAAAACCAGTCGAATTTTCACTACCCGGCCATTTATAAAAATTAAATCGATTCTTTTATATATTATATCCCACTATTTCACTTTCGTGTCTTTTGTTGTCAACATGTTTATTTGTTGGACCCGCCAGAGGCGGGTAAGTACCCGTTACCAATCGCTTTGCTCTTGGACGGCTACTTATATATCTCGCATTGCCAGACCCGCGGCTACAGCAAAAGTACTGGCCAGTTCTCCAATTGCCGGGGCAAGACCTTGGGGATAGACGATTCGGGCAAAAGCATTTCCGGCGAATACTTCTTGGCCAAGTTTTTGTTTAAAATAATTCAGGAAATTGGGCATGTTGACCATTCCCCCGACCAATAATATGCGGGCCACTTTCTCGCCTCGGGAATTTTCAAACGAACTTATGGTTTTTTTGGTTTCAAAAGCCATCATATCAATAAGGGCGCTCATGGCTTCATTGATAATATTTTCATCGTTCGGTTTCATTCCCAGACGTTTTTTGAGTTCGTCGGCTTTTTCAATGCTGATATTTAGGGAACGGGAGATACTCTTGGTGATTTCAAATCCGCCAACTTCGTAATTATGGGAAAGACGTTCGTAACCCTTACTAACGATGACGATTGACGTACTTCGTCCCCCGATATTTACGATTGCTGTTGGGGCGAGGTCATTACCAAGAAGGGCTCGGATAAGAGAGGAGTTTTCCAATTCCAGCGCTTTTAAATTTAATCCGGCGCCAGCCATTATGCCTTGATAGCGGGCCGTTTCATCTTTAGGAACGGCGGCAAGAAAGATTTCTACCGTTGGTTTAGTGCTTTCACCGGTAACACCAATAATAGACCAGTCCAATATAACTTCTTCAAGAGGAATGGGTACATATTTACGGGCCTCAAATGGAATGGCTTTAGCCAGCTCATCTTCGGACAGATATGGCATTTGAATGACGGTAGCAAAAGTTGAGAAAGCCGGGATAGAGGCAACAACATCACGGCCGGATATTTTGGACTTACTAAGAACTTCTTTAATCCCCCAAATAATTTCACTGTCAGGAAGTTTTAAAATACTTTGCTCCCCCGCTTGAGCAGTCGGACTATTGTTGGCATTCTTGTTGTTCTTCATTTCAAACAGACCATAGTTTTTAAGCGTGAAGCGATTACTATTGGTTTCAAGCTCAACGATTTTAATCGAAGCGGTACCTATATCAATACCGAGTTTGCTTTTTGATCCAAAAAGATTAAACATACAGAGAGATTAACTAAATCAAGTATATCACAAGAATCTTTTGTCAATGTCATGATTTATCCCCATACTTTCGTATAAGTATGAAAGTGAGCCCACTACCCGACTATGTTTAAATGGTTTATTGACCTTGTCTTTCCTTATCGATGTATCGTTTGTGGAAAATATTTGAATCATGAATATTTTTGTCGTTCTTGTTTTAATTCTTTACCCATCAAAAAACAAAATGAATGTATCGGTTGTCAACGTCCGACGCCTTTAGGTAAGACCTGCACCTTTTGTCGGGACTCATATGCCGTAGATCAACTCTTGGTGGCAAGTGATTTTAAAAACCCCGCAGTTGCTTCTACTATTAAACTTTTTAAGTATCATTTTTTGCATGATTTAGCCCAACCTCTTAGTCAGTTATCTTTTAAATATCTAGACCACCTTGCTAAACGGGACCATTTTTCCATGGCTCAAAATAATCCCCTATTGGTCCCGGTTCCGCTCCATAAAAAGCGTGAATATTGGCGGGGATTTAATCAGGCCGAATTATTAGCTCGGTTGATTGCTCGTCATTATCGTCTGGATATTGGCGAGGGATTAGTTCGTTCCGTTGATAGTATCCCTCAAGCCAAACTTGAAAACAGGCCCAAGCGTCTTTTAAATGTCCAAGGACTGTATAAATGTAAAAAGCCCGAAGTTTTCAAGGATCGTCATGTAATTTTGGTTGATGATGTCTGTACAACCGGTGCCACCCTCAACGAATGCGCCCGCGTCTTGAAAGACGCGGGCGCGGTATCGGTCATTGCCCTGGCCATTGCGCGAGGGTGAAAGATATTTTTACGGCCTTTTTTTGAGTTTGCTGATTTCTTTATGTAATTTACCGATATGAATTTCTAATTTTTTAGTTCGGTCCGTATGCTTGGCTTCCAGCTGGTTTACATGACCGGCAAGGGTTTCGGCGATGACCATCATATCACTGACATCCTCTATTGCCAAAAGAATAATAGGGGGAAATATTCCGGAAACCTTATCCTCTTTGGGGTGAATTTGGCGGGCATTTAAAATCATAACTTTGCGTCCGATGGAAGGAAACTCATGGGCAACTTCAAAACCCTTAAAAAATGTGTTTTTAGGTAGAATATTTTCCAGAAGTTTTCGGAGAGAAGGGATATTCCATTGTCCGTTCCCAAGTTCGTAGACAACCTTATTTTCGGTGTCTTTGGGTTCAACTTGAAACATTCGGTAGAAAGATTCGTTAGCGGTCATTACACGAAGGTCCTGGTCAAGAATTAAAATCGGTTCTCGTACTACATCAACCACTGTTTTGATGTAGGTCCAACTTTCTTGCCATAAATGTCCAACAAAATCAGTCCCAACGTGTTTGGAGGTCTTTTTTGTGGTTTTTTTAATTTTTTTCATACTAGTAAAGCCGTAATAAAATCATAATTATTACACCTTGCCATAGTGTATTTAGTGTGTCATGCTTCGGTCAAGATTTATGATAGCATCAAAAAAAGAAGCACAACAACAGAAAGTTCTAACTAAAGCCCATCATGATTTTGAAAAATCTCTTAATTTATATGCCTTTTTTAAGATCCACAATCACGCTTTGGGTGAGGATTTAGTACAAGACACTTTTGTAAAAACATGGGCCTATTTGGTCAAAGGCGGGAAAATTGACTTAATGAAGGCCTTCCTCTTTCACGTTCTCAATAACCTTATTGTGGATGAATATAGAAAACACAAAACAGTTTCACTTGATGTTCTGTTGGAAAAAGGATTTGAACCAAGCTCTGACGATTCCGGGCGTCTCCACAATATTTTAGACGGAAAGGCCGCCCTGTTTTTAATTCAGCGTCTTCCAAAAATGTATCAAAAAGTGATGCGAATGCGTTATGTACAAGATCTGTCACTTAAAGAAATTTCTCTCATTACTGGAAAATCAAAAAACACCATCGCTGTCCAGTTACACAGGGGCCTTGAGAAACTTAAGTTGTTATACGCTTCTAAATAAACAAGGGGAGATCACTCGTTCGGACACCTCATTCTAGGGACATGTTAGTTGAATGTTCATCCCCAATGAAGCTTTCGCCATAACTAATTGGTTGCATCTTTGTAGTATTGCCCACAAAAATCCTATTGTATTCTTCTTGAATGCTTTTTGACCAGGCCTGTTGGTCCCCCACCATTCGTTTTATGGTTTGTAAACCAGATCTGGCTACTGCTAGTTCGTTTTGATTATAATTTCTTCCAAAGACAAAACTGAGTTGAGAAGACCAGAAAAATAATCCTCCAGTAAAAACAATAATTGCCAAAAGCGAGACACCTAACGTAAACAAAGACCGCTCATGGTACCGAAGGTCTATATATTCAACCACATCCCGCATATCTTGCTGGAGTTTAAGATTTTGCAGTTTTGTGATTATGGACCGAAACATTTTTGTTTTATTTAAGAATCATTTTCATCTAATTTGGCTGCGGCTTCAGGTGTTGACACTGTCTTACTCATTAGAAATAGTCGGATAATACCTACCGCCACAATCCAGTACACAATCATTGCCAAGAGCGTAGTCCATTCAAAAACACTGCCTTGGATATTGGTCTTTTGGAAAACCGCCGCAAAGGGAGCTATAAATGGCTGGCTAAGTCCATAGATGAAACTTGTAAATCCGGCTCCGGCATTTGCTCCCGTTAGTTTTAATAGAAAACGAAAAAGAAGTATTACCTCTAGAACCGAAAGAACGTACCAGACAATCTGGGTGCCTTTAAATAGTGGCTTTGTACTGGGCGAATTGTATGAATCCATATGTTGATTTCTATCCTGCCCCACGCTTGGCAGAGGAGGATAGAACATTTAATGTTTCTTACTTATGATGACGATCTTCCCTCTTATATGTTACAGAGGGTTAATTCTATTTTTGTGATACTCTTGTAATGGAATAACGTTCTGTACGACATATACTATTGTAATGAGTAATATAAACATATGCTTGAAACAATTGTCATAATTTTGGTAGTTCTTTGGCTCCTTGGGTATAGTTTCAAGGTTGGTGGTGGCCTGATTCATACCTTGCTCGTAATAGCTCTAATTGTCTTCATCTTTAAGATGCTGACATAACGAAAACGAGCCCCAATCTAAAACCGGCCTAGGCCGGTTTTAAGGTGGTTGCGGAGGGTAGTGGACGATATTTAGAACCTACTTCGCCCATCCGAAGCTTTACGCGAAGGAGGGTTGGATGACCTGTCTTGTGTCTTTGTTTATACCAAGCTTATCTATTGGCTCGGCGAAGATTGATTAGAATTATTTAGTGATATATAGTGACCAGTTCATATCACTTTTACCACAGATTTCCCCTTTTACACTAAGAGTAATACATAATATATAATCTTTACCATCACTATCTACCTTATATTCAAAGGACTTCCCAGTAACCGGGTCAGACACACTCGTGGAATTGCCTAATGTGCTTGGATACTGCCAGTCCGGAACGTTCTCTCCAGTGGCTTGAGCTATCTTATTATTGTTTATATCTTGTTTAAACCCAGTCTGAATGCTTTTAGCTCGCGCAACTCTCAAATTATCAGCCACAACATCAGAAACCGTTTTAGGATTTGGGCTTTGAGTCGGTGTTGGCACCGGTTGCGTAGTGGAGGGAGTCATTGTTGGGGTCGGCATTTCGGTTGGTGTGGGGCTAAGCGTTACTGCATTATTTTTACTGTAATAAAAATAACCAAGAGCGCTTCCCCCAATAATCAAAATCCCAGCCAATATTAATATTAAAAGTTTTCTGTTTAGTTCACGATTTGCCCTCGTCGGATTAGTTGTGACTGAAAATGAATTAGCCCGACTTAGGGCATCATTAATATCCCCTTCTTGCCATCCGGAACTTAGAAGAGATTTCCTAATTTCTTCTACACTGATGCCAGCAGTTATTTGCTGGTTAACATAATCAAGTATTTGTGGGTCAATCATATTGTTATTATAACAAAATATTAATTTACTAAAACATATTCATGTCTGTAAAACTTGGCGGAGAAGGTGGGATTCGAACCCACGAAGCTCTTGCGAGCTTGGCAATTTAGTAGATTGCTCCGTTAAACCGCTCCGGAACTTCTCCAACTCTTTGATTAGTTTAGCATTCATTTGTTGATAAAACCAGACCCCACCTGTGCTATTATGGAGATATGGCTGAGCCGGTTAATAGTAAAAGGGTAGAATTCTCAAAGGGCTTCCAAAATAAGTTTATCTTGTCTGTACAAAAAAAGACAAGCTTGGGTGCAAACGACCTTGCTAGACTCGTGGGTGTTCATCGGAGAACAGTCACTGATTGGAGGCGAGAGAAGTTCCTTATAACTTTCGGCGCTCTTAGAAAGCTTTGCAAAAGAGCGGGACTCTCTATGCCTTCCAATATAAAAATTAAAGATCAATTCTGGTATATTTCCAAAGGAGCCAAGAAAGGAGGGCGTTCTCTAATTCGTAAATATGGCCGAGTCCCCGTAGACCCGGAATACCGAAAAGAAAAATGGAGACAATGGTGGGAACGTGTAGGTCGTTTCGACCCTAATTCCATTCCCAATGTTTCACTCCCCTTCCGAAATCCTAAGCCATCGTCTGAACTCGCTGAATTTTTTGGAATTATGATGGGTGACGGCGGGATGACTTCACGACAGATTTCCATAACACTCCATCATATTGATGACCTAGAGTATTGTCACTACGTAGTAAAACTCATAGAAAAACTTTTTAAAGTTATTCCGAGTGTAACTCATGTTTCTTCGAAATCAATAAATAAAATAGAAGTTTCTAGGACTGGCCTAGTAACATATCTTCATTCGCTCGGTATAGTTATTGGCAACAAGATAAAACAGCAGTTAGATATTCCCCGATGGATAAAAATTGATCCTAACTTTACCAAGGCATGTGTTCGAGGTCTCATTGATACTGATGGTTGCGTTTTCACTAATAGGTATAAAGTAAATAATAAGCAGTACTCTTATAAGAAAATTGATTTTGCCAGCGCGTCAGCACCTCTTAGAGAATCCATGATTAGCATCTTGAGGGACTTAGGAATGACCCCTTCCGTTAATGGCATACATGTAAGATTAAATAGTAGGCCAGATGTAGAAAGATATTTTAAAATAATCGGTTCACACAATCCCAAACATTTAAAAAGGTATAAAGCCGTGATATAGTAACGTGGTTATTTGCGGGAGAGGTGTCAGAGTGGTCTATCGTCCGACTTTGCTAAAGTCGGAGGGGTCTTAAAGCCCCTCGCGAGTTCGAATCTCGCCCTCTCCGCATGTGTAAAAATGGCTTAAACACGAGTCATTTTTAGTTGCTAATTTATGATTTTTCTGGTAAAATATTAATCACGCTAATGCCCAATTCTACTCCACAAACTATTTCAACAAACCGGCCACCAATCGTGGTAGTGCTTGGTCATGTTGATCACGGCAAGACAAGTTTGCTGGATGTTGTCCGCAAGGCCAATATTGCCGGCGGTGAATCGGGAGGTATCACCCAACACATCGGTGCCTATCAGGCAGTCGTTCACCCCGCTGATGGAGGGACTCAAGGTAAGATGATTACATTTTTAGATACGCCCGGCCATGAGGCCTTTAGCGCTATTCGTTCTCGGGGAACTAAAGTTGCTGATGTAGCGATCCTGGTTGTAGCGGCTGATGAAAGTGTTAAACCCCAGACCCAAGAAGCCATTAGAATTATCAAAGAGGAAAAGATTCCTGTCGTCGTGGCAATCAGTAAAATAGATAAACCAGGAGCAAATGTCCAGAAAGTTAAACAGGATCTAGCTGGTGAAGAAATTCTCGTTGAGGACTGGGGTGGAACTGTGCCTGTTGTTGAAATATCAGCCAAAGAAAAGAGAGGCATCAATGAATTATTGGACATGGTTTTGCTTGTTGCTGAATTGGAGGACTTGAAAGAAGATCGTTCCTTGCCCGCGACCGGCGTTATTATTGAATCAAACTTAGATAAGCGCCGAGGATATGTTGCGACCGCCCTTATTCGCAAGGGTATTTTGTCTGTCGGCGACTGGATTGTGGCGGGTACGATAATTGGCAAGATTAAATCAATGGAGGACTTTACGGGCAACCGTCTTGAAACAGCCGATCCATCCCAACCAGTATTAATTACAGGGTGGACTAATCCTCCCGATATTGGTCGTGAATTCACGACCGCTTTAACTAAAGATTTGGCCCAAGACATATCGGCTTCAAACATTGACCTTACTCCCCTGTTCTGTTTCTTGAAAGCCAGTCATACCCAAATGGATCCTTCAAAGAAGTATTTGAAACTAGTAATCAAGACGGATGTTTCCAGTTCTTTGGAGGCCATTGAAGCAGCGCTCAAACAGATTAAATCCGAAGAAATTGCCTATACCGTATTGAGTTATGATATTGGAACTATCTCCGATTCAGATGTGCGAACAGCTGTAGCCGGTGGTGGTTCTGTGATTGGTTTTCGTGTTTCTGTTGAAACTTCCGCCCGAAAGTTGGCGGAGAAAGAACACGTGAATCTTGCCACATTTGATGTCATTTACGAACTGATTGAATATATCCGTAAAAAGATGGCAGGATTATTAGATGCGGAAATTCGTCGGGAAGTATTAGGCAAAGTCAAAATTCTCGCCGTTTTTAAAAAAGATGCTCGGGCCCAAGTCATTGGTGGCCGGGTCTTATCCGGTAAACTGGTTCGGGGCGCTTTTTGTGATGTTATACGCGATGGTCAAAGCGTTATGATAGCGAAAGTCGGTCAAGTTCAACAAGCCAAACAAGATGTACCTGAAGTAGCTGAAGGATTGGAAACCGGAATGCGAATTGATATCATTGATTCTAAGACCGCGATTGATATTGAAGTTGGCGATATTTTAGAAATCTATCAAGAAGAAAGCATCGCAAGGACATTGTAATCACAATGAAGGTGCTGTGGCGAAGTGGAAACGCTGCGGTCTGTCTGGCTTCGCCAGATCTCGCGAAGCGAGACAAAAGAAATATGAGCTATTTTACGTATGTCTTAAAAAGTCAAAAAAATGGTGATTTTTATGTCGGGAGTGCTGAAAATGTTAGTATTCGTTTAGCACGGCATAACAACGGTGAAGTTCGGTCGACAAAAGGATATAGACCGTGGCAATTATTAGAATCACATTCTTTCGAAACAAGAAGTGAAGCAGTTCAATATGAGAGATTCTTAAAAAATCATCAGCAAAAAGAGATATTGAAAAATAAATATGGTGCAGTGGTGAAGTAGCTAACACGGCGGTCTGCAAAACCGCTATCCGCGGGTGCAAATCCCGCCTGCACCTCCGAGGTTCGGTGAGTGGTCTGTCTCCCTTCGGGAGATCCCGCGTAGCGGGACAAAACCGTTATTCATGGGTGTCATAGCTTCGCTAGATCTGGCGTAGCCATGACAAGTCCCATCATGGCCTCAGAATTTAAAATTGCCCAGGTGGAGAAATTGGTAACCTCGAAGCACTTAAAATGCTTTGCCCGCAAGGGCTTGCCGGTTCGAGTCCGGCCCTGGGCACAATATCAAAAACAACCCCCCACTTTTTAACTAAAAAGTGGGGGGTTGTTTTTGCTGTAAATGAATGCTATATCAAGTTTGAGGTCTTTGAAAACATGGCCAAGAAAAGTTTTCGTCGGACGTGGAATGGACGACTGACCGTTATCGGACAATTTGGTGTCGATGTCGCACAGAAAGTATGTTCTGGCAAACCAACTGCTTCAAATCATTTGGGCGGCGATCTCTATCATGCTCGGCGCCATATGTTTACTGAGGTCAAAACATCTGGATTGAGTGGGGGGCAATTATTCGAGAAATTCAGCTTCAACAACACCACGATGACTTGGAGAAGTTTGACCGTGAATACGCAATTGTGTTCTATCAGAACCGTCGATGGTTAAGAGGTAAATATTATAACTTGCCGATGCGGGTCGGCAAGACCAAACGTTTGCTTCGGCAGTTCCTAGTTGGACACATACAGGAGATCTATGTGTTCCACATTAGTGTCATCTGGGCGGTTTATGAAGCTCATCCCGAACTTATAAAAACCTACCAGTTTAAAGAGGGACCGCGACGTGTGTTCAAATTGACTCGTAGGCTGATCAAAAAGTTAGCGAGCAATAAGCAGGAATTCTCTGATCTTGGGCTCGATCCAACTCAATATGAGTTTACTGTACGGCACAAAAACATGCGATTGGATGGCTCAAACCTTTCTGTTTGCGTGTATCAAATCACTTCCCGACCCCAATCCATAGATGATTCATTTGATGTCGCAAACTTCGACGTCAAGACAACCTAGTTCGATCGCATCGTGTGCAATCGAACTAGGTTTTGTTTTTTATTAAGAAACTTTTTATAAACTTGCATTATCTAATCCCTTTTTATATAATTAAACTATATGAAACCGGTCGGAAAAGTTACCCATTATTACGATAAGATTGGGGTGGCTATCGTAGAGTTAGCCACGGGTCTTAAGGTGGGCGACAAAATCAAATTCGAGGGCCACGGCTCGGATTTTGAGCAGACAGTCAGCTCAATGCAGGTTGACCACGAAGAGGTTCAGCAGGCCAAGAAGGGCGATATCGTCGGTCTGCAGGCCACTGGCAAAGTTAGAGAAGGAGCGATTGTCCTCAAAGTTGAAGCCGAGTAAAATTGATAGTCGGCCCGATAGTCATTCACCAAAAAAATAATTTGGAGCATATTGTACGCTCACTAAAAATCCTCCGAAAGGAGGATTTTTAGATGCTATTTCTTATCATGAAACTTTTTGTGGATTTCCCGAAGTTGGGTATCAGTGACGTGGGTGTAGATTTGGGTGGTGGTGACCGAGGAATGTCCGAGCATGGCTTGGACGGAACGGATGTCAGCACCATTTCTTAATAAATCAGTGGCGTAGGAATTGTGAGAAATAAATCCGTCAGTTATTAGATTATGAGTTTGTTTAATACCAAAATCAAAAACTTGCTGTTCTTTAGTTATGATACGGTCTATTTTCTTAACCTGAAACCAAATTAAATTTTTATTTCGTGTGATATTGTTAAGGATTGTATAGAATTCTTTAAATTTCCCGACTTTATCAAATTTCTTCAGTTCAGCAAGAATTTTTGAAAGAAGATTTTTTGTGAGTGCTAATTTAGTGTGACGCTTAAAATACTTAATGCCGCATTCTTTTTCTAACCTTTGGTGGAACCCCCTTCCCTCTGGTATTCGGAGTGACTCTAAAAGCTTCATAATTATGGGTTGGCATGGAATTTTATCATGCTCTATTTTTTCTTTTTGACCACAAATAAGTATATTCTTTTTGAGTGTGAGAATCTGTTTTTTGAACTTTCTTTGGCTGTCTTGATCAAGAACGTGGAGAGTAAATATTATGTTGGGAATAATTTTACCCTGTGGAAGCTTTACTACCCGTTTTCTTTCTAAGATATGACTATCTATACCGAGCCTTATTAGGAGCATCTGGATATCTTTGAGGAGTTCCTTACTGGAAGAAAACATCTTGATTGTTCCGCTATTACCCTCAGCATCATATATTCCGGCCAAAAATTGTCTAATTTCCTTATTGGTGGCCTGGAATAATTGGGCAGGGATACGCTTATATGGAGCTGTTCCAATCGGGATGTAATTCCTTAAAAAAGAAACCATTTTTTTTGAATAGAATATTAATTCGTAAGAGTCGGACTTTCTTTTTACTAGAAAAGGTTTTTTATCGAAATTTCTTTCAAAAATATTACTATAAAATTCAAGGAATGATTTATCTTTGTCATATATCTTAACTCCCCTAAATCTTTCATTTATTACTCCATCACCTAGTGTATATCCAATAAGTCGCCAAACTTCTGGTTTCAAAAATTTATGACCTTTCATTTTTATTTCCTTTATACCGGCGAGGTGTGTTCCGAGCTGGACATTTTGGGCCTCCATTTCTTCAATTCCACTTGCTCCTATCGTGAAAAGGCGATGTTTGGGAGTACAAATTATCTCATGTCCGTCAGCTTGTATTCGAAGAAGTTGTGTTGCTGGGTGACTGAATTTTTGAACCACTTTTTTGTCACCAATGACAGATTTTTTAAAATCCATACTTTTGACATAAATATTATTGTTCTGAAACAATGTCAAAGCCGAGCAGATTTTGTCATTTAGGAAAATTCTAGTTTCCCTATGTAGACAGTGTCTTAGTGTATGAGGCGAAACGTGTTTACCCATTATACCGGCTTTGATGGCATATTTTTGAACAATACGTTGAATTGAGCGGGGGGTAAGACGAAGGTCAGAGTCCTTGCTAAATTTTCCTGATTTTGGAATGCGAATAAACAACGCCTCATCAACATCAGTCCGTTTGGTGAGGTATTGGGCAATGTGATCTTTGGCGTCATCTGACAGAAAAACTAAACGAATTTTTCGTCCCTTTCCCAACACTGATAGTTCACCTCGTTTTACGTCAATCTTATTACGATCCATTGAACATAATTCGGAGACACGCATACCGGTTGAGAATAGCATCCGAAGCATAGCCCGATCTCGTAAAGCATTTAATCCGGAACCATCAGGGGCATTTAGGAGACGGTCCAATTCAGTGTGTTCAAGAAAAGTTACGTGTCTATCCTCGGCTCGGCCCAATTCAATCTTTTCCGCGGAAACGCTTTTTACTCCCCTCTTGGCTAGATATTTCAGAAAATTACGAAGGGCAATGATGTGATAATTCTGGGTTGTTTTCATTAGAAGTTGTCCGTCTTTGTTGGTGAGGCGATTTAAATGCAAGCGATATTGGCGGATACGTTCGTCATCAAGATCTTCTGCTTTATTAACTTTAGCGAACTGAAGAAAACGATCCAGATAGCGCCCATAGTTTTCTAGGGTTTTAGGTGATCGATTCTTTTCTATTTCCAAATGTTCCAGATATTGTATTTTTAGGGTCCGTAAGTCCGCCATATCTAAATATTATACATCTTTATGTCGCAAAATATAAGCGTGTTTCGTTGATAAACGAACCATTGCAAGCAATAAAAATCCGTGATAGAATACATTCAGTTTCAGTTTTAATGCTAGCCACTAGCCACTATTCGCTATTGGCTAATCACTATTTCAAATGGCCCTTACCACACAACAAAAATCAAAAGTTTTGGAACAGGTTCGGATTCACGATAAAGATACTGGTTCAGCCGAAGCCCAGATTGCTTTATTTACCAAAGAGATTGAGTCCCTGGCCAAACACTTAAAGAAGCACGGCAAAGACAACAGTTCTCGTCTTGGTCTTTTGAAAATGGTAGCCAAACGCAAACGTCTCATGGATTTTTTGAAACGCGACAATCCCAAGAGACACACAGCCCTCACTAAAAAGCTCGGGCTCTAAATAGCTTCTTAGCTGATTAGCTTGTTAGGAAAACCTAAAAAGCTAGGAAGCTGATGAGCTAGTAAGCTATTTTGAATAAACTCACAGTTCCCCAAAGAAAAAACCACCGAGTTGGTATTTTCGTAGATGTTTCCAATATGTATCATTCGGCCAAGAATCTGTATAAGGCCCGAGTTAATTTTGCCGAGCTTTTAAAACTTACCACCGCTAATCGCGAATTAGTCCGGGCCATTGCCTACGTTATTAAATCCGATACTGAAGAAGAAAAAGCGTTTTTTGGCGCCCTAGAAAAGGCGGGCTATGAATTAAAATCCAAAGATCTCCAAATCTTTCCAGGCGGGATGAAAAAGGGTGACTGGGACGTGGCTATCGCCATTGACGCTATTACTCTTTCCAAACTTGTTGACGTTGTGGTTATTGTTTCCGGTGACGGTGATTACGAACCCCTAGTTGATTATCTAAAGTTTAACGGTACCATTGTGGAAGTCGCCGGTTTCCAACGTTCTACTTCAGCCCGTCTTATTGAGGTCGCCAATAACTTCCTCAACCTAGAAGAAGTGAAAGACAAAGTGTTGCTTAAATAAATGAAAGTGCCGCCCCGAAGGGCGGCGTTTTCAGACAATCTTGACCCCTTTCGTTCTTGGGCTCAATACTCCCTGTTGTTCGAGAGCAGTATCAACTTTGTCACAGAACCAGTCCATAAATGCGCTGGAAAAGCAGACATGAGTTGGTTTTCCTGTGGCACTGTCACCGTTCTGAAAGAACAAGGTGGCACTTTCTTCGTCATCTTCGTCCTTGGTGACCAAATCGACGAGACATGAACTATATTCCTCTGGCCCAAGGAGTTCAATTGCTTCACGAATTGATACGAAACCGTTGCGTTGCTTGAGCAGTTCAGTGAGAGAGTTTATCTTATTTTTTTCTTCGGCCATAAGGTCCTCCGATCGGTAGAATAGTATTAATTTTTAAAAATGACAATCCAGTTGCATTTTTACTTTTATGTGCTAAAATTCCAATAAGTTAATTAACAACCGACAAAAGTATAAAGTAAGCAATCGAAATGGGGCAATTTTAGCCATACTTCTTAAATTGATTTGAGGCGTGTGGCCAGGATTGTTTTTTACCCGAATCGTTACGACGGGGCGGGCTCTCTCTTTTGTTGGTAATCATACATGGCAGAAGTAAAAAAATACTCTACCGAGTTTGCGGGTAAACCGCTGACGGTGGAAGTTGGGCGTTTTGGCGGTCAGGCCAATGGTACGGTTAGTGTTCAGTATGGTGAAACCGTGGTTATGGTTAATGCGACCATGTCCGCTCATGTGAAGGCCGTGGATTATATGCCGTTGCAAGTTGAGTATGAAGAAAAGTATTACGCTGCCGGTAAAATTAAAGGTTCCAAATGGATTAAACGTGAGGGTCGACCCACTGAAGACGCTATTCTTACGGGCCGGCTGATTGACCGTTCAATTCGTCCTCGTTTCAATAATAAAATCCGCAACGAAATCCAAGTCATTGCGACGGTTTTATCGTTTGATGGTATTAATGATCCCGATATGCCGGCATTATTTGGCGCTTCTCTGGCCTTAATGATTTCCGATATCCCCTTCAACGGCCCCGTCGCTGGTATTCGTATTGGGCGCCTGCCAGCCAGCGAGGCAGGAGTTGACGGTAAATTGATTCTCAACCCGACTTATCAGGAACGAGCGACCAGCGATTTTGATATTGTCGTTGCCGGCACGGCCGATAAAATAAACATGATTGAAGCCGGCGCCAAGATTATTCCCGAAAAAGATATTGCTGGTGCTATTTCCAATGGCTTTGATGCTCTTAAGGGCTTGATTGATTTACAAAACAAAATCGCTGGAGAAATCGGCAAGAAGAAAAAAGAACTTGAAATTTTTGTTCATGACGAAGCTTTGTCGGCTATGGTGAAGAATTTTTCCGGACCGAAACTTCAGCTTGCTTTATACGCCCCTGGCAAAGAAAAAACTGCTTTCTATGAGGGCTTGGGTCAAGTTAAAGAAGAATTGATGGCTTATCTTAAAGAAGAATTCAAAGACCTCTCTGCTCATGAAGGCGATGCTGAACTAAAAAAGAAATTGGACGAAGCCGGTATTATCTTTGAAGATGAAATTGACCAGGCCGTTCACAAAAATATTCTTAACGAAGACAAGCGTCCCGATGGTCGAAAAATGGATGAACTTCGCCCACTCTCGGCTGACACTTCTATCCTTCCCCGCACCCACGGCTCAGGTTTATTTAATCGCGGTACTACTCAAGCGTTATCAATTCTAACACTCGGCGCGCCAGGAATGGAACAATGGTTTGAATCAATGGAAATTGATTTGACTAAAAAGCGATTCTTCCATCACTATGGTTTTCCTCCTTACAGTGTTGGTGAGGTTGGTCGGATTGGGGCGACGGGTAGACGAGAAATTGGACATGGTTATCTGGCGGAACGTTCACTTGAACCTATCATTCCTGAACGGGCAGATTTCCCTTATACTATTCGTCTGGTATCGGAAATACTCTCTTCAAATGGCTCGTCTTCTATGGCTTCGGTCTGTGGCTCTACTCTTGCTCTTATGGATGGTGGTGTTCCAATCAAAGCTCCTGCCGCCGGTATTGCCATGGGATTAATGTTGAGCGAAGCGAAATCCGCCTCTGGCGGAATGAAATATAAAATACTCACTGATATTCAAGGACCGGAAGATCACCACGGTGATATGGATTTGAAAGTAGCCGGTACGGCTACGGGGGTGACGGGTATGCAAATGGATGTGAAAATTGAAGGTATTACTCCCCAGATTGTTGAAGAGACATTAACCCAAGCCCTCAAAGCTCGTTTGGAAATACTGAAAGTTATCACGACGGCGATTAATACTCACCGGTCCGATCTTTCTCCACACGCCCCAAGAATTCAAACCGTGAAAATTAATCCCGCCAAAATTGGTGCTTTAATTGGACCGGGAGGTAAAAATATCAATGCCATTATTGAACAGACCGGCGCTGAAATTGATATTGAAGATGACGGTTCTGTATTTGTAACTTCAGCCACTTCGGATGGTATGGATAAAGCATTGAAACTTATCAAACAAATCACCTATGAGCCCGAACCCGGTGATGAATTTGATGGCACGGTAGTAAAGATAATGGATTTTGGTGCTTTTGTTGAAATCTTGCCGGGCATTGATGGTTTGGTCCATGTTTCAGAAATGGCCAATGAACGTGTTAATCACCCCAGTGATAAAGTAAAAGAAGGCCAGAAGGTTCACGTCTGGGTGAAAAAAATAGATGACCAAGGACGTCTCAATTTAACGATGAAATCTCCGCGGGACTAAGTAAATTATTAACAAAAGACGGCCCTTCTGGCGGTCTTTTGTTAATTTTAAAATTGAGCGAAGCCGTTGTCATTTGTTTGCATCTGCACAATCGGTTCTATTTCGGAAGCTTCGACGTTATTTCTCCGGGTACCGGCCCGAAGATGTCAGGAACGGGTCGCCAAAGGCGAGCCGCATGGCCTGACAGAAGTTGCTTCGGACGGTCGGAGAAATAAGGAGAGGCGACCAGAAATAGTCCGAGAGGAAGCCGTAAACAAATGACAACGGTGGAGCGGTGTGTATAAAATAATTTGCGCTTGTGATATGCTGATAGTAATAAATTAATTCTCACCACTATGGACGACAAAAGTCCAAACTCATCAGTTCCCCAATCAAACATAGATGATTTAGTTAAAGAATTAAGTCGTCCGCAAAATTATCCACCTGCGTCTGCTAATGGGCCAACTTCTTCTATTCCAAATCAGGCGCCAAAACCAATACCACAGCCGGCGCCGGCTCCTTTAACTCCAAGTATGCCTTCCCGTCCGACTCCTCTCCCGACTTTACCACCGACTCCGTCGGTGTCTCAAAGTCGAGGATCCTCGATTCCTCAACCCTCGACTCCAGTCGGGGGAGGAATCGGGACACCACCAGTTACTCCTTCAGTTCCAAAAGAATACCAATCATCTATTCGGACAATGGCTGATGACATGGCTAAGATTAAAGCCGGTCAACAACCTCAAGGTGTTAATATTCCCAGGAAGATTGATAATATCCCAACAGCTCCGGTTACTCCAGTTGTTCCGACTACTCCCGTTCCAATGTCACCAAAATCAGGACCAACTGCGAGTATGCCTTCGGCCACAAAATCAGCCCCTTTGTCGACTGCTCCCAATCAAAGTCAGACACCGAAAACCCCAACTCCTGCCCCAATTCCCCGTCCGGTTATGCCTCCAGCTACTCCGTCCACTAGAGCGCCAGAAACAAAATTTGATCAAAAGAATCAATTCTATGTTCCACCAACAGAGGATAAACCGGTTGGTTCCGGTTCAAATTCAAGGAATCTTATCTTTGTTGGTATTGCTGTAGCAGTAGTCCTTCTCGGCGGTCTTTATTGGTATTTTATGATTCGTACCGACCAAGTTGCCATGGAGTCCCCAATTCCTACCTTCACTCCCCGTCCTACCGCCACACCAAACCCGGATGTATTATCTACAATATTTACAACTCGGGGTGGAACAATTGTTCTCCCACAATCCGGAGATCCAACGACTGCATTTAGCAATAGTATTGGTGCCCAACCTGTAACTTCCCAGACCTTTGTCGTGATGGATATATCTAGCGGGGCTTCCTCTAGTAGCGCTCAACCCCTTACAATTTCCGGTCTCTTAAATCGCTTTGTGGTATCGTATCCGCCAGCATTTCAAACAGCACTGGGTCAAAATTATAAATTCTTGTTGTACGGCCAAAAAGAATCTTTTGACAGTAAAGGTCAGCCGGCCACCAACACAATTCCGGGTTCTCGATTTGTAATAATTAGTGAAATAGCCAGCTCCTCCGCCAGTATTCTTCAGGGTTGGGAATCAACCATGAGCAATGATTTGGCAGGGATTATGGGTATTACACCGGCCAAAAATATCGGTCCATTTTTGACCACTAATTATAGTGGTGTATCAGTCCACTTTAAGAATTTTCCTTATCCCGATCACTCCATTGATTATGCCCTGATGCAATATAACGGAAAGACCTATTTGATTATTGCCGGTTCTCGTGAAGCAATGTTTGCAACCATCGATTCTTTCGCGGTTCTAGGAAAATAGAAGTCCTTAAATAGTTTTTAATTAAACACCCCGCCTTTTTATAAAAAGGCGGGGTGTTTATATCCTGTCACTAAGTGACATTTTTGGTGACACTAGTGACATGGTGACATTTATAAATGTCACCATCGTGTCACCATTAAAAGACACCTGTTTAAGCCATTTATTTGATGATGGTGACATTTATAAAACTGGTGACATTTTTGGTGACACTTATCCACATTGACACCAGTGTCACCATGGCACTATACTAGATGAGTAAGGGTAAGTTGCAGTTATAGATCTTTGAAAGTAGCTGGAGGTTTGATAATAATTATGGACCGCCGGCAAAATTGGGCTTGGGGACTCAGTGTCACACTCGCAATTAAATCTTAAAAGCGACTATCTGGGTCCTCTTTTATTTCTTGTTTATACCCGCTCGTACTCTCGCAGGGCACTGCGTCGCCTTCGCTCCTTGTTGCTTTTTTTATACATTGGAATAACATAAGTTCTATGACTTCCCAAGATTTAGAAAAATTAACCCAATTATTAAAGGAGGAAGAAATTCTAGCCCGTAAAGAATTGGGAGAGGTTGCAGTTGCTGATCCGGCTTCAGGTGGATTTCAGCCCATACCAGCTGATTACGAGGGAGATGTTCGTGAAGATGATATTGCTCGCGAAGCAACAATTACGGAAACCAATACAGCCCTTGAACAAGAACTCAAACATCACCTAGAGGCCATTTTAAAAGCCCAGGAGAAGCTCAAAACGGGCCACTACGGCATTTGTGAGAAATGTGGCGTAGAAATTCCCATAGAACGTCTTTTGGCTATGCCTATGGCCCAATTTTGTATTGATTGTGCCGGATAATTTTGTTTTAACTTTCCACTCTTGTGTCTGTTCGCCTATTCTCGGCCTCAATAAACGGAATTGATGCTCAACTGATTGAAGTTGAGGTTGATTCAACTCCCGGTTTACACGCTTTTAATATTGTCGGTTTGCCCGATAAAGCCGTTCAAGAATCCAAAGAAAGAATCGCTTCGGCTATCCGGACAAATGCCCTTATTCCTCCTAGTGCAAAACACAAGAGAATTATCATAAATCTTGCCCCAGCCGACATTCGTAAAGAAGGTCCTGCTTATGACTTACCTATTGCAGTTGGGTACCTTTTAGAAACAGGACAAGTAAAATTTGATACGTCAGATAAAGTGTTTTTAGGTGAATTGTCTCTAAATGGAGCTATAAAACCAGTTAATGGTGTCCTTTCAGCCGCAATATTAGCTAAAAATCTAGGATTTAAAGAGATTATTGTTCCTGTCACTAATGCCGGTGAGGCCTCAATTATTAAAGGTTTGAATGTGTTTGGGGCGAGTACCATTACTGAACTCATTGATCATTTGAGTGGAATAAAACCTTTGAAGCCAGCAAAATATCAAGCACCTAAGACAATTATCTCTGAAGATGATGGTGAAGCATTCCGTTTAATAAAGGGTCAAGAAACCGCCAAACACGCTCTAATGGTGGCTGCGGCTGGTGGGCATAATATTCTTATGAGTGGTCCCCCGGGTTCTGGGAAGACCCTTTTGGCCAAGGCCCTAGTTGATTTAATGCCTAATCTTTCGTTTCCTGAAGCAATTGAAGTAACTCGTATTTATAGTTCTCTAGGCCTTGTGAATGGCTCGTCCCTTATGTCTAATCGTCCATTTCGTAGCCCACATCATACAAGTTCAGCTCCAGCTATGGTTGGTGGTGGGACCAGCCCTAAACCAGGAGAAATTAGTTTAGCTCATAGAGGAATTTTGTTTCTTGATGAATTGCCCGAATTTCCCCGTCATGTTCTGGAAAGTTTAAGAGAACCGCTTGAAGAGGGTCTAATCACGGTCTCTAGGGCATCTGGATCAATACAATTACCCGCTAAATTTACTCTTGTCGCTGCAATGAATCCTTGTCCGTGCGGTAATTATGGTGAGTTAAGGGCCGATTGTATTTGTTCACCCATGAATGTTATCCGTTATCGCAAGAAAATCTCCGGTCCCCTCTTGGATAGAATTGATATTCAAATTAATGTTCCGAGAGAAACGTCAACAATCAATCAAGAGCCAATGCCGATCAAAAAGTTCAATGAAATAAGAGAAAAAGTGGCTAATGCTCGGGCTACCCAACTTGTCAGATTTAGGAATTCAAAAATATTTACTAATGCTGAAATATCTTATAAAAACATTGATAAATGGTGCCAATTGGAACCGGAAGCGGAAAAACTTCTTCAAAATGCGGTGGCATCTAGGGCGTTATCTCTTCGGGCATACCACAAAATAAAGAAACTTAGTCGGACAATTGCCGATTTGGATAAGTCAGAATTAATCAAACCTAATCATATTGCCGAAGCAATTTCTCTCAAGATTAATGAGAAGTTACTGGGAGAAAGTAATTAAGTTTTTTATATTAGTTCCGTCCGAAACAAAAAATCGCCTTTAGGCGATTTTTTGTTGGAATATTTGATTTTTTAAAGCGAGGAACCTGTTCTAAGATCCAGATAATGGGTGCTTAGCACCATGAACCTCCCAGTGAAGGTGGCAACCAGTAGAACGGCCAGTACTGCCCATAATGGCTATTAATTGACCTTTAATGACTACTTGTCCGACGGTTATTAAAAGTTTGTTGGCATGACCAAAAAGTGATTCCGTGCCATTGGGATGAGATAATTTAATTAATTTACCAAATCCCCCGTTATATCCAGTATCATCAACTGTCGTTGCTGTTCCATCAGCATCGGCGAAAATACTAGTACCACAGGAAGCCGCAATATCTACTCCATTTCTTCCGTGAAGCCCTTGGCTAATTCGGCCCTTAGTTGGAAGCGCAAAATAGTCACCAAGGTTGGGTAAATGGGCAAATGTTGACGTTGCTGTCTGGACTTTGGTTTTAGGTTGCGTCGTCATTTTGCCTCCTGGTACTATTATTTCGTCGTTTATATTTAAATTGCCATTTTCAGAAATATCGTTGAAAGATTTGATTTTTTCTTCATCAATCCCATATTTTTTAGCGATTAAACTTACAGTATCGCCACTTTTGATTTTATATATAACCCCAGAGACCGGCGGAATCCTTATAATTTGTTCCGGTTTGATGCTATCCACGTCCTTTAAATTGTTTGCCCAAATAATATCATTGACGGTTACTCCATAGTCGGAAGCGATAAATGATAAAGCGTCTCCGGGTTGGATGGTGTACTCAATAATCTTGTTTGGCTTGATATCGTTGAGATAGTCGGTTGAGGCCGAATCAATACTTTGAATAGAACTATTTTGAATGGTATATGTTTCTGGTGGAGTATCTTCTCCAGGACCTCCCCGACCTTCATAAATAGTTGAGGGGTTAGCTGGATAAATGATTGAAGTGCTTCCACCCATCAAACTGCCGATGTCAGTTAGTTGGGAGTTTTTATCAGTTGGGATGATAGAGGCCGATGTTTCCTCTATGTAATGCCGGACGACATTACCGATAATACCCGATTGGTTACTCCCCGGCCCCTTAATGATAATAAGGATGAGAGCAATTCCAAGGATTATTCCAAGCTGGTTCCTTTCAGATTTAAGAAAGCGTCCGAGATGACACGAAAAAGGCCGAACGGCCGTTTGAACTTTGCGAGCTTTATTTGTGAGGATAGTCCTAATGGGATCGGGGGCTAAAAATGGCCTAAGAACGGAAAAATTCTCTTGCGAGAACGTACACCTAAGGTACCATACTTGACCCCCAAAGGTCAATCAGTTCTATCCACACCGTGTGGATAGAAAAAAGTGTTAAATTTCATCTATGCCATTAAGAGGAACAAGTGAACTGGGATTTTTTGCCGAACATTATGCGGCTGAATATTTAAAATCCAAAGGTTATGAAATCAAGGGGCACAATTATCGTAAACCATGGGGTGAAATTGATATCATTGTTGAGAAAGAGGGGATAGTTATTTTCGTGGAAGTCAAAGCCAGCAAAAAAGATATTGCGGGTTTTGAACCAGAGCTTCGAGTGAATACCGATAAGCGTCATCGGATGGCTCGCATTGCTCGGACGTACCTTTCGGACAATCATTATCCAGACGATCAACCATGGCAGATGGATGTAGTTGCCGTTGCTTTTGTGAAAGAGCGGGGAGTGGCAAAAATAAGACACTATAAAAATATTGAATAGGTTTTAGGAAATAGAAATTAGGAAATAGAAAAAATTTCAATTCTAAACAAAAACAGCAAAAGGGGATTAAAATAAGGCCATTTTTAGGGCATAAAGTCAAGCTTTACAAAATAATCAAAAGGTGATATAATAGAAGTATTCAGATGGTTAGGGATGTACCCTGACAATCAAATAAGTTCAGTTCGTTTTCGCCCTTGTGCATGATGCGCAGGGGCTTTCAGGAGAGTGCCATGAAGAAGATGATTCTCGCGCTGTTCGCTGTTCTCGTACTTCTCGCGTCGGCCACCACGGCCAACGCGCAGATCCGTTGGGGATACGTGCCCCAGTCGATTGAAGGTTGGTACTACCTGGTTCGTGGGGACCAGGTGGGAATGCTCACTGCCGACAATTTGGCGATGGTCCGTCGGATGGGTGATCAGTACCGTCGTGCCCGGATTCGGACGGTGGTCAGCGATTTCGGGTGGAATGAAGAGGCACGTATGTACGGGGTAAGTAACCCTCGAGGGTTCTTCCCTTTGTACAATGAACAAATGCGGCATCTCCCTCCAAACATGCGTCAGCGCATTGAGCGTGGTGCGGGAATCGTGATGGTTGTTGACGGTATTCGTCGAGCGGCCATCAACCCCAGAAGTCCATGGGGCTGGGTAGAGGCAGCGGCAGGTGCCGTTCTCACCAACGATTCCAGGTATAGAGGGGAACCCAAAGCCCCTCGCGGTGAAATCCTCATGGAGGATGACCCGCAGGTCCAGCAGATGCCGGCGGGGCAGCAGTCCCAGACGTCTTCGTATCCCGGCCAGCAGGCGGATCAAGAGATGGTCTACCAGCAGGCACCTCCGGTGTTGGCCCCTCAAAGGGCCTTTACCGAGGAAAACCTGATGGTTTCGGCCCTTGCCAGGCAACTGTATGGCAAGTGCTGGACTAGGATTACCCTTCTGGAACAGCTTTCCAAGTACGACCTGACCCCACGCGACGTCAAGGACGTCGCGCGTGGTTCGATCTACATCAACATGTGGGAGTCCGATCTCCTCCTGATGGCCAAGGACGGGTCGCTTGACCAGTGCTTGGTTCCGCCAGGTGAGGAAAGGATTTTCATCCTCCCCGCGGGAAACACGGGGGTCAACGCCCTCGTGTATCGCCAGAAGAACGGGCAGGCGGTTCCCGTCACCGGCATCGATATGGATTGGGTGTCGCTGGGCGGTTCGGAGGGTTGGATTATCTCGTCGAAGTGCGAGGGGCAGCCCTGCCGTCAGTAGGTGGGGTAGAGAAATACAACTCGTCAGGCGAGGCATCCCGCCTCGCCTGACAAAACTCTTTTCTATGAGGTGATACTATGGCAAGGGTTATTGCATGGCTTCTGGGTCCCGGCCTTTTGTATCTACGAGGGGGGATTCTTCTTCTCGCGGGTATCATGATCTCGATCCTGTCCTCCATGGACATCAAGTCGTGGTGGTTCTGGATCATCCTAATTATCCTTCTGGGAGCGGGGTGGCACTTCCGAGCCACTATCTTGCGAGTGTTCAACGGTATCTGGCGGATCGTTCTGATTGTCGGACTGCTCCTGTTGGGAGTGACTCTGTACAATCGGGTGAGTACGGATCTCTGGCCGGCGGCAACGGCGACAGCGAGGTCGTTCTCGCTGTGGTCGCCGAGTTCCTGGTGGGGTTCGGCAAAGGCCACCGTCGCGCCGACTGCTGGACAGGCCGCACCGAACGTTGATATGACGACCCCGACGTTGCCGACGTCGCAGGTCGTTGCCACTACTCCGGTGGCTCCTGAGACTCAACAGGCCGCGCCGGCCACTGTGGCGCAGGGTTGTCCTCAGGGATACGTCTGTGTCCCGGAGCAGACGGTTCCACAAGCCACGTTGCCAACCACCTCCTCGAGCCAGTCGGTTCCGCCATCGCCCCAAAAGGGCGGTAAGAGTTTGAGGGAGCTCATGCGAGAGACTTCTTCTGAGGAAGCCCTTGCTATGAGCCGTCGCTTTTCAGGCGACGAAAAGTAAGTACGGGCCGAAAGGCCCACGCGACTGCGGTATCGGGCGAACCCGATACCGCAGTTTTTTAATTTTTATAAGACGATTAAAGTTTGACAAAATACTAAAAAACATAGTATAGTATGAATACGAAACAGAGGACGAAAGCTCGTTTACATAATATTTCAGAAACCCGTTAGGAGGTCTATGATGACAGGACTGGACATGGTGATTTGGTTACTGGTTTTATTCATCATCTTTGCTAAGCCGAATCAGGTTCCGCAAGATGAGCGTTGGGTGATGACGATTTTCGGGAAATATTTCCGGACTCTCGACCCCGGTCTTCAATTCACGATTCGGGGTATTGAAGAGATTGCAACTTCAAGACAGACCGAAACCGAGAATATGCCAACTTCAACAACTGAAGCTGGGCAGGTAGAACTTATTCGAGAAGACGGAATTGATAGAAGATACAAGAAAACACCAAAAGGTGTTCGGTCTACCCGGATATTCAGCCGCATCTTCATCGTTAAAAACACCATAACCCAAGATGGTATCACGATTCCCGAAGTCCAATTTCAAATTGGTAATCAAATGGGAGAAGATCCCGATGCTGCTTACAAGAGTACTTTCGCGCTTGCCGGGCCAGTCCGAGAATCACTCAAAGTGATTGCCAATGGTACTATCCGAAGTGTCTTCGGTAAGCATCCTCTTCAAGGAACTGAAGAAATTCCAGGAATTCTTGATAAACCTGATGTCATCAAGAACGAAATCATCGAAGGGATAAGTGATGGGGTGGAACATTGGGGGGATAAGGTAATATGGTTCAAGATGGAGGAAGTTGTTCCACCAGAATCAGTAAGGAAAGTTCTCCAGGCCCCATTTGAGGCAAGGAAAGCTGGCGAGGCGTTGGTGGCTACTGCTACCCAGAGCGTTCTCGCAGCTGAACAAGAAAAGAAAGCCAAGATTACTACTGCTGAAGGTGAGAAGCAGAAGATTATCTTGGATGCTGAAGCTCAAAAGCAGAAGGAGATTCTTGAAGCGGAAAGCAAAGCCGCGCCCCTACAAAAGGTTGCCAAGATTTTTGGCTGGAGAAAGGACGGAGACCCAGCCCTAAAACTTAGGACATCCCAATCAGCGGCGGACTATATGACCATTGACGACAGGACAAAGGCGGCACTGGAGATGGGTAAAGGTGCCGGGACCTTCGTATTTCACGATGGTCAGAATGGTTTACTGGAAGGCGCCGTAGGGGTCGTGGGGAAGGTCTTCAGAAAGATTGAAGCCAATGAAGCACCTCCGACGAAGCCGTCGTAAGGCGGGTTGTACGTGGCCGGTGAATGATACCTTCGGGTATCAGGCGCCGGCCGTTTTTTATTGGCCCCGCCGTTGAAGAACAGTGGTTTCATTTTTTATTGTAACGAGATATTTCAACACCGATAGTCACTATTAGGTTTCAGTTCGCTCTTGTGGGGTCTTACTGTTCTTCAACGGCGGGGTTGAAAAATAACCTAAAAAAGCTATTATAAGCGGGATGCAATATATTTCTCACAGTCCTGAAGATACTCAAAAATTTGCTAAAGAGCAGGCATTGGAATTAACGCGGGAAGGTGGCGGTAAACCAATTGTCATTGCTTTGGAAGGTGAACTTGGTGCAGGCAAAACGACTTTTACGCAGGCCTTTGCCGAAGCGTTAGGGGTGCAGAAACATTTAAAAAGTCCCACTTTTGTTTTAATGAAGCATTATGGCATACATAACGTGCCCAATTATCACACTCTTTATCATCTAGATTGTTACAGATTAAATAATTCTGTTGATTTGATTCCGCTTGGCGGTGGAGATATTGTCCATCTTCGGGGGACGATTATTTTGATTGAATGGGCGGAACGAGTAGCGGATATTCTCCCAAAAAATCACTGGATAATCCATATAGACCACCCGCCAGTTGGACGGGCAGGTGTCTCGGAACAAACAAGAAACATATCAATAACAGAAAATAATTGAGAACCGACCTTTAAGACCCAGTAGTGGAAGGGGACCCACAGCAGTGGGGAAACCGACGGGACTGGTTTCCTGGGTCTGGGGCGAAAGGGTTAGTTCTCAATTATTATGCAATTATGAAGAAGCTGGTTTTAATAGATTCCAATGCGTTAGTCCATCGGGCGTTTCATGCTCTCCCGCCGACACTTAATACTTCCACGGGCGTTCCGACAAACGCTATTTTCGGATTTATGTCGGTGATGATCAAGATGATTAAAGATTTAAAGCCGGATTATATTGTAGCCACTTTTGATTTACCGGGGGCGACTTTTCGGCATGAAGAGTTTGCTGAATACAAGAGTCATCGTGTTAAAGCACCGGATGAACTTTATTTGCAGATTCCGTATATTAAGGAAATTTTGACCAAGTTTGGTATTCCAATTTTTGAAAAGGCGGGATTTGAGGCCGATGATTTGATCGGCGCGTTGGCGGAACAAGCCAAGACCGTTGATGATTTGCAGGTTATTATCATGACCGGTGATTTAGACACGCTTCAGTTGGTGGAAGGGGACAAAGTTGTTGTTTTCACGCTCCGTAAAGGTGTGACGGATACAGTTACTTATAACGAAAAAGAGGTTAAAGCCCGCTACGGTTTGGAACCGTCCCAGCTCATTGATTTTAAAGGTTTGAAAGGCGATCCGTCCGACAATATTCCGGGAGTGCCAGGGATTGGGGACAAGACGGCCTCAATGCTTATCGGTACATTTGGAAGTTTAGAGAATTTATATAAAAACATTGAAGATATCAAAGATAAAAAATCAAAGATAAAAAATAAAGAATTATCAGAAAAACTGATTCAGAAACTTATTGATAACAAAGACCAAGCGTTTTTTTCTAAACACTTAGCGACGATTATTCGGGACGTTGATATTGATTTTGATTTAGGGAAAACTGAATGGCGGAAACACTTGGACAAGTTGGCTCTTGAGAAACTGCTTAAGGACTTGGCCCTGTATAATATTGTGAAACGTTTGGGAGAAATAAATGGGAGTACTTCAGAGCCGGCCAGCTTATTTGATGCCCCCAAGGATGATATCAAAACAGTTTTTGCCGGTTCGGCAGACGAGGTGGGAAAAATATTACACCAATTGGAATCTGCAGATGAAGTTGTTTTGGATATTCATCTGGGGATTGTATTGCTTAGGTTTTCAGACAAAGACGGCATCGTTTCCAGCCAAGGGTTCCCTGAAACAATATTAAAAGACGGAAATGTTTTGACCCAATTCGGTAAAATTATAAGCAATCCGAATATTAAAAAAATTGGTCATGACATAAAGATGATTTACCGCTGGGCACTTGAAAAAGGAATAACCCCCGCCGGGTTTGTATTTGATACAAAGTTAGCCGCCTATCTTTTGAATTCGGAGGTTAAGGATTTTCTTCTGGAAAGATTGTTTTTCTTGGAATTTGGACGGGACATGGGGCCCGAACCGCTCAAACGGCTTGGATATATAGACATGCTCAAGGAACACTACGAGATGAAATTAAGGGAATTTGATCTGACGAAAGTTCTAAACGATATAGAATTGCCGTTAAGTCCGATCTTGGCTTTAATGGAACGGGCGGGGATTAAAATTGATGTGAAGGGATTGGAAAAACTTAGCATTATTATCACGAAAGAACTTAATAATCTTGAAGAAAAAATTTCGAAAATGGCCGGCGGAAAATTTAACATTAATTCCCCCAAACAATTGTCGGTGGTGTTGTTTGATCCGGCACCTGCCGGACTGGATTTAAAAGGCAAGGTCCGTAAGACGGGCAAGGGAGCCCTTTCAACGGCCCATGGCGAACTTGAGAAACTGGCTGAAGAGCATCCGATTATTAATCTTATCTTAAAGTATCGTGAACTTCAGAAGCTCAAAACAACCTATATTGAACCGTTCCCGACCTTGATTGATTCAGAGGGGCGGGTCCATACAACTTATAACCAGACCGGTACCACCACCGGACGATTATCAAGCCAAGATCCAAATCTGCAAAATATCCCTGTTCGGACCGAGATTGGCCAAGAATTCAGAAAAGCATTTATTGCAGAAAAAGATTTTGTTCTGTTGTCTTGTGATTATTCTCAACTTGATTTACGGGTTGCCGCCCATCTTTCAGGTGATCCCGACATGACCGATGCTTTTAAGAGGGGAGAAGATATTCACACCAGAACCGCTGCTAATGTTTTTGGAGTTGACGCTTCAGCCGTAACCCAAGAAATGCGCCGGCAGGCCAAGACGTTAAATTTTGGCGTTCTCTACGGTATGGGCTTGCTGGGATTTCAGCGGGCGTCTGGTGTGAGCCGGGCAGAAGCAAAGATTTTTATTGATAATTATAATAAAGAATTTTCGGGGCTGGCCAGATTTATGGAAGAAACAAAACAGAAGGCCCGGAAAGATGGTTATGTATCAACACTTTTTGGTCGTCGTCGGCCGATTCCTGATATCCTTTCAACTATGCCAATGCTTCGGGCCAGCGCTGAACGGATGGCCATTAATATGCCGGTTCAGGGTACTTCAGCCGACCTTATTAAAATCGCTATGATTAACGTTCAGAAACTTATTGATGAAAAATATTTTAATGATCCTTCGACGGGCTCAGGACAAGCTGTCAGGATGTTGCTTCAGGTTCATGATGAACTGTTATTTGAGGTCAGACGAGATTTGGTTGAAAAAGTTTCAAAAGAAATTAAAGAAATTATGGAATCGGCTCATCATTTCAATGTTCCGATTATTGTTGATGCCAAGTGCGGTGATAATTGGTCCGAGATGGAGGAAATAAAATAAGTGGATAATTATTTACTATTTTATAGTACCATGAGAATATATCTAAAATGATAAAAAAGATCTCCGTTTTTTGTGGTCTGATAGTTTTTGGTGTTTTATCTCTGCCTAATGATTCCAGTGCTGCCAGTGTTTGGATCTCCGGTAAACCAGTATGTGCCAGTGGTCCTTATTCAGTAGACATAAGTTGGGATGTGGCCCCAGATTCGACTTGGGGCTATTTTGTTGATGTGACTCCCGATATTTCTTTTGGAACTTTTTGGAATAAACAGGTTTCAGGGGGATCAAGGTCTACCCAAGCCATAAGTGGCTTCGGGGCTTCTCAATTTGGAGAGCCAACCCCATCTGGGGCGATTCAATTAAATCCTGGTACCACATATTATACTAGAGTTTGGAGTGGAACCCATTACCCAAATAGTTCTCCGGGTATTTCTTTTAATGTTCCCGCTTGTACTGCTCCTGCCCCCACTCCGACTCCTGCTCCCTCTCAACCTGTAATCAGCGGTCTCCCGACTTGTTCAAATATTGCTTACAACGCCACCATCTCTTGGTCAGGCACCCCTAACCCAAGTTATGGCTTCTATGTAGATGTAGATGATGATTCAGGTTTTGGTTCCTTCTACAACAAAAATGTCAGTTCCGCTACATCAACCACTACTTCCGGTTTTCTGGGAATATATCCAAGTCAAAACCAAACCCTATCTCTTCAACCCGGTATAACTTATTACACCCGAGTTTTTAATGGTCAGCACAGTACCGCAAATTCTTTTTCTGTACCGATATGTCCCACTCCGACACCGGTGATAATAGAAAAACCTTCTTGCACAAGTGCGGGGCCTTCAAATGCAACTATCGCATATAACGCATCCACCCATGATGTTTATGCTTATGGTGTACAGTCAACTTCTACGGTTTATTTTCCATCTTGGTCGTCCGTTGATGGGCAAGATGATCTTATTTGGTATCAAGGATCAAATTTAGGAAATGGAACATGGAAGGCAACAATAGATTTTTCTAAACACAAAGTGGGCAGAGTTGATTCCGGGCAATTCTATTCTCACGTATATATGAATGGTAATGGTTATGAGAATATTCCTTGTGGAACGGCTGATTTTATTAAAAGTTCTTCTCCTACTTCCACCGCCACTCCAACCCCCGCTCCTTCCCAACCTGTTGTTTCGGGTCTTTCGGCCTGTTCATCCGGCGCTTACAACGCCACTATATCTTGGTCAGGCACCCCTAATTCCAGCTACGGATTCTATATAGACGTGGATGATGATTCAGGTTTCGGTTCCTTCTACAACAAAAATGTCAGTTCCGCTACATCAACCACTACTTCCGGTTTTCTGGGAATATATCCAAGCCAAAACCAAACCCTATCTCTCCAACCCGGTACAACTTATTACACCCGAGTATTTAATGGTCAACACAGCCAAGCCGGCTCTTTTTCTGTTCCTGTTTGCACTACACCGACGCCGACCTCTACCCCAACCACCACTCCGACCCCAACAACAACTCCAACTCCGACTATTACACCTACACCTACGATAACTCCCTCGCCTATAATCACACCACCAATTCTTACGCCACAACAAAAAGGTTGGCATTATGGCGGATTAGATATTATTTTTGAGTGGCAATACCATTGGGTGAGAAGCAGTGATGGTTATTGGGCAATTTTTTCAGTTGGCGAAACATCGTCATTTGGATCGGCCCTATTAATCATAACGGGAACTCCTAACGGAACTATTACGACCAATGTGTATCCTGGCAGTATAAGTGCTTCCAATTCAGGGTTCAGTGTTACTTTTACAGGATCAGGGGTTAGTTATAAAGGGTCAGAGGAAGCTGGTGGAGATCGTGTGATTATTACCACGCCCGGATTTAGTTTTAATGGACTGTTTGTTGGTAAAAAATTATTTAATCATGGGGATGTACAGGTCTCTCAATCGGTCGTGTCTCCTGGTTATTATTCACAATTAATGTCAGTTAGTGGAAATATGAGCTTTGGTTCACATGCTGTGACTCTAAATCAAGATTTATCCGAGAACGATCATCAGTATGGTCAATCTTTTACTAGTTCCTCAGTTGCCTCTAATAAGTTTTCTGCTTCAGTTTCTTCAAATGGTACTGCCTTAAACCATGATTGGATTTTTGCCAATATGGGGCAACTGACAGTAGCAGTGTCTATTTTAAGGAATCCAAACAATGTTTCTCAGTATTTTGCTAATTATGCTTTGATCCAATTTGGCGGAGAAAATGTCCAAAAAGTTTCTGATATTGTTGTTACCACATTGGGAACTTATAATGATGGATTTAGTAAAAAGATTCAGATCACTTCTGCTAGTGCTAATTTAAATCTAATAATTGATATTCCTCACTCTCCTTCTGCTATTGTAGGAAATATCATGCAAGAAGATGGGGGGGCGACTGCGGTGGCCAATTTTCGCAATGTATCTTATTCAGGGTTTGCTATAAAAGAATCGACTAACCGAAATTTTGGCACCCCGGCACCTGTTCCAGGACCGGGACCAGGGCCAGGATCGCCGGTTGGATCGGCCCCAACTAAACCAACCGTCTCCGTCTCATGTTTAAACGGGACCGGTAACGCCACCATCTCTTGGTCCGGCACTCCCAATACTTTTGGTTTCTATGTAGATATTTCAACGAGCGTGCTAAGTGATGGGAATTTACCGAAACCCTTTTGGAATAAAAATGTTTCCGGAACCACTTATTCTACCGAAGCTCCAACAGGGTTTGGTTATTATCCGCCCGATATGCCTTTACCGACCCTAGTCCTTAATCCTGGCACCTATTACACCCGAGTCTTTAATGGCCAGCACAGCACAGTAACGCCATTCAATGTTCCAAATTGTGGTGGAGCGACGGCAAGAGCAAGCTTTGTCACGACCGATACTTCAACCCAAGGAAATTGGAAAAATAATTATGGTAACGAGGGGTCGGTTATCTTTAATGAAAGTTCAAATATCTCCAATTTTACCGTAACTCCAAGTGGAAATTCATTGTGGACTTGGTCCGATAATACAACCGATATTCGGGCTTTGAACAAAAGCTCTTCAAGTGCCAGGATTGCGGCGGTAGCTTATGCACCGAGGACATTTACCGTTGATGTAGTGCCCAAAGATAACAATTCTCACCGAATGGCTCTTTATTTTTTGGACTGGGATAGTAAGAATCGAGGGGAGACCGTTGATATTCTTGATTTGGCAACGGGCGCCGTTCTGGACTCCAGAGTTGTTAGTAGTTTTGTGAACGGTAAATATTTGGTTTACGATATTTTAGGAAGTGTTCGTATCCGTATTTCACTTGTGTCCGGAGATAATGCTGTCTTGTCCGGAATATTCTTTAGTGGTAGTTCTTCCGTCCCACCTCCACCCCCACCAGTTGGAACAGCTCCCGGCCAACCAACTGTTTTCGGTTCCTGTTCTGGTAATCTGTATAATGCCACCATTTCATGGTCAGGTACTCCCAATCCTACTTATGGTTTTTATGTAGATATATCAAAAGATGCTGGTTTTCCTCATTCGTTCTGGAATAAAAATCTTCCCGATACGGTCGCCAGAAGTTCTTATTCAATACAGGCCCCGGCAGGATTCGGTTCTTATCCTGGCCCCCTTCCTCAATTAGTTCTTAATCCCGGGACTTATTACACTAGAGCATTTAATGGCCAACATGGCCCTTCTGCTACTTTTGTTGTCCCAAGTTGTGGAGGAGGACCTACATCAGGTTATGACTTTGACACAAATAACAACGAATTTGTTCTTACTGATAAAACCGCAATGGATCCTTTTCAGGGAAAGGGAATCTGGTTGAGTAATGAAAGAATTAAGGTCTACAGAAATGTTCATGGTTCAAACTGGAGTCCGGCAAGACAATATTCAAATCTAGCATCAAATAATGCCTACACATTGAATCCATTAAATAAACTAATGCCTACCAGCTCCGGAAGCGGGGTGGTGTATGTAAACGATGGAAGCACATATTGGTCTAACAATCCTTATCAACCGGGAATAAATGAAGATAAATTTGAATCAAGGGTTGGCTTAGGTTATGTAAAAGAAGGTGTAACTTATAAAAATCTAGAGACCTCGGTAACATATTTTGTTCCAGATTATAAGCATTCAGATCCGGTTATTATCCAACTTGTTAATGTAAAAAATATTGGTTCAACGGCAAAACAATTTAAATTTTTCAGCTATCAGGATATGGCGCCAGATGGAACTGCTTCATTTGATAGTATAACTAAAACTTTGACCATAGCTGGTAGTCCGAATATGTTCTTGACGAGCACAGAAGGCATGATTGGTTATGATTCTTCCAAGGCATCATTTTTGGGGTCTGGCGCGGAAGGTAATCCTCAAGCAGTCGTTTCTGGTAATTTAACAAACTCCCTAGCGTCTTCTGATGATATTCTTGCTGGTCAAGTTAATATCACACTAAATCCAGGTGAAAGTCGTGAATTTGCTTTTATTGTCGGGACATTTAATAGTCAATCCGAGAGGGACGCCTTGATAGTTAAATATAAAGACATAAATACTGTAAAATCAGTCCTGAATTCAACTAAGGGCCTCTATAAAACAACAACAGATAATATACCCGGACTAAGTTCAAGAACAGCTAAGCTTCAGACCCAATTAAGAATTTTAGGATATTCTGCCCTCTCAACCTCTATGTTCTGGGATCCGTTCGTTGATAAGTTAACCCTAAACCAGATGGGGATATACAATGAGACCGTTAATGCCAGGGATACTTCGCAAATAGCCCTAGGGTTGTTATATCTGGACCCAGATTTGGCCAGGCGGGGCATAGAAAGTTATCTGGAAAGCGCCCAGTTTTCTAATGGTCAAATTCCATATGGTCTTAATATTTTTTCTGATGGCTACAGGTCTAAGCCGGACAATACCCCTCCTGTAATTGGGTCAAACAACTTAGGGTGGGGGTCAGATAACGTTGGATGGCTGGCTTTTGCCGCGTGTTCCTATGTAGAAAAAATGGGAAACTCCAATTGGCTAAAAACAAATATACAATACAGGAATGGTTCTATGGATACCGTTTACAACCATATACTAAAGGCATTAAATTATGAATTTGTTAATAATATTAAGCCAAATGGATTATTAGATACACAAGGTGGTGACTGGATAGACCATTTTTCTGGTTCAGATTTGATTCATGGTGAATCAGTTTATTCTTCGGCTCTTCTATATAATGCTACCAGAAAGTGTATTCCTTTCATGAATTATACTGACCAGGGTACATATTACCAAAGAGCCAGTAATTTAAAAAATTCCATAGAAAATAACGGTTATGATCCGGCATCTGGGAGATATTCAAGGTTAATAACAACAAGTGGCCAGAAGATTGGTAGTTCATATGACAATAGAACTTTTTCAGATATGGCTATGATAGGACTTACAAACAACTTCACAAGCCAGAGAGTGAAAAATACTGTTTTAGGTGCATATAACAACAATCAAGGTTCAGGGAATCTTGTTTATACGCCAAGTTATACTACTAATGAAGAATCCAGGTTGGGAGTTTATTCAAGACCGAATTGGTTCTTTGATAATAAGGTCTGGGCCAGGGTTTGTGCCTTGGTAACGGTAGGTTTAAAGAATCAAGGGCTTAACAATGAAGCAGAAGATAATTTTGTTAAGTGTTTGCCTGACAGATGGACGAGTGATAAATATGCTTCATTATTTAATTATATTGAATTGTATGACCCCAGAGGCAATACCCAACTAAATGGTGAAAGTTTCAAGATAGCGGGATGGTCTCTTTCTGATGCCGTAGATGATGCAATGATTATTTGGTCACAAGCCCAATTAGCATCTACAAACCTCGCTTCTAGTGCTGGTCCGTTTAGTTTTGTGGGGAGCTTATTTTCAGATATTTTCTCCGCCCTAAAGGCCCCCTTTAAACTGTTCTAGAATTTATTGGACTTGGTTTCGTAGTTCTGGCATGATTTAATCATGCCAGAACTACCGGAAGTGGAAACAATTGTGAGGGAATTACGCAAGGATCTAGTTGGTCTGCGGTTTAAAGATGCTTGGACAGATTGGGCCAAAACATTGCATCAGGCAGGGGGATTAGAGCGTTTCAAAAAAGAAATCAGAAATAAGAAGATATTAAGTGTCCGCCGCCGGGCAAAATATATTGTTTTAGATATTGAAGGTAGGAAAACTATCTTTATTCACCAAAAAATGTCGGGCCATTTGTTGTACGGTAAGTGGGTGTTCAAAGATAAAAAATGGACTAGCACTATCGCGGGACCCTTGCGTGATGACCGAAATAATCAATATATCAGGGTGATAATGGGTCTAAATAATGGTTATCAGTTGGCTTTGGCGGATTTGCGCCGTTTCGGAAAGATTATTCTTGTTGATGACAAAAAAGTTGATGATTTAAAAGAGATTCGCGAACTTGGCCCGGAGCCGTTGGAAATTTCATTTTCAGAATTTAAAAGATTGTTCACCAATAAAAAGGGGAGAGTTAAGCAGGTTATTATGGATCCACATTTCATTGCCGGTATCGGTAATATCTATGCCGATGAGATTTTGTGGCGGGCAAATTTGCATCCAATATCAAGGGTAGAGCATTTGGATGATAAAGATCTTAAAATAATATATATGGCGATGGTAAGTATTTTAAAGTCAGCAATCAAACATAAGGGTTCAAGTATGGATGATTACAGAACACCTTCAGGTACGAAAGGTAATTTTCAAAATCTTCACAAAGCGTATCATCGGACTGGTGAAAAATGTAGTCGGAAAGACGGGGGAGTGATAAAGCGTCTCAAACTTGGCGGTCGGTCCGGTCATTTCTGTCCTGTTCATCAAGTGGTAAAGTAGCCATGATATAATAATTAATATGATTAGGATAAAGCGTAAAAAAATTACTATTGGTGGAATTGTTATAGTGCTCGGATTATTAATCTGGCTTTTTAATTCTGGCCGTAGTTTTACTATTGGTTCATCACCTTCTGATGAAATATCTAAAAAGCCCAGTTCCATAGCTGGTCTTAATTGTGAAAATGCTCAACGTCGACCAATAGCCGTGATGATGGCTTCTGACCCGGAGGCCAGACCGTTATCAGGTATTGGTGTAGCTGATTTAGTGGTTGAGATGCCGGTGACACCCAACGGAGTAACTCGATTTATGAGCGTGTATCAATGTCAGACACCGAAAGAAATAGGTTCAATTCGTTCAGCTCGGGAAGATTTTATTCCCTTAGCCGCGGGATTTAATACTATATATGCTCATTGGGGCGGGGAACATGGTGCTTTGGCTGAACTTGATAGTCATGTTATGGATAATATCAATGCTCTTCAATTTGACGGCACGATATTTTATAGAAAGTCGGGCGTTAAACCGCCTCATAACGGATTTTCCAATTTGGATCTGATCTTGAAACAGGCGAACACATTTTATTATAGTTTAACGAAGGATTTTGTCGGCTATCCGCATGCTGATAAAATGCCCGCCAAAAATATTTCTAATGTTGCAACGACAGTAAATCTTTATTCATATCCAAATAATGTTTCATGGATATATGATCAAAGTACAAATCTATATTCTCGCTCTCGTGGAGGAAAGCCGGAAATTGATAAGAATACCAACCAACAGGTTACAACTAGTGTAGTTGCTGTTATGAATACGACCTCACATATTTTGTATGAAGGTGATCAATATATTGTGGTGAAAACGACAGGAGAGGGGAGCGCTGAAATATATCAGAATGGTATAAAAATCACTGGGACATGGAAGAAAGACCCCAAGAAACTTGATTCAAAACTATACTTTTATAATTCCAGCGGTGATGAAATCAAATTTGTGCCCGGCCAGATTTGGATAGAGATTAACCCCACTTGGCAATGATTATTTTTCTTTATGGCGATGACACATTTCGCTTATACGAAAACCGTGAGTCCGTAATTAAGAGCTATAAAGCCAAACATGGTAGTGGTTTTAATTTTTTTCGTATTGATGCCTGCCCGAACGACTGGAGTCCTTCAGTCGGGCGGGGCGCATTACCATCGGTGATAGCTCAAGTGACGGAAGCAATCAAAAGTGTTTCACTTTTTGACGAAGTAAAACTTATTCTTATTAATAATATCTTTAGCAATTTACAGACGGCGAAGGATTTACATGAACTTTTTACAAAACACAAAATCGCTACCAGTAAAGAGATTGTAATCCTAGCCACCCATTCAGGGACTGTTACTCAAGCCAGACCGAAAGAATTATTAGCATTTCTTTCTGACTCAAAAAATCTAATTCGTAATTTTACAAATCTTGAAGGGGCTCAATTGCAGGCCTGGATTAAAAAAGAAGTTGCTACTCTAGGAGTATCATTTGCATCAGGGGCATTGGCAAGGTTTATAGCGATTGGTGGAATGGATAGTTGGGCTAGGATTCACAATCTTAATAAATTGGCTAATTACTCCAAGAACACTATTTCAATTGCAGATATAGACCTTCTAATCAAAACCGAGACCGAGCCAAATGTTTTTGAATTTATTGATGCTCTCGGGTCTGGTCGTAAGGCCCAGGCCTTTTCATTACTCTGTGGTGAACTTGCCCATGGTCGTGATCCGTACTACCTTCTTTCAATGGTAATGTACCAATTTCGTAATATGCTCATGGTTAAAGATTTTGCCGATAGAAACATTTCTTCAGCCCAAATTGCTCAAAAAGCCGGCATCCATCCTTTCGTGGTCAAGAAAATGCTTTCCGCAACGGCTCGTCTTTCTTTAATTGATATTAAGCGTCTCTATCAAGAAATACTTGACCTTGAACAGGGGACAAAACAGGGCAAACGTGATTTGGAAGACGGTTTGTTTATGCTTGCTTTAAGTTAGTTTTTGTGGTTTAATGATCACTCTGAACCAGGTAGTGAACTCCCGACTGCCTGGGCGATTTTTAAACTTCGGGAGATCTACTACCTGGATGCTTGATTATCTTCATGTTGGTAATGCTTTTGACTTGGCGGATCCGCATGACCGCCGGTTGTATAGAATATTGGAAGTTTTTCCAGGTTTTTTGGCCTGGTCTACTTTAGCGGTGGTTGTTCTCGTTTCTTTTAAAGCACCGGTCTTTGCCACTTTTTTTATTATCCTTTTTGATATCTATTGGCTCATTAAGACCATTTATCTTTCTGTCTTGACTCGGTCATCATTTTTAAAAATGAGGCACAATTTGAAGGTTGATTGGACTAATCGACTCGCTTCTGTTCCTGAAAATCCAAAGTTACAAGGAATTGGCGCGGAAAACATTTTCAATCTCATTATTTTGCCGGCATACAAAGAGCCATATTCCATCGTCCGCGATAGTTTAAATGCAATTTTTAAAAGCAACTATCCTAAAGATAAAATGATTGTGGTTTTGGCGACTGAAGCTCGGGCCGGTGTGCATAGTGTTGAATTGGCCCGTCAGGCCGAAGCGGAGTTTGGTAATGCCTTTTTTAAATTTATCGTCACGACCCATCCCGATAATATCACCGGAGAATTAGCAGGAAAAGGATCAAATGAGGCCTGGGCGGGGGAACAGGTTAAAAGGGAAATCATTGATATACTGAACATTCCTTATGACCGAATTATTGTTTCGGTTTTTGATATTGATACCGTCGTGCCGGCTGATTTCTTTGCTTGCTTATCTTGGTACTATTTGACAGCACCGGATCCGTTGCATTCTTCATTCCAGCCCATTCCAATCTTTACCAATAATATTTGGGAAGCCCCGGCTTTTGCTCGGGTTTTTGCATTCTCAACCACATTCTGGCAAATGATTCAGCAGTCCCGTAAAGAGCAGATGGTTACTTTTTCTTCTCATTCAGTTGGGTTTCAGGCCTTGGTTGATGTCGGTTTCTGGCAAAAGAATGTCGTTAGTGAGGACTCGCGTATTTATTGGCAATGCCTCTTGCGTTATGACGGCGACTGGCAGACCGTTCCCATGTATTATCCCGTCTATATGGATGCTAATGTCGGTCCGACTTTCTGGCAAACTCTAAAAAATCAATATAAACAGATTCGTCGTTGGCATTATGGCGCCGAAAATAATCCTTACTTCATGTTTGGATTCATTAAGAACAAAAAAATTCCTTCCAGTCAAAAATGGCATCAAACACTTATTCAGGTTGAACGCACTCATTCCAGTCCAACCAATGCTTTAATAATCTTTTTATTGAGCTGGCTTCCTCTTTGGGTCGGGGGACTAACTTTTACGACATCAATTCTTTCTTATAACTTACCTCGTATCACCAGTGCTATTATGAACATCGCCCTGCTTGGTCTCGTAACCTCGGCGATTATGAGTGTTATTTTACTTCCCGAAAAACCGCCTCAATACGGCCGGTTTAAATGGCTCTGGATGGCCCTTCAATGGCTTTTGTTCCCCATCAACTTTATTTTCTTTGGCGCCATTCCCGCCCTAGATGCCCAAACCCGTCTCATGTTTGGTCGGTATATGGGTTTCTGGGTAACACCGAAAGGCAGAAAGTAGGACTTAGGAATTAGAACTTAGGACCGATAAAAAACCGAAAATTTGACAGATATCTATGTTTCGTGTTATAATTGGATGATTAGGAGGACACAGGCATGAAGAAAAAGAGAGAGGGATTTTTCCGGCGTTTGTTGAAGAAGCTTCGTCGGCGCAACGGCTCGACCATCACTGGCTGCCGCCCCAAGCAACAACCAGTTCGGTTCTAAGGTCTCGACAGGGAAGGTCTCACGCATGGCGTGACGCCTCCTGTGTCGAGGCCTTTTCTTTTACTCAAAATGAATAATGGATTGGAATCTCAATAGTTGTTGTTTTAGTTCGGGGTGATTGGTTAAGTTCTGATCTTCGGTGAGAATAAGTCGTGCTTCAGCGCGGGACTTTTTAATTAGTTCAACGTTGGCGAGAGCAGCCATTGCCAGGTCAGGGAGGCCGGATTGGCCAGTGCCGAAGAATTCGCCGGGTCCGCGGATGGCCATGTCTTTTTCAGCAAGAAGGAAGCCGTCATCAGTTGTGACAAGAGCTTTCAATCGTTGGTTGCTTGTTTTTTCGGCGCCGGAAGTAAACAAAAGACAGGTTGATTGATGTTCGCCCCGACCGATGCGTCCTCGGAATTGATGAAGTTGGGCGAGACCGAAGTGGTCGGCGTTTTCAATCATCATCACGGTGGCGTTAGGAATATCTATGCCGACTTCAATGACGGATGTGGAAACGAGAATGTCGGTAAAACCCTCTTTGAAACGATTCATGATTTCCGTTTTTTCTTTCGGTTTCATTTTGCCGTGAAGCATACCTACTTTTAAATCTGGGAATACCAATTCGGATAGTTTTTTGTATTCCTCCTGGACCGCTTTCATATCTTGAGCTAAAGCAAGTTTTTGTTGCTTGGCAACTGAAACCTTACCCTCTCGCCCCAGACCCGGGGAACCAGTCCCGGCGGTTCCCCCAGAGGGACCCCCTCCGCTACTGGGGCTTAAGGGTAAGGTTCCAGTTGCTGTCACAGTACTCACCTCTATGCGCGGGCAGATGACAAAAACTTGTCGGCTCGCTTTTGCTTCTGAACGAATAAATTGATGGGCCTCCTGTCGGCCGGAAGGGGGGACAATGCGGGTGATAATTTTTTGGCGATTCTTTGGTTTTTCTTTAATGATAGAAATATCCAAGTCGCCATAGATGGTGAGGGCGAGAGTGCGGGGGATGGGTGTAGCAGTCATTGATAACAAATGGGGAACAAGTTCCTTATTTTTGACAAGGGCGGCGCGTTGGGCGACACCAAAGCGATGTTGTTCATCAATGACAACCAGGGCAAGGTTATTGAACTCAACGTCTTTTTGTAAGATGGCATGGGTTCCAATGATTATTTTAGTGTCGCCTCGGGCAATGCGTTTTTTAATTTCCGGCTTCTTGCCCAAGCTATAAGTGGTCCAAGCGGTAGAACTCGTCAATAATCCAACTTCAATATTGGTATGAGCGACAAGCTTGCGAATTGTTTCCATATGTTGGTGGGCAAGGACTTCGGTCGGGGCCATGAAAACGGTTTGATAACCATCCTGGGCGGTTTGAATGGCGGCAATTAAAGCGACGACGGTTTTGCCGGAACCGACATCTCCCTCCATAAGCCGATTCATGGGGTAGGGCCTTTCAAGGTCTTTTAATATTTCCCAAGCCGCTATTTTTTGATCTTTGGTTAATTCAAAAGGAAGATGTCTGATAAAGTCGGTGACTAGTTCCTTATCAAACGGGATAGCGGGAGATTTGAGCTGGTTTATTTTTCTTCGTTCAAGGAGGGCTTTAATTTGGAATAACAGCAAATCGTCAAAGGCGAGGCGTTCTTTGGCCTGTTCGGCTTCGGCCAGAGTGAGGGGATAATGAATTTTTTGCAGGGCAGTGGTTAGGTCAATGAGGCCATTCCGCATTCGGGATTCTTCGGATAGATGATCCTCAATAACTAACTCGGAAATAATGGGCTTAATTAAAAATCTTAGATACTTTGAACTGACACCCTCGGTTTCAGGATAAACAGGGATAAGGCCATGGGTGTGAGTGAGGTGATAGGCGAAATAATCGTCGGTGTGGAGCTTTTCATAGCTGGGACTGGCCAGATATAGTCCACGCTTATCAAGTTTAACGGTTCCGGCCAAGCTAACGCGGGTGCCCTCAACTAGTGTGGTAGCGATGTAGGGTTGGTTAAACCAAACGGCTTTAATTGTATCCGAATCGTCTTCAATGATGGCCTCAATGATTACTAACCGTCTGGGAAAGATACGTCGACTACTAATTTTGACAACGGTGCCTTGAACGGTAGCTTTTTGATCGGGGACCAAGTCGGCGATAGGAATAATCTGGCTGTAATCCTCATAGCGAGCGGGGATATGCCACAACAAATCTCGGAGGGTTTTAATGCCCAACTTATGAAGGCGGGGAAGATTGCGGGCACCGACATTCTTTAATTTCTCAATCGGAAGAGATAGGTCCATGTTGGCCCTTATTGTACTCTTTTTTTAAAAACCATAAAGAGTCAACTAACTGGGCAAAGCCACAAAAACATGTTAAAGTAATTGGACTTTAAGTTTGCTCTCGTCGTTCAACGGATAGGACGTAGCGTTGCGGACGCTATGATAGAGGTTCGATTCCTCTCGAGAGCACCAATAACTAAAACTACCACGAATTCGTGGTAGTTTTAGTTATTGTATTAGATTCCTATTAGTCGAACGATGTGGTCCAAGAGTGATTGCTCATGCTCTTTTTCTGGTACGTAGGATACCATGGCTTGGCGGATTTCCAAAGGATTCGTTTCTCCTAGAGGGACTTTAATTTTTGAGGTATAACCCTTTTTTAATTCAATGCTTAACTCTTTTAAATTGGGCTGATATTCAATCCAGAAGGACTTCATATCGGCATAGTGGTGGTTTTGATCGTCAATTGAGACACCGGTGGCATGAACTTTAATTTCACTTTGACGATGGGGCCTGGTCATATTTAAATTAATGACAACAGCAGATAAAATAAGCACAATAGGGAAAAGAAAATCATTAGTGAAATAGACAACAAGGCCTGCGGTAATTAATAACCCAATCGTGGTATATATAACTTGTTTTCGCCGATGAGGCGGGGAAAGATGTGTTGACCAACGAATATCCGATGCTTCCGGTATGATAGGAATTTCGGTCTTAACTTCAATGGCCGGTTCTATGATCGGTTCCGGTTCAGAAATTTTTTCTTTTTTTCTTAAATCAATTGTTTGGGACATAGACGTTTTCATTATAGATCTTTTTGAGGGATTCCTCCATACTTGGTATTGGTTTTTGACCACCAAGGGTTTTGACAAGTTCTGATATTTTATTGGTACAGAAATTGAGTCGTTCAATAATGTCTTTTTCTTTCAGTCGTATTGTCCGCCAGCCGAGGGATTTAAGAAATTTGTCTTTCTCTCGGTCTTTTAAGACCTGAATTTTGGTGGAGTGGGCTTTAAGATTATCACATTCAATCGCAATTTGACCCTGCCGGCAAAATACGGCAAAATCTAAGCGGTATTTTCGGCCATTTTTTGAAATCGTATATTCGGCAATGGTTTTTATTCCTAAACACTTAAGCGCTCTTTGGATAATTTTTTCCGTCGGCATTACGCCATAGAGTTGAAGAATATCTTTTGCTGAAAGCAGTGTCTTTAGATTAGTGAAGCCAAAAGAGATTCATCGCGGAATAATGTTTTTTATTGGCTGAGAAAGTTTGATAACCTTTTTAAATTCTACTCGCAGATAATCGTCGTTTGCTCGGGGATGAGTCGGTTCATATGGTAGTAAATTAATTCTTTTCGAAATTGTCTTTTTGGAAATCGGCGCGTAATATCTTATTTGTTTACCTGTTTTTCTAAAACCAGCAGGTTGATAGAAAGCGATGTATTCAAATTTACGTTTCGGTAGATGGGCGACCGGAATTCTGTACCAGTGCTTTTTAAGAAGAATTCTCTGATCCCGTTTATTTTTCAGTACTCCTACTAAAACAGTTTTAATATTGACTGTGGCTTTCATGGCGGAGGGGGTGAGATTCGAACTCACGGGTCCCTTGCGGGACGTCGCATTTCAAGTGCGATGGAATGAACCACTATCCGACCCCTCCCTAATTATTTTTTAACATGATACTGCGGAAGCGGGAGGATTCGAACCTCCGATAAGGTTGCCCCTATGCCTGATTTCGAATCAGGTGCTTTCAACCGCTCAGCCACGCTTCCTAAGTATCAATAATACCGTATTTGGCGGTTTTTTTCCAGAATCTAAAAACAGAACCTTGAGGATTAAAAGTGTGTTATTTTCGTATCGTACGAGCCCAAAATAACACAATAAATTAGTTTTCTTTATATCTCTTTTCTATCTCGGTCGCGACCTTTATATCTTTTTCAGTCACTTTACCGCCAACATCAAAACGTTGGAGTTCAAAGAGGACTTTACTATATAAAATATGGGTGTCGGGGTGGTGGTCCATGGATTCAAAGTATGGTGCGAGTTTTTTGACGAATCTCAGCGAATCCATGAAATCTTTGAATTCAAATTGTTTTGATATTTTATCGTTGGCAAATTTCCAGCCCGGGAGCTTTTTTAATTTTAGTTTTATCTCTTTTGATGTAAGAATAATAGGTTTCATGTGGTGTTAATGGTGATTGTACTACATGAACTAGGAAAAGAAAAACCCTCCGGGCGGACGACGACGACAAGCGACGACGAGCGGACGAAGGGTTATCTGCAGATGCAGGCGGGCAGGTCACGGCTGGGAGGTCGTGACACTGTGTCTAGCGGGTTTGGGGGCGGGGAAAAGAATTACGAAAGAACTTGTGATTCCTGAAACTTCTGTCCACGGCGAGTGTGAAGGACAACGGGGCCCATGGTCTTCTTGTCGGCACACGTCGTGCACCTAGTGGCCCACGGAATGACCTCAATCCTCTTGTAGGGTATTTCTCCGTCGCAGTCCACACAGGTACCAGTCCATCCTTGCCCTAAGAGCTGGATGGCTTTTTCGACTCCACACCGCCGCCCAAGCACGAGATTGAGATTTCTCAATCTCCGGGCCTCCGTTTCCTCGAAGGCACTCCTCTCACCGAGATCTTTCGGGAGATCCTCCTGTCCGGACTTTCTGCTGAGGTTCCGAACCTCTTGATTCAGGACCGCCTGAAGTTTCAGAAGCTCAATCTTTCTTCTCGCCGGATCCATCATCCTGCCACCTCCTAAACCTTGAATGATGAAAATTCCCCTTTGAAGTGCAACACCAGTACAATGGGAAGATGACATATAAACATCTAAATCAGTCAGCTCGGGATCGAATTGAGGTTTTG
>Ga0155025_103_pt1 | contig 157482 bp, 147 predicted proteins | sample RifCSPhighO2_01_FD_105993 | JGI IMG/M metagenome (GOLD analysis project Ga0155025, IMG submission 105993) | Candidatus Yanofskybacteria bacterium RIFCSPHIGHO2_01_FULL_41_21 | reverse complement strand
CACAAGTATCCGGTATATTAAAAGAGAAACAGAGAGAAGCTACTACTGAAAGTTGCACTTGAGAGGGGAATTTACCCCATAATTGACATTTGTAGTATAACAAATTATATACAATATGTCAAGTTAGTGGGTTAATGTTTTAATATAGGAAACCTAACATATTGTATAAAAAACAAAAGCCGTCCGCGGAAGCGCAGACGGCTTCGGCGGACGGTGAACGTCCTTACTCGAACATTGAAAACGGACTTGACCCGGGATGGACCAAGTCGTGTTTGCAAGGAACTCCATCCTTCTCGTGGTATGGGGGCTCACGTTTTTCCTCCTCAGTGGCTTTGTTATTCCTTGCAAGTTTTTCACACTCTCTACACAACGCTCCGGGCTCACCCTTCCCGCACACAAGACACGCCATAACTCTATCCTCCTTGTCTTTTAATAATACAACGACATTTATACAATGTCAAATAATAAAACGAGGTGAGTTGAGTTGAAAGCCATTAGAGACAGCTAGTATTTAACAACAAGAGCGAGTCGGGGAGATTTGATTGCATCTGCACAATAAAACTAAGCGAGGTTCTAAATAGTTTCTGAGCGCTGAACGACGCCGTTTTCTCGTCCGAAAATTTCCGAAATTCTTCCGGTAACAAATAGGAACCGAAAGCCACCCTTTAGGGTGGCTGAAGGCAAGGTGGCCTATTTGTTCGGAAGCAATGAGGAAATTGAGGTTACGAGACAGGCGGAGAGAACAGCGAGAGAAACTATTTAGAACCGAGCGCCTCTTCCAAAATCTTCTTCAACTCCGCCGTATCTATCTTCTTCCCGCCCGAACGACTGAAGTCATTCAGTCGGGCAGGTTTCGGTCCGCGAGAATCGTTTTGAGTGGCTAATTTATTTTTGGACTTCTGGCTACGAAAATCAACGGTCGTGGCTAAAGGCGCATTTTCTATTAAATCATTTAGGGAAACGACTGGTTTAACTTCTTCTCTCGGTGGTGCTGGTGCCTGCCTGCCGGTAGGCAGGGACGAGTGTGATTGAGACGATCGGGGATGAGAACCCTGATATGTTGAACGGGACGGACCATAATTATTTTGTGGACCTGCCTGCCGGTCAGGCGGACGATGGTCGCGAGGTGGAGAAGCGGGCTCTATGGGCATAGACCATTCGGCGACCGCTTTTTCAACATCATCTCTATTAGAAGCATAGGCCTCCCGCGAAAAAGAAACGACTTCATCTTGATGGGACTCTTCCATTGCTTTCAATGAATCGCTGGTCCGGGCCGAAAAACCTTTAGAAGTAATGCCGTTGACCATTAATTTGATATACATCTCCCGCTTGCCAAGATTGACAATATCGGCCGCCATAAAATCTGGGGCATACCATTTTTCTAAAAATTCAGCGTCTTCGGCACCAACTCGGAAAGTAACCAAGGTACCGACGTTACCAAAAACCGCATCCCGAACTTCTTCTTCCATTTGAGTAATGTATTGGTGAGCGACAATCAAACCTAAATGATATTTGCGGGCCTCGGACAAAATATTAGCAAACGATTCGGTGGCAAAATTCTGAAACTCGTCAACATAGAGATAGAAATCACGACGGTCGGGTTCGGGCGTATCAACCCGCGACATAGCCGCTAGTTGAATTTTAGTAATCAATAAAGCACCAATCAAACGGGAAGCATCTTCGCCGATAGCGCCTTTGGACAGATTAACGATAAGAATCTTGCCTTCGTCCATAATTTTACGGATATCAAGTTTAGTATGGACCTGACCGATAATATTACGAATGACATTATTGGACGAAAATTGGCCGACTTTGTTTTGAATAGCGGCGGTAGCTTCACTGGCAAACTTATCGGAATATTTGGCGAACTCATCAGTCCAGAAGGCCTTAACAATAGGGTCTTTTAAATTATCAACGACTTTTTTGCGATATTCTTTGGAGGCCATCAAACGATTAATACCTAAAAGCGTTGAATCCGGGTATTCAAGTAAAGCCAAGATTGTATTATTTAAAATATATTCCATTCGGCCCGACCAGGCCTCTGCGCCCCAGAGTTTCTTAAATACCCCCAAGAGACCGGAAGCAATCAGGTGGCGATATTCGTATTCAACTTTTTCAAGGACATTGAAAGCGATGGGGTAAACCAAATCAGACGGGTCAAAGTAGATGACGTCTTTAATACGATGTTTGGGCACAAAATTAATTAAGGCCTGAGCGCCGTCACCGTGCGGATCCAAAAAAGCCAATCCCCGGCCTTCTTCAATGTCTTGAATGGCCATATTTTTTAAAAACTCGGACTTACCCATACCGGTTGAACCAACCACATACATATGACGACGACGATCGTCGGATTTAATACCAAAACGTTGCTTCTCGTTTCGGAAGTTTGTTTCACCCAGTATTAAGATTTGATTATCTTCAGGCAACATATAAATAAATTCTAAATCCTAATATCTAAATTCTAAACAAATTCTAAATTCAAAACTCTAATGATTAAAACTTTTGAATTGTTTTGGATTTTGTATTTCATATTTTCAGGATTTGTTTAGGATTTAGGATTTCGTGCTTAGTATTTGTTTTATACGATTGGTATCCCCGCCGGCGCTTCGCCTTTTTTGGTTTCAATACGAGGCAGGGCCGGCGTCTTTACTCCGACATCAGGAATATGGAATATCGTTGTCAGTTCTTCCGTATTTAAAACTAACGGCTTGTCGGGAAAGGAACGACCGCGATAACGGGAATATATTTTTTTCTTGTTTTTTAATGACCGCCGCGCCTTATTAAAACCTTTGCTGATATCGGTGGAAATGCCGGGTTTAAAACCATTGAGAGCTTGTGTGGCAAATTGCTTGAACGCGCCGGCGATACTGCGCATTCGGCCATCGTCATATTTATCTATCGGGGCAATATAAACCAAACGGATTCCCGCTTCAAAAGCAAGCTTGGCGGTGCCTTTTTCAATGGTCTTAATTATTTCCTGAACGCCAGGGTTTAATTGATTAAACGGTTTGTCTTCTTTTTTCTTTTCTTCTTTTTCTTTAGATGGTTCAGCTGGCTCAAATACAGTACCAGCAACAGAACGAGCCCCACTTTCAATTCCAGTAAAAACAGAATCAGCGAATGTGGTCTTTTTCTTTTCTTCCCGGCCCATCAACTTATCAATGGCCGATTGACCTTTTTTAACCCAAGCATCCCCGGTCGAACGAGCCACGATTTGGATACCGAAAAATTCAGAAAGTCCCATTCCTCCCAATGTTTCGGCAATAGGCGCTAAAGGATCAATGCGTCTGACATCATCTTTCCCCGCTCCTTCTTCCTCAAATTCCGGGTAGGTCTTGATGGGAAAGATATCTTCCTTGATGAAGACCAACTCGAGAGCATTTACATTGACATCTTCATAAGATAACGAAGTCGGAAAACGCAACATATAGTCCGTGACGGGAGTTAATTCCGACTCGGGATACTGGGCATAAATCTGGGCTTCAACCAAACTCTTATATTTTTCAATGACGCGAATGTAAAAATAAATCTCGCCACCCGAACCAACAATCTCCAAAGCAAACCAGTCCGGCACTTTGCCTTTAAAGAATACGTCCCGCCATTTTTTGTATTTTTCCCAGAGATTTTTTGGTGGCGAACCCTGACCGACCACATGCAATCCGGCGAAAATTTGCTCCATGGCCTTCAAACTTTTGTGAGCATCGATGGGAATCCTTAATTCATAGGTTATCCATTTTAATCCATTTTTGTAGACCTTTTGATTATATTTTTTGAGGGCCTCCGCGTAGACGACAAACAAAAATAGGGGTATCCAAATCCACCAATAAACAAAAACAACTCCAAAAACAAATAGGATTAAATTTGTCATACTAACCAATGCTTGGGAGAATAGTTCCATTACCTTATTAGTATACTACTTCCTAACACTACATTAAAAGGGCCGTTTGAACGGCCCTTTTAATGTAGTGTTTATTTCTTGAGATTATACGTGCCGTCAGGATTTTTAGTGAAGGTCTTGGAATCCTGAAGATTGAGTAAGATTGTATTTTCTTTGACCATCCGCGCGTCTTTGACTTTCGCCATCAAGGCAGCTTTCGCAAGGGGCTTGTTTGAGTTCTTAAGAATATCAACGAGGACATCTTTAACTGTGCCAGCGCGGTAGCCCCATTCGGACAAAGCGTACATACCCCGACCAACAAGAATAAAACGGTTATCTTTAATCAATTCATTATGAACGGTCTGGACATTGGCTTTCTTGTTATTGAATCCGGAAGCATTTATCAATGAAGCGATGGAACTGAAATGTTGGGGCTTGGTTGATTTTTTAAGAACCAAGAAGGCCTTATCTCGGACTCCTTTGGGCTTAATCTCTGACCATGAGGCCAGACCGACTTCATTAAAGATATTGGAACCAAGGTTTTTTGAAACAACCATTATTAAATTAATATCGGCTTCCGATAATGGTTTACCGCTTGTTGAAAAACTTGGCACATCATGTTTTTGGGCCAAGAATGTAAAATCAGAACTTGATACAACTCGGGCGGTTTTTTCAAGAACCTTGATTAAGGAGTTAGTTGTATTAACAAATGAGGCCAAGGTGGCATGATTAACGGCCCAAAAAGAATTGAAGTCATCATTTTCCGGAGAACGAACTAATTCATTACTTAATGTCAAAAGAAATACCAAAGAACTATTATTGATGTTATCGCCTTCGCCACCGCTGAAGGACTTAAAAAGGTCACGTTCTTTGATGACCCCACCGTGTTCATTTAAAATATCCCGGGCCAAGACAACGTAATTCTTTACATCGGGATGACTGGCAGCCACCTGACTAAGCTGGGAGAGGGTCAATTCCTCAATCTGGCGGACTCGTTCGCGAGTAATGCCATAGGAAGCGCCAATTGACTCAAGGGTCTCTTTTTGGCCTGTTTTCAAGCCAAAACGACGGGAAATGATGTCCTTATTGCGAGGCGAAGTGTTTTTAAGCAAATCGGCTACTGTCTTTTTTATATTGACTGAGTTGTTCATTGCCATAATTATAGACATCCGTCGGCTTTTGAGACCTTAGGATATAGTTATTTGATTATAAACTATTTATAAAAACAAGTCAACCAAGTATATCAACATCGGTCTGCCTTCGGCTTTTTCCTATTCGCTTTGCGAATAGGTTACCGATGTTGTATTTCTTGGTCAAATGTTATCAACTTCTCCCCCATTTTGCCGTTAACCAAACCAGTAAAGGTGAGGCAACGAAGATAGAAGAATACGCACCCAGAAATATACCAATCATCAGGGCCAACGCAAAGTATTTAATACTTTCTCCACCAAACAGGAACATAGCAAAAGAAGACAGCATTACTGTAAGGGTATTGTTGATTGATCTAACTAGGGTTTGCATCACGCTCTTATGAACCAGGGTGCCTAAATCGGCTTTGGCTCCCCGAAGGATATTCTCACGGACACGATCAAAAATAACCACCTTGTCGGAAATAGTATATCCAAGAATTGTAAGAATAGCAGCCACAAATACCGCACCAATTTGCACATTCAAAAAGTGACCTAAGACCGCAAACACACCAAGAGGAATAACAATGTCATGAAGTAGTCCAACAATCGCAGCCACATTCATCGCCCACAATGGAAGAGTCCGAGAGAGTTTTCTGAAAGCAAATGCGATATAAGTCATAATAGCAATCAACACGATTAAAATAGCGGTGATACTTTTATTTCGCAATTCCTTCCCAATAGCCGGACCGACCGACTCAAAACGTTTTTCTTCCACGCCGGCATTTGGGAATTTACCGTCTATTGAAGACACTATTGTCTGATGTGATTTTTCAGTAAGATCCTCAGTTCTCACAATAACACCACGTTCACCTACGGAATTAACAGAAACCTCTTTATCTTTAAGATCGTCCAGTTGAGAAAGGTGTTCTTTAACTTCCTCAATGTTGGGGATACTGTTCTTAAACTCAAGCTCCATGATGCTACCACCCTTGAAATCAACACCGAAATTCAACCCGTACATACCCAAAGCGCCAACAGACGCCACGAACATGGCCAGAGAGACAACAAACATGATTGTATAAATTTTTTTCATTTGATTACCTGAATAGCCATTTTCTTTTTTCCGACCATGGTCCAACAAAAGTTAATAGAATGGTACGCGTCACAAAAGTTGCGGTAATCAAACTAATAATTGCACCTATACCAAGCGTAAGGGCAAATCCCTTTACAATAGATGTGGTAAACATATATAAAACTACTGCACTTAACAAAGTAGTCACATGACTGTCACGAATAGAAAGCCAAGCCCGAGAGAATCCTTCATGAACAGAAGCGTGTAGAGATTTTCCCGCCGCTAATTCTTCTTTCATCCGAGCAAATATTAAAATATTAGCATCAACCGCCATACCCAAAGACAGAATGAAACCGGCAATGCCGGCCAGAGTAAGAGTGACCGGAACAATTTTATAAAGAGAAAGCACTAACAATGTATAAACCAGAAGAGCCAATATGGAAACCACGCCCGGCAAACGGTAAAAAACAATCATAAATAAAGCAACAAATAGAGGACCAAAGATTCCGGCTCGTAAACTTTTCTGTAATGATTCAGAACCCAAGCTGGCGCCGATTGTCTGTTGGCTGATGAGTTGAATCGGGACCGGTAATGCGCCCGAATTCAAACGTGCCACCAGGGTCTTGGCTTCTTCGGGTGTAAAGTTGCCACTGATTACCGCATGGCCATCAGTGATGGCGCTCTGAACGGTCGGTGTGGAAATTGGCAGGCCATCTAAATATATCGCCACAGTTCTACCAAGATTGGCTTGGGTAATTTGTCCAAAAAGTTTGGCACCTTGGTCATTCAATTCCAAACTTACTTGGGGAGATAACGATTGATTATTAAACGAGACCTGGGCTGTCTTTAAGCCGGAACCATTTAATCCTGACGGTTGATAGCAAGGGTCAACTTTAAATGTAATTAAAAATTGACCTAGGGTTGCTCCATTTGCCGGCGCGCAAAGATTGACCGCTGTTAAACCTTGGGCCTCATCACCAAGGGCCTCTTTAATAATAGCGTCGCCTTGAGCTGTCGGTAAAATCGTTTTGAATTCCAAAAATGGTGTCTGACCAATTAATTGAATAGCTTGATTTACATCATTGATACCCGCCAAATCAACAATCAAACGATCGCTTCCGGAAACCTGAACCACCGGTTCAGAAACACCGAATAGATTTACCCGACGTTCTACAACATCTCGCACGCCTTGCATCGCATCAGATGTTGAACCAGTTATTTTTGAAAGATCGGCCTGATAAACAAGATGGGCTCCGCCCAAAAGATCCAGACCCAAACGAAAATCAGGTGTGGAAATATTAACTTTAGGGATACGGAGTTTTTTAGCAACTGTATTTATCGCCTGCGGGGCCACAAAAGCCAAAAGGAGAAGCGATCCGAGAATAATTGCAATTAGAAATAAATTTTTCCGCATAAAACTGTATGGGTAGATTTAAACATAGTGAATTATTTAAGTCAACTACTCGTCAAGAGATTCTTTCCCCTTTGACTTTGAGGGCTTCTGTTCGGCCAACCAATCCTTAATGGCCATGGTAGCGCGAACATCGTCTTCGTTGTAGCGGAGAATTTTTTTAATGATGGCATCATCTCCTTTTTCCAACCATTCTTTATACCAGAGAATTGATTCGGCGCCACCGGCATGGGGGTCATCCCATTTATAATTAAGATACGAACCGACATCTTTAAGGGAATAGAAGTAAACAGGTAAAATTGCCGAATCAATCAGTTTTGTATGAAGGTCAATGGTATTTTCTTTAAATTTTTCCACCAAACTGGATGGTGCGCCATAACGGGTAACGAGTCGTTCAAAAACAAGACGTTCATAAAAAGCATAGTGATAAATAATAAAGTCCTCCAAGCCGGCAAGATAATCCAAAAACTTTCGCCATGACTCGGGTTCGTGTTCTTTATCATTGGCCAAGAAATATTTATATTCTACGTCCCCCGTCTTGGTGTCTTTTACTAAAAACCCTAACAAATAATCAATATCGTCAAGTGGATCGGATTCAATATCAAAATAGACCTCATAACGGACAGCGGGAAAATTTGGTTTGCGGGTCACCATCGGCAGACCAGTCGTGAGGGACTTGGCCTGATTAGAAAAACGAATAATTTTATCAAACGGCCAGTCCTCAAGTTTTTCTTGAAGTTCATCCGGATCAGCCGCCGCCAAAGCATCCACAGTTTTAATACCAATTTCATATAACCGACGCTGGTCGGCTTGGCTGATACGATAAATTAGCGAGACGTCATTGCAACCTTGGGTCTCCGCGATACATAATGAATACCACGGCGTGCGTTTGCAACCGGCTTTTAAAAACGGCGCCGGTTTTTCGCCATTAAGAATTTTTTCTATTTGCTGACGGGTCAGATGAAATTGGTCAATATATTCGGAAATTTGAAATCCTACCTCATTGCCCTGCGCATCTATAATATAGGCCTCGGTCGGTCGGATACCTTGGATTCGCTCCAGAATCAAACTGTAAAAAATAAGCTGAAATTTATATTCGTCCCGCATATCCAGAGAATTCTGAACATCATAGACGACATAGTAGTGATCACCCAAGTTGGATTTACCTGGCCGAGCTTCCAGTAAATCCGGCATCCCCACCCAGTCCTCCGACATTAAAACACTATGGTAAATATTTTTACCTTGTTTCATGAGTTCAACGGTAGCCATGAAGGCCTCATCAAGATCTTTTAATAAATCGGGGTCAATCTGTTCAAATTTTTTGTGGTCCGAAAGTCCTTTGCCCGCATCAATAGCTTTGCCTTTATAAATCATCTCCAACAAAGGCGGAATTTCCCGCTTGTGCTGACCATCCCCATAGATATCGTACCAAATCCAATGCGGACACTGAAAAAACTTATAAAAATAATCCCCATATAGTTTCTGTTGAGTTGAGTCCTTTGACATACATCTATTATATCTAATAAATCACAGGACGCAATTTATTTGACAGAATATAATTTAAATGTTATTTTATGGCCTACAGATGTGGCAATCATGCCACCCAGTTCCTGAACAATCAGGAGGCAGAAATGGCACCCAAAACGGTCGCCGAAGAACCCACGCGACCCCCCAAGTCACCGTTTTCGTTCCTCGTTGACGCCAAGTTGTCTGTTGAGAAATCAACGACCCGAACGAAAATTCGGCAAACTCACCTTGAGAACAACAAGGTGAACGACCCGTACACTGACCGTGTTCGGGATCTTCTTGAATCCACCGAAGAAACCATTGATGGTTGGATTACCGAGGAATTGCGCAAGCATCCCGCTTACCCGTGGTTCTCGCGAATCAAGGGTATCGGCAACGAGAACATCGCCAAGGTCGTTGGCCTTGTGGACATCCACAAAGCACCGACGATTTCTTCCCTCTGGCGTTACGCCGGCATGCACGTCACCAACGTCGTTGTCACGCCGGAACAACAGCTTGAAGAAGCCGAGAAGTCGCTTGCTGGACTCCAATCCAAGCTGGCTGAACTCCGAAAAAAGTACGCGAAAAATCCGGAGAAGGAAGCCGAGGACATTCAAGTTCTTCGTTCCCATAAGATTGGTGGTCTTGCCTTCGCTCTTCAAGGCCGTTTCGGACATGATCTTGAACCTGTAACACGTGGATATGCGCCAACGCGTTCCATGTACAAAGCGACGGGCACAAAGCTTGACTACAACTCGGAACTGCGGGTGATGTGTTTCCGGCTCGCTGGTTCACTCATCAAAGCTCAGGGCAAATACGCCGAGTTCTATGATCGAGCCAAATTGGGAATTGTCCAAAAGCTCCAAGCAGAGGGCACACTCATTGTGCCGACATTGGAACTACCGACCAATGGCAACGGAAAAATCTTTGAACCGGTGGGCACCATTGCCACAGGGCACGTTCACATGCGAGCCCAACGGAAGATGAATAAGCTCTTCCTCTCGCATCTGTGGCTGGTCTGGCGACAAGCCGAAGGCCTGCCCGTCTCAAAGCCATACACTCACGCAATTCTCGGTCACGCCGAAGCGGGTCTCATTGACCCATGGGACATGGTGGAGAAGAAGCCGGCGCCCAAGCCCCGTCGTAAAACCGTAACGGTTTAACGTATTTGGTATCAGTGTTGACAACACCGATAGTCAGCGAACCTAAGAAAACCAATGAAACCAAGCGAGTCATAGATGCCAAGAAACCCAGTGTAGACAAGCGAGTCATACGGACAGAGAAAACCAAGGTTGAAAAACGAGTCGTGAACTGGAAGTAACCCACTAAAACCAAACTAGTCAGTAGTCAGAAGAAAACCAACACCGCTAAGCGAGTCATCAGAGCAGAGAAAGCCAACGTTCACGAACGAGTCGTAGATGACAAGAAACCCAATACGGGAAGCGAGTCATACGAGGCGAGAAATCCATCTGCCACAAGCGAGTCATTTATGGAGAGAACACCAGAAATGGTTAGCGAGTCAAGGGGACCAAGAAAACCATGAGTGGAAAACGAGTCATTGTTGGAGAGAACACCAGAAATGGTTAGCGAGCCGTGGGAGGTAAGAAAACCACCATATGTAAGCGAGTCATGTGAAATAAGGAAACCATCACAGGCAAACGAGTCACTGGTTATAAGTAATCCAAAATGTAGAAGCGAGTCGATGACCGGAAGGAAACCAAAACACTGAAGCGAGCTAAAAAAAGAAAGAAGACCACGGAAGAGGATCGTCCTTGCGCCGGCAGTCCATCTGGACTGACCGGCGCCTTTTTAATAAAATTTATAAAACCAATTTATCAAAATCAAAAAGCTCATATCCCATCATCTGTGTTATTTTTGAATCGTACGATTCAAAAATAACACAGATGACTAATAGTTATAGACCAAATATTTTTCTTAGTTCCTGTTCGCGAGAGCCGGCGGATTCGGCAATAAGAATATCCACATAATCACCGATTTCTAAGGACTCACATATATCTCCTATTTCTTCATGACATTCATATGGAAAAACAAAAACACTTTTTTGTAACATGACACATCCTATGGACTGGAGCTTTTTTCTTAATTTTATTCTTGCTTGATGCATATCTTGTGGAATATCAAATATAATTATTCTCCATTTTTTATCCCATAGGCCACGATATTTGGTTAAAAAATATTTTTTTAGCGATTTATCGGCCCATTTTTTACCAGCTTGAGTAAATATAAAATGATCGTTGTTAAAATTTTTAATCAGGCCTCTTCGTTCTAAATTTTTAAAACCATAATAATAACTTCTGGAACGAGAACCGCCGGGCCGAAAACCTTTATATGAAGTATTGACCCAAACATTAAAAAGACCTCCGGTTATTCCTACTATATTTTCTAAGAATTTTTCTACAAAACTTTTTTCCATGTGTGTTATTTATGGCTCGTACGATTCATTTATAACACATTCATTCTAATTGCTCAAAATCGTTCTCTGTTTTATTTCTAGATGATCCTAATTTATTGGCCTGTTGGACATAGATACAGTGGGGACAAGGCATAATGACTTCGGGGGGTGTGTCACGGCGAGCAACCATAACCGCCTGTTCAAAAACATCGGCTACCCAACTTTTATCAACTTTAACTGCTTTGAGCGATTCAATGAAGGGTAAGGCATTTTGAAATCCCCCGCCTGTTTTATCAACTTGATAAAACACAAAATAGGCCTCGGTGTGGGTCTTAAATCCGTTACGATCCAGCAAATAGGTATAGATATCCATTTGCTTCTGATAGTCGTCGTAAATTTTAATTTCCCGCGAACCGGAAGATTTATAATCAATGACAGCAAGTGATTTATCATCAAATTCAAGGACATCGTCTACTGCCCCGTAGAGCAAAGCATTTAAGTCCTCGTCGAAATACTGCACCCCTTTGAAGTTCTCGCGCCACACGGGCAATTCGGGACCATTATAGAGCTTGGCGTCGTTGATGTGCCTAGCCAATACGGGTGGGAGCGTCCCCTCCTTACGATATTTATCAAATTCCTGTTTCACCAAAAAATCCACTGCTGATGACAAGGTGTATGGAAAACTTGGTGGACGTTTGATTTTATGATGAACATCCAACCAAAAACACCGCGGACATTCCTGAAAAAGCTTCAGACCCGACCGAGAAATTTTTAACGACGAAAATTTAGGAGGCATATCTATTTTTGACTCATCAGTCGTTGATGTTCTTCTGTGTTGAGGAGACCGCATTTTTTATATTTTTTCTCTGATCCGCAGGGGCAGGGGTCATTGCGACCGATTTTATCGTCTTCGGAATTATAGACGGAAGTGGCGCGTTGAGATTCTTTTTCTACTATTGTCTCACCTTCTATACTTTCTCGGCCTTCTATAACTTTTATTTTTTCAGGTTGGTGCATCATACTGACTTTAAAAATAGCATCAACGACCTGGGCTTTGATTGAATCCAAAAGCTGGCTGAACATCCGTTGGCCTTCAACTTTATACTCGGCTAGAGGGTCGCGTTGACCATAAGCCCGCAAGCGGACCGAACCCCGCAAGTATTCCATAGACGAAATGTGTTCCACCCAAATTTCATCAATCGTTCGCAAGAGAACCAGCTTCTCAAGCATTCGTATTTGATCGGTACCAAGCTCCTCTTCACGTTTTACGTAACGCTTGGCAACATAGTCATGCATAAATGTCTTGAGTCCTTCAGCGTCTCGCGTCTCGGCAAAAGAAGTGATTTGTTGGGAAACTTCCGGATCAACTCCAACAACGGCTTCAAACGAATCTGTTAATTCTTTCGTAGCCCATTCATGACTGGCAGTATGGAATTGAGAAATGTGTTCAACATAATCATTTAGATATTCCTCTATGATCGGTTTAGAACTTTCAGCAAATAAAATCTGACGACGGAGACCATAAATCGTCTCTCGTTGTTTATTCATAACGTCGTCATACTCAAGAATATATTTACGGGCATCAAAATTGTAGCCCTCAATCCGTGTTTGGGCTTGTTGAATAGCGTTGGAAACGAATCTATTTTCAATAACATCGTCCTCACCGACACCTAAACGTTCCATAATATTTTTTAAGCTATCACCGCCGAAACGTTTCACTAACTCATCTTCGGTTGAAACAAAGAATTGCGATGAACCGGGATCTCCCTGCCGACCGGCCCGACCGCGCAACTGATCATCAATACGACGGGCTTCGTGACGTTCGGTACCAATAACATGCAAGCCACCTGTAACTAGAACTTTCTCCTGCATTTCTTTATCGGGTGGATTACCGCCAAGAATAATATCAACACCACGACCGGCAATGTTGGTGGCAATGGTTACCGAACCATACCGACCGGCTTGAGCGATAATCTCTCCTTCTTTTTCATGGTTCTTCGCGTTCAACAATGTGTGCAAAATGCCTTCGCGCTGAAGCATTAGAGATAAGTACTCATTTTTATCAATTGAGACCGTTCCCACCAGAACCGGCTGACCGGTAGCATTGCGTTCTTTAATCTCTTGGACGATAGCCCTAAATTTACCGGCTTCATTTTTAAATATCTTATCGGGTAAGTCCTTGCGGATGTTGGGTTTATTGGTTGGAACACTAATCGCATCCAAACTGTAAACCTTGTGAAATTCTTCGGCCGAACTCTGGGCCGTACCTGTCATACCGGCTAATTTTTTGTAGAGACGAAAATAGTTCTGGAAAGTAATCGTCGCTAAGGTCCGGGATTCTTTTTGAATCTTAACGCCTTCTTTGGCCTCAACGGCCTGATGGATACCTTCAGACCAACGACGGCCGGGCATCAATCGGCCCGTAAACTCATCTACAATAATAACTTCACCGTCTTTAACGACATAATTTTGATCACGATGAAAAATAATTTCGGCTTTAAGCGCCTGCTCCAGGTGATGAACATACCTCACTCCCCCTTCATCATAAATATTTTTCACACCCAATAATTGTTCTACCTTTTCAATACCAGCTTCGGTAATTGAAACCGCTTTTTCTTTAATATCAACCGCGTAGTCCTCGCCCTCTGTTAATTTTGGCGCGATTTTAGCAAAGGTGGCATACAACTCACCGGAATCCTCATCGGGCGCGGAAATAATTAAAGGTGTTCGCGCTTCGTCAATTAAAATAGAGTCCACTTCGTCAACAATCGCAAAATTGTGACCACCTTCATCGGCCGAACGTTGTGACATCTGTTCCGGCGAGTAAGCCATGTTATCCCGAAGATAATCAAAACCGTATTCATTGTTCGTCCCATAAGTAATATCGCAAGCATAGGCCTGTTTACGGGTAATGGGGCGGAGTAATTCATGAACAATTTTAAAAGCACCTTCGGTGTCTTCTTCTTTATCTTCATCCTTTGTTACATGAGAAGCATCGTACTGATAACTGGCTTCATGATTGATAGTAGCGACAGTTAATCCCAAGGCGTCATAAATTTGACCCATCCAAGCCGCGTCGCGTCTGGCTAAATAATCATTCACCGTCACCATATGCACTCCCTTTCCTGTCAACGCATTTAAATACACCGGCGCCGTCGCCACCAAGGTCTTACCTTCTCCCGTTCTCATTTCTGTAATCGTTCCCCGATGTAATGCGATCCCACCCATAAGCTGAACGTCGTAATGTCGTTGACCCAACGTTCGCCTAGATGCTTCACGCACCGTGGCAAAGGCCTCAGGTAATAAATCATCCAATGTTTCGCCATCAGCTAATCGTTTCTTGAATTCGGCTGTTTTTTCTTTTAATTGCTCGTCCGAAAGCCCCATGAGGTCTTTCTCAAGGTCATTAATCTTCTTAATTGTCGGCTCCAGAGACGTAATATATCGTTTATTTGCGTCCCCAAAGATGCTAGACAAAAACGCCATAGTTCGCTTATTCTAGCACTAATTTCAGATAAGATAAAGCCGAATGAATAACTATTTTTTTGGCTTGCGAGAAAGATCCTTCCGTCGCTCTTTGAGTTTCTTTATTTGAATATGAAGTTCGTCACGGGCTTCATTAATAGCAGTCCGAAGATCTTTATTACTTCCTTCACCTCGCAACAAATCACCACCAACTTTTAAATTTACTTCCGCATAAAAAACAGAGCCGGTCTTGTGGTGTCGGGATGGCTTGCCGATTTCAACACTCACACTAACGGGACTTTTCTGAACAAACTTTTCAAGAGCGCCTATCTTTTGTTCTATAAATACCCGCAACGGTTCATCAAGAGTTATATTTTTAGTAGTAATATTTATTTTCATGGGTTTCTTTTTATTCTATTACTATAATATAAAAAAGAAAGCCCCGCCAAGGCGGGGCTTTCGGAGATGACTAGACTCTCTTCTTCTTTGCTTTCTTTGCGGCTTTTTTCTTTGCCATAATTTTATTTACTGCGGAGACAATGATCGTCATGACGAGAATCATTCTCTCCATCCCTTCTTTATAATTATTTTAGTTTAACAGCTCGACCTGCTGTTTACTCACTACACTAATTTTAAAACTAAAAAAATATTTTTGATAATAAAAAAGTGGATAACTCCAGAAAAATAAATAAATTTATTTTTCTGGCAAGTATAAGGTTCAAAGTTTTTAAAGTTATAAAGTTTCCGATTCTGTCTTTATAAACTTTACAAACCTTATTAACTTTTAACTACTGTGTTATATCAGGACCGAGGCGATAAAAATTTGATTCTAAATTATTTATTATAAATATAGAATTCCAATCGCGGTACGAATCAGTAAAATGTTGTGCTGTCATATTGAGCCAATGTTTAGTGCCGTCGGGCCAAACGGCATAGACCTTTTTCTCATCAACGACCCGCACGTAATTTGAAGGCATATATGCCTGAAAAACCGACTCCGGAACAGTTATCGCTTTTGTTGCATCAAGACCATAAAATTTCAAAACTTCCGGTGCAAGATAACGCTTGTATGGACCCCAGACCACATAAATATCGGGAGTACCGGCATGCATGATAAGTGCACCGTCTTGAATGGTTGAAACGATAGTTAAAACGGGTTGGCTTGTGTATTCAATTGAGAATATAAGCGAGGCCGGAATTTCGTTTTCTTTAAAGTTAGTTGTCTTGGATTCATTGACCGGCATCAGGAGAAAACTTCCCGTCGGTGGAGCAATAATATCACCACTACTGATCCGACGTTTAACACCCGACGCATCGGCATAGAAAATTTGAAACTCAGGACCGGTCCAACTGATTTTAATATTCTTATCGGCTGGAGCCAAAGAATCAGTTCTAAATTGATACCAAGCCAACTGCCACGGCTTTAATGAATACGAATAAAAATTAGCGTTCTGATGTGTAAGTTGCCTATTATCAGTCGACGAGACGTGAATAGTTTGAAGATTGGGATTTAAATATCCGTAACGAATATCTTGGGTCCGGTTATTATAATAATTTGCCCAAACCCAATCGGTAAACACGTCGGTAAAACGTTCCGAGCTCTGATGATCAATCAAATATTTATTAATGGAATCAATACTAACTGCCGAACTATGTAATGTATCCTGAAAAATTCCGGGACCGAAACGGTCAACAAGATACTGACCAAATAGTGTTACCGAAGCATAATCAAGATTTGTATTGGGCCATTCCGTAACACTATCGGTTGGATTACTCAAAAAAGTTTGCAGACGTTGAGAAAGATCAGAGTTTCTAAAATCATCATTGTATCCCGCTACGGTAATGGCGTATTGCGAGCGAAGTTCGTTGAGCCAAACATCTTCAGAAGAATCTCGTAAAAGTTCTTTTTGGTTAAACGAGATAAGATGTTGAAACTCATGAGCCAAAAATATTTTTAATCGGTTCGTGCCAACCGAAAGAGCGTTAGCGATAATCATCTCTCGTTGATTGGTACGATTTGCCTGTGACGTTGAAAATCCATTTATGCTGTCAAAATAGCCACCCGTACCGGCGGTGAGACGTTCAAGAAGAATTGTAATTTTTGGGTCATTATCAATGCCGGGATTTGGTTCTGAACCCCAAAAGGTTGTTTCTTTAGGATAAATATTATTATCAAATTCTTGGGCCGTACTGATAACTTGCTGATTAAAAATGGCCCGCTCATAAGAGTTAAGACCATTCAAATATGAGTCATCAACATAAAAATAGGCGTGGGTACCGACATATTCAAGTGTGGCCTGAATACTTGTTCGTTCCGTCGCATCAAAAGTCGGATTTACAAAAAAAGTATGATGCTCACCAAGAGTGTCGGCTAAGATATTGTTGGTCCCCAATTGACCAAATAAAATAACAACCGCGACAAAAAAATATATCTTAAGACGCTTGGAGTGGTGATACATAAAGGTTTATACGTTCAAGAATTGATTTTATTGTATCATAATTAGGAGTAATATAATCATATAGATTTGGGTTGCATTATTTTAAAAACATGGTATCATTTTAAAGTAACCTATGCGTAAGACCACCCTTCTATTAATTGATGTTGCTCTCCTTTACGGTTCGCTTGTAGCGATGCTCGCTTTACGTTATCAAAGTAATCTAGGCGGACAATTTGCGATCCATTTATTGCCTCTCACCATTATTTTCGTTATTTGGTTAGTCATTTTTTATATCTCCAATCTTTATGATCAACGCACTCTTAGAAATACAATCTTTTTTTATTCTCGACTTTTTGAAGCAATCATCGTCGCTACGGTCATATCAACCAGTTTCTTTTACCTAATCCCATTCTTCGGAATTGCTCCCAAGACCAACCTGGCACTATTTATACTCATATTTACAATGTTGGAATTCGGCGGACGTTCTCTTTTTAATAGCATCGTTGAAACAAGGTTTAAAAAATTAATTCTGATTGTTGGGGATAATGAACAGGCCCAAGAATTGACATTATTTATTAAAGAAAACCCCCAATTGGGCTATACCGTCAAAGAAATAATTGATATTCAACAGACCGCTCATCTTTCTGAAGTAATGACAACCGCAAACCTTGATACAATTGTCATCAGTCCTAGCGCTTATCAGACCCCGGAAATTAGAGATATTTTCTACAAAGCACTTGGTCAAAAAATAAACTTTTATGGTCTGGCAACTTTCTATGAACGACTGACGGGTAGAGTGCCACTGGATGCAATAGATCAAATTTGGTTTCTGGAAAATTTAAGCGAAGGGAATAAACGGGTTTACGAAACATTGAAACGTTTCTATGATATTATCTTTGGCCTTATTTTTGGAACTATTTCTCTGGTCCTCTATCCCTTTGTTATTATTTCCATCCAACTCGGTTCACCGGGACCGTTATTTTACACTCAAACCAGAATTGGCCGACTAGGAAAGTCATTTAAGATGATTAAATTCCGGACGATGATTTTAGATGCAGAAGCTTCAACGGGAGCAGTTTGGGCTAAAGATGATGACCAACGGGTTACCGGGATTGGAAAATTCCTACGCCGATCCAGAATTGATGAACTTCCTCAACTTTGGAATATCATCAAAGGCGAGATGTCTCTGGTTGGTCCGCGGGCGGAACGACCGGAATTCCATGAGACCCTCAAACGCGAAGTACCATTTTATGAAGAACGCTATTTAATTAAACCTGGTCTTTCCGGTTGGGCCCAAATTAATTACCCCTATGGAGCTTCGGTTAAAGATGCCGCCGAAAAATTAAAATATGACCTCTATTATATTAAAAATCGTTCTTTCCTTCTTGACCTCGGTATAATCCTCAAAACAATCCGTATCGCCCTCTCCCAAGCCGGCAAATAGGACGCTCGTTGAGTTGAAAGCCATCAACCGACACGCCTCCGGATCCTCGGTACCCTTCGGGCTACCTTCGTCACCTCAGCTAAACTCGCATTGCAGTTCGTTGGTTGATCGGTCTGCTGACCGTTAATTATATCAACCAACTCCTGCAACGTCTCAATTGTCTCTGATGGCTTTCAACTCAACTCGCTTAGCATTTTTACCAATCGTGCAGATGTGAGTAAATAATTATGGCCTCGCTTGTTTTAAAAAAGAGCAAAGTCCTTTCCATTTCTGAGCGTTGAACGACGCCGTCTTCTCGTCCGAAAAGCTTTGAAATTCTTCCGGTAACAAATAGGAACCGAAACCCCGCTAATAGCGGGGTTGAGGCAAGGTGGCCTATTTGTTCGGAAGCAATGAAAAGCTTGAGGTTACGAGACAGGCGGAGAGAACAGCGAGAGAAATGGGAAGGGCGGAGCGATTACCATTGCCGGCCAAGTGATTGAACGAATCGTATCGCTTCCGGTTCGAAATTTGGATCAGTTTGAGCGGCCAGACGAGCTAATCGAACAGCATCATCAATCCGACCAACTTTACTATAGACAACTGAAAGAGAAGCCATATATTGAGCGCTAGTTGGTTTAAGCTTCAGTAGACCTTCATAAATGGTTATAAGATGTTGAAAATCATTTTTTTTGACGTAGATGTTTGCAACATTAAGATAATCATTTTCGGAAAGGATATATCCTTTTTTAATCGCCATGTCTATATTAACCAGAGCTTTTTCAATTTGGTTTGATTGCATCTGCACGGATCCCAGATACCAATACGAAACGCCAACATCCGGATTTAAATCAATCGCTTTTTGAAAAGCAATCTGGGCATTCTGGTAGTCCTTTTTATTTAGATATCCTTGACCAATTTCATAGTAGGTACGGACAAATGTCTCCGCATAACTCAACGCTTTTAATGAATGCTTCAAGGACTCATCATTATAAGGGGATTCGGGTTCTGATTTTCCAAGAACAATATTCAGTCGTGAAAGATAGAGTTCCGGTAAATAATCTTTCGGATTTTCGGTAGCATTTTTTTCTTCTAAGGCAATAACCTCTTTAAAAATTGACTGGGCATTAGGTGCAGATACATCAATAGAAGAACTAAAATCTAATAAATATTGGGCATAACGATTCCGATATTCATATCTACCTGCCACATTATATGAAGTAGCTTCCCTATACTTGGCTATGGCACCATTGAAGTCCTTATTCCAACCGGCAACAATACCTCGAGTTGTGGCATAATTAGCAATTGCGGTTTTGATATTTGTTTGATAAATCAAAATACTGACACCAATAACCAACACTAGACCTGTGATGATTACGAGATTAGAAGAGGTGGTCTCGTGTAATGATTTAACCGGCACCGGTTCTGAACGATTCATCCAAGTCATAAACCCGAAGATACTGAAAAATACCAGAAAATTAGCAGAGGTATCAAAGATAAAGGCATTATGAATCATATAGGCAATAGTCATAGATATGAATCCGATTGCCGGAATGCGAAACTCTGGCTTTTCTTTTAGGCGCCATAGTGATTTTAATATCACAACAAATAGAGCTAGGTAAATCAGGAAACCAACCAACCCCATGGTCACCAAAACCTCAACAAACATGTTATGGGCCCGATCAAACAATGTTTCTGAACCAGGACCGGCAAAGAATTTTGGATTAAAATATTTAGAAAAAGGAATATTAAAGTTCTCCGGACCCCAACCAACCAGAATTGTCTTCGGATTTTCGCTCCAACCTTTCAAACCGGCCTGCCAAGCCCAGAATCGTGTTTGAACCGTATAATTAGAAACGGAAAAATTAGTAATACGACGCAAGTACGGCGAGTCCTGAACGAAAGAAGTGTTTTTGAACAAAAGAGCAAATCCAAAAAATAAGATTGCCAGACCTACAAGTCCCAAAAAAATCTTTCGGGATTGTGCTGAATTAGTTTTATAAAAATATAATCCCGCAAAAACTATAATTCCGACACTTAATCCAAGGAGTGAACCTCTAACTGCGGTCATAAATACCGCAAGACCCATTATTCCGGCTGAAATTAATAAAAAGTTACGTTCCTTTTTCTTGGTTGCCCCAAAACCCAAAACAAGAGCCAAGAAAACATTTAAAATCTGATAGCCCGCAAAGAGAGCAGCATTACCGATTGTCCCGAAAATACGTTCCCGACCTCCTCCCCCAATGAAAAATGAACCAAAACAATCAGGGTTACCAGGAGAACAAGCTGGAATTCGTTGACCAAATCCGTAGAAAGCTGAAAGGACACCAACCACGACGGTTATTTTTAAAAACGTCATCCATTCTTCTTTAGTTCGCAAAACAGAAGTGAGAATAATATAAAATACAAAATAGTGCCAAAAACTGTACGCCCCACCCATTCGTTCAAGCGTCCCCCAGAAACTCTGATAGGTATTTACACTTGTAAGAGTAGTGAGTGTGTATACGATAGTGAAAGTCAGAAATGCCCAAAATAATTTATCAACGCGGGGCTTGTATTCACGGTGGAGTATAACAAGTAATATATACAGCACGGCCATCGCTTCAATAACACTCCTGAAGACAACAACCTTCCCAAAATGAAACGGTGACATATACTGCGAAAATATAATCAACGGTATGAATGCCGTGGCATAAATACAGTATTTTAATATCTTAGATATGCTCATTATTATTATATTATCGCAAAAAACTGTGACTGGCAAACATTATTTCACAAGGCGCGTATATCTTAAAATATAAAAGAAGGAGACAAAATGGGAAACCGTAAACCAGACACTTACCATAATCACCGCCCCCCACACACCAAAGTGTTTAATCAAAAAGAGTCCTCCAGGTATACCTATACCCAGTGTTATTGTGTTAATAAGTATGGAAATTTTCACTTTATTAATTGCCCGCCACATTGAACCAAGACCAACTCCAATACCCAAAAATGCCCCATAAACTCCTAACCCTAGAATATATTTAACCCCCGGGACAAAATTAACACCATATAAAATCCGAAGAGCAAAAGGCGATACAATTAAAGCTCCGACTGTTAGTAATACCGAAAACATTAATGAATACAAGGAGACACGGATAAAATTTTTCCGTAGGGTCTCAGGATTCTCTTCGCGCATTCGCGGTAATTCTACATTTAAAAGAGTGGATATGGGACCCATCAGACCAATAACTAAATTTACATAGGCCAAAGAAATTTTAAAATAACCCACATCGGTTGCAGAAACATATAGTGCTACCATTAATACCGGCAACAGATTAAAAAGGGTGGCAATATTCTTGTCCAGAGCCACCCAAGCACTAAAACTAATGTGTTTTCTCACTTGGAGACCAGCGGATCGCGTAAAAAATTCTCTGACTGAAGGAAATATTGAATGTTCTCTACGAAGACGTTCCCAAAGAATTATTGAAACAATCAACATAATGACCGCTCCAAATAAGTGACCGCTCATGGCACCGGTAATCCCTAGACCACCAACAATTAACAAAACGGATAAAACGTTGCGTAATGTCTGATCGGTAAAAGTGAGCAGGGTCATTTGCTTTACCTTTCCTAGCACCAGATACGCTAAAGCTGAAAAATTCAAAAAAGTATTGGATATAAATGACGCCATCACCAAAATACCGGCATACCAACCAATCAATGGATTGTGATAAATTTTTCCGGCTAACGACGGAGCGATAAGCGTGACAATGATTGAAAGAACAGCAATAAGAGACACCATTCGGCCCAGAAACATAAAGGCCTCTCTGGTCCCTTTATGTTCTTCGTGAGCATAAGTCCCGCTGACAATAGTCGCACCTGTATCTTGGATGCCAAAACTCACTACCAAAACAAGTAAACCCGCTAAACTAAACGAAATAGCATAAACACCAAATAGTTCCGGCTGAAGTAACCGCGCAATAATAATACCTGTTAATCCTTGAATAAACGTATTACTAAAATTCCCCACCTGTAAGATGGCCAAATTCTTAACAAACCAATGCTGACGAAAATATATTACCTGTTCTCTTATAAATGAAAGCCGTAAGGACATAACTTTGGTATAACTATAGTTAGATACATCATATCTAATATAGGAAATTAATCAAAAAAAAGAGGGCCCCACCGCGGGGCCCAAATCAAAGAGTTACTTCCTCCTGAGCTTATTCTTAATCGGAAGTTCTGCCGGCAGAACTCGCTTGACCCCATCACCTCGGGCCAATTCAAACTTCCGAATGTCCCGAACAACTTTTTTGAGCCCCTCGGGTTCCAAACTGGCGGAGTGATCAGAACCCCACATCATTCTCTCCAACGTGATGTGGCGTTCAACCATGCATGCTCCCATAACCACGGCTGCAAGGGTCAGAGAAATTCCTTTCTCGTGACCACTGTATCCGATAGGCACTCCGGGGAAATTCTTACGCAACGTGCCCATGACTTTGAGATTTGTGTCTCTGTCCTCCGATGGGTAGGTTGATACCGCATGGAGAATCACGAGTTCACTACGTCCCAAAATACGGACAGCGTGGTAAATCTCTTCAAGAGTACTCATCCCCGTGGAAAGGATAATGGGCTTACCTTGATCACGAGTATACGCGAGCAAGTCATCATCCGTTAACGATGCCGACGCAATCTTGTAGCATGGCGGATCAAACTGCCGGATGAAACTGACGCTGTCTTCATCCCAGCAGGACGCGAACCACAAGATATCTTTTGCCCGACAATAGGCATCAATCGCTTCGTACTGTTTGCGACCAAATTCAAGACCGCGTTTCAAATCACCGTTTGTTTCACCGAAAATGCTTTCCCTTGGCTTGGCAAGCTCCGCGGCCGTGTAGACCACGTCAATGGTCCGCTTCTGAAACTTGACGGCATCGCATCCCGCCTCGACCGCCATATCAATCAGTTTCTTGGCGATTTCCAAACTGCCGTTGTGGTTAATGCCGATTTCGGCAACCACGAAACATGGTTTGGTAGACCCAACCAACGTCTTCCCAATCATCACTTTTGCCATGTATCTTCTCCTTAATGAAACATCGTTGCCAAAGAACCGTCCATATAATAAACTTTTTAAAGATTAAATCAATATTGACATATTGATATTTATATTATATTGTAAACTATCCTTAATTAAAGAAACTGGGTGTTTATTTAAAAACAAAAAATCGTTACTATATGTATTACGAGATATAAATATTTCCGGGACATGTTTTCTGTCAAACAAAAAATCAAAAACTCACTTATTAAATTGCAAGAATACCTGCATGTTGACACTCTCTATCTTGCCCGGGGTGGCTTTTGGTTGACGGCAGCATTTTTTTTAAGTTCTATCCTTGGCTTGGTTCAAGTCATTGTTTTTGCTAATTTTTTACCGAAAGAAACATACGGCACGTATAAATACATTTTATCTTTAGCTGGCGCATTTTCTTTTCTTACTCTTACGGGCATGAATGATGCCGTTGCCCAAGCCACCGCAAAATCTGGTTCTTCGTCTATACTCTCCTATGCGGTCAAAATTCAACTTAAATGGAACTTCATATTCTCAGCGGTCTTAACCGGATTATCCGTCTACTATTTTCTTAACAGCAATAATCTATTAGCTAAATGTTTATTTGTTTTAGGAATTACCTTTCCTCTGGCTACCACTTTTAATACTTACGGCGCTTTTTTGACCGGAAAAAAGGACTTCAAAAGAGGCTCAATCTATGGAACCATTTCTTCCTCCATTCAAATAATATCTTTGATAACAGTGGCACTACTTACGAATGATATATTTACTTTAGTTATAACCTATGCGCTTTCAATTCTTGGTCCAACTTTGTTTTTTTATTTTAGAACCCTTAAATTACATAAGTCCGAAATCATTCTAGAAGAAAAACAAAAAACAGAACTCCTTACCTACACTGGACACCTAAGTTTCATGCACGTCTTATCCGGTATAGCCCAATACGTTGATAAGCTTGTAATTTTCCATTATCTGGGGGCTATTGAGTTGGCGGTATATGGTTTGGCTCTGGCAATTCCGGAAAGGATACGGGGATATGTAAAAAATTTAGGCGTTATGATAATGCCAAAACTGGCTGAAAAAACATTTGAGGATATCCATAAAAGTTTTTACAAGAGAGTATTTCAAGGAATGTTAATCGGAACATTAATGAGTGCCACATACATTCTCTTGTCCCCGATTTTTTATAAAATTTTCCTGCCTAAATATTTGGATGCCATAACCTTTTCACAGGTTTTTTCTCTTACACTGATATTTGCTCTTCCAGCCAATTACATAAGCGGAATTTTTAGCGCCCATAAAATGGTTCGTCCTTTATATTACAGTAGTTTAGGTGCCAGTATTATTAAAATAACTCTCTATATAGTTCTCGGCAGATTATATGGAATATGGGGAGTGATTGCTTCTATATTAATAGTTTATATCGTTAACATAATTCACAATTTCTATTTATTGGAGACCGAGATTAGAAAACATAGAACCTAAGGTTGTTGGGGTATCCATGCTATAAAATAAATAAATGACCAACCATCGGTGTAACCGACGGTTGGTCATTTGGAATAGTACCCTCGAAAAGATTTCATACTTACAATCTTTTCTTTCAAAGAACTTCGGTAACAGGCCTCGATTACCGCTAAAGCGTTTACGGCTTCTTGATAGCCGGTTTCTGGTGTGGATTTTTTCGCTTCAATTACATCAAAAAATTCGTCAATCTCTTCCTTAAACGGATTGACTGGGTTCAATGGAATCAGACAGGGAACAGTGGGAATCCTATCCACATCGCGTCCCACACGCAACCGTAACTGCCCCCGATCTATATAAATCGTACCTTCCGTACCGTGAATATGGAACATGCTTTCGGATAACACGCTGTAGTTGGATTCAAGGAAAGCAGAAGCGCCACCCTTGAAACTCAACAATACCGCGTTAGAATCCGGAGCATCCGTCCGAAGTGAACGATTTTTTATCACGGCCGACACAGAGTCCACCAGACCCAAAAGGTAATGCAATACTTCCACAAGATGGACGCCAACCGTCAATAACGGCCCTTCCCGATGTCGGGAAGAGAAAAACCGCCAGTTGGTCTTATCCATATTAAAGGCGAACCCAGTAGAATGATTGGCATATACGCTGACAATTCTTCCGATACCACCCTCGGAAATAATATCCTTTGCTTTTCTGATAGTGGCTTCGCGTCTCATGTGATGACCCACGGCCAAAACCGACTTACTGGCACGAATAGTGGGCAAAAGTTGAACAGCTTCTCTGTAGAAAGCGGTTATCGGTTTTTCCACAAACACATGTTTCCGGGCCAGAAGAGCGGACTTGATAAACTCGGAATGAAGATCGTTTGGTGTCGTGATAAACACCGTAGTAATCTCCGGATCGGCCATCGCCTCATCGATATCCCAGCTGGCCTTAGAGCCGAACCTTTTTATCGCTTCTTCCCGGTCGGGATGAAAATACGTTTTTATCCTGACACCGGGATATTCCTCTACATAAGGCAGGAGTCGTTTAGCGAAACTCCCAAATCCTATCCACAATACTCCGTGATAATGTTTACTCACAATAACCCCCTAGGATCCGTAGCACTGGCTACACGGGTAATTGTCATTCTTGCGTCCTTCACTATGGCTCTTCCGCAAGGATTGCATTTTCTCGCCGAGCCAAATGGACTGCACTGATGTATTCTCGTCAACAGTACCCAAGTGCAGACATGACTTGTAGTCAATATCGCAAGGATTTACTTTCCCGTCCCACCAGATATAGAGTCGTTCCCACAACAAACTGCAGGCCTTAGTTTCGTCCGGCAGGGGCGGATGCTCGTAAATATCCAACCGATAGTCGGAAGGATTAACCGCAAATTCATCCACCAACCCAGACCAGCAATTTTCGGCTTCTTTGACATCTTGAGTGGCGCGAAAAACGGTCATTGAGATCCTGGTTCTCGTTTGAGAGTGAGAAAATTCTTTCGCCCGAATATCATTGAATCTGGTGATGTTCTGAACAACCTTATCAAAATCAGCTCCAACCCGAATGGCTTCAAACTCTTCCTTGTTGCCAGCATCTACGGAAAAAACGAGGGTCTTTGGTTCTGCTTCAAGCAACTCCCTACTTTTTTCTTCCGTAAGACGAGTCGCGTTGGTATTGAGTTTGACATCAATGATTCTTTTTCGGTTTGCATACCTAATCATCTCGGCGAGGTTTTTGTGAAGCATGGGCTCACCTCTACTCGCCAAAACAATAGAACACAACTGATGTTCATTGGCCTCATCAATTATACGACGGTACAAATCCATATCCATAAACCCCATCAGAGGTTTGGATGTGAAAAACGACCTATCCGCTTGAAAGCACATCGTACATTTGAGATTACACAAACTGGTCGGTTCAATGGCCAAGACAATAGGAAAATCATTCACAATCCTATTTACCGAATAGACGGCAAACTTGTACCGATAGACCAGGTACTGGATAGTAAGATTTTCATCCAGGTAAGAAACGGCTGTTTCAAGCTCGGTCCTGGCAAAAGATTTCTTCATTCCCCGACCTTCAAGATTATGAAAATCGGTATTCAGAAGAAAATCAATTACACCGGCCAGGACCTTTTCTGAATACGGAGACCGTCTATTTTGTTTCTCCAATTCCACCAAAACAATAAGCTTTCGGATTGAAACTGGGGTGATATTTTCTCTGTATCTCTTACAAGAAAATGCTTTTTTCTGATGAGGCGGAGTACCGGGCATATCTTCTACTTTTTTAGTCACTGTTTTCTTCCTCTCTTTTCCTTAAAATCTGGTCAATAAGCCAGAAGTCGTAGACAGTATCAATCTGAAGAGAATCCTCTAGGTTCATCTCAACCAGAGAGATTCGAGCGTTGCTTCCCCCAAGGCGATTTACCGTTCTCTTGAAAAGGTCGGTCCGAGTTATGTAGAATGCACCATTTTCATGGTAGATTTTTGGCAAATCCTGACGGCGAGGAGTTTTTTCCAATGGATAATCCGCACGTTCAAAAATTCCTTTTTCAACATGTCTCCATTTGAACTCATACCCTCCCGGCAAAAAAGCGGTAAAACATGAATCAAAATTCCTTTGGATAACCGCTTCAACCGCAATCTTAATCGATTCTGCGTTCAAGAGCGGTGACGTCGGTTGAATCAGAGAAATTAAATCGGGATAGTACCCTGATTTCTCTAACTCTTCCAACGCATGCAACATGACTGGGTCGGTCAATGAGTGATCCTGAGCGAGCTCAGAAGGTCTCACAATGACTTCAGCGCCATATTGTTTTGCGACTTCGGCTATTTCTTTGTCTTCCGTTGAAACAATGACTCTATCAATAACGCCTGATTTTAGGGAGGCCTCAATGGTATAAGCAATTAAGGGTTTACCGTTCAAAAGCTTGATGTTTTTTCTTGGCACTCCTTTGCTTCCGCCCCGGGCGGGGATGATGGTCACGATTCTATGCTTAGACATCAACATTCTCCTTATAAGTTTTCAAGGGACATTCGTGTAATAAAGTAATATAAAAAATTGATTACGTCAAGAAATAACTTGATTTTAATTAATTTTCTGGTATGATAATTGCTTCGGGAATAGTCCCTTTAAAACTCAAAGAAAGTGAGGTTACTGTGAGCACAACCCTTCTACCTGTCGCTCCTTTCGTACCTGTGGTCAGTGCTCACACGCACCCCGCAGATATCATCGCCAACATCACCCGCCGAGAAATTGCCGATGCTAAGGTCTTGTTCATCAACATGCCCTTGCGTGAATCAGCTCGCCCGAACACTACACCGGAAGGACCACTCCTTCTGGTCACCCGCCTTCGTAAAGAATTCGGTGTCAATGCGACGATTATTGACCTGAATGCATATCGCATCAAAGATGAGACCGCCAAAAAACGAGGTCTCGTTCATGGTCGTCATCTTTCTGGAGAGGAAACGTTCGGACTTATCCGACGTCACATCGCTCGGCATGGCGAACCTGAACTCGTCGCATTGTCGGGTAAAATCACAACGCTTAGGTGGCAGGAAGAAGTTGTTAAGATGGTCCGCAACATTCTGCCCGATGTGTTCATTGTCTCCGGTGGCGGTCTTGCGACTGAGCTCAAAATGGGTATGTTTTTTTATATCCCCGAGCTTGACGCGGCCGCTCATTCCGAAGGAGACGATATCATTGTCAAAATCGTGCACGATGCGAAAATCATCAAACAACAGGGATGGAGAAGTGCTGTTGCAAGTGACAAGTTGGAACCTTACTACATTGGTAAAGTTTGGGATCGACATCGCTTCGTATATGCGGGAGATCGACCAAAAGATTTGGACGCTCTCCCCTTCGTCGACCTCGAGCTTCTACGTGAGGATGTTGACGGCAATCCTCTCCTTGATTGGTACCTGCAAGTACCGGCCTGGAGTGCAAACGCCAATAATTCATCTGCGGCACCTTGGCAGGATAAAGATGTGGTTCCCAAAACCACGTCGGTATCCAGTCGTGGTTGTCCGTTCGGTTGTAAGTACTGCTTTCGTAAGACCCAAGGCGAACGCAATTGGGGTGTCCGTTCAGCGGGACATATCATGCGAGAGCTCATGGAACATATTGAACGCTACGACATTAAGTTTCATGGATTTCCCGACGACAATTTTGCGGTTACCCTTAGTCGAATTAAGGATCTGAATAACCTGGTCGCCTGGGGTACCCACACTCGGCTTGATGAAGTCGCCGGTCTCAATGCAACCACGAAAGGCACCGCCGAAATAATGGCCAAGGCCGGATGCAAATATATCGGCTTCGGTCCCGAAAGTGCCAGCGCAAAAGTACTGGAAGCCATCGGCAAAGGTGGCCACACGTTAACCAACGGTTTCACCGAGGTTATGGTCGGCGGGAGAAAGCATTCCTTCCCTACATCCATGATTGTCGGTATCCAAGAAGCAGCCCGGGTCGGTATCCACGGCAATTGTACTTGGATTGTCGGCTCACCCACTGAAAAGATTAAAGACGTACAAGAAAGTGTCCGCTTCATTCAATGGCAAATGGAGTACTACTCGCAATTCGGAACCAAACCTGAAGCGGTAAACTCCCGAATGTTCACGATGACCTGGTATCCGGGGGTAACCCTCATCAATAACAACAAAGTCCGCGCCGAGCTTTCACGCGTGTTCGGACTGTCGTTCCAACGAGTTGCCACCAATCCCAATATCGTGGAATGGGATCCTGTAATGGATGAAAAGTTTCACCATTATCTTCGGGAGCTGGACGACGCTACAAAAGTCCTTGAAGTCGGGGGCGAACCTCTCAACTTCAGTGACATGTCTAACGATCAGTTCCTTAAGGTTAGAGAGTGTATCGACAACGGTCGGACACTTGATATCCTTTCTCTGTAGTTTTGGAACCTTTCCTTGTCCCGCCGGCACACCACCGGCGGGACTTTTTTAAATAATTATTATTGTACTTCGCCTTGTCTTCTCTTTAAAATCTGTTCAATCATCCAAAATTCATTCAGATTATCAATCTGAATGGAGTCCTCTTCGCTCATTTCAACCACGGCCATTTTCCCGCCCCAACGATGACCGATTTTTTTAAATAATGATAACTTTGTGATATAAAAAGCTCCGTTCTCATGATAGACCTTGGGCAAATCCTGCCGTACAACTCGTTGCATAACCGGAAACTCCGGTTCAAAAGAAATCTCTTTTCCCGATACATCGTATACCGGCTTCCATTTCCATTCATATGTATCGGGTAAAAAAGCTGCAATACATGAATCAAAACCTTCATCTACCACTTTACCAACGCACGCCTTCACTATTTCCGACTTCAATAACGGGGAAGTCGGTTGAATACACGATACAAAATCAGGAATATAATTTTCCTGTGTCTCCAAAAACTCCAAGGCCTGCTTTATAACCGGGTCAAGTGTTACCTTATCTCCCGCCAAATCTTCAGGACGATTAATGACTTCAGCCCCATACTGCTTCGCCACTTCGGCTATTTCTTTGTCTTCAGTTGAGACAATAACCCGGTCAATAACGCCTGATTTTAGGGCAGCTTCTATAGCATAAGCAATTAAGGGTTTGCCGTTCAGGGACTTAATGTTCTTTCTTGGTACCCCTTTGCTTCCGCCCCGGGCGGGGATGATGGTAATAACTTTAGACATATTTTATTATATTAACATTTTAGTTACTCAGAACAATTGAGGCAATTCTTTCCGCCGATTTCCCGTCATATTTCCAACAGTATTTCTGTTTGAAAATTTCTCTTTTATCATGATCAATTTCCGGATGCTCAAGATACTCATTAATCCATTTCGCCAATTCCTCTTTGCTTCCGGCCAGACGCGTAGAACCGATACTCATCCAATTAATCTGGTTTTCCTCAAACCGCCAACGCTTCAATATACTCCTCAGCAAGGGCGGGTCTTTTAACCAACCGTCAAAATTAATCGTAATCAATGGTTTATCAAAAATAGCCGTATCAATAATAATTGACGATATTGTATTGATGACAAGCGAGGCATGATAGATAGAATCATAAATATGTTGAAAGAAAAATGTGTCTAATTCACCTTCTTTTTTGTCTTTCTCCAGTTTATTGAATTTTGCCGGACCGGGCACATCAATAATAAAATTTTCATCCGGTTCAAAACTTAATAAATCTACTGGCAAAAATGGGTGCAATCGCACGACAAATTGAACATCTTGAGGAATCTTTTCCTCAAGATAAAGTTCTTTAAGAATTTGGCATATCTGCCAGTCGGAATCTATAAAAAACTGTCCGGCCGGCGTAAATAAAATCATACGCTTATTCGGATTAGCTCCAATCCTATTAAAAAATTCATCTCTAGGACTTGCTTTCAGACCTATATATTTTTCAAATTGAGGCACACCACTAAGATTGATAGTGTCTATATCAATATCGTGATATTTAACCATCTCTGCTTTCATAACCTCATTATGAACTATAAGTTTATCCGGTACGAAACGCAGATAGCCACGGCATGTCGTATTATCCCATGAACGGACCATAGCTATAGTTTTTATTCCGGCAGATTTGGAATTTTTCAGTAAAAAAACATCGTGATCCCCGAAAGCATCGGTCGCAAAAACCGCCAGCGGTTTGTAATGTTCAAAAATGTTTTGGAAAGGTTTTGGGTTATCAATCTTAAAGTCAAGCACGTGGACTAATTTTTTAAATAATAAAAAATGACTCAAGGTCCTTGTGAAAGCCCGAAAGAAATAATATTTAAACCAATTGCCGTCTTTTACGCATGCTTCCATCTGATGGAATCTGGTCACGTTTGTATCCAACAGTAATTCCGATAAACGAATGAAAATTTTATTCTTACCGCTTTTAATATACGGGTCTAAATTAATCCCCTCAACAATAATATTTTCTTTTTCATAGATTTGTTTAAAATATTCTTCCTTTTCTTTACTAACTAAAATAATAACCTTAGATTGAGAAGCTAAGGCATCCAAAACACCGGAATTTAAAGTATTCTTGGTTACAAACGGATGAAAATTTGATAAAAATATGGTTGGCCTATCCATCCCGTTAGAAATGTGACAAACCGTCCACCATATTGGAGTGGTGGCTAGTTACAATCAGTTTTATATTATTGATTTTCATTATTATACCCATAGGGTTCATTTCTAACGGGATTTGTTTAAGATAAACGAATTGCTTTTCCAATTTACTCTTTGCCATTCAACGGCCTTGATATTTGGATTGCGTTCCAACCATTCTTTAAAAGCCCGTTGTTCACCTTTTTCGGGGTCGCCACTGAAAGCAAACCAATCATCAAAAATGATAATTGTACCATTTACCACATAATCGGTTATAAAATTAAGAACAGAAACGGCTGACTCATAAATATCGCAATCAACAAAAATAATTGACGCTTTTTTAAGAGACAACTTATTTTTGGTCTCTTCATTCAAAGTTTCTTCGTACCAGCCGGGAATAATTGTTACCTCCTTAAGATCAACACCTTTATTGATAAGATTATGTCTAAATGTTCCTATGTCGCAGGCGTAATCACCTTTTTTAAATTCGGAAGAACTGGTGTCATGTTCATTTTTTATTTCGGGTAAACCCTGAAACGAGTCAAAGGCATAAAATTTCATACCGTTAAGTTTGGCGTCTTTAATATATTTTCTCATATGATACGCCCGAGCAAATGAGCGCCCTTTCCAAACACCAAATTCCAGATAATCCCCACCTATACCGACATGAGCCGCAAATTTCATTGCCTTTTCCAATATCTCTTCATCAGGATTTTTTGAAATTAGCGTGGACAAAGGCAACAGGAACCGATATCTAATTGAGGGTTTACTTAAGATATCTATAAAAAAATTGACAATACGTTGTCTTATTTTTTTTGCCATATATTTAGACCTCCAATAATTCCTTAATTTTATCTACTATGTAATCTTGATTCTCTTTCGTCAGTTTTTGGTGGAGAGGAAGTGTAATAGAGGAAAATCCAAGTTTTTCAGTAACCGGAAAATCGCCTTTTTTATAACCGAATGATTTTTTGTAATGTGGTTCCAAGTGAATCGGATTAAAATGAATGGATGTTTGAATACCGGCTTGACCAAGTTTTTCCCTTAGTATATCTCGACGGGTCGGTTCAACCCAAATAACAAACATATTATATCCATGCCGTGAGTTTGGTACTTGTTCAGGGAAAGAAACACCCGCAACTCCAGTTAAACCCTTTTTGTAACGTTCCCATAAAATTTTTCTCTTCTTCCAATCGGAATTGATACGCTTCATCTGAGAAATCAACATCGCCGCCTGGAAAGTTGTGGCTGAATATTTATATCCCAATAAAGTCATGAACCTTCCCGTACTCGTTCTTTCTACTCCACCTTCACACAATAATTTTAATTCGTGAGCCAATTTATCATCATTAACCGTAACTGCTCCGCCTTCTCCGGAAGTTATATTTTTTGCGGCATGAAAACTGAAGCAAGATGCGAAACTTAACTGGCCAGGTTTAATGCCATCCCGTTCGGATTCAATAGCATGAGCCGAATCTTCAATAATCTTAATTTTAGCACCACAGATCTTCTTTAACTTTTTCATATCCACCATCTGGCCATATAAATGGACCGGGATAACAGCTTTGGTTTTGGATGTGATTGCTCCCTTAATTTTATTAAGATCTATAAGACCCATCTTTGCATCCACATCCACAAATACGGGTGTAGCACCGACATATAAAATAACATTGCTGGTTGCCACATATGAAAGAGGAGTTGTGATGACTTCATCGCCAGGACCAACACCAGCTACCAATAACGCCACGTGCAGAGCCGCCGTGCCACTGGAATTAAAAACCGCTTTTTTAGATCCGACATATCCGGCAAAAATTTCTTCAAATTTTTCGGTCACCGGCCCATAGGTAATCCAGCCCGATTTAAGAACTTTGACAGCTTCTTGGATATCTTTTTTATTTAAGTTTGGCGATAGAAATTGTATTTTCATCTTGTAAAAATAATTAACTTGTATTTTGAACGATAATATTTAAAAACTCTAACAAAATTATCCAGCCATTTGGTTATAAAATACACGAACCAATTTTTACCCCAATGGAAGAACAGGAAACTATCAATATAATTAACGGGACGGACTTCTAATACCTGGAGACCATGGTTTATAAAACGAACCTGGACTTCTTTAGATGATTCAACGATCTTATGGGCTTGATTCTTCTGAAACTCCGGCACAACTTCGGGAAAATATTCCAGAATAAACATTTTCGCACCGGATTTCATTTTTTCAAAATAGCCCAGTAAAATTTCTCGGGAATCTGGTGTCAAATGGGTATAGACGGTGGTCATGATAACCGCATCCGCGCTTTTTATGTCCGACTCAATGTTTTCATCGGGTACCGAACCTTCTTTGAAAACAATGTTCTTTAAATCCCTATGTTTCTTGCGGGCAATTTCAATATTAAAAGGGAAATCAAAACCAACTATATGAGCATCACTATCAATAAGCTTGAACATCTTCGCGGTATAGTCCCCAACCCCACATCCGATATCGACTATCTTTTTAAGGCCCCGAAAATCACTTCTTCTAAAAACAGATGTTCTAATTTCAAAGGCGTATTTATCCTGCCATTTATTCAAATAGTGACAGGGTTCCATTCCCCCTTTTTCAACCTGCTTTCCCCAATAATTTTGCGCTCCTTGTTCATCTAACATGCCATCAGATAGTACCTAAAAATAGGCCCTAAGTCAATGTAAACCAATTGGAAATCCCCTATTTAATTAGCCTCTGATACGCATCCAAATACTGGACGCTGATAGCACCCCAAGAATGCTTTTGAGCTTCGGAAATTGCATGTTGAGACATTTCATTACGAAGAGCGGGGTTGCTGACAATTTTACGAATTGCCACAACTAATTCTTCAACATTGTTTTGGGGAACGAGAAATCCGTTATAGCCGTCTTTAATAACATATTCGGAACCGTAGCCCTTAGTAGCAATCAGGGGCGCGCCATAAGAATGGGATTCATAGAACACCATCGGGAATCCCTCAAACGCCCCATCTATGGTTTGAGCAGCCAAGACGAACGCCGTGCAGGTACTATAGTAGCGCAATAAATCTTCTTCGCTCACTCGGCCCAATAATTCCACCCGGCTTTCAAGACCATTTTCAACGATTAATTTTTTGAGACCCGCCACGAAACTCGGTTTCGTTTTATCGTTACCGGCAATTTTATATCTAAGGTCTGGAAATTCATCTTTCAGAATCGCCAGGGCCTTAATGATATAATCGGCACCCTTACGGGCTTTTACTTCACCGACGGTAAATAAAAATGGATACGGCGACGGTTCGTATGTCTTGGTTATTTTAAACTTTTCTGGATCAACACCGAATGGAACAAATTCCCATTTTTTATCCAGAGACATTACCTCTTCAATAAGTTCAATATTTTTGTATGAACCGGTGGCGATGAAGCTGGCTTGATTGTACATGAATTTCATCATCGTTCGTTTCGCAAAACCCCGCAGACCACCGTGTTTCGGAATCACACAATACGTACCGGCAAGTGTGATAAAAAGAGGTATACCTAACACCTTACTTGCAAATGCCGCCCCGGGCGTAAATGGCTCAATGAAAGTATGGATAGCATCGCATCCTCTGAAATATTTTATGCAATTCCAAAAGACGCTGATTTGATTACCCAAACCGAAACTAATGTAATGATGGGGTAAAACGGAATAAACAGGATATGGAACCGGGTCGTTTTTATAACCCATCGAAGTCAGCGCAATGACATCGTGCTGTTTCGCCACTGCTCCAACTATCCCTTTTGATAAAGTATCCCACCCACCATAATAGGAAACGGATGACGTCACGCATCCGATTTTTAACTTTTTATTATTCATCTTTTAAATGCTTTTCCGCCAAAAAGGTGGCGATAACCGAGAGACAATCAAGAGTTTTACCTTTTTCAATTTCTTTTACCCAATTTTTAAACGGTTTGATTATTACTCCTAAATCCTCTTCTTTATCAATTTTGGGATTTTTTATCTTTTTGCAATCAGTGGCCAAAAAACAATACGAACATGTCGGAATACTCCTGGTTGATCTCATGAATTTTCCGATTTCCTTGAAATTTTTAGAACCATAACCTGTCTCTTCTTCAAGCTCTCTCTTCACTGCCATTAATGGGGTCTCACCTTTATCAATCACCCCGGCGGGAACTTCAACCAGTACTTCGTTGGCAGCTTGCATAAACTGCTCCGTAAGGATTATTTTATTATCTTTTGTAAGAGCGACAACACCGACTGAATTTTGTTCACCTACAAATATATATTCCTGCTTGCTCCCGTCTCGAGGATCAACAAAATATTGTCTCTTGGAAAATTTACCAAACTTTTCAAGTATAACTTTTTCCGGTCCCGATTTTTTCCATTTTTTAATCATTTTTACTTCTTCGGATTGGCCAGGTACCAGTCAATTGTTTTCTTGAGACCATCTTCAAGCTCTGTCTTTGCTTCCCAACCAGTATCCATCTTAATTTTGGAAACATCAGCCAAACGACGTTTGACACTACCCTCGGGAGAATTTTTTATATCAAATTTACTAGGTGTCCATCGCATTATTTCAAACATCTTTTCAATAAGTTCCTTGATGACTGTCTCCTTGTGAGTACCAATGTGATATGTGCCTCCATCTGTCTTTTCTGATTCCATCACGGTCTGAATGGCCTCAACCGCGTCATCTATATAACAAAATGAGCGTGTCTCATCTGCGCCGAACATGGGGAAGGGCTCAACTTTATCTTTTATCCGGCCAACGATTTCTGGGATAACATGCTGGTAACCAGCCCTTGGTCCGTAAAAATTATGGGGTCTGACTATCGACATCCTGAAATTATAGGCCTTGCTGTAATGGATAAAGAAAAGTTCACCGATTAGTTTCTGTCCCCCATACGACCAGCGGGGATTATAGGTATCGGCTATAATCAACGGGACATTTTCTGGAGTCGGAAGCGGTAGTTTGCCGAAGGCCTCCAGCGCCCCCGCATAGGCCTCATTGGAAGACGTATAAAGGATTTTTGCATTTGGCTTCCCGTTTTTCTTATGGAACCAATCTAAAACATTCATGGTGGTGGAAACCCCGATGCGCAATACTTCATGTGGTATATCATAGAAAAATTTCGTGCCGTTGATACCTACCAGATGGTAGACAAAATCATATCCGATACCTATTTTATCCCAAGCTTCTCCTTGAGTCAGGTCAACTTCAAAAAGAGTTACATTTTTTTGTTCAAGAAGCGATGCCAAATCGGCATCATGAACACTGCGAAAAAAATTATCTGCTATAACTATCTCGTGACCCTCTTGAGCTAATCTCTTAGCTAAGTGGTACCCAATAAACCCCGCCCCGCCGGTAATTAATATCTTTTTATATTTTTGGTTCATTTTTGTCCTTTCTGAATGGGGCCATAAGAAGTTGAGCAACGGGTTCGGATTTCATCTTAATTGACTTGGCCAGTTCAACTGGATGGGACTTCCTGAATAATATAGAGAATAGCTTTTTGAAACTGATGGTAGCTTGATAATCCCAATATGAAAACCACTCTTTGAGATTTCGTTGGGACTCAATCTCTTGGTGGTTGGTATTGGATGTCAGGACGGCTTTAAATAGTGTTGAATTATGATCTTGGCTAAAAGCGTTCATATCTTTTGGTAGACAATGTCCCCCAAACGATTTGCCGTACTTCAGATAATTCCTTTTATTAAAAATAAAATCTATGACTTCTTCAACATTTTGTCCCTCCAACCCATTACCATGCATTGCATCACCAAATTCATTTACCAAAGCCACTCTACTCGCGTTCCAAATATTGGAAAGATACTTAATATAAGACGCCTGTTCCGGTGAACCTTCAAATGTCTTATCGGTTTTGTTCATCCATCTTTTAATAAAGCTCGGCCATTTCTTTACATTCCTATTTCCGACAACAAAATAATACGGCTGAACACACTCTTCAACGCCTTTTTTCTCGTGAAGAAACTCGGGCATATAACAATCAAATCTAAGATTCTTCAACGAACGGGGTAAAACCGTAGAACGCAAAACAACTTTCCCTTTTGCTGTCTTAATTGAATCCAGAGCTTTCTCTATGGCTGAAATATCTTGGGTTCCATCGGGAAGAACTTTGTCACCGACACAAACAATATACCAAGTATTTTCATCATCTTTCTCAAGAACACTACCCAGAGGTTTGATTTGAGAATAGATGTCTTCGTAATCAGAATAATTTTTTACGGGAGTGGTTATGTCGTAATAATTGACGGGATAGCCCATTTTCTTCAACGCTAAAGCATTGGCTTGGCCAACCCAGCCGTATCCAACAACAACAATTTTTTCTTTATTTTCCATAAGGAATCAGGGCTTTTTATGTCCCAAAATATACCCCATTTTTCTATTTTTTACAAGGAGGCAGAGATGCGCCACTTATTATTGACCCAGAATTGGTAAAACCCAACAATAGCAAGGATGAAATAAAACGGATACATAGGTAAAGCAAACCGAGGGATAGCCCAGACCAAACTGTAAAAGACGTTCAAATATAAAACCAGCAACAGTATCCAGGCCAGTAAGTGTAACTTTTTTCTCTGATACCAAATTCCGTAGCCCACAAAGAAGAACATGGCAAACCATATAGCCCTGATACCAAGCGCAAAAACGGTTTTTGCTAAATCGGATGACTCGGGATGACGTCCATCGGCAAACATAGGATGAATCGCCGTCACATTCAGCCACAATGGACCCTTAGTAAGAATCGGACTATTCAAACTGATAAAGTTTAAAACTGCCATATACATATATTTTTGAGGATTCTGAATGATATATTCCTTTGCTTCTTGATAAAATATGGCATCAATCTCCCGCAAGTTCTTACCTTCTTTTGTTAACTTAGCAATTCCATCATCCATCTTAGATGTGTCTCTAAAAGCTATGGGATTTATTTCCGGATAGAGTTTTTGGGCAAAATAGTAACCCAAGAAAAACCCAATGAAGTTACCCGTGTAATTTTGGGACAATCGTTCCGCCACTCCGGTCGTAGATAACACTAAACCGCCACCTTTTGGTGCTACACCAAATTCACCCCCTAACATTCTTTCTTTAATCAGCCATGGCCCAACGATAACTGAAAATCCAATCACTAAAGCCAACACCTTGAAACATATTTTTCTGAAAGAAATTTGTCCCCAATAAATATAGAGCATATATCCAATAACTGGAACAAGAAATAATTGCATACTACCTTTAACAAGGGTAGCAAGGCCCAAAATTATTCCCGCCAAAATCCACCACTTAAATCTGGTATTTTTAGTTTTATGCAGACAAAATACTAACGACACCAGCAGAAAAGTAAAAAGAGTTTCCCTTTGGATCAAGCCAGCTTGATTTGCTAAAGCATAAAACGAAGCCGTTAAGACACTGGCCCCTAAAGCAACTCTGATACCAAATAGTTCTCTCGTCAAAATAAAGATGATGCACACCAAAAGAGCAAACAACAGAATCTGGATAATCCTAACAGTATCGTAATTATGTCCAAAGACCTTATAGATTCCGACAAGAAAATATGGATAACCTGGTTCTATTTCCGTCTCCTCTCCAAGATACGTATAAGTCCCTTTGGTTAAAACATCTTGAGCGATACCGTCATACATAAGCTGATCTGAAGCAATGGGTTGGCCGAATAATTTCTGATTCCAAAATAATCCCGTGGCCACGGCGAAAATAAATAAAAAGATAATAAGCTTGTTATTTTTAATAAGATTCATCTCAAATATGATATTATTATATCATAAAAATAGGGCAACATCCCCCATTGCGAATATTAAAATTTTGTGGTATAGTTTAAAAACTAATGGAGACAAAAATAAATCCTTATATCAGTTTCGTCCTACCGGCTTATAACGAAGAACTGGCTGTCGGCCACTCTATCCGCCAAGTCCGCGAGGTAATGCAAAAATTACCTCTCTTACGTTACGAAATTATCGTAGTTGATGACAACTCAACCGATAAAACCGGCGAAATTGCGACCAAAGAAAATGTAACTGTCATCCGCCGAACTGTAAACGGCGGTTCCGGCGCTTCTAGAAAAACCGGCATCAGGGTAGCCCAAGGTGAGCTTATCGCTATGTTTGATGTTGATGGTTCCTATGATATTAGCAGATTACCAGAAATGATTTCTTTTTTCCCGGAATACGACCAGGTCAACGGTGCCCGAACAAAAGAGATGGGCACCATGAAAATTTTACGAACGCCGGCAAAATGGTTTTTAAGAAAATTTGCTTCATATCTTGCTAAGACCAAAATCCCCGATCTTAATACTGGTTTTAAAATTTTTAAGCGAGATATCATGTTGCGTTATATGTGGGTAATTCCTGACGGCTTCTCCTGTGTCACGACAATGACCTTGGCCTTCCTCTGTAACGGCTATCGGGTTAAATATGTCAGCACGGAATACTATAATCGGATCGGTAAATCAAAATTCCACCCCATCAAAGATACATTGAAATATTTTTCAACGATTATTCGGCTCGTGTTATTTTTCGCGCCAATGAGAGTTTTTGGACAATTGTCATTTATATTTTTCATTGTAGGTTCCTTTCTTTCTATCCAGCACAAGATACTCCTGAATTATGTAAAAACAAGTGATGTCATAATACTTATGCTTGCTATCCAACTCTTTGCCCTTGGTCTTCTTGCGGAACTCATCGTCGCAACCAAACGGTCATAATAAAACTTCATGGATTACCCGAAAGAACTCTATTTACAAGAAGCCCTCTCCTACATTCCTCATATCTTAGAGATACTTGATCGGTCTCCCATCAGCAAGACCTACGGTTGTTTTGACCGGGAATTTTGGCACTATAAAGCTAAGGATTTTCCAAGTGGCATGTATGAAGAGTGTGTTCTTACTCTCGCATTAATCTATACCACTGATTTTGCTGGAAATGTTTATTTTAACAATTCGCGAATTAAAGAATATGTAATGGCCGGGATTAATTTTGCCAAAACAAGTTCTCGTTCAAACGGTTCATCCGATGATTATTATCCAAACGAAGAAGCTCTCGGAGCAACGGCTTTTTCTCTCTATGCCTGCACCGAAGCGTATCTATTATTAGATATTAAAGATAACGAAATAGAGACCTTTTTCAAAAAACGGGCCCAGTTTATCATAAACAAAAAAGAATCCGGCATACTGGCTAATCATCACGCCTTATCTGCTTTGGCTCTTTATAATGTTTTTCTTATTACTAAAGACACGGAATTAAAATTCCACGCCGAAGAAAAAATACAAGAAGTGCTTTCTTATCAATCTTCGGAGGGATGGTTTCAAGAATATGAGGGTTGTGATCCGGGCTATCTAACATTCACGATAGATTTTCTGGCGAAATATCTTCAAAAAAATCCTGAAAATGTTGAAATTAAATCAGCCCTTGAAAAGGCAGTCCATTTTTGTTTCTTAACCATCCACCCCGACGGTAGTTATGGCGGTGAATACGGTTCCCGCAATACATCCCATTTTGTTCCCAATGGTTTTGAAATCCTCGCTCGCCAATTTCCTGAAGCCACTTACATCAGAAATATGTTTCTGAAAAGTTTGGCTGATAAAACTCGGTCCAGAATTGATGATGATCGGATATTCAACCATTATATTTATAATTATCTCCAGGCCTTTTTAAATCATGATAATAATTTACCGAATCAGGAACGACCCCATGAATACCAAAAATTATTTAAACATGCCGGACTGTTTATTAGAAACAAAAATGATTCTTTTTTAATCTGTTCAATCAAAAAAGGTGGGGTCTTTAAACTCTTTCAAAAAGAAACTCTTATAACCAGTGATTGTGGATTGATATTAGAGAAACAAAACGGTAAAAAAATCATCTCTCAAATGTGGAGTGCGGAACCGGAATTTTCCATTTCAAACGAAGAACTTGTCATAGAAGCCAATTTCTACAACTATTCTCAAGTCCTACCATCTCCATTCAAACAATTAGTATTCAGGATGATAACGCTTGGACTTGGTAGAAGGTTCAGTAGAATTATTAGAGTTATTCTCCAGAAAATACTTATCGTTTCAAAATCATCGACCGCCACCAAACTGGAACGTCGTTTTTCATTTCAACATGGTAAGGTTATCCTGACAGACACAATAACGACCACTGAAAAAAACTTCACTAAAATATATGTCCCAACTGATTTTACGGCAATCTATGTCGCCACCGGTCAGGCCTTTACCACCAGTACCCTCATGCCGTGGCAGAATTATAGTTCTGAAACCGAGACATTGAACAAAACCGGAAAGCTCACTATAGCCAGAAATTTTTAACCAATGGATATAATCAAAAAAATTCCATTAAAAAAAGTTATCTTTCTCGGTATTGGTACGGTTGTCATTCTTTTTATTATTTTCAAAGTAACCGTTGATACTCAAACATTTTTAAAAACCACAAAAGAAACCAACATTAATTTTCTCTGGTATGCCCTTTTAGCTATTTTACCGACTTTTATTCTTAATCCTCTCCGCTGGTTCTTCGTCCTCAAAGCATATGGTTATAATCTCAAATTTAAGACGATATTCCATGCCATAACCGCGAGTTATGCCTTTATTCTAATCCCCGGCCGACTGGGTGATTTTGTCCGAAGTTATTTCACGAAAGATAATATTTCTCCGGCCGAATCGGTGGGTTCGGTTATCGTTGAGAAAATAATTGATGTTATTGTTCTCCTTCTTATTGCTACTATTGGATTAAAGATTTTGAACCAAAATATTTACAGTTTAATAACTCTCGCGGTCGCGATTTCTGTAATTATCGGTGTTATAATAGTAAAAAAAATAGGACCAAAATTTGGTCTTACGAAAATTGGTTTTGTTAATAAAGTTACAACCGCCGTTAAAATTCCAAATAAGCCGGTTTATTTGGTTACAGCTGGTCTCGTCTCAATGACAAACTGGTTAAGTTCAATTACTTCTGCTTATTTTCTATTTCAAGCATTTAACACAACAATACCGTTTATTGCTGTCATTGCTTATCTCCCGATTACGCTTTTTGCCGGACTCATACCTGTCAGTATAGGCGGTATCGGCATCCGAGACAGTGCCATCATCGCTCTATTCGCAACTTATGCCACATCCGCCCAAGCGCTGGCCGTAGGATTCTCTTACTCATTCTTGAGTTATTTTCTGTTCATGCTCGTCGGTCTACCCCTTGCAATCCACTATTTTTATCTTAAAGATTCATCTAATCTTTAATTTTTGCTCTACTGAAGTAAAACATTGACATTTTACCAATATAGGCGTAGAATATGGACGACGTCTATTCTACAAAGAAAAGACCCTTAACAACCCACTTTAAATAGACGCCACGTGCGTCAGAAAGAGAATCCGCAATGAAATTAAGGAGTATAATCTTTGAGCTTGTCCAGACTACATTCCCCGACATCTCGATGGGCCTTCTGGTCGCCCATGTGACTACGAAACTAGTCAACCGCAGAACATTTGAAATGTATCTGGCAAGCGTGTTCTTCGCACTTCTACCAGACATTGACACAGGGCTTCAGATTTTCTTCTCAAAAAAACTTGATACCCACCATCGAGATCTGACCCACCTACCTCTTGTTGTTATTGGGGTAGCCCTCTCCGCTACACTATTCTCGCCGTTATTCGGAACAATAGCTGCAGCCAGTCTCCTTCTTCATTTCCTGCATGACAGCATTGGCTTTGATGAGGGTGGATGGGGACTAAAGTGGTTTTGGCCGTTCTCTAAACATAGTTTCGCGTTTTTTCAAACAAAAGACGGTAAACGTCATTTTGTTACCACCTGGACAGCAGAAGAGATAGCTCGTCGACGGCCAATGGAATTCAAAGAGTGGATCACTCGTTACTACTTGGGTGTGTCGTCCCATTCAATTCTGGCGTGGTGCTCTCTCGTGCTCTCAATCGGTGTAATTACGTGGACGTGGTAGACATGTCGGTCGGGTGGATCCGTAACGGAGCCACCCGATCTTTTTTTTACCTAAAACTGTAAACCACAAAATCGCCAAGTTCGGTTTCTTTATTTAAAAATTTATTCCATTCGTTATTCCACAAACCGCCATATTTTTCATCATAGATAAAATAATCAACCCGATATTGTTTCAGAAATAGACCGAAATCTTGGCGCATAAAAATTGGATAATCAGTCGCGATTTTTTGTGCGATATTATCAACTTTTCTCTCAATTGCCGGCACGTCGGAAACAGAGACAAGCCAAGAATTATTGGGACCATTGTAAAACATCTCGTTCCAATCGGAGAAAAATACGTTAATCATCTGACGACGATTTTCTTTAAGAAATTTATCAATTGTTTTGATAGTTACTCCATTAATACGAAGATACGCTAAATAATTATGATAGATCCTCTCCTGAGGCACATTAAAGAATGTGTATAAGCTTATATATGAATCACATCTTGTTACCGCTGGGACAAGCAGATGTAACTTTTCAATAATACTGCCCGAACTTCGACGAAGACCATCGGCCTCTTTAGCGATAATCACGCAATCCTTTGTCGCATTGGAATTAAGCCAACCCGCAACCGCACCATAGCGTTGATACTCCCGATACTGTTCAAGATTGGACTGGTAACTCAAAGCCCCCTTAATACCAATCCCGAAAATAAAAATCAGAGAAAAAATCATTATTGCGCGCCAAAATTTAGTATATTTAGAAAATAAAAGATATCCGCAATAAAGTATGGCTATAAAAACTAGTGGCTTGGTGTACTGAACAAAATGAAATGGCCATATCGTTTTACCAGTAATAATTTGTTGATTAAACGCCACTAGGCCAGCCAGTAATCCGGCAAACAGAAATTGTATGGATGACTTCTCCTCCAAATATTCATCTTTCTTTTTCAAAAAAAGGAAAGCGCCGACACTTAATAAAATAACCAGTCCAAGAATTAGTGTGTTATTAGACAATGGGCTATGAGTAATCAAAAGACCATTACGCAAGGAAGTGGCAAGCGTACCTCCGGATATTATGCCTTGAATTTGGGTTATAAAATATTTCGCGCTTACAAGAAAAGCAATAGGAAAAACCAAAGATAAACGTAGAGCGACCCGGTAATTTTTTCCCAGCACCAAAAATAAAAGAAGAAAAATCGTAGTCAAACTAGCCAAAGCAAAAGAGAAAAAATATCCCGGCATAAATCCCAATAAAAGACCGGAGAATATTATGGACAAAATGGAACATTCTCTAATTTTTACCAGAACAATAAAAAACGAGAACAATAACAACGCGCCGGTGATGGGATTCACCAAGCGCGTCCAAATAGAGAGAAGAAACGGATTTTGGGTATCAAAAATATTTTTGACATACCCCAAACTCAAAATGTCCGGTGCTAATATAATCAACGTTGCGCCGACCAACGCTGTGAGCATAGACCTTTTTCTTAACAATAAATGAATCAGCGAAAAAACCAGACCAAAAAGAATCGCCGGAAAAAGAAACTTGGATAAATGGACAAACGTTATGAGATTAAAATTTAGCAATTTAACCGGCAGGGCATAAAACATTTCACCATAAGGTAAAAGCGGAGCAGATGCATCTTTATATTCAAAAAAATAGGGCGAACTGATAGCATCACGACCTTCTACTAATTCTCGGATACGAGACATATAAACATCATCATTGTCTTGGTAGAGATATGGGACTCCGTGATATTCATTTCCTAACTTATAGATTGAATAATATTGTCCAAAAGAACAAACAGCGCCTACAAAAACAGAGCACACGAGCACTAGCCAATATTGTATAAATAATGGTTTTATTTTCTGTATCAACATGTCTTTTTACATATTTTTCTCAGCAATTACAAAAATATGAGAGGATATATCTGTGGCAAATGGAGATAAAAGAAACAATGGATCAAGTAATTTCAAAGGGGAAAATATAACCATAAAAAATTGAACTAAAATAAAATAAAGAGACCTTGAGCCGAAAGAAAAAATCATCGCAAAAACATGCATTAAAATCGCCTGCAGAGTACACATGGGACCACCGGTTATACCGGATTTTTTAACGCTAAAATTATTTTCTTTAAGAATATATTTTAGACCTTCGTCCGTCCATCTAAAGAAATCATTTGGAGAAGAATGATATGGATATACAAATGGCGTTTTTATTATAATCATACCACCCGGTTTTAAAATTCTGGACATCTCTTTAAATAATTTGGGAGCTTGGGCAACGTGCTCCAAAACATCTTCACATATTATTCCGTCAACCGAACCGTCTTTAAATGGAGTGTCGCAAATATCCGCCACTATATCTACCTCTTTGAAAGCAAACAAGTCCACATTAATAATTTCGGGATGGATACGATATGTACCGGAACCAAGATTTAAAATAAGTTTATCGTCTATCTTGTCTCCGAATAATTTTTGAATACGATTTTTGAGATTATAATGATTCCCGAGCGAGTTACTTGGCCCGACAGTTTTCTTAAGAAAATTATAAAGTCCGGGCCATCTCTTAGCTAAAGTTTTGACCCGATTTGAAACAGTGCCATCTTCCGCACCTTGCCCTCCGTGCGCTGAAATTGGTTCTTTTAGAGACGCTTGAAATTTTGGATCGGTGATTTTCATTATTTAAACCAGTACTTAAACCTATAAACAACTAAATTAATTAAAAATTCAAAAATTGTCCAAATCTTTACAAAACTTCCCCGCCATTCGTTTTTATAAAAAACGGTAGGCACTTCGGCCACATTCAAGTCCAGACGCATTGACTCTAACATTATTTCCGCGTCAATCAGCCAACCGTCACAGGAAAGCTTCATCTTCTTATAGGCCTCCATGGTCATTAATTTTGGTTTAGCATTCACATCTCTAAATGTCGCACTTGGGAAAAGTATATGGAATATCAGATTATAACAACCGGAGATAAACTTCCGATAAGCGCTGTCCATACGTGTTTTACGAAATGTCTTTACCAAGTCAAACTCACCGCTTTTTAAAACCTTATAGAGCCGCACGATATCCCGCGAGGGCATCTGTCCATCGCCATCAATAAAACCAATCGCACGCCCACTGGCGGCATTCAATCCACTAATGGTGTCCCAACCCATCATTCCTTTTTTCTCTAATGTCACGGACACTATTTTGGGATTATTTCTTGCCAATTCCCTAACCACGTTCGGGGTTGTATCGTCGGTCCCGGGAAAATAATTTCCTACCAAAACCAACTCGTAATCATCCATCTCTCCTTCTTTAAATTCTTGTTTCATTTTTTCCAAGAAAGGAATTATTGTTTTACCGCTTCGGTAACACAAAACCACTATAGATAACTCTGGAGTTTTATTTGTTTCTTTAGAGTTCATCCCGTTAGAAATGTAACAGACCATCCACCGTCTTGGGGTGGTGGCTGGTTACAATCATTTTTATATTATTGATTTTCATATTTATACCCGTAGGGTTCATTTCTAACGGGACTTATTTTAACGAAATAGTTCGGTTAATGTTATGTACCATCTGTCAGGTAAAAAACTTATTCTGGAAATAAGTGTGGACCAGAATGGAACATAATAGACCGATTTTTTGGTTTTTAGGACATGTTTGACGGTAGATGCTATTTGCTTTTTGTCCGCAACGGCAAATGATTTTTTAGCATTCCACATATCTGTTGCCACTGGCCCCAAGTATATAGTAGAGAAAATAACATTCTTCTTGCGATATGCTAAATCTAAACACCGAAAAGCAATTCCTAAAGCCGATTTACTGGCCGGATAACCAACACCGCGCAAACTCGGCTTTAGGGCTGTGATAGAAGAAATGGCTATAAACTGCCCGTAACCCTGCTTTAGAAATTTAGGAAGAAAGACATCTACAAAATTTAAAGAACCATAAAGATTTGTATCAATAACTTTTTTAAAAAGTTTGTAATCAAATCCACTAGAGATATCGTTCAAAAAGACACCGGCACCCATAATTACCGCATCTAAAATGAATCCATCCTGTTCCATTATATGCACAACGCTTAATACATCATCCTGAACACTGACATCACAAACAGAATAAAAGAACTGACTATCGGAGCCAAGTTCTTTTTTGAGTTCCTCCAGTAAATTTTCTCGGCGGGCTATTCCCCAGACAATATGTCCATCTTTTATAAGTTGTTTTACCAACTCACGTCCAATACCAGATGATGCCCCTGTAACACAAATATTCATTATTAGGTTATGATTTAATAAAATCTAAAATATTTCCAGCCCGTGCATTCCAACTGTACTTAACTACCTCCTGTAGAGCCCGTTGAGCACGTTTTTCTGCTTCTGGCATGTTATTTATAACTTCATTAATCACAGTTATCAAGCTTTCCACATCATCAGGTCTTGAAAAAAATACCGAATAATCCGTTAAAACTTCTCTAATAGACGGTAAATCTGAAGCAATAATTGGTTTACCGCTGGCCATATATTCAAACATCTTCAAAGGAGAAGTGTATAAACGTGAGATGTCTTCCTTTCCAGAATTCGGCAACACAAGAATATCAGCCACCTTCAGATACAAAGATACCTCATTATGTGGCACTAGACCAACAATCATTACATTATTTAATTCCATTATCTTAACTCTTTCTCTGAAATCTCTGATATCAGAATCTGTTCCACCCACGAAAACGAATAAAATATCTTCTTTATTTTGGAAATTGCGCGCTACTTCCAAAAGCACGCTGGCCCCTTTCCATTCGTAGAGATGTCCAGTGTATAATACCAGAGTTTTATTGAGTGGTAATTTTAAGATATTTCTACATTCCGGTTGTGTTTTATTAATTTTAAATTGTTCTAAATCCACACCATCATGGGCAACTAAGATATTTTTTGTAGCAAATCCGTATTGGGCAAATTTATCCTTCAACCCTTGAGAAATAACAATTATTTTTATATTGTTTTTTTTGAAACGTCTGTAAAATATATTTCTTTTTTTAGAAAACCGATGGGCTTCAAAAATTAAATTTTTTCTAAAAAAACTTAGTAGAAAAAGAGGTAACTCATCTCGAGAATATATTACGTCGTATTTATTTCGGAGAGCAATACAAACTAAAACTAAAGCGGAGATGGTCTGTTTTATAAGAAAAGCGATTTTATCAAAAATTCCGGGCCAATAAAAATCTAGGCAACGTAACTGAATAATTTTAAAATTATTTATTGTGCCATAATATTCAAAGACGGTCTTTCTGCTGGGATTCCCTCTTTGGGGCATCAAAAGAGTAACGTCCACAACATTCAAGGCAAATGCTTCACACATTTTAGCAATTTGAATCCCGTATGCCTTTTCTGTTGGCATTCTTTGATTAACAACATACAGAATCCTTACCATAAGAGAGTGGTTAATACTCGGAACGGAGTTGTTTCTTGTAATATGCCTTGAATGCCTGCTTCTTTTTTATATCCTGCCACCATTGTTCGTTATTTAAATACCAACCAACAACATTCACAAGATGATTTTTAATGTGATATTGGGGACTCCATCCCAACTCTTTTTTTATTTTGGTTGCATCGGGCGCATAACGACGATCTCCGCCCGGTCGATCATTAATGAAAAAAATAAACTTTTTTGGATCTTTCTTGAGAACTTTGGCAACCATTATTACGATATTAAGATTTGAAGTTTCACTACCTGCTACATTGTAAATACTAAAGTCCTTCCCTTTATTCATTATTAAATCTATGGCTCGACAAAAATCCTCCACATGAAGCCAGCGTCGTAGTTGTTGACCGTCGCCATGGATGGGAATTTTTTTATCTTCTAATAAATTAGTAATAGTCAGAGGGATAAGTTTTTCAGGATACTGATAAGGGCCATAATTATTGGAGCCCCGGACGATTAGTAAGGGTAGTTTGTGGGTTCTCATGTACGACTGCACGACAAGATCAGCTGCAGCTTTTGAAGCTGCATAAGGATTTGAAGGGTGCATTGGGTGTGATTCCCCTGAAGCGCCCTTATGAACATCCCCATAAATTTCATCGGTAGAAATTTGAATAAATCTCGGGATGGCATACTTTCGCACTAAAGCAATGAGATTATGAACTCCTGTAAAATTAGTTCTGAAGAAATGATAGTCATTTGAAATAGAACGATCCACATGGCTTTCAGCCGCAAAATTCACGACAATATCAAATTTATGTTTCTTGAAAAGACCACCCACAAGTTTAGCATCACAAATATCACCTTTAATAAAAAAATACCTTTTTGAACCCTTAATGTCTTTCAAATTATCCATATTCCTTATATTCCCTGCATAGGTTAGTAAATCCAGATTATAAATTATGTAATTGGGATACTTATTGTAAATAAAATGAATAAAGTTTGAACCGATAAAACCGGCTCCGCCAGTAATTAATAATTTCTTTTGAGAATTTTTTATCATATTAAATAAGCTCCACTTTATCACCGATAGGAATAATGAATTTACCGCCCTGCTTAACAAATTCCGGCTCTTTTTTTATAATCTGGTCTTTATAATTCCAAGCCAACATTAAATAATAATCGGGTGGATTTTTTCTGGCATCATCAATATGTTTAACGGGAATATGCATCCCAGGACTATATAAACCTATTTTTAAAGGAAGTTCTTCGGTAGCGAAATCAATTAGTTTGGTGCCAATTTTGCCGTAGTTTAAAAGTGTATTGCCACGAGCCGGAGCGCCATAGGCAGCAATTATTTTCTTCTTATCCTTCAAATTTTTAAGGGTCGCGACGAGTTGGTCACGCGAGGATTGAATTCTTTTGGCAAGCGCATGATATGAACTCATCTTACCCAAACCGGCTTTATTTTCTTTATCTAGAAATTTCTTAACACTCGCCAATATTTTATACTCACCCATACGAGATACAAAGACACGGATTGAATGACCTTGGCGTTGAGACGGTTGAACATCAAATACATCCATCTTGTATTTCTTAAAGAAACGGACAAGGGGAGCAACTGATAAATAAGAGAGGTGTTCATGATAGATAGAATCATAGGCAAGGTTTTCAAACATATCCATCAAATACGGCGCCTCAAAAATAAAGACGCCGTCTTGAGAAAGAAGCTCATCCACCCCTTTGGCTAAGTCCTGCCAGTCGTCAATATGGGCCACTACATTATTCCCGATTATAACTTGGGCCTTGCCTTTAGTTTTTGCAATGTTACGTGCCAATTTCTGACTAAAAAAATCGGCCAAGGTCGGAACACCTTGGTCATTCGCAAATTTTACAATATTTTTGGCTGGATCAATTCCAAGTACTTTCTTGCATCCTTTTCCTTGAAAGGATTTGAGAAGAAGACCGTCATTGCTCCCTAACTCAACAATAAGGTTATTAACTGGATCTTTTATAAATCTCCTGATTATATCTTGAGCATAAACACCGAAATGATTGGAAGCCGTCGGCATCGCTGAAAAAAAATAGACATAATGAGAAAATAGATGCTCTTTGCTTACAACATCTAGAAGTTGAACTAATTTGCACGAACGACAAACACCAACCCGTAATGGATGGAACTTTTCTTTATTGAAGTCCTTTTTTTTAAGAAACGCATTTGCCGGCGGTGTCTTGCCCAAAGACAAAAACTCTTCCAGTTCACGAGAACCACATGCTCTGCAGGCAAGATTTTTTTTTATAATCGCCATTATTTTATCAGACATGGAACACGGATAGTATCCTTTTCATAGGCCTTTTGGTTTCTAGATTTAATAGAAAACGCCATAAAAACAGAATTCTTTGTAAACCTAGAGGTATGAATCGCCATCGGTGGCGTATAGACCATATCTCCCGCATTCACAACCACTTTTTTTGTTTTAGTATTTCCTTTAACCGGCTTTTCAAAATATTCCATTGCTCCGGAAATCATATAAATATAATGGGCATCTTTTTTGTGATAATGATTAGAGCGAATACTGCCTGTTTTTGAAGTAATAAGCAGAATACTTTTAATATTTGTTTTACCATCATCAAGTAATTTAGTGATTCCGCCACGGGAATCAACAAACTCCGGCTTAATTTGCTTTGTGAATTTCATAAGGAATAGCTATTTTGGTTTTCCAACTCTAGCATTATTATCATAATTATTCAATATTGACAAAATTATAATTAAATACTACAATTTATGACGAGAGTTTTAAAAAAATTTAATCATTAACAAGGAGTGACTGTGCCCACCTACGCCCAAAACCAAGAAGAAGTCAGCCAATTAACAACGAGAATTTTGTGCGATACCCTCCCACTCAAACCTATCGATGCCTGTTATGTCGTGGGAGAGACCACTGACAATCAGGACTCCAGCATTAATGGAGCCGTCGACTGCTATTCCTGCGACCGAAGCCGAGCTATCATTATCTGCACCGGGCACACTAGAAATGGTTATTCGGGGGCCGAATACATTAGGGCCAATTTGAAGGAAAAAGGATACTCTGGTCCAATCTTTAATTCCAATCTCTCTGAAGATGTATTCAATACTTACACGGAGTTAAAAGCTTTGATTAACTTCGCAAAAGACAAAGGTCTGGAATCAGTCGGCATAGTTGCTCCTGAATTTCACCTCGTCCGAGCCTTCGTCACAGCGGTAAGTTGTGCCATTAAATTCTACCCTAAACTGAAGCTCTATGCCCAACGAGGTTCACCTCTTCCTTGGCAAAATGTCGTGAGACATTCTCAAGGAAAAGTAGCCGGGACACGACTAGAACTTCTGGCCACTGAATGGACACGCTTGGGTGTGTACTCTCAAAAGGGAGACATGCTTCTGCCCAAGGAAATCCTTAGTTATTTAACTAACAGAGATAAGTAAGACCGTCGTTGAATGGGGGCCGGCTTATGCCGGCCCCTTTTTTATACTAGATCATTTAATTTCCTTAACCTCAACCATTCTATTCTCCAAAGCGGACAGGCGCATGGCTTCTAAAACCTTGGCTTGAGCCAGAAGACGTAAATAGATATTATTAATTTTTTCAGCCCTGTTTTCCTGATTTAAGATAGTATCGCAAAAATCATGAAAAAGTATTTCAAACTGGTTGGCTGAAGGTGCGTTGATTTGGGTTACTACCTCCTGGTAGTTCTGAATTTGAGTAAGCTCAACGATTGGTTTCGTGTCTGGCCTTATAGAATAGGCCTGTTTCACATTAAGCACGGCCTTGCTCCCCCACACAGAATAATTATTTTGATAGGATGAACAAAAACTAAAGCCCATTAACGCTGCTTGGCCATCTGAAAATTCAAGCACCGCTGTACCTCCCGTATCAACGCCAAGCTTTTTGTCGTTTATCAAATTACACATAACCGAAACGGGTTCTTTTTTAAAAATCTTCCGCGCCATAAAGACGATATGCGCACCGACATCATTAAGGCAACCCCCGCCAAGTTTACTGTCGTATCTAATGTTGTCCTTTTTTAGTGGAGGAAAACCAAAAAAACTTCTAAATATAAATGGCTCGCCAATATCCCCATTCTCAATAATAGATAATACTTTTTGATGTTGAGGATGAAAATCGGTCATAAAATTCTCGTACAAAACTACTCCTTTAGATTGGCAAGCAGACACTATACTTTTTACGGATTCAAAATCCTCAGCCAAAGATTTCTCGCAGATAATATGTTTGCCGACCGCAACTGCTTTGAGGGCCCATTCTTTATGTAATCCCACCGGTAGGGGTATATAGACCGCATCTATGTCTTTATTGTTCAACAAAGAATCGTATGATTCTTCCGCTTGTATATTAAAATCCAACGCCCATTCTTTGGCCTTTACGGGATTACGACTGGCGATACTGACGACTTCGCAATTATCTATTGATTGGAATGCTTTAATTGCATATCTCTTGGCAATATCCGCACATCCCAAAATTCCGATTTTTACTTTGTTGTTCATCCCGTTAGAGATGTAACTGATCATCCACCGTCTTGAGATGGTGGCCAGTTGCAATCATTTTTATATTATTGATTTTCATACATATACCCGTAGGGTTCATTTCTAACGGGATTCATTCAATTGGTCTGAATAAAATTCAATATATCTTTGACCCGCTTATCAAGAGTATGACTCGTTAAAACTCTTTTGTGGCCGGCTTCAGCAATTTTATTTCTGGCCTCTTCATTATTTAAATAAAATTTAATCTTATCAATCAACTCATCATCACTTCTGAATATTTCAATTTCTTCTCCTATTTTAAAAAGATCCTCTACGTCTTTACGATAATCAGATATTTGAAACCCATTTGAAGCCGGAATCTCAAAGGTCTTTAAACTAACACCATTCATTACTGGATCAGTACTTTTATTTCGACCATTTATATTGAGACAAATTTTAGCAGACCTGTAAAGTTTAGCCATTTGTTCAAGATTAAGGGGACCGTGGTATAAAGACGCTAAAGAAGAGTTTTTCCAGCCGACCCAGCCAAAAATTTTTAGATTAAGTCCTTTTATCTCGTTTACCTTACTAAGAATTCTTTCTCTGTTTTGATCAAATGCACCCACAAAACAAACATCACAGGAATATTTTTCTGCCTCTTCTTTGTTTAAAGTTTGTTCCTTATAACAATCGGGGTCAATGGTCATTGAAATATTACACAGTTTTGCAGAGGATTTATTAAAAAATTTATCAAACAAATATGAATCATTGGTAAATACGTAATCATAATTTAGATAATTATTAGAAAACCAATTAAAATACCTTTCCTGATAGGTATTTTCCATAAACCAAGTTACCGTTTTTATGCCCATGCTTTTAATTTTTAAAACAGTTGAGACCTTTATGTTCATCCCTTTCCCTGTAAACAAAAAATCTGGGTGATGTTTCCGGCATAATTCTATCGCTTTTTCATTTAGAATTTCATTACTTTTTCTTCTTATGAAATTTATCCGTCTAGTTATCTTCCAAATTAAAGACCCTCTCAATAACCACGGCATAAAATAATTCTTTCTATCATCAATATAAATAATCTCTACACCATTTTCAATAAAAACCCTCTTCATCTGGTCGGTAAAATCACCGTGTGGAGAAATATATAATATCTTCATCCCGTTAGAAATGTAACAGACCGTCCACCGTCTTGAGGTGGTGGCTGGTTACAATCATTTTTATATTATTGATTTTCATATTTATACCCGTAGGGTTCATTTCTAACGGGACTCATTGCGTTAATTCGGTCTTTATTTTATCAAAACCGACAAGTTTAAAATTTGCGACCTTAGTAATTAAACCCCTAACAATATCCTTCATTAAAATCCTTACAATTTTTTTAGGTAAACCATTTTTGGGAAGTTTTTTATTGACTTTGGTTAAAATAAGACAAAATCTCAAGAGTATCCCAATAATTGTTTTTCTTAAATCATACCGTTTAAGTCCTTCTCCTTTTTGGGCAAAAAGAATTGAATCAACGGTGCCAAAATTTTTAAAACCGTTTGTTTTGATAACCCTTTCCAAAAACATACGTGCGGGTCCTTCCGCAGGATTAAGAACATCGTGCATAACCAACCAACCACCATCTTTTAAGAACTCCTCCCACGCAAAATCTCTTTTTACATTTTCGTAATCATGAGCCCCATCAATAAAAAGCATATCAACAGGATCTGACCAGTTACTAATAGCTTCTTCGGATTTCTTAAAAATTGTGGTTATCATTTCAGCGACATTACTTTTTTTTATATTGGCAGAAAAAATTTCCGCTGTCTGCTGAATACCGGCATCCGAATCACCAACACCATGATCTACGGCCACAACTCGGCCACTGCCAGTGCCGTCTCTCAAACCACTGGCTAACCAAATTGTGGAACGCCCCTTCCAGCTTCCAATTTCAACCATAACCGGAGAATTTATAAGAGTGCCCGCCAGAGAATATAAAAACAAACCCTCTTTCAAAGAAGTGTAGCCCTCAACATCCATTATTGTTTTTATTTCTTCTTTGTTCATTGGAAACAATCCTACCAGAGTCGCTGAAGACGCTCTATCACACGTGCCGAATTGTGAATGAAATCAAAAAGAGTGTTGGCTGTAACAAGCATGGCGGTAACCAAAAGAATACGAGAGAGCTCTTTTTTGTTTTTAATAAATTCGGCTAAAAACATAACGCCCAAAACAATCGCAAACGGATATAATTGATAGCGATATCTCGTCTCCACAATAGTCCAAATAACCCCGACCGGAGCAGCTAATGTAAATAATACGAACATCCGAGAAACAATGTCTTTCTTTTTTACAAAACGCCAAAATCCGGCTAGCCCGAAAATAAATACAATGAAAGCAAATAAACTGGAAAATCCAATGGTTACTAGTTGAGATAATCCCTTAAGATGGAACCAGAATGCTGCCGGTCGGGCAACGCTAAAATATACCGACGTTTTGACCAGCTGAAGCTTCAGAAACGTGAGCGGGTGACGTAGGGCAAGATTCTTCACTTCCTGTATTCCCCGCTCATTGGCGGCGAAATAACCGTACTCCTCGGCATACTTATCTATCTCTTTAGTCGCAACCATCTCCCCGACAAATTTTGAATCAGGGCTGTTGCCGACCCACAAATTATATCCCAGTTGCATACCGGTAGGGATAAATTTATTAAATACTCTGTAGTTGCGAATGGTCCATGGAGTCATCAGGATAACTGTCACCATTATTAATACTAAAGCATGCCGGTAAAGACGGTTCCAAAGTAAAAATCCTAAAGTAAACACCAAGAGTAATGCTGCTTGGGGTCTGATAAGAACCGCGAGGGTAAAGAAAACAGCTATTTCGGCAGTAATCTTAAATGTTGGTTTTCCCCACAACTTAATAGATAAGTGGACACCGTATAAAATCAGAAACATATACAATGTTTCAGTCAATATCATAGACGGCATTTCTAAAAGATCAATGAAAAAAATATAAAATCCCGCCCCGAGAGAGGCAAACAATTCGCTTCGAGAATCATCAAGTAATTGTTTAATAATTAAATAGACCAGGAGGGCCGAACCGGCATGTATTAAGGATTGGACAATCCAAATAATCCAAAGATTATGACCAAAAATTAAATACCAAAACGCCAGAAAAAATTCATAGCCGGGCCCCGATCGCCCAACTGATGAATTAGGGATGGAGCTGGTTGTTTCAGTATATCCTGTTCCCTGTACCAAACTCCAGGCAATACTGTCATAGGCCTTTGCATCTACCGCAACCCGAACTTGAAAATAAAATGAATATGAGAGAGTCACCAGAAGACCAACAAAAATAATCCCGGTAATTAATTTATGTCTCTTAATTATGCTGATAATTTTTGCCATCTTGATTGGATTGCCACCTTAAGAATTTTTATCGCATCGGATGGTCGAACTTTTTTACCGGCTTGGATTGTCCGGGCCTGATAGGAAATTGGTACTTCAGCTATTCGGTAGCCCGCCAACACTAATTTGATATTAAGTTCTATATCCATTTCAAAACCACCACTCCTTAGATTAATCTTGGAGAGAGCACTTCGAGGAAATATCTTACTCATTGATAAAACATCGTGCAACCTGATACCAGAAAAAATATTTACAAGGGCGCCGACCAGCATACCTCCCAACCTATACCGTTCATATGCGTAACGATTTTTTTCTGAATCAAGGCGGCGGGAACCAAAAACAACGTCCGCCTTTCCGGCTTGGATTGGTTCAGCTAGGACTCGGTAATCATTTGGGTCATATTCTAAATCCGCATCTTGAATGATTATGTAATCGCCAGTCGCCCGGGCAAATCCAGTTCGTAATGCTCCGCCTTTGCCCTTATTTTTTTCGTGAAATACAATTGTATGTTTTTCGGAAAATCCTTTCAATAAATCACGAGTTCCATCAGTGGAACCATCATCAATAACGATAATTTCTTTTTCTATGCCAGGCAATTGAACATTTTCTACCGCCTCCAATATACCCAAAATTGTATTTTTCTCGTTATAGGCCGGGATAATAATAGATATCTTCATATTTGTTTAAAAAAATTATAGAACATTGTGGCAACTCTATTAGAGTTAAAACGTTCACCTATATAAAGGCGGCCAGCTTTACCTAAACGTACACAAAGTTCTCTGTCCTGGCCAAGAGTAATCATCGCTTTTGCAAGCTCTTCAGAACTTTCCGGTTTTACTAGAATTCCTGTCTGTCCATCAACTATAACATCAGATATTGATCCAGAGCAAGTAGAGATCACGGGAAGTTCCATCAATGATGCTTCAGCCATAGAATATCCAAATTGTTCTTCCCATCCGCCAAATGAAAAACTAGGGTATAAAAAAATATCGGAAACAGCCAGAAGTTCTTTGAGTTGACCATGATCAAGCCATGGAAAACGAAAAACAACATCCTGAAGCGACTTTTCCTTTATTAAATTTTCAAGTTCTTGTTCATATTCACCTGTACCGGCAACGACCAGCACAGCATTAGGAACACTGTCCACAACCTTCTGAAAAACGCTTATGGCAAGATGGATGCCTTTTCGATAACCAAGGGCGCCAACGAATGTAAAGACCGTCTTTCCTAAGAAGTCCTTACCCATAAATTTTTTCTCCGTATTGAACGGTTTAAAAAATTCTTCGTCTACACCAATAAGAGGAATCACGGCAATAGGTTTTTTTGTAATAGTCATGAAAATATCTCTACCTTTAGAATTACCGCAAATGATTCCATCCGAGAGAGCTAGGCATGCCCGAAGTATTAGATAGTGAAGCAATCCGGAAATACCTTTAAATTTTATGGTATACGGAATATTCTCCCAACTGAATGGAATATGTTTTAGACCAAACATCTTTGACCAAAAAGCGTTATAGAGGGTAGAGAGCAAAGTCGGTTCACCACAACTGAAAACAAGTCCGATTTTTTTTCTTTTTTTCTCCCGCCATAACACCAGAGGGAATGCGGGCATCCATCCTTTCAATAGACCACCGATAATAGGATAGTGGGAATGTGAAAATACGGTCGTGGCGGTAATGACGTTATCACCGACAGGAGGAGTATATACAACTCTTCCACCTTTTGCCTTCCATATTTTTGGAAGTAAAAAAAATATATCACCGGGATAATTTCGAAAAGTATTAAAATACGAACTATGAATGTATGTATATCCGGCAACAAGAACGCTCATGATTTAAATTTATATTTTATTAAGTATGGTAAACCCGTTACACAAAGGATTATGCTTTATTTTCCAACCGTTTCTAATATCAAGGAATTTTTCTTTTTCATTAAATGATGCGTCTAGGAATTCTTCAATCGCCCTCATCACGCCTCTAGGTTCGTGGGCATAAGTTACTCCCACACTCCCATCTTCGCGCCAATAAATAGCTCTCACATTAGTATCGTGGAAAAAAACCTTAGCTCGCGCGGATAAAAAATTAAACCAGTGTTCTATCTCATCTTTAGTGTGTAAATATTTATGACTGGTATCAATAAAAAGAACGTCTATTAAAGGATCGATATTCCTATCATGGCACCAATTTTTAAAATTTTTCGCAAATTCAATGTCGTCCATATTTATAAAAAAACGATGAGAGGAATTCGTCCCCACTGTTTTTGAGTTTTTATCAACGCTTACCAAATTGGCTTCATATATCCTAGATACGCTTTCCAAAACAAAACTACTCTCTCCGGGTCCCACGCCAAGCTCCACTATTAATTTTGGTTTTATATCTAATGATTCTTCAAATAAACTCACCAGGTGATCACTGATATCGGTCCTTTTAAAAGAACGTCGTCTTATTTCGTCTAATTCTTTTAGCCCTGATGAATTTATTTTTTGAGGGTTAGAGATTCTTACCAAATGATTATAGAGATTTATTACTCTTATAACTAGGTGATAATATTTTCTTTTCAAATAATGTAACTCTTTAATATTTTTCGGGGCCTTAACAAAATTGGTTATATTTACCATATTTATATTCAGTTAAATTGAAACACTACACACTTTTTGTTCTTTTTTCAAGACCCAATATTAAATCTGCAAATTCTTTCCCCAATATGTTGGTGGAGGCATGCTCCACAAATTTTTTATATCCGTTTTTGGCTAATTCTCCGGATAAATCCTGATCGGATCTTAATTTTAAGATACCGTCAGCTATCCCCTGAGCATCAGCTATATCAACCAACATCAGATCTTTATCATCAAATAATTCTCTAATAGCCGGAGTATCGGCCGTGAGTACCGTTTTACCCATAGCAACGCATTCAAATACTTTTGTGGCAATAACCCTTTGAATTTTTTCCGCTTTCCCAAAAAGACCGAGACAAACATCTGCCCCCGCAATATAATTGGGAATTTCCGATATGGGCATGAGACCCGTAAAAGTTACATTACCTAATTTTAAATCATACGCTAATTTTTCCATTTTTATCCTCACCTGCCCGTCTCCTACAAACGTAAAACTTATATCACTGTATCCTTCCAGTAGTTTTGCCGCCTGTAATATAAACTCTATACCTTGAGATTTTATAAATGTACCATGAAATAATACCTTGAACTTATCTTTATTTTTTTCGAATGGACGAGGGTAAAATATATCTTCCTTGGCTCCTATAAATATTTTTGCAAGTTTTCTTTTTTTTATTCCAAACTCATTTGATGCGTAATTAATATGCTGTTGAGTATCAAACAGAACTAAATCTCCCAAACTCATAGAAAACCAATCTAAAAGCCAATAATAATAGGCCTTGATGCTTTTGGGTTTTATTTTTTCTCTTCCAAATACATTTGAATCATACAAGGACATAAAAGCATCAAAAACAATCGGCTTAGTTGGCCTGAATGAAACTAGAGGAAAATTTATTATTTTTGCCAATGGCATAATGACCTGACCCAAAAAACCTACGACCATCACGTCGTATTGGTTGCGCAATTTCCAATGTTTAAAAAATAACTTTACAAACTTCTTCAACCCGGGAGAATCGTCATGGCATTCTATAATTTTCATGCCATTTGCCCTTAGACCATCCATTAAGACGCTATTTCGGACATAGGTCGGATTGTATGTGCCAAAATATAAAATTCTCATTATTGACTCTCATTTTGATTTATAGTACCTTACATGGCATAATATCTTAAAATACAATAAGAATCAATATGAAAAAAACGAGCAAACCATTAAAAATTCTTGTCACCGGCGGAATTGGTTTTATTGGAACCCACCTTATAAATGAGTTAGTTCGTCGATATAAAAATCCACAAATTGATGTTGTAGATAATTTATCTAATTCTTCTTTCCGTAAAGAAAGAAAAATATTTTTTAAGCGACATGGTATTGTTTTTTATGAAACGTCGGTAGAAACATTCAAGTCCCCCAAAAATAGAACTTACGACTTGATTTTTCATCTGGCAAGTCCGGTTGGTCCTGCCGGTGTCCTTAAGTATGCCGGGAGAATGGGGGCAATGATAGTCGACGATTCTCTAATTATGGCCCACCTGGCGCTCAAAAATAACGCCAAACTTTTGTCCATGTCTACATCAGAAGTATATGGAAGCCACCCTGAGGGAGGTAAGCCCCAGCAGGAAGACATCCCTAAAATTGTGCCGGCCAATATTACTATTCGTCTTGAATATGGAGTATCTAAATTATTGTCTGAGATTGTTTTGCTAAATCTTTCCAAAGTTAGACCTCTCAAACTTAATTTGATAAGACCTTTTAATATTATCGGTCCATATCAAAACGGAGAAGCAGGATTTGTAGTCCCGAGATTTGTTGAAGCTGCATTAGCAAATAAGCCCTTAACTATATTTGGAGACGGAAAACAAAAAAGAACCTTTACCCACGTTACAGATATAGTTCAGCCCATGGTTGACCTAATGGAGACCAATTACACTGGTAAAATATACAACATCGGCAATCCTGGAAATTTGTGTTCCATACAAAAACTGGCCGAACGCATTGTTCGATTATCCGGTTCAAAAAGCAAAATTAAGCACGTGGACCCCAAGAAAATTTATGGACCGCTTTATGAAGAGGCCTGGAATAAGGTAGCCGACCCAAGCCGTGTAATTCACGATCTTAAATGGAAACCAAGATTTTCCTTAGATGATATTTTGAAAGAATATATAAATTTCGCCAAAGGAAAGATTGACTTCTTAAACCCTTTCTAAAAAATACCTGATATCTTACTGATAAGTCCTGCCAGGTCATGGTGATTAGTGACTGAGAAAAAGAGGAAGTTAGATACTTCCTCTTTTTCTTTTATTGAAAGGAGAGTAAGGTTTTTAATTTTTTCGGCTAAATTTTCAGGATTATTATATTCAAATATTAGTTTATCCGAATATTCCCCAAAATATTTTTTACAGGCATTGTTGGAGGTAATAGTAATACACCCCGAAGCCATACCCTCAAGAATTGCTTTATCTATTCCCCCTTTCGGAGTTAGGCCGACAACGACATCGGATTCTTTATAATAGTCGGGAATTTTATTATGAGGCATAAATCCCACAAACTGAACAGAATCATTCAAATTAAGTTTTTCCTTCAATAATTTCAAATGTTCAAAATATTCAAAGTCAGGAGCCATTACCGGCTGACCAATAATTTTAAGACCGAAATCTATGTTTTTGTCTTTTAGAATTCTAGCCGATTCAATTAGGGTTTCGTAATTTTTTATTTTTGATATTCTCCCTACACTTAATATTTTTAGCTGACCATTACCCCAATTTCTGTCAGTCCTAAATTTATTTATATTAATGCCGTGTCCTGTTTCTATTATTTTATCGCTGGTGAATTTCAAACTTTCTTTAGAGGCGGTTACGATTTTATAACACAGTTTCTCGGCTACTTTTAGACGAAAAGTAACTGAACGATGAAGATACCATAAAATTATTTTTCTTCTATAAATAAAAGTAACCGGCCAGGAAGCAATCACAAATACAGGAGACATATGAGCAAAAATACTGCTTGATTGCGGAACCAGTTTAAATAGATATTTATAAAAATTAAAAAAACGGGCTATTTTTGAATTATTCCTCTCTTTACCCAAAGAATACACGGAGACATTATTGGGTAAATCATACTTACCCTCGGCAAGGGTTATTACAAATACCCTATCAAAATGTTTCGCAAATTCCCCTATCCAATCAACAAAAAAGCCAAGAAGATCATCTTGTTCATCAACCTTCTGGGTGATTATAAGGATATTTCTGGACATGGTATAAATTTATTGTATGATATGATTAATTATCTATTTTTACAAGCCCGATAGCTAATTTTGAGGTTGACATAGTTTGATGTTATTGGCAGTTAGCTGTAAAACTCCATCTGAATCAAAGATTGTTGGCTATTATAAGGCATGGTATGATTTTTATATGTTGTCAAACTCAAAAGATAATTTAGATAGTCGTTTAAAATACCGAGCAGATATTGATGGACTTCGCGGGATAGCTATTCTCTTAGTACTTGCTTTCCACTCTTTCCCATTGGTAAATATTCCAGGGGGGTTTATAGGTGTAGACATTTTTTTTGTCATATCGGGGTTTCTTATCTCAACAATTATATTTAAGGGGTTGCAAAATAATACTTTTAGCTTTCGTGATTTTTATACGCGTAGAATTAACCGTATCTTCCCTTCTATAATTGTAGTATTTATTTTTGTTTTAGTTACGGGTTGGTTTATTCTTTTACCAAATGAGTTTATGTCGCTTGGTAAGCATGTTATGTGGGGAACTGGATTTTTGTCAAATATAGTCCTCTATCTAGAGACCGGATATTTTGATGTGGCCAAAGATTATAAGCCCCTCCTGCACATGTGGTCACTCGGTATTGAAGAGCAGTTTTATCTGTTTATTCCCGCGATTTTATTATTGTCCTGGAAATTTATCCGCAAACCCTTAGTTGCTATTACCGGACTTTTTCTTATTTCTTTCTGGTTTAATATTAGGTTTACAAATTTACAACCCGACGCGGCTTTTTATTTTCCGTTTACACGCTTTTGGGAATTAATTCTCGGAATTTTTCTGGCTTATATTTCTATTTTTTATTCTTCTTTAATTTTAAGTTCAAAAAAAGTGTTGGAAATATTAGCTTGGCTTGGTTTGGCACTAGTTATTGCTGGGATTTTGTTAATTAATGAAGCCAGACAATTCCCGGGATGGTGGGCATTACTTCCGACCTTGGGGACATTACTTCTTATATATACTGGGCCGCAGGCATGGCTAAACCGAAAAGTTTTTTCTAATCGGATACTCGTTTTTGTCGGGCTTATCAGCTATCCGTTATATTTGTGGCATTGGCCATTGCTGTCGTTTACAAGAATAGGGGGGTTTTCCTTAAGAAGCGACGTGATAGCATTGATGGTCTGTTTAAGCTTTGTGCTTGCCTGGGGAACATATAAGTATATTGAACAACCGATTCGTTTCGGGTCAAATAAACCAGCAAAGGCAAAGTTTCTGCTTGTCCTGATGTTCTTAATCTGGATGTTAGGGGCAACGGTGGTAGGAAAGTTTGGATTTGCTGGTCGCTATGAAACTTTTGGCGCTAACTTTGATGAAAACTATAAACAACTCCAAGGAATGGAAGTGCATACAGATTCTGCTTGCCAAAAGTTAACTTTTACCAGTGTTGGTAAATCTGATTTTGACTACTGTAGGTTTAATAATCTTAATGGCAATGGCACCGTAGCTTTAATCGGAGATTCCCACGCAGGGACATTATTTGAAGGACTGGCAGATGAACTTAAAAAATATAAAAAAAATCTGTTACTCCTTGCTACTAGCGGATGTCCGACTTTTTACAATGTAATTGCGGGGGCAGATATTAATGATCGCAAATTATGTAAGGAAAAGACGGAAAAGATATTCGAATTTTTAACGAAAAGTAATGATATTGAGATTGTGATTATTGCTACGCGGGGCTTGACGTACCTGACAGGCGAAGAGGCAGTTACCTTAAATACCGATTTTGTATCAGAGAATCCAATACAAACTTTTTCTCATGGCCTGACAGACACAGTTTCCCTACTCAATGGGAATGGTAAGAAAGTTTTTTATGTACCAGAGAATCCTGGAACTGGTAGTATGAGTCCCCGCGATTGTCTAATTTTTTCTGATGGCCGGACTTTAACGGAAATGGAATGTGCTGTAGACAAAGAAAGTGTCTTACGGGATAGGACTGACTACATTAAAATATTCAACGGGATACGTGATCTTATTGTCATTGATCCATTTCTTTTCTTGTGTACAGATAAACAATGCCCGATTCTTTATAGGGGTGTACTTCTTTATTCCGACAAACATCACCTAAGCCCTTACGGTAGTAAATTCATTGCTCCATATATCATGCGATATATTATGAATCCACATACCATAAGCAACTCTAAATTCCAATAACCACTAATTTAGTAGGGTCTCCAGCTACGGTAAAGTCGTGTGTATGCGACTATAGAAACTTCACTACCGGGCAAGCTTTTGTTATATTAGAACCATGAAATACACATATGTCATCCTTGGAATTATTATGAGTTTTGTGGTTTTTGTTTCGCTTCGTACACTCACTTCTCAACCCCGTTATTTCTTTGATGAAGCAGGTATCGTTGAAACCGCCCGCAATTTTGCGACAGATGGCAAGCTTGATATTATGGTCAGCCCAAATATTTTCAGTGGATACTCACATCTCTTTAACGCTACCGGTTATACCGTATCTTTGCCCTTAGCCCTTATCTTCAAACTTAGTCATGTCAATCTGGTCTCCGGTCGCCTGATGATGCTGGCATGGCTTTTAATTGCTCTCTGGAGCATTTTCTATGTAGTTAGGGTCTTTTGGGGCCAACCGGCCGGCTTGTACGCTACAGCCCTCGTGGCCAGCTTTGCTCCTTTTTATGGCAACGGCATGCAGATTATGGGTGAGATACCGGGTTTTGTGTTTCTTATTTGGGGTCTCTACCAACTCATCCAAAAACAAAATTTTAAACTCACCGGCCTTCTCTTTGGTTTGTCGGCAATCAGTAAACCATCAATGTATATTCTGCTATTACCATCATTCCTAATTTATCTTTATTTTTTTGAAGAAAATAAACTCCAGAAACTTAAAGATTTTATTATCGGTTGTATCGGCCCTATTGCGCTATTCTTTATTCTTATTGTGCCTAATATTTTCTCATCAAAAAATTGGATTGAAATAATCAATCTTTATCGTAATCCGTTTGACTCGCCCTCCCTGTTTAATAATGTCATCTCCAATATTCAAACTTATTGGAATCACAGCACTATTATTTATTTTGGCCTCCTACTTATTGTTATCACATCATTTATTTTTAAAAACTACCAGTTAACCGAAATAAAGTTTAGGAAACTTTATTTCTTTACATTTATATATATTACTTTTTTAATTATATATTTTCTGCGTAGTCCGGGCTGGTTTCGTTATCTGCTCCCTCTGGAGTTATTAACCTTAATATTCCTATATCCGATTTTATCTATAGGGAAGAAACGTCTCGGCTTATATATCACGATATTTTTGATTCTACTTAACATCGGACAACTTTTCCTATTTCGTGGTGACGTTAGAGATACTTCCCCTCAAGATACCGCTTCTTACATTACTAATCTCAAACAGTCAGTCGGAATAATTAACGCGCTTGAAGTATCTTCATTGATACCAACCGAACAAAGGTATCAGATAGTCAAATATGTCGGTGTACCCGAACTTGGTTTTAATCCTCTCCTCATCAAGGATCCATTCAGGACTCAACTTATTGTTTTCAAGAGCGCTGATAACGCTATGGTTGTGCCCCATCAAAATATACTTGATACCTACTATCAACCTCTCAATCAAATCGGTAGTTACAGGATCTATCAGCTCAAATCGGTTGAAAAACAACCTTAAAAGTTATTCTATTTACTATTGAAAAGAAGGGGACTTTGCGATAATATAGCTACACCTACATGGAACAAAAGCCCAAAATTATCGTCGTTTTAATTGCCTATAACTGTGCGAAATCACTGGAAAATCTTTATCGTTCTCTGCCGAAAGAACTCTTTGATGAAATTATTCTGGTTGACGATGACTCAAAAGATAATACTTTTGAATTGGCGCAAGGACTAGGAATTGAATCATACAAAAATCCTACTAATCTTGGATATGGCGGAAATCTAAAACGAGCCCTTTCTATCGCCCTGGAAAAAGGAGCCGATATTATTATTGATATCCATCCTGATGGTGAATATAAACCTTCGGCTATATTGCCCGCAATTAGGGAAATAGAAAACGGGTCCGAGTTTGTGTTGGGAAACAGGTTTTTTAAAGGACACAAGCCGACAGAAAATGGTATGTATGCTTGGAAACTACTGCCTCTTGTAATGCTCGGTTGGATATCTAAAGTGGTCTTAAGATTGCCGATAGATGATTATCATCAAGGTTTTCGTGTCTATACAAGAAAATTATTGGAACGGGTAAATTTCATGGCAAATTCCAAGGACTATGCTTTCAGTATTGAACTCTTAGCTCAAGCTGCCTTTCATAAAATCAAAGTCAGCCAAGTACTGGTTGAGGTAAGTTACACCGGCGATAAACGGGGCGCCAGTTTAAAAAACAGTATTCTCTACTCTCTCCGAACACTCAAAATACTATTGTTTTATATCGGTGCAAAACTTGGTTTCCCTCACGTAATTTTTCATGAGCCAACAGCAAAATGAAAGATGATTTTTCTAAAACTTTAATTACCGGAGCCGGTGGAATGATTGGTTCTTATATTGATTTCGGAATCCGGCTTACTCATGACCAGCTTGATATTACGGATGAAAAAGCTGTATTTGAAACTATAACTAAATATAAACCTAGAACCATTATCCATCTTGCCGGTGCCACTGACTTGAAGCAATGTGAAGAAAACCCCGACTATGCTTATCGGGTAAACTTTATTGGGACTTATTACATTGCCTTAGCAGCCCGTGAGATTGGAGCAAAACTGATATATATTTCTACGAATTCTGTTTTTGATGGGTTACAATCTGAATCGTATAAAATTTCCGACACTCCCAATCCTCAAAATGTATACGGTCGTTCCAAATATCTTGGCGAACTTTCGATCAGAGGAATATTGGAAAATTATGCCATCGTTAGGACCTGCTGGATATTTGGTGGCGGACGTGGTAAAGATAAGAAGCTTGTCGGCAAAATAATGGAAAAAGTAGCCCAGGGAACACCAGAAATACAAGCGACTGAAGATCATTTTGGGTCGCCTACATATGGCAAGGACCTAGTCGCGGGTATTCGGGAAATATTATCAAATGAAACGACGGGTATATTTCATATTGTGAATACCGGTGTATGTTCCCGTTTCCAAGAGGTCAACGAAATAGTCAAAATCATTGGTTCAAAATCTATTGTAAAACCAGTTCCAGCAACAACTTTCGGCCTCTCGGCCGATCGCCTTCATGAAGGTCTGGAACCCCATCCTACCCTTCTAAGACCCTGGCAAGATGCATTGAAAGAATACCTTGATACTGAATGGTAATGAATCCCGTTAGAGATGAACCCTACGGGTATAAATATGAGAATCAATAATATAAAAATGATTGCAACTAGCCACCACCTCAAGACGGTGGACGGTCTGTTACATCTCTAACGGGATGAAACGCTATACTCATAAAAATCAATGTCGGATTTGTGGAAGTTCTAAAATGATAAAAATTTTGGACTTGGGCATTATGCCACCGGCAAATTCATTCTTAGGAAAAGAGGAGATACCTAAACAGGAAGCAGTATTCCCATTACGTTTGTATTTTTGTCCTTCCTGTACCCTTGTCCAACTCCGCGATCGGGTAGATTCAAAATATTTATTTCGGCACTATGTCTACATGACTTCGGCTTCTAAGCCGTTGGTGGATTATTTTAGAGAATACGGAGAAGAATTAATTCGGAGATTTATTAAGTCAAAGAATGATTTAGTAGTTGAAGTCGGTGGCAATGACGGACCTCTTTTATCAATCATCCAGAATAAATGCCGGGTGCTCAATATAGAACCGGCTAAAAATATAGCCCAGATTTCCCAGATTAAAGGAATCCCGACTATCACCGAATTTTTTTCCGAAGAACTAGCGAAAAAGATTGTCGCCGAACGTGGGACAGCGACGATACTGACGGGTAGCAATGTCTTTGCTCATATTGATGATATGCATGATGTATTTCGTGGCGCTAAGCATATTATAGGAAAGAATGGTGTATTTGTGATGGAAGTCCACTGGGTTGGAAATCTGATTTATGAGGGTGGTTTTGATCAAATTTATCACGAACATTTATGCTATTACTCCCTTCGTTCATTACAACATCTTGCAGAACAATTTGGACTAAATATTTTTGATGCCCAAATTACAAGTATGCATGGAGCAACTCTACGAGTATTTATATCCGCATCACGAACAGTCCAACAATCGGTCCAAACACTTCTAAACAGAGAGTACAAACTCGGTTTAGAAAAACTTTCAACCTATAAGAACTTTGCTTTAAGGGTCAAAAAGAATCAGGAAGACCTTCGTTCATTATTATTAAATTTGAAACGCCAAGGCAAAACTATTGCCGGATACGGTGCTCCAGCTAAAGGGAATACCCTTCTTAATTTCTGCAAAATTAATCACAAGACCGTAGATTATTTGGTGGATACGACGATATTTAAACAAGGACTCTACACACCCGGCGGACATATTCCTGTTCATCCCCCTGAACATTTTAAAGAAAATCGACCTGACTACACAGTTCTTTTGGCCTGGAACTATTCGGACGCAATTTTAAAGAAAGAGGATGTCTATAGAAAGCAGGGTGGAAAATTTATCATTCCGGTGCCAAAGGTTAAGGTCTTATAATTTTCTTTTATTGAAATCTTTGATGAATGCGCGTATCTTTTTCCAGGATTCAGGATTTTCTATTTGATTTTTTGGTATATCAAACTGTTCTTTAATGTCGGGCGACCAAGCAGGGTAACGATACACCATAATATACGCCGGTTCCTTGCCAATATTGTCAAAAGCGTGGGGATACCCTTTAGGCAAGAAGACCGTTTTAAAATTATCGTCTCCCATTTTAATCTCTTCCTTCTCTTTAATTGTTTTGTATACAACATGCTTAATAGTACCCTTCAAACACGTCACAAAATAATCAGCATCCGCATGGAGATGAAAACCTTTAAATTCTCCGGGGTCAGCAACGGCCAAATAAACTTGTCCGCGTAAGTGTTTCGTAAATCCATCCCTATCGCTTATAACCTCCAGGAGCCATCCGTTAGATTTCTTGGTCTTCACATCAAAGGTATTTACTTTTTTACAAGGTTTGATTTTGACCAAACTTTTTTTAATTTTTTTCATTTTATTAATAAAGATAACTTCTCGGCATAATTTTTAATTGCCGATTGACGTTCAAATAATTTAACGATTTCCAAACCGGCACTCTGATATTTATTATAAATTTGCCTATCGTTCAACAAAATATTTATTTTTTTTGCGATATCGGCCCCATCCCAATCAATAATAACACCCGACTCTTTATCTTTAACTATATCTAACACAATTCCAACCGGTGTAGCAAGAACCGGGACACCACAAGCCATCGCTTCTAAAATTACACGCGGACCGCCCTCATTATACGATGGCATAACCAATACTTTTGATTCGTTTATAAGACGAGCTATTTCAAGAAAATCTTTTGCAAAACCATTAAACAGGACGTTGTCCTGCAATTTCCAATTTACAATTTCTAATTTACAATGATTCAGAAGAGAACCTTCTCCCACAATCAGACATTTGATATTTGGAATTTGGTGCTTGAGATTTTTTATTGCTTCAAACAATAACTCTACGCCCTTGTTGGATTCCAAGCGACCGACAAAAATTAAATCATACTTTTTTTCCAAACTGATTGGTTTAAAAACATCAAGATTAATGTAAAAAGCAGGAATATATTTTATTTTTGAAACAGGCACACCGGCTTGAATTATAAAATCTTTGGTCTGTTTATGATTAATAACTCGAACCGCTCGGGCACGATGCGCATCAAAACGAATAAAAAACTTGGTTAAATATTTATAGATAAATTCTTTTGATGACCCACTTTTGGGCAAACCGGGAATATGCATAATTTCCAACATATACGGCACACAAGTCGCGAGAGATAATAAATATGCACCAAATCCATTATAGAACGGAGGATAGTCGTGGACCGTCATAAGATAGTTATTAGTCATTAGCGAGTAGCCATTAGCTTTCAAAATTTTAAGACCTCGACGATAAATCCAGAATGGCTGTAATATTAAGGGCCATGGAGAAGGATGGACTTCGACGTTACCGAAGAAATTTCTAATTCCTAATTTCGAATTTCTAATTTTAGGACAAATAACATCTATTTTTTCAAAATGTTTATGGAGTTCTTCAAGAGTGTTATAAAAAGCGCCGTGTTTACCTTCGGCTAAAGAACGGTCGCCTGAAATCATTAAAAGATTACTCATAGCTGAGTTTTTAATAATGCAGATGTCTCATTAAACATTTTTTCAACGTTAAAATGGGATGCGGTTTTCTTTCCTTCAGCTATAAAATGATCCTGTAGTTCCTGATTATTCCAAATTGCCCGAATCACTTCAATCAAATTAAACTCGTCATTGTATTTAACCATAATTCCATTTTGGCCTTGGTGGATTATCTCCCTATTCCCGCCGGCATTGGTTGTAATCAACGGCACGCCGGCAATCATTGCCTCCAAAAGCTGGTGAGAAAATCCCTCATACCCACTATTTAAAACGGCCATGTCAGCCGTAGCTAAATACTCGGCCACTTCTTCCAGATTCTTTCGACCAGCAAGGATAACTTTTCGCTCAAGCCGTAAGTTTTTAATCATGGCCTCAAGGATAGATTTATCCGGACCGGAACCGACAATAACCAACTTAAAAAATGGGTTAATTTCAGCGAGCTTCGGCATTATTTTAATCAGCATTCTAAATCCTTTCCATGGCACGAGCCGGCCCCAAGTAAATAAAACGTTTCCTGTAATGCCCAGCTTTTTCTTGGACTCTTCTTTAGATAACAAAGACGGCTTAAAATCAGAACCATTATAAACAACTTTAATCTTTTCTTTTGAAATACCCCAACCTTCAACAATATTTCTAAGATATTCCGAGGGAACAATAATCATATGGGCGCCTTTGCAAACTGAGAATTGAAGCGCGTGCATTATTCGCGCCCGACCCGAACGTTTTACTTTCTGAAAATCATTGAGAAGTAGGGAGGTCCTGCCTTTTCCAATCGCCCGTTCCCAGGCGGAATCACCGACAATTTTTACAATGAATTTTCGCTTAAAAACACGGGCCACGAATCGGGCCGGTATTCCCGCGCTCACCGCATTCAAAGCAAATATAACTCCACAATTTCTTGCTTCCAGCAACATCTTCACAAAATATATTCCGTGTTTAATCCCCTTCGGCCATTTTGCCCAGATTCTTACTACCCGAAATGGTAGCTTTAAATCAGCCGACGAACTCCAAACAGAAGAATAGGTGACCATGGTTACTTTTTCTGATTCAGCCAAACGCATGGCCAGTGTCTGAGCATATGAAGCTGGGCCACCAATGTCTGGAGAAAAAATACCGGTCGCAATGAGAATATTATTTTGTAATGGTTTCATAAATATCTCTAAATTTTTGAACAATAATATCCCAGTCATATTCTCGTCTGACTAACTCCCGCCCTTGATTTGCCAACTTATCATGAAGTTCCTTGTCCGATAATATCCGAATTATTTTTTCTCCAATATCTTGAGTATCCTTAACTTTACAAAATAGTCCTGTTTCCCCATCTTCTAAAAAATCAATAATTCCACCTACCGGTGTACCGATAATCGGCACTCCGGCCGCCATGGCTTCTAAAAATGAGATACCTAGACCTTCAGACAACGACGGTCGGACAAACACCATTGCCTTGGCTAAGTAATGGGGCAAGAGATTGTTGTCTATCTCGCCCAAAAAACTAACATTGTTCTCCATGCCCAGAGATTCGCTTCTCTTTATTAGATCAGTTTTTAAATCCCCATCACCTATAACCATCAACCTAACATCAGGAATTTTTTTGGCAACAACGGCTATCGCTTCAATCAAATCCTTGACACCATTCTTCTCCACCAACCGCGAAACCGTAATAACAGTTTTATCTTTGACTGGAAACTGGAAACTGGAAACTGGAAACTTATTGAGGTCCACTCCATTGGGAATTATTGTTACGGGTAAATTTTTATTTTGGGATGCAACATATTTTGCGAGATAATTACTAATCACGGTAGCATGATCCGCTTTTTTAAAAATAAAATATCTAAAAAATCTTGTCAGCATTGACTGGCTGGTCAAAATCTTCCCTTCCTGAACAGTCACTAAAAAAGGAATTCTAGGATATGCCCATTTCAATAACCAACCCCCACCAGCCGCCTGTGAGGCCTGATAGGCGTGTATCAAATCATAAGGACCATGCTGAGCAATTAATCGGCGGGCTTTAAAGAATACGGCAATTGGTAAGAAATTTTTAGGCAATAAAAAAGAAAATCTGCTCAGAAAATTACCGACACGATAAACATTTACATTGCCGATTTTTTCATACAAAGGAACATCGGAAGAAAATCGGGAAGTAATTAAATCAAAATCAAATTCCGGCAATCGGTCCGTTACGTTTTTTATAGCCAATTCTGAACCGCCTACTTGAGGTAAATAGGCGGTTGTTAAAATTAAGATTCTCTTTGATTTTCCCTGCATATGTGCTAATATTTTACCATAAATGGACACTAGTATCAATGCTTTTGGTGGCGCCAGCCAAACACCTAAAAAGAAGGTTCTCTTTATCATTACCCAGTCGGAAATTGGTGGTGCTCAGCAATTTATTCTTCAATTTATCAGGCACACGAAAAAAGATGCCTATGATATTTCTGTAGCGGTCGGTGCTGATGGTGATGGTTCATTCTCCCAAGCTCTATTAGAACTGGGAGTCCCGGTTTTCGTATTATCCGCGTTGAAACGAAACATTAGTCCAATTTACGATATTCTGGCCGTTGATCAAATAAAAAAACTTATCCAAAAATTAAAACCGGACACGCTTTTGTTGGGAAGTTCTAAAGCCGGGTTTATTGGGTCATTAGCGGCTCAGTGGTCACAGTTACGACCTAAGGTCATCTACCGTATCGGGGGCTGGACATTCAATGATCCTTGGCCGGCCTGGAAAAAAGCTCTTTGGAGAACATTGGAAAAGATAAGTGCATCTTGGAAAGATATTATTATCGTTAACAATAATTATGATTTAATTAAGGCCAAAGAAATTGGCATTAAACCCCGTCAGGATATTGTTTTAATTCATAATGGTCTTGATCCATACAAACTAGATCTCCTGGAAAGAGATGAAGCCCGTTCTCAATTAGGTCTTCCGCATTCAAAAAAAATCATCGGCACTATCGCAAATTTTTACCCAACCAAGGGATTGGAATATTTAATTGAATCCGCAACCAAAATTAATCGTGAAGATGTTGTATGGTGTGTTATCGGCGACGGTACGGAACGTCATGCTCTTAATAAACTGATAGAAGAAAATGGTTTAACCGAAAAAGTATTACTTGTTGGCCGAAAAGAACAGGCCTCAAGGTATTTAAACGCTTTTGACGTATTCCTCCTGCCTTCAGTGAAAGAGGGCTTCCCTTGGGTCATTTTGGAGGCAATGGGGGCCAAATTACCTATCATTGCCACCAATGTCGGCGCCATACCCGAAATCATTGAAAATGGGGTTAATGGCTATATTATTGACCCTCGCAATTCAAATCAAATTTCAGAACATGTCACTATGTTCTTGGATAATGAATCACGAGCTAATGAAATGGGAATTCAAGCCCACCAACGTGTTCTTTTCACCTTTAATATTGAAGTCACTATTCTTAAAATAGAAAAACTACTATAAATTGACCTAATTAGATCAATTCAAATGAGTCCTATTAGAATCTCAACATTTTTTAAATTTACTTCTTTGGTAATATTTTTCGCACTTGCAGGTGCGGTTTTTGTTCATTCGCTTGGCTCTATTAATCAAGACATTGGTCGACACATTAAAACTGGCAAAATTATCTTGGAGACCAAACATGTTCCGGAAACAAACCTATTTTCATATACCGAACCAGATGTTCCATTCATAAACCATCATTGGTTAAGTGAAGTCGTTTTTTATATTTTAAATCTCTTTATTGGATTAAAGGGTCTAATTATATTTAAAGCCGGAATTTTAATCACAACTTTTTGGCTCTTGTGGCGATCTGTGGCTAAAAAAATTGAGCCATTACCATTTATCATTGCCGGCTTAGTTGGATTGTTGGTTATGTTAGACCGCACCGATGTCCGGCCGGAAATATTCAGTTACCTTTTCTTGGCCTATTTTTTATTCGCAATCTTTCAAGCAAAATATTCTCAAAAATACACTTGGCTCTATGTGACTCCTCTTGTTCAATTAGTTTGGACCAATATGCATATCTACTTTATTCTTGGGCCAATGTTGTTAGGGTTATTCGCTATTGATCGTTGGATAAATCGCGATCCCGATTGGCGTTTAATCGTGAAGATAACCGGCTTTTCTTTGATAGCAACCGTAATAAATCCTAACGGTATTTATGGGGCTTTGACGCCTTTTAATATTCTCAATAGTTATGGCTACAGTATTGTGGAAAACCAATCCATACTTTTCATAAAAAATTACGGCATTCTCCTTACTAGAATTAATATTTTTATCTTAGCGACTATTTTATTTTGGTTAAGCTTTATTCCTGCTCTAAAAAGACACGGTTTTAAGAGTTATATTTTTGAAGTTGGTACTGGTTTGGCTTTCACAATTTTGGGCTTTGATATGATTAGAAATCTTGGACCATATGCAATTGTTTTCATCCCTATCTTTGCCCTCAATCTTCAATCGTGGCTATTCCCGACTTTTAATAATTATAAAATTAAGGCGGGGACTTACGTTATAATTATCGCTATTTGTTTATTTTCGCTAAACGCTGTAGTTGATAATAAATTTTATAGGTGGGCCGGTTCCGGAGATATTTTTGGGTTAGAGGTCTCTGCTGGTGCTGAAGGTGGAGCCAATTTTGTTAAAGATAATAAACTCGCCGGGCCGGTATTTAATAACTTTGACGTCGGTAGTTACTTGATTTGGAAACTCTATCCAAATCAAAAAGTTTTTGTTGATGGCCGACCCGAGGCCTATTCCGTGGATTTTTTCCAAAAGATTTATATCCCAATGCAACAATCACCTGAATTGTGGAAAAAATATTCCGATCAATACAAGATTAATTATGTCTTTTTTGATTATCATGACATCACCCCTTGGGCCCAAACATTCCTATCTTTCATCTCCCAAGACAAAAATTGGCCCCTCGTCTATCAGGACGACTCCGTCGTCATCTTCGTCCGTCGCACCCAACAAAATTTACCCCTCATCCAAAAATAATAGCTCTTTGTGGGGTTTCCTCATGGCTTCCTCTTGGAGTTCGCTCCCTCCACCCTAACCCCCGACTCGACCGATAATAAACCTGTTCCAGCGGCAGGTTTTTATCTAGACCGCTCGGTTCCTCACCAAGCACCTCGGATTATGTCTTCCGCACCCATCGACATAATCCTAGCTTCGGGGTCTGCGCGACTTCTCGCTGGGGGTTAGGGTGTCGGTCGCTACAGTCCCTATTTATTTTTTAAATCTAAACAAAAGCGAAGCCCTCACTATTTTTCTCACTCCACAGACAAGGAAATCCTTAAAAACTAGAGAGCCAAACGAGTGATGGTCATTGCCAATTCGAGACAATCGAGACGTTGCAGGAGTTGGTTGATATAATTAATGGCCAGCAGGCCGATCAACCAACGAACTGCAATGCGAGCTTAGCTGAGGCGATGAGGTCGCTCGGAGAGGACCGAGAGAGCCGGAGGCGTGTCGAGAATGGTAATGACCTTCACGAGTGTCTATTTATTAACCAATCCCTGTAACATCTCTATATTTTGCTGGGTTTGGATTGTTGGATATATTTTTTGGAGTTGTTCAAGCATTTCTAATGCTTGAGTTATTTTATTTTGATTAAGATAAAGCTGGGCGAGGTTACCATAAGCGTAATGGAATGTCGGATCGGTAGAAATGGCTTTTTTGTATAATTCTTCAGCCCGATCTAGTTGACCACTATCACGAGCAATATTTCCGAGGTTATGATACAGGGCGGGTTGGTTCGGATCAATGGCAATAGCTCGCTCATAAAGCGGTTTTGCCAAATCATTATTTCCATGATCAGAGTACCAATTTCCTAAATTGTTAATAACCCGGACATCCTCGGGTTCATATTTAAGAATATTTAAATAAAATTTCTCTGTATTACTCCAGAGTAAATTACGACGAATGGTCTGAACACCAAGAAATAAACAATAGATGACGAAGGAAATAGTAATTAGAACGTAGAACTTAGAATCTTTATTTTTAAAAAAACTAAGAATTTTGTCCAGATAAAAAGCCGCAATTGTAAAAAATCCAAAGAGCGAGAAATAAAGCCAATGTTCATAGATACGAGCATTTATTGGAATGAGTCCTGATGTTGGTAATAGATTCACAAAAAATATTCCTAGTCCGAAGAACCAAACATTGAAAGAATAATTACTAATTTCTAATTTCGAATTTCTAAATTTACTAACTTCTGAACGATATAAATAAATCAACAAAACAATCAAGCCGATAATTATCAATGCTCCCAGCCATGACCAAGGGTCCCAGATGTGAGTACTGACTGGAATATCTCTATCCATGTGTAGCCCCGTTGGCCAAATAATTAACCGAATATATACAACCAGAGCATGAAAGAAAGTGTAGACACGATACAACAAATTCTCACTATAAATATTCTGCTGTTGATAGAAATTAAGAGTGTTTTGAAAATTTAGAACCGTGAGACGAAGAATGCCATATACAACCGTAATACCTAAAAATGGCACCACGGCAATAAATGATTTTTTAAAACGAGCCAAAAACCGGCCCTGATTTTCAAACGCCATTAAAACCACCCCTAAATAAGCCGGAAATAGGACTGTGACTTCCCTACTTAAAACCGCCAAGATCATGGCGATACTTGCTACACCATATGCGAACCAATAACGATTCCTGTCTTTAAGTACAAGAAAAGAAATTATTCCAAACAAAACTAAAAAAACAGACAAGGGGTCTCCTCTTCCTGAAACAATTACTATTGCTTCGGTTTGTAACGGATGAATAACAAATAACAACGCAGATAGAAATGCAATTCGTGGATGTTTAAACCATCGGTTTAAAAGATAGAAGATAAGGATACCGTTCCCGATATGGATGATATTATTTACCAGATGGTATAAGACCGACTCTGATCCAGAAATAATATAATTAGCCATTAATGTTAGGAACAGAAATGGCCGATAATAATTTGAGACAAGACCAATGCCGGCATTCGTATCGTGAGTAAATATGAATTTAATATTTTCCCACGTTAGTGTGTGAATGTATGGATTATTAATAATCCAATCGGCATCATCCCAAAAAAGCGGGCCGTGAAGATTAAAAGCGTAAAGAAAAAATCCTAATCCAAAGAGGGCTATAAGATAGCCGATATTTTTCTTAATAAATACCATGAGAATCAAATATGCAAAGTGGAGTCCTGAACGTTATTGTAAATCAAGTTGACCCAATTCCATAGATCCACAGAACATAGTCAACTTTGCGGGAAGTTCTGAACTGACAAGAGTAACGAGTAACCAACCGTTAGCCGTGACCGAATATTCTTTGGTACCGATTTTTATAACCTGTGCTTTGGGTGAAAAAGTATTATCAAGCATAATTTGAGTATTGTTTGGGTAGGCAACTTGAGATGGCACAATAGACGTACAATCCCTATCAAGAGTTAAGCGCCTATTTAACGGGTCCAGCCAATCAACCAAAAATTGGTATTGATTAACTTCCGTTATAATTATCTTCGGAGATGGTTTGGGGGTGCTCTTAGTTAATTTTGGAGTTGGGGTAGGTGTAGGGGTTGGAACCAATGACTGAACTGGTTCCGAACTTGAACTGACTAAATCCGAGGTATCTCCAATATTATCGGTCTTATTGTCCCGATTCATCAAAAAAATTACCCCTCCAACAACCGCCGCGACAACAATCAAATAAATATAGGTGTTTTTTATCATATGTTTTATAATACTATATTAATTTCAATAAACCAATAGTAAACAAATCAGTCCCGTCATGGCAGGCATGGCAGGATTGATTTGTTTGAGCTACCAACAGTTTATCGGGTATATGTAGGCACTTGGTTAACTGAAGTGTAGTTAGAGCCCTTGGAATACCAGTTAAATTCATTGGTATTAATACAGAATACCTTTTTGAAGAAGTTTGCATCATCGGCAATAGCTTGAGCTCCTGTCGTGTTTACCCAATGCAATAGACCGGTATCTTCGCCGTTTATTTCTACACCATATACTTTGGGATCATTCGTTTCACAGTTTCTAAAGAGACCCGAAGTTACCATTTTATCTCTTGTCACAGCTGTGGCGTTTTTAACATTTCTAAATCCACCGAGATGTCCATAGAAATTAAAGATAGCTGGATTTAAGAATAGACGTTTATAACCGTAAATATTAGGAATATAGATATCGGGATCACTAGAACCAGCAGCGCTAATCGTATCCCCTTCTTTGAGTCCTAAAGCCACCAAACTGACGAATCCTCTAGAAGCTGGGGTGACAATAGTACTTGGAGTCGGTGTCGGAGTTGGTGAAGCATCTGGGGTCGGGGTCGGGGAAGCACCAGGTTCCGGTGTCGGAGTTGGTGAAGCATCTGGGGTCGGGGTCGGAGTTGGGTCCGGGTCTGCTCCACCTGATATATTGCTTACTGGAGTTATGATTGATAAGGTCTGAGCGTCGCCTCCTGTGCTTCTATCCGTATATGTTGTAGTCGTTGTTTGCATAGTTCCACCTGCCCACCTAGCTGAAGTTCCCGTATTAGCCAATGGAACAGCGCAATACCAATAACCCGAAGATGGACTACAAGTCGTTCCATAACTATCCCCGGCCGTAATAACTCCATAAGTTATCGGGGTAGTTTCAAAAGTACCGCCATATTGGAAAACCTGGACCTTGTGACCGAACGGTAAAGGAGTGCCATTATAAGTGCTGGTCGTGCTTGAGTTAAAATCAGCCGACTTTGAAGACGTTGTATAATCAGATGACCATGTTACTGCAACCGTTTCATTGACATAACCATCTCCGCCACCGGTTAAAGTACCATCGGCAGTAGCAGCGATATATTTGTAACCACCACTATATGACGACGAAGCCGTTGTGCCACCGTAAGAAGCCGAAGCAGTTGTGCCGTCCACCACCAGTGCTCCTCCAAGTTCATCTTTAATAAGCCCCACTATAAGATTATAATCCTGACTAGCATATGTACTAAAAACTGAACTAGTTGAAGCCGGAAGAGCTATAGACCATCTCCTGGTCACCCAGCCATCAATAGAAACTTTTGCCTGTATAGTGTCACTAGTACCAAAAATACAGGTTGCATCCGTCATTTCCTTGGAAGCAGAAGCAACTTTAACAATACCGTCTATCAACTGGGTGCTTTCAGAAGCAATGCCACCGGCGGTCTCAGTGATAGAACCAGAAGCCGTACCACTACAAGACCATTCCACAGTTACCCCCTTGTCATTTAAAACATCTAGTTCCGTATCAATCCTGAAATATACAAACTCACCATCGTCAGCTGCTTTTGCGTTATTGGGATAAATAACCAAAGCGAGAACGACCACTAAACCGAAAACCAACCCCGAAGAGATAGTTTTTATGTAGTTTTTCATATAAAACAATTATACACCACCCTACTAACCGTCAATAATTAATACTGTTGATAACTAAATACTACGTTGTCAAGGGCAAATAACCTTTTTGGCCATCATTCCTCTACCGAGAATAGTCCGGCACCTGACTAACTGAAGTATAATCCGAACCTTTGGAATACCAGTTAAATTCTTTAGTGTTGACACAGAATACCTTTTTAAAGAAATCGGGATTATCAGCCACGGCTTGAGTACCCGAAGTATTGATCCAATGCAACATGCCTGTATCTTCACCGGTTGTCTCTAGACCATAAACCTTAGAATCATCTGTCTCACAATTTCTGAATAAACCCGAAGTTACTAAGACGGCCTTTGTTGATGATGGGATATTTTTAACTTTGGCAAACCCACCTAAATGACCGTAGAAATTGAAAATAGCGGGATTTAGAAATAATCTCTTGTATCCCCAATCATTAACAATATAAATATCAGGGTCATCTGAATTAATAGCACTAATAGTATTACCTTCACTTAAACCCAGAGCAGATAAGCTAGTAAAACCAAGTGAGGTCGGAGTGACCATCAAAGATGGACTAGCTGTTGGTTGGGGTGTAGTAGTTGGTGTTGGGGTTGCCGTGCTCACCGGAGTATCTGGTGAAGGCGTGGGTGTTGGGGTAACCACGGTTCCCGGTAAAGTCATTACATTGCCATAGATTGGAACACCAACCAAAGTTGGTGTAGCCAGAGTTGAAAAAGTGAATCCACTGAAACCAACCCGCACATTGCCGGTAGCCGAAGATGATAAGCTCGCCTTCACTAAATACGTCTTAGGAGTATTACCATTTCCTATAACAATTGCTGATCCAAACTCTACCAAATTAGGATTTTCACTTAGATTAGGATAAGTGCCAACCAAAGCAGAATCGTACGTGTCGTATATATAAATGTTGGTAAAATTACTCAAACCACCTGCTATATCTGTCCCTAAATAAATACCTTTCAGATACACGTCGCCGACGGAGGCGGTTAAAGTGATTCGGGCCACATCAACATATTGGGAATCGGCTGGTATACTTTTCGTTATTGGTGTTTGACCATCCAAAGTAGCCGTTAGTGTTGGTCCTTCTTCGGCAGATGCACGCCAAAACAATCCAGATAGAGAGCTGATCAACAATATAACTATAATCGTGTATTTATACATGTATTAATTGTATCAAAAAAATATGTAGTGACTGTGCACAACCCAAACCAAAACCCCGCCGAGCTAAGCTCGGAGGGGTTGGTTACGAGAAACGTCATCGCACGAATCCCGATGTTAACTAGGTTACTTCGTAACCGTTTGAGTAGCGGCCAATGTCTTGACTAGACCATCAGTGAACCAGTCATCCGTAGTAGTGGCATGAGATGGAGATGATTGATCAGACCAGACGAAGGAAGCACCGGAATCCTGTTGATTTGTAGAATCATCAACGGATACAGTTGTTCCTTTTGGATTGGCAACCTGGACACTAACCGAGTTACCGGCTGAAATAGTGCCACCAACGGTCGCTCTCAATTCAATGGTAGACGGACTACCAACAGAGATAGCACGCTCTGTAGCGAAGCTGAACTCTATTCGGTCGTTACTACCACTGTAACTGTCGCTGGCCGTAGCACCGACGGAATCGGCAGTGATATCAACACCATTCTCCCAAATCTGATAAGAACTGGTGGCGATGGTGATAAGACCAGAATTTGATGCCACCGTGAAGGTAATGTTATTCCATGCTACTTGGCCACCCGTGGCACTGACGACGGTCTTAAACAAGACCATTGAACCGGCGCTTAAAGTGGTTGTAGGTAACGAGGCATTAGTAAAGGTCGGATAACCTTTGACCACGTTGTTAGCATTACCGCCATAAGTTCCAGGAGCAAAACCATTTTCAGTGGTGATTGATCCGGCACTATCTCGGTATTTCAAGCCATCCAAGCGGACGGTGACAACACCGGCGGTATCGTTTGCTCCGACACCGACATTAGCCAACACTACATCAACAGTAAAGGTCTGAGTTCCGCCTGCTTGGCTCATCAACAAATTAAGACCAGTGAATGAAGCCGAGCCGGTGGTTGAACTTACTGTCGCTGAAGCAAGGGTTGTACCACCATTCTTCAAGATAAGATTTGACACTGCACCTGTAGATGATGCTGTTGTACTTGAAAGGTCAACATAGACCTCGTCAAGATAGAAGTCATCATAGGTTGGTGTCAAAGTGAATTGGTAACCAGTTACTGTAGTACCACCATTTATCAAGCGGGCAGCCGGCAAGGAACCATTGGCTTTAGACAATGAACCTGTTTGAGAAGTTATCGTCTGACCAACTACGACATCTGAAGTGCTGGATGTACTTGAACCAGCCGTTGTTCCAGTGGCGCTGAATACGAGTCGGACTGCGTCAGTCGCGGTAATACCGGAATCAACATTTGCCCAAACCTCAACTTGATAGGTCTTGTTCTTGGGCAATGTGAAGTTCGTTGAGAAGCTTGAACTGGCACTCTCGGACATAGCGGCCTTGATCGGTGAAGTGTAAATCGTCGCACCAAGATCATTCTTGATTACGACATACGAATCATCAAGTTCGCCACCATCAAAACTGGTACCACTTACCAACTGAGGCATTATATCAACTGAGCTGATATTAACGTCTTCAGAAGAAGCAGCCGTTATTGTGAAGTGACCAACTTTGACATTATTCTTCGGATCAACAACCGACTGGTTAGCATAACCGGTGTATTTACCGGCTGATAATGAACCTGTCTTAATCGTCAATGTCGTACCGGTCTTAACAGAACTTGGACCATTAACGTAGTCCAGTGTCGTCAAGCGTTGGACGTTGGACGAACCGACTGCGATTTGCGCGGCAAATGTTTGGTTAGCCGCAACGTTGTTGGTACCAGTAGAATCAAAGATATCTGCTCTAATTTCCAATAGACGTGGTTTGCCCGGATCAACAATCAATGAAGATCCCAAGGAAACTTCCGCATACTTGGTACTGTTTGACGCGGTTACGGTCTCATCGTCCCAAAGAGTTGTGGTTGAACCAACCTGAACCATACCACCACCCATACCATCATTAGCGAATAAGGCAGCATTTCTAAATGATAATGATGCAACATCGCTGGTATTGTTGATGCGAAGGTTTTCAATCTTCATCCTTTCACCGGCGGCCTTGAGCTCAAATCGAGCTAAGACAACACCGGAAGCATCTTTAACAACATCACCGGAAGGCGAATCAGTCGTCTTGGTAACGGTCAAAGTACCGGCTGAAATTTCTAATTCGTTGTCAACATCTCCAATTGGGAATGTACCTGTTGCCAATACGGCAGCAGAGTACTGGGAATCAACGGCCCAAATATCGGACTTCTGTCTCAAGGAGAGATGGAAATCCTTACTGGAACCACCGACAACATCTGCGACCACTTTTATAATACGACCGCCGGTTTCTAATTTAACTGGGGCGCCGGTCAAGTCAAATACTATGTATCCACTAACAGCATCACGTCGAGCGATAGCAGAGCCAACATAGACACCATCAACCATAAGTCGGAAGTTTTGAACATCATCAACTCCTGCTGAACCAACAACTCTGAGTTGAACCGATTTCAACCAAACATACCTCTGACCAACAGTAACGGTATCATTCCAAACGACAACATCATTTGCCGGTTCTTGAGCAACACCGGTTTCATCAACACCATCGTTGGTAGCATCGGCTGGGGCAGTAAGCGCAGCTAAAGCAACTGTCGCCAATGTGGCGGTAGCAATATTATGCAAGTTGCCGGAAATACTTACAGTGTTTCCGTTCCAAGCAATAAGCTGGACACCGATTGTTTCACCTGAAGAGCCGTCAACATCAGCCATAACTGATATGGTCTTGGCGCCGGCTACAGTGAATAAACCACCAGCATCGTTGAAGTATATTTCACTACTGGAAACAGTGGCTGAATCAGTTAATCTCCTGGTGCCATCATACAAATAAACATTTGTTAATGAAGCATCAGCAGAAACACCAATTCTTTTTAATTTAACAGAATTAACGGTTCCGCCACCAGTAAATGTAAACTCGGCCAAGTTATATCTGGCTTGACCATCAACAATCGTGCCGGAAGCAGGATTAGATGATGCTAAACCGACTGACAACGCTCCATAGCTTGGGGTTGGGGTTGCACCCGGGACACGAGCGTAAACCGGAACCTGACTTAATGAAGTGTAATCAACTGAACTTTTTGGATACCAATTCTGTTCGTTGTTATTGATACAGAACACCTTCTTGAAAAAGTTGGCATCTTCGGCAACAGCTTGGTCGCCTGACATTACAACTTTATGGAAGACACCGGTATCTTCAGCAGTTACTTCAACGGCCCAGACCTGTTGAGCATTCGTTTCGCAATTGCGGAACAAACCAGAAGTCGGGAAAGCGTCGCGGGCAGCTGCAGTAACACTCTTCACATTAGCGAAACCGCCAAGGTGACCATAGAAACCAAAGATAACTGGATTCAAGAACAATCTCTTGTATCCAAGTTCGTTTACGATATAGACATCAGGATCATTTGTTCCTGAAGCGCTAATCGTGTTGCCTTCTGTAAGGCCATAATCGGACGGAACAGCCGCCACCGCTGTTAAAGGCGCAAGGTAGGCCGCTCCCGATAACGACAACATGGTCGCTACCGAAGTGAGAACTGACACGGTTTTTACAAAAACCGGACGAGTTCCGTTTAAAGGATTAGACATTTTATTTTTACTATTTATTTCTATTTTACGGTTCCAGTGCCGATCGCGACCTCCTCCGCATAAAGCTTCGGAAGGTTAATACGAGGGTACCTTATGAAACGTAGAACAGAATTTTAATTACTATACGAAAACAACCGTCACTATTCTTGTCGTAAAAACTTCTTATGCTTTTGCTCGACCAAGCAACCAAGAAATTCTCACTCCCAACTCAATCTAAAACTAAACACAATCTTAAAGTGGAAATTTAACAACTTTCTATTCTAGAACAATCATTTCTTTTGACCTGATTTTCAATGTCCTCTCCTGGGCTTTCTACCTCTGGGAACTAGTTTACAGTTTCTAGTTTACAGGGGTAGGAAGCTCATTCAACCCAAAAATAACCGACAATGGTTATATACAGTAAATTTATGGGAAATGTTACATAGATTTTGGCTGTTTTGCTTGCTTATTATTGCCTTATCCGATGCCTGTTAATACTAGCGTAACCAACTATAGAAGTCAATATATCTCTGGATATTTGCTGGTTCTAACCCCAGCTGGGACCCGTCCCAATATAACTCTTGAAACTAATTGTATCTTGTTTAAAAAAGCAAGCAAGAGCTGAATTGTGGATAAAGCATTATGGAGTAGTAACACTATTGGGCGCACCCGGTGTGCCGTTAATCGGGCCATCATCACTATTTAAACCATTTACTATTAAGCCGTTGTTCGTACCCCAATTATTACTAATATCCCCAAATTTACTAGAATCTATGCGTTCCATTGAAAATCTGCCTTCTTTATTGCCTGCATACCATAACCCTTCACTACGAACCGCATCAATCAATAAACCTGATGGAGCTACAAGTTCTAAATTTTCGCCGGTATCCAACAGCGAACCAGTATAAACCTGGCCGGCTAAAATATTAGACACAGTTGTATCATCAGTTCTTTCAAGAAGGTAGAACCCGAAAGGTTGAATTGAATTAGATAAAGCAATTTGAGGATCTGGAGAAGTACCAGTAAGTGATTTCAGAATCCAGCCGGTCAAATCAATTGTTCGGCTAGTCGTATTATAAAGCTCTATCCATTCATCATTTGATAATTTTGCTGTCCCTCCTGTCCCCATCCAGGCAATTTCATTAATAACCACTGAACCGACATCAATTGTCACAGAAGTTGGTGTCGGTGTTTGGGTAGGCGATGGAGTCGGACTCGGTGTTTCCGATGGTTGAGGTGTTGATGTTGTCGAACGTGGAGTAGTAGAAAGAGATGGTGACACACTTGTCTGTGGTGACAAAGTTGGTGACACGGTGGTGACATCAGATGACAATGGTGTCACCGATGGTGACACAGAGTAATACTGGCTGTCATTATAAAGGGATGGTGACAGAGTTGGTGACACGGTGGTGACATTGGTGACATTTTGTAATGTCACCATCTTTTTTTGTGTCACCATCGGTGTCACCATGTCACTAGGTGACATTTTTGGAGAATTGGTGACATTATTACCTAAAAATGCCGAGAGGCGACCGCCATATCCTGGGCCATAACTAAAGATAAGAGTAAAAATAAAAACTACCCCCAAAGACCCCACAAATATCAACCTGTTCCGAAAATCGTTCATGATGAGTTAAGGTTTCAGGCCTGCCATGATTCATAATAAAAGATTTTATACTTTTATTAAATAGGATATGTTAATCAAGAAGGGATAATGATCACGCAACCCAATTCATGACAGGCCTCAAATCTCAAACTTTATTATTTGGCTGAATAGTAAACCGCCCCACGTTCAATTCTTTTTGCAATCTTTCCTTCTTCGTTTAATTCCTTCAGGCCACGTTTTACAGTTCGTTGGGATAGAACACTAAATTGGTTCATAACATCTTTGGTTCTGCAATCCGGTTCTTTCCGAACGAATTCTAAAATCTGCTCTTGGGTTTTGGTTAATTTTCCTTTGCCTTGTTTGGTTTTCCAAACTACTGGTGATGAAGCAGTAATTAAAGGGGTTGGTTCAGTTGGTTCAGTTGGTTCAGTCACAACTTCAACTTTATTTGAAATTTCTTTTTTAATTTGAATCCCTTGAATAAAACTCAATAAATATCTAAGAACTTGTTCTTGGGTAATAGAAAGTTGAATAATATCACCTTTTTCTAGATAAATAATTTCCTGTAAGGTTTTATTCAAGTCCTTCAAGGTTCTGATAAAATCCCGACGGGATTCTTCTGATAGATCAACCTGGTATTGAATGTGTCCACTTATTAAATGTTCAGTATCCTCATTTAGCCGATTTTTAAAAAACAAATCAATCACAGATTGTTGGGTCTGAAATAGGGAAGTCATCATTCGGATAAATAGCTTTTGGTATTCTTTGGTCATTTAGATATGAATGAGTTCTTTGTACCTAAAAAATAAAAAAATAACAATGGGGGAGTGGGGGATTTAAAAATTTCTAATTATCTAATTACTAAACACTAATAAAATCAAAAATTTTAGAAATTAGTACTTAGGGTACTTAGAAATTCACAAGTTTAACTGGTAGCCAGTTAAACTTGTGACTCCCCTGCCCCATCCCAAAAAAAAGTTATCCACAGCCCTATTAAGGTTTATTAATGCTCGTGTAAATACAGACAGATACGGAATATAATTTGAAATAAAAACCCGCCGGTAAGGCGGGTTTTTATTTCTTGATATTTGATAGTAGTGTCCTACTTCTTTACTCCAACCAATTCCACTTCAAAGATAAGAGTTGAATTTGGCGGGATAAGACCGTTGCCAACATCTTGGGAACCATATCCAAGAGATGGAGGAATAACAAGAACGCGCTTACCGCCGACTTTCATACCGGCGACACCTTCATCCCAACCCTTAATAACTTGACCGGCGCCAAGTTGAAAACTAAACGGTTCGGTACCGTGATCATATGAACTATCAAATTTCTTACCATCAGCAAGAGTGCCCGTATATTGGACGGATACGGTCTGACCAGCTTTAGCAACGGCTCCGGTTCCAATTACTTGATCTTGATACTGAAGACCACTGGCTGTCTTAATGACTTCGCCGGCAGGTGTCGCAGAAACTACCGGTGAAACACTCGCCGAAGAATCTACAATTGCTGAACCTGAAGGCAATAAAGCAATATCATAACCGCCACCGTCACTCCCCTTGCGCATAAACAACCACACTCCAACCGCCACAATTGCTATCACTATAATGTACATAAGAATATTTTTCATGTTTGTTTATATTATTTTTTAATATTTTAACGGAACTGGCTCACCTTTTGGGTTTACCGGATATAACGTCGGGTCAATGGTTCTATCAAAACAAACTCGGCCGGCGCCATGTTGCCAATTATAGTACGGATATATCGCCGGAACGGACTCTTTGGGATTAACCGTATCAAGATTAAACGTTGCACATAATTTAAATTCACGAGCGCCAATCAAAATATATTCGTATGATTCTTGGCTTTGTGGATCAACAGGGACACTGAAACCGGATATTGGATCATTCAATAGGTCAAGTGTTTTGGGAAGTGACCCCTTTACTTGCCACCAATTAGAAACCAAGTAACTCTGGATCATTTGGAGATCGTTTACTTTTTGCTCGTCAAATCTAACCAGACGCTGACTTTTTGGAGAACCCGCAAGATAAAATCCGTAGCCAAGGGATAAAACAACGACACCAACAATAACTATTTGAAAGGCCTTGCGAGGGTAGGTTCTATCACGTAATTCCGAGAGGTAATAGAATAATGTTGAACCGGCGATAAAGAACACTGTGATAACTTTCAAAATAAATGCTGTGGTTAAATCACCATTCAAGTAGTTTTGGATCAAAGTGATTAAATCACCTATGATAACTAGACCGGCGACTAAAATTGTAAAAGATAATAACCAGCGACGAACACGAAGATCACGTTTGGATGGTTCGGATACAACATCTTTGTGTAAAGTTCTACTGACCCAGAAAAATACAGGGAAGACAACCACGAGAACTGCCAACGCAGTTCTAATTAAACTATAGTTTGCGCTTGGAGTGCTATAGTTGTACTGCAGAACATCGGGAAATATAATATCAATATACTGATAAATAAGCATTCCAAAACTGCCGGCACTCATCACAAGTGTAATCAAACCCAACAAATATAGAAACACATCTCTTGGCGTAGAACGACTTATTTGTGAATTAGTATCCATACCGTTAGAAGTAGCCCCGCCAAGGTCCTCCGGACTCGCGACTAGGTCGCGAGCGGGACTTCTAACGGGATACGTAAATCTTAGTCCTAATATAACAAATTTAAATAAAAACAACCACTATCGAACACTTGATCCGGGAGGTAACTCTTTGTCGGGCATAAGTATGGAAACGAGCTCACCTCCGGCAGTTGCCGGACCCGATGCTGCCAAAACCATACCGTTAGATTCCATCCCGTTAGAAGTCCGACCTGCATCGGAGGCATGGTCGGCAGACGCCTCTGGCGTCTTACTTCTAACGGGACCATCATTCTTTATATTAATATTGAAAATCCGAGGTTCAAGATTAGCGATAATCACAATTTGGCGACCGACAAGTTCACTCGGTTGATAATGTTTAGCAATGCCCGCTAAAACCTGCCTGCCGGCAGGCAGGTTTGGCTCTCCTAAATCAACTTGCAACTTTAACAATTTTTCCGAACCTTCAATTGGTTCAGCGTTTAAAACACGACCAACTTTAAGTTCTATCTTTTTAAAATCATCAATGGTAATCATCCAGGTAGTAGAAATCCGACATGCGCCTCAGGTTGCACCTGAATACGCAGAGTACGAATTAATTTAAATAGGTCAAACATTACCAGAATAGTAAATTATACGACAGGCGCTAGATGTAACCCTGTCGGATTTTCACTACCTGATCATGGGGAGAATTATACGATTTGTTTACTGGAAAAGTATCTGGAAAAAATAATTTTTCCACCAACCATCAGAATAAATAACCCGAGAAGACCGATAAGCCAGACAACCAACACTTGGAGACCAAGCATGTCTATCCGTTGTTCAACTTCTCGAAGGGAACGTCCAATAGCAACGAATCCTGATTGATCCCCACTAAACGGAATAATAACCAACGCAAATCGTAAACCGGATTGAGGTTCCCAGGTAATTCTGTTCTCACCGACCTCTTTGGCACGTTCCAAAACACCATCCGGTAAGGTTGGATACTGACCATCAAGCTTACCTGTACCGACAACCATTTTACCGGTCTCATCATAAATAAAAAGAAAGAGGGACAAGCTCTGGGCCATATCAACCCCAGCGCTTGTATTAATGGACTCCACGGTTCGACCGGCTGATAGTTGTTCCACTAAATCTTCAACCAATTGAATCTGGGGGTCATTCGCATTCGCTCTAAAATTTTGCTGGACAACAACATAAACCAATCCCATAGACATGGCCATAACAAAAGCGAGCGGAATAAAAAGTTTAGGAATGTGGGGCATGGATAATTTCATCCCGTTAGAAATTCTACAAACCATCCACCACTTTGCACTGTGGAACTGGCAAGTAGTTTGATTAAAGATTTATGTGGTATTCCCATAGGGTTAATTTCTAACGGGATTATTGTTATTGTTGGACTGATGGTGACGTTAAAACGGGTGTATTCCCTGGCGCCGTAGCATACCTAGTCATAACCAAAACCACAGTCACAATGACTATGACTACAACGACTAAAAAGATAAGTGTTTTTCTCATGTATAAATAGATTATATTCTTCTTAAGTTAATGAATCAAGGCAACACAACGCTTCTTTATAAACATTACTAATGGTTAATATAATCTTAGTAATGTTTACTAAATTTTATTCTGGATAGCCATGATCCAACCGGATAATTGCCGAGCCAACATTGAACTGGCTTTTACCCTAATTCTCAAGAGACCAAACTCGGCCTTTTTTGTCTCTCGTTTTTTCCTTTTTTTCTTGGTCTTTTGGACGTATACTCGGGTAAATACTGTCTGTGGAAAACTCGTCACCTCCGACCAATAACTGATGGCTTTTTCCTGCCTGCCGGCAGGCAGGTCTTTGTCACCCTCAATTAAAATATCACACAAAACATCGGCCTCCCCGAGCTGACCAACCTCCATCAGCCACTTCAAAAATAATCTAATCAGATGCGGGTCCGAGCTAGTAAATTTAACACCCTTTTTGACATCTCTATCACTAACCCTTTCCCGCCAATAAAGCATGACGCCCATCAACCATAACTCTCTTTTGGAAATATCTTTGATATCTTTGGCTGAAGTCCTCTCAATTTTTTCAATGGCTTCGTTGACCCGTTTAGAACGAATTTGGGCTCCCTCCTGAATGGCATCATTTCGTTTTTTTTGAAGCCGAACTAACTGCGCCTCCGATAATTTTATGTCTTTAAACCAATAAGACAATGTCGCCTTGGGCACAGAGACAAATTTTTGAATTTCTGAATAAGAATATCCGCCCCTCCGCAGGGACATAGCCAAATTTTTACGTTGATTGATTCCATGTTGAACCATGGTGGATACTTATTACTTTAATAATATAACTTCAACAAATTGGCGCAACTATTGTTATCAACAAAAACTAAAAACCGCCCACCAGAGGCGGACGGTTTTTAATTTTTCTTACTCGCCCTTTACGCTGACGGCTTTTATGCCTTTGACCGGGTCTGAATTATCGACCTCAAAAGATACGCGCTGGCCTTCTTTGAGAGCATCGATGGTGCCTTCAACAACTCCTGAGTTGTGGAAGAACAAATCTTCTTTACCTGCTGGCAAGATTGATTTGTCATCAGGGGTGATGAAACCAAATCCCTTTTCCATGACAAGTCGCTTGATAGTTCCATTTTGCATAGATGTGTACGTTAATAGTTGAATTCGCAAATTTAACTATTGAGGAAGTTCGACTATTCTTCTTTAGAAATAAGTATTTTGCTTGAATTAAGTATAACACTAATTCCCCGAAGTGTATATAGCCCGTTTAGCCATCTCAGCCATTTCGTTAGTGGGGATGACGACTACCTTGGGACTATCCAAAGAGATATTAAGATGTTCTAGACCGGAACAAATCTTGGCACGGATATATTCGGAACGTTCACCAATGGTGGCCGTAAAAACAAGCAAATCAAGACCGCCAAGAATAGCGGAATAGGCGCCGATATATTTTTTGACAGCTCGTGTAAAGACAGTCAGGGCTTCCCCGGCGCCAATATCCCCCGCTTTTTCTAAATCAATAAGTTCTTTAACGAATGGCGTCTTACCACTCAAGCCCAGTAAGCCCGATTTTTTGTATAACATTTCTTCAAGCGTGCTCGCGTCCAGGCCACCTTTTTTTAAAAGATATAACACCGCTCCGGCATCAATATTGCCCACCCGCGAACCCATGGGCACACCTTCCAGAGGCGTAAAGCCCATGGAAGTATCAACGGGCTGACCATTTTTCAAAGCCGTAACAGTTGAACCGCTTCCAAGATGACAGATAATAATTTTTTCAGGAACATCCCCTTTTAATTCTTTGATCTTGTCCAAAACCGAACTCATGGAAATACCGTGATAACCATAACGATAAATTCCATGTTCTTCGGCCAACTCTTTTGGTAAACCATAAAGTTTGGCTTCGGTCGGCATATCTTTATAAAAAACACTATCGGAGATTCCTAGGAGCGAAATATCATCGGACCACATCTTTATTTTATTTAATTCTTCAAGAACCGGCGTAATATGCAATGGGGCCATCTCTTGGGCGAGAGTTAGAGCTTGAATATAATTATCATCAATAATTTTATCTTCCTGGAAAAATGCACCCGGCGCGACAACTCGCAGACCAATTTTATTGACGTCACTTATTTGGGCGATATTTTTTTCTCCAGCTACCCGCATTAAATAAGCGCCCACATCATCATAATCGGTTTGGATAATCTGGACATCCTCTTTATTGTCACCTACTTTAATTGTCCCGATATAACCATCGCTGGTTTTTTCCATATGAACACTACAAAGTTCGGACTCGCTATAGAGCCCGCATTTCTTGGAAGCACTCCCGATATTAATAACTAAGATTTTTTTGTCCATTGCCATTGTTCTATTTCTTCGGGGTCAACACCGTTCTGGCGGATAAACTCGCCGTGTTGTTTAATTTTTGTTTTGTATTGGGCAATAATATCGTCGGCCTTACTTTGTTCTACAACACCATTTTTCGCTAATTTTTCATAGGCGTCAATTACTAAATGATAGCGACTCGTCTCATTGCGGATATGCATGTCAAACGGTGTCGTCGTTGAACCATTTTCAATGTAGCCATGCACCGAAAAACGTTCACTTTTTTCTCCTGTGTCAAAAAGGATTTGTTTTAATGTTTGCGGGTAACCGTGAAAATTAAATATCACGGGTTTATCATGAGTAAAGAATTCGTCAAAATTCAATGGAATTCTGCATTCAGCATTGCCTATGCCGATTGAGGTCAGTTCAAGAATACTTACAAAACGAATCCGCACTTCCGGAGTATGTAATTTAATATCATCAATCGCCGCTAGGGCTTCCTTGGTTAAATATTCGCCAGCAGAGCTAAAGACGATATCGGGATTATCCTCGCTAGCGAAATCCCAAATCATCATTCCCTGTTCCAATTGTCGTTGAGCCAACTCGGGCGTTAACCAGCGGGGCTCAAGCGTCTTACCAGCCACGATGACATTGATTCCGTTTTTTGAAGTTAGACATCGCTCCAGCACGGCTAAGGTCGTATTCCCATCGGGCGGAAAGTAAACATGGGTGTAACAACCATTTTTTTGGAGAACATCGTCAATAAATCCCGGATTCTGATGAGAAAAACCATTATGTTCTTGACGCCAACCGGAAGCCGTCAAAATATAATTAACGGATGGCACATCCCCTCGCCACGGGAACTCTCGGGCTTGTTTTAAAAATTTCGCGTACTGGTCTATCATACTTGAGACAATTTGGACGAAGGCCTCATAGGTCGCAAAGATGCCGTATCGGCCCGTCAGGGCGTAGCCCTGCATCAATCCTTGCAAGGAATGTTCGCTCAACATTTCAATCACCCGTCCCGATGGCGTCATATCTTTGTCCCATTCTTTTATCGGCCAAGTAAAGGCCCGTGCCGTGGTCTGAAAAACGGTGTGGAGCTTATTGGAATACGTTTCGTCTGGTGAAAACAACCGAAAGTTTGCCTGGTCTTTATTGAGTTTAAAAACTTCATTTAGATACAATCCCGTCCGAACCATACTACTTGAACCAATTGTTCCGGGAACAGAAGCGTCTTCCATAAATTCTTCAACTTTCGGCAGAATCAAGTCCTTCGTAACCTCTCCCCCGAAAGCGTGCTTGTTTGAACCCATTTTAAATCCTTCATCGGGAATAAGGGATTTAATTTCATCATTGAAACCATCACCGGAACTGAATAATTCTTCAAATTTGTATGAACGAAGCCATTTTTCTACGGCCTTTAATTCGGATTTATCGGTTTTAGCCAAAGGCGCCACCACCTGATGCGACAAGGCGTTGCCTTCTATTTTTTCGCCTTTTAATTTTTTAATTCCCGTCCAGCCCTTGGGCGTTCGCAGAATAATCATCGGCAAACGAGGCGATACCACTGCCTGACCGCTTCGAGCTTGGGTTTGGATGGACCGTATTTTTTGATAGGCCGTTTCTAAAGTCGCAACCATCTTTTCATAAATAACCTTGTCGGTGCCTTCAACAATGAATGGTTCGTAACCATAACCGTAGAATAACGATTTTAACTCACGGTTGGACATCCGACCAAATACCGTCGGTCCGGAAATTTTGTAGCCATTCAAATGCAACACCGGCAAAACCGCGCCATTTCCGGCCGAGTCAACAAATTTATTTAAATGCCAAGCCGTCCCCGTCGGACCCGTTTCGGCTTCGCCGTCGCCAATCAGACAAGTCACAATCAGGTCGGGGTTATCAAGCACCGCACCATATGAAGTTGAAAGCGAATATCCCAGTTCCCCGCCTTCCAGAATCACCCCCGGCGCGCCGGGATTGGAATGACTAGGAAAACCATAAGGCCAACTGAAATTACTCGCCAAATATCCCAGACCGTCTTGGCTTGACGTCGCATTAGGATAAAATTTCTGCAACGTACCCTCCAAATACAAATTGGCTTGTAAAGCAGGAAAACCATGACCGGGACCCAACACAAACATCATATCAATGCCATGCTTCTTGATTAAATAATTAAGATTAGCGTATAAAAAATTAATCCCGGGACAAGTCCCCCAGTGACCAAGCAGTCGGGGTTTTATATCATCCGACGAAAGTTTATTTTCCAACAAAAAATTGTCTCGCAAATAAATCTGAACGGCCGAAATATAATTCGCCGCCCGCACATATTTTTTAATATTTTCCACGTCAGCCATACCTCCTCATTATACCGCCTTTTCAAAAGAAGACCTAACTAAAACAAGACCCCGGAATATATATTCCGGGGTCTTGTTTATCTGTCTACTTTAATTACTGGTTGGTAGAGTTATATTGATATCAGCTCCACTTGGCTTAGCATTATTAGTAGTAATCCACCAAACACCAAAACCAACTACTGCTAAAATTACTATCACTATCAATATTGTGTTCGTCCCACCATCGTTGTTACCGTCTCCCATATATATTATAGGGACAAGTACAGACCTCGTCTTAATTAAATTGCTTTACAGTTAAGACGCAAGACCTCAGAAATTGTTACAGGGAAGGATCTTAATTTTATCAAAGTGAACAACCTGTCAAGAGTGTCCATTTGACTGTGGACAACTCAAAATGATATACTTGACACATAGTCAGGTAGTGAAGATTCGACAAGATTATATTCCACTACGTTTATATCTTAGAAAACAAAGATAGAGAATTGTATATCGGATACACTGTTAATCTAGAGAGAAGATTATCGGAACATAATCAAGGCCGCAATAGGTCAACTAAATCTGGTAGACCGTGGCACATTATTTATTGTGAAGCGTGTCTAAAATTTAATGATGCACAGCGCAGAGAAGAGTATTTAAAAACAAATCAAGGTTCGAGATTGATTAAACGGAGGTTACGGGATTACCTATTGCGGTAAGTCGAATCTCTACTACCTGATGCACATCTTACAAGAAAAAATATTAGCGTTAGCCGGAAAGGAAAATATCGCCGACATGAGTTTGCGGGAAATAGGAAAATACATCAATGAAACATCACCCCAGAAAATCAAACACCACATCCTTCAGCTTGAGAAAAATGGTCTCATTCAATTGGATCGCCTCACCAAAGTCATGGTCAAGACCCGCCCCGGCCTCACCGCCAAAAGCTCCCTCCTCGCCATACCAATCTTGGGCACCGCCAATTGCGGCCCGGCCACAGCGTATGCCGACCAAGAAGCCGAAGGTTATCTCCGAGTTTCAGGTAAACTACTAAGCAAGAAAAAAGGCATCTTCGCCATCAAGGCCTCCGGCCATTCCATGAATAAGGCCAACATTAACGGTCTTTCGGTTGAAGATGGCGACTATGTTCTTGTAGACCCGACCTGTACGGTTATAAAAAATGGCGACTATGTTCTGTCTATCATTGATGGCATGGCCAACATTAAACGCTATTTTAAAGACACCGACAATAAACGTATTATCCTTCTTTCCGAATCCAGCGCCAGTTTCTCCCCCATCTTCATTCACCGCGATGACATGGATAACTACCTCGTCAACGGCAAGGTTATTCAAGTCATCAAAAAACCAAAGACCACTTGGTCTAAATTTAAAAAATTCGTCTATCGCAACTCGCCTGACTATCAATAACCAAATTCGCCACTAGACCGAGGCGTATTGTGCCTCAACTTTATAGCCAAGTAATTCAGAGGCCACTCTGGAAAAATCATCGGCATCTTTGTTTGTAAAGAACCTGTTTGTTTGTTTTCCGGAGGTGTTTCTAAGGTTGTTCTCATCTAACAGATGCTCCACCCGATTAGCCACAGCCCGACCGGAATCAACAAGAGTAACCGTCGGCCCAAGAATACTGACGATTTCTTCTTTAAGAAAAGGATAATGGGTGCATCCCAATACAAGTTGATCTATTCCCTCTTTTTTTAGCGGGGCGACATATTTATTGAGCAATTCGGATGTCTTTGGTCCGTGCAATTTACCCGTCTCCACAACATCTTCCAAACCCGCGCAACCAATTCTTAAAACCTCTACGTTGTTTGCGTATTTATTTATTAAATCTGTCACGTATTGGCTTTGGGCCGTTGCTGGCGTGGATATAAGGGCAATCTTGCCGACCTTGGTCTGTTCAACAGCCGGCTTTATGGCTGGCACAACACCGACGATAGGCAAAGGAAAATTATTTCGTAATTCTTCAAGTGCATAACAGGTGGCGGTGTTACAGGCAATAACCACCATTTTTATTTTACGGGCCGTCAAAAATTCCATTATTTTTGAAGTTAAAGTCACCAATTCTTCTTTGCTCTTTCCGCCATAAGGCACATTTTTCTGGTCCGCAAAAAACAAAAAACTCTCATCAGACAAACGATTTTGAAGTTCTTTCAAAATACTCAATCCCCCCACCCCAGAATCAAAAACCCCAATCAGTAAGTTATTCATTGGATTAGATTGTTTAGATTAGAAGGCCTTGGCGACCAGTCCGATTATTAAGATGCCGATGAAATTGAAGGTGAATGATAGAGGAATAAACCATGACAAGCGAAGTTTAGTAAAACCCATCAAGCCGATCCCCAATTCGTCGGGAAATGGTGAGGCGATTATCAGGCCTCCTAATAAAAACGTAAACCATCTAAAATATTTCATTCTTAATAAAACCCTGAATCGTTTTCCAGTTCCTTGGTGTTTAACCAATTCCAGAAGATGCTCCGCCAATCTGTCACGGACAAAACGGAAAATAATAAGATCACCGACAATCGCACCTAGACCTCCAAAAAAGGCCACTAGCAAGACCGAATTTGCATTAGCAATCTCCCCAAGAGTAATGATTGCCGGCGCGGTGGTAAAAATAGAGGTAAAAAACATCCCAGCTATAAAACTGCCCAATATCTCCAATTCTTTCGTGGATGTTAATAATTTGACCAAAACCTCGGTCCTAACTAAAGTAACCGCCACTAAAACGCTTAGGACAATTATGGCAAAGTCCTGCAATAAGAAATTCTTCTTATGGTCATCCATATCCCTATATTACCTCATTTTATGGAATAATAAACAAAAAGCTTACACAAACCTTTCCTGAATACTAGCAATGGATTTATTTTAAATTGTTTTTGAAAAAATCAGAAGACCGCTTCATAAAATCATCAAAGGTAGCACCAAATTCATGATACTGTCCCGGATACTCTACTAGCTCAACCCGTTTTCCGGCAGCGAGAAGCAGTTCTCTTGTTTCACGCGACCATTCAATATCACAACTTTCATCGGCAGTACCGTGAAATATTATAATCGGTGTCTTAACTCGGTCAAAAAAAGTTCTTGGAGACATATTCTTCCAAAATTCAGGATTTTCTTCCGGTGAACCATGAGCTGATCTTATTTTTTCGGCATTGGAAGAATTACGCAAAGTCCATCGATTATAACTATCAACAACATCACTTGAAACAGGAGCATAAAGAACAATTGCATCAACTAGATCAGGCCTAACAACCATCACTGCTTGAGAAATACCCCCGCCCATAGAATGGCCGAGCATACCAAACCTTTCTTTGCTTAATGATGAGATATCTGAATTTTTAACTGCCATCACGGCATTAATTACATCTTCTACATACCCCAAACGAACATCTGTTTCAGTGTTTGGGTCCTTGTCCGATTGAGTATGATTGCGGTAGTCCGAATGAAGAACCGCAAAACCCTGCCGAGCCAGATAATCCTGTTCGCGACGCAAGCCACGGCCATTGGTGTAGACAGAAGTATCAATATGGCCATGATTTAAGAATAAAACCGGCCAACCATCTTCAGGCGGAATTCCTTTAGGAATATTCATTATCCCGGATATAGTTAAGTCCCCGCTTTTGTAAGTAATATGATACCTAGTATAATCAGAATTACCATCTTGAATCTGACCAAGCTTTAAATCTCTCCCATTAAATTCTTTTTCCATCAATGCCGGCAATGATACTAAATCAAATTCCGGACCACCCTCGTTAAAAACAATACCATCTTCTTTGTTAATATCCTCACCTCCATCATTTTTATCAATGAAGTTGTAATATACAAATATACCGATAATAAAAACTATACTTGAAGCAAGTAACAAATATACTTTATATTGTGAATTTGACGTTAAAAACATATTGTTAATCTTACCGTATTTGGTATCACTATTTGGCTGGACTCGTATGTCTAGTACGAGACCATTAGGGGTATTCTAAGGGTTTTTGAGAGCTTTAGCCAGCAGTTAACTGAAGCACCTTGGTTTAAATAATTAGGAAAGCAGTTTTTTTAATTCTTCCAGAGCATTCTGTACTGAATCGGTAATTTCTACAGATACGATATCACCTTTTTGGGCGTAATCATGCAGACGTTCAAATTCACTGATAATACGCTGGAGACGAACAGGCGCGAGAAACTCATCAGTGGACATCTCAAATGCACTACCACAAACCGAAACATGGGGAAACTGTTTTTTAAATGTTGCAATTGAACGTCGAAGGAGGGGTGGTAAAGCACAGAGAATAAAAGATGTAGGATGCAAATCACTAGCTTCACTAACGCCAAAGCGCACATTCTCAAGTGTGTTTGTAGATTGTTTTTCTAAAATGAGAGCCGACATTGGAACGCCTTCTTTTTGAATCAAGGATGCGTAGAAATCTGCCTCGGTCTCAAACCCGCTTGGAATTTTATCGCGTCCTTTACCTGATATGATAACTTTTGGTGCTTTCCCCATCTTCCAAAGTTTTGCTGCCTGTATCGCTGGCCGAGAATCATAATGTCCAAAAACAAAAATAGCATCCACAACAGGCAATTCTTCGTCCACAATGCTTTCACTAAGAAAATCAATCAAAACCTGGGTTAATTCCCGAATTCGCTCTTGACGTTCTTTTTGCTCCTTAATGTTTTCCATAAATTATAATCTAAAATAGAAGACAACGGATATCGGCAAGAGGGCGGCAACAATTTGGAGCGCCAGAATGAATATTGCCTGTTTTGGTGCACGCGGTAGCCATTTGATGGCGAAAAATCCGACCATCAGCGGTTCCAGGGCCAACCATAACTGAAAAAGATGCGCGCCCGTCCCTTCATCCTCCTCTCGGACAATACCAAAGATAGAAATATAAATAACCAGATACGCAAAAAAGATAAGTGGAATTATTATTGGAATCCAAGCGCTGGGTTTTTTTATTAACGACTTCATAAAATTATTTAAAGTTTTTTGTTGACCACCTCGAACAAGAACAGTGTCGGCTCAAGTAGAGTTATTTTTGAGCAATAACTTGGATCCACTCAGTTTTACCAGTTGAAATGACGTCGCTATATACAATCTTTAATCCAAATTCTTCAAGATATCCTCTCATCTCATCTAAAGTATAAAAGCTGAAAAACCTCTCATACTCATAGCCATAATCGTTTTCTTTTATAACTTGTTCTTCAATCTGTCCCTCGTTTACTTTCTTAACAGCGATGTAAATATACCCATTCGATTTTAATAGTTCAAGCAAATTGCCTAGAACTTTTTTGATATTATTTTTTGGAACATGAAGTAAAACAGCTTGAGCAAATATTCCATCAAATTTTGATTTTAAATTTAAGGGTTCGTTTATATCTCTCACAAAAAAGAATCGGGAGGGCATTCTTTTTTGTGCTAACTCAATCATCTTGCCTGAGAAATCAACTCCCGTTACAACAAAACCTTTCTTAGCAAGATATTCCGATTTCATTCCACTGGCACAACCAACATCTAAGACACTCCTGCCTTGCTTTAAATACGAAGCAAATTTGTCTGTACCAGCAATCCACCAAGTATCGTTCTCATGGTCTTTGGTCCAATCTTCAGCTATATAATTATATGTTGATTTTAAATCCATATTTAGCAACGTGTCTCGGACCAGACCAGAACGGTATCGGCTCAAATGGTGGGAATTGAGCCGACTGTCGGCTCAATTCCCACCAGCGACAGGCCCTACAGAGTGTTTATTACCCTGAGTTTTTATCGAAGGGTTAACTATTCAAATCTTATCATAAATGACAGGCCTCGAGCAGAATTTATAAGTTATTTTTATTTATTATTTAATTACATCATCCACTCCGATTTTCCAAATATTCTTTTCTAAAAAAGCTTCGATGGTTTGTCGATTAGCTTTATTGATCAAATTAGAATGAGAAAGTTTGTTATTTTTTGCATAATCAATGAGAGTGATAATTTTTTTACCTTCTAAATAGGCCAATCTTTTATGATAGCTATTGGTAAGCGCCCTGCCTACTATTTCTTCCATAATAGTAACGACGCCCTTTTCATCAAATTCTTTAAAAGCTTCATAATATTTTTTTCTATCAATAAATTTTATGTTTATTGGCACAAATCCTTCTCTAATCAGTAAATAGTTATTAATAACACGTCCAATACGTCCATTACCATCGACAAATGGATGGGTGTGTTCAAAAGCGAGATGTAATCTGGCAATACGTTTAATTATGTTTTCATGACTCGTTGCATTGTACTCAGTCAGCATTTTTTCAAGACGACTCATTACTTCTTTTGGATTAGGAGCAATATGATTCCCCACACGAACATGTTCATCATCCTTTCTAAACCTCCCCGCAACATCGTCGCGAATATTTGAAATCAACATTTTATGAAGTGATAAAATCACCTCAAGAGTAAGTTCTTGTTCCTTAGCTTTTTTGTCTATGTACGATACAACTCGCGCCAAATTTTTTGCTTCAAAAATTTCTCGTTCGGAGATGAATCTATCTAAATCAATTTGAAGAAGTATCTTTTCGGTTTCTTCAAGAGTGAGAGTGCTATTCTCAATAGCATTAGAGTTGTAAACCTGGTCGACAACTTCAGTTTCAGATATAAGCGTAATAAGCGCATCCTTACCTATTGATGCTTTATAGTATCTCTCACGAAGAAAACTCACTTTATTGAAGGCGTTGAGTACTTTTACCATATACTGTAATCTTACTCTTTTTTCACGACTCTGTCAACATAACCGTGAAAAACGCTGATAATTGTTGTATTTTCACGGTTATGACTATATTTTAACACTAATACTTAATCTTTTTTAAAATTTCATTAACTAATTCTTTATTAAAGTGTTCTGGGTTAAATTTGCCACCTATCCACTCTTTTAAATCCCGATATTCTTTGTGTTTAGGGTTTCCAAGAACCTTTAAAAAATGCTGGTACCCCCAAATACCTCCAACATCCTCTGGAGGGCAAGCTCTTTTACCGTCAATACAAATTGGATGCTTCATTTTCAACTCTGAATTCATAACTTTCTCTACCAATATAATATGGTCCCAACTATCTCCGAAATCATACTCATACAAAAACTGAGACGGAATTTTCGGAACAATATCTTTCAATAGGATCCCTTTTCCATTTATAGTACCATCATCAAAATCTGGGTCTGGAATTCCATAAAAATTTCTTCCTACTTCAAAATGATGCAGATGATAATCCTCCCATCCCATAATAATTTGGATGGCTTTGTGCAACTTATATAAAGAAATATCTGAAAAAACTAAAAATCTTCGCCAAATTAGTGGTTTTGAGTCTTTGAGAGTAATTTTAATCTGATAAATAGAAGAATTCATGGATGACACAATTATACTGAATCACTTCGAGCTGGAACCGTCAAACGGTCAAGCCCCGCAAGGCAATTAGTAGCTATCCAAATCTTATCATAAACTACACGTTTCGGACGGAGCTAAAAATTTAAGGTTGCAAAATAATCATTTATAGTTTCTGCTCTACGTATTATTTTCATTTTACCATTTGATCCGAGTAGAAATTCTGAAGATCTAAGTTTACCGTTATAATTAAACCCCATCGAGTGGCCATGGGCCCCGACATCATAAATGATGACTATGTCTCCAGTGTTTATTTCAGGTAACTTGCGGTCGACAGCAAACTTGTCATTATTTTCACACAATGAACCTGTCACATCACAGGTTACATCGTATGGCATTTTTTCTTTACCGAGAACGGTGATGTGATGATATGCACCGTACATTCCAGGTCTCATAAGATCTGCCATTGAAGCATCAAGGCCAATGTATTTTTTGTAGGTGTTCTTTATATGGCGTACACGGGAAATAAGATAACCATGCGGACCAGTAATGTATCGACCACTCTCAAAAAATAACCTTATTGGTGCCATATCCATTTTTTCATAGAGTTTCTGGACTCCCTCCGACACAACGGAAAGATCAAGCTCTTCTTGCTCAGGTTTGTAAGGAATTCCAAACCCACCACCCAGGTTAATAAACTCCACTTTGATTCCAATTTTTTCTTTCAGTTCTAAGGCAATATCGAAAATCATCTCCGCTGTATTTATAAAATGTTGTGGATTAAGCTCATTGGAAGCAATCATCGTATGGAGACCAAAACGTTTCACTCCTTTTTCTTTTGCGATCCGGTATGCTTCAAGTAATTGTTCCTTTGTAATCCCAAATTTTGCCTCTTTTGGTGTCCCGATAATAACATTACCCGTTAAAGATCCGGGATTATAGCGAAAACTGATTAATTCTGGTAAGCCAACTTCTTTTTCCAAATAATCAAGATGGGAAAGATCATCTAGATTAATGATCGCACCAAGTTCACTAGCTTTTCTGAATTCTTCAGCTGGCGTATCATTTGAGGTAAACATAATATCTTCTCCTCGTATTCCTACACGTTCAGCAAGAAGCAATTCTGGAAACGAGCTACAATCAGCGCCACAACCTTCTTCTTTTAGAATAGTTAAGATACTTGGATTTGGAGTTGCCTTAACCGCAAAAAATTCTTTAAAACTAGAATTCCACGAAAAACTATCGATAAGTTTCCGGGCAGAATGGCGAATTCCATCTTCATCATAAACATAAAATGGCGTTGGATGATCTTTTACAAAATCTCTAATTTGTTTTTCTGTAAATGGAATATTTTTCATAAATTTTAAACTAGCAACGTGTCTCAGGCGGAATAACCCGTCTAACCTTAGCTGAACACCACCTTGATCAATAACAGCATCGGCTCAAATGGTGGGAATTGAGCCGACTGTCGGCTCAATTCCCACCGGTGGCCAAGCCCAATAAGTCCCTGATCTTTTTTATCTCTTTTGCGTAGTCGCTTCGCAATTGAACTCGAGTGGGATTATCTGGTTGCTTTTCTATATCTCCCGCATCTTGAAAGAGCCATCCTAGAACATCCCCAAGATAATTAGAGTCGGTAAATCCAGCATCAACATAAAACTTGGTCTTTTCAAAATTATGCCTTTCAAAATCTCCTTTTACACTCTCTTGCGCGTCCCATTTTTCAAATAGTTTATTCGCTTCAATAACTTCGGGATCATTCAAATCTAAAGCATCGGGACTGGTAATTCCACGCTCTACAAATTTTCTATACATAGCGAGAGCTTGCTCTCTAGATACTTTTTCCGGCGTTGATATTTGTTCACTCATAAAATTAACTTATTATTTATCTTATCATAACGATGGGCCTCGAGCAGAAGAAAAGGGACCTGACCCCTTTTTCTCTCTCCTTGATTCGGTTAAAATCTCTAAACTATTTGTTCCTCTTTTCATTGGTCTTATATCCGGTATCGGAAGACCATACTAAAAATAGTTTCTTATTGAATCCTCCCTTTTTATCAAAATTTATTTTCAATGCTTCTGAAATTTGTTTTGATGTAATATGTTTTAATTTTTTTATCTCCTCTATCACAGCAATAATATCGGCAAGTTCAGAGGTAACTTCTTCTTTTGTCTTAGAAGATAAAAGCCCACTCGCCTCTTCTCCGACTTTTTTTAAGAGTTCTACCTCAAAAAGCTTCTGATTAAGCTTATTTATCTTGTAGTCCCCGCCGTTCCGTTTAATCTTTTCGGGTATCTTATCGCGTATAAGTTTATTGTAGTAAATCTTTTTCATTGAGTTTTTATTGAAAGGTTAATTATCCAAATCTTATCACAAACGAAGCGTCTCAGGCAGGCTAAAAAGGGATAAAATGGACACTACTTGAGAGTGTCACTTTTTTAGCTAATCCGCTTATTTTGAGCCATCTTTGAACTCTGTAAGTTTAAAATCCACTCGATATAAATAAACCTCTGCGTCCTGCATTTTCTTTAGAGCATAGTACAATCTTTGATCATATTGGGCGGCTATGATAATACCCTTGGTTAGCTTACCATTAGTTTTATTTTCTTCGAGCCATCCCATATATCTAGCGAGTTGACCCACAGTATCATCACTTGTTTGATTCTTTTTTAATTCAATAACAACAAGTTGTTTGGTTTTCTTGTCTCGGGCGAGAATATCTATTAGACCCACTCCTGTTCTATATTGTTGGCTAACTACTTCGCCTTCTTCTTCAATTAAATCGTACTTCTGACCAAGTTCTGTTTTGTCCCAATTTTCTATCAGAAAATCTTCGAGCTGACTTTCCATATAGAAAAGGGCTGGGTCGCCCAGCATAGATGATTCGGCTATAATTGGTGCAAAATCTTCTTCTGGTGATTTTTTCCAACCACCCCAAGGGACAGTTTCTTCTCCAATATCCTCAGACCGCCATTCATTCTTAATCAGAGGGCTGTAAAAGAAGGAGCATATTGTTCTAGGAGAATATTGACTGCCAAATATTTTAGCAAAGCTTGAGGCCAGAGAATCGTTAGATTCAACAATCTTCTTGGCAGTAGAATCATTCTCGAAGTTTGGTCCATTCTGGACATCTAGGAATTGAATTAATTTCTGCCTATCTTTTAAAGAAATGATACTGATGTTTTTTAATGGTGCCCATAAAAATATAAAAGAATTAACAGCATTACCACTTTGGCCAGTTAAACTGTTGCGGTACGGTTCGTTATATTTATAAAGTTCGTCAATTAGCTTTATGCGTTTATCTTGCTCAAATGTTCCCATTATTTGATCGACAAGTTGGGCGAGTTTCTTATCCGTTTTAAACTGATTGAACATTTTTCGCCAAACACCTTGCGGGATCATAACCTTGGCAACCGCCTCATCGCCAGCTTTTTTGCCCTTAGAATTATAGTCGATCAGTCGAATTACGTTATCGATTTCAAAATCATCAAGTTCTTTGACCTGATCATTTAGGACTCTTTGGTTCCAAAAAGTCCTAAAGATATTGGACTGCTTTTGCCAGATCTCGTCTTTTTGGACGGCATTATAGCTAACCAAGAAGTCTTGGAACTGTCGGAGTATTTTTTCTTTTTCCATAATGAAATATTAGCAGTTTATTAGGGTTTACACCACCCATCTCGCCCTCCAACTTTTGTATCTCTAACACACTCAACTAACAACTCATTAGGATCCACATTCTCTGCTTTCTTAATCGCATTTGCCTGAGTACCAGTCGTCACGAGTGGTTTCGTAGTATGTGATTTTTTCACACCATACCTACCATCTAAATAAGCGTTCTACAAACAATTTTTGTGGTTTGTTCATATTATAATTTTTTAACTAATTCCTTATACGCAGTAATTATGTAGGGCATTTGTGGGACTATAGTTTTCATATCGACCTCCACCAAATGATTGTGGGCAGATGTGTCCCCTAAAAATTTAATGCTCTGAATTTCATTTGCAGTTTTTGATATGAGAAAAGGAACTCCCTCTATTTTTTCTGAAGAAGCTAATCTAATCATCGCTTCAAGTCCAACAAACCGACCAGTTTGAGATTTATCTTCTAGTTTTGAAATGAGATTGTGCTTTGCAAAAGTAATATAAATTAATTTTTCTAAAATCTTCCGTAATAAAAATGCTGTGCAGTTGCCACTCTTACCATAATTGTATTTGAGATCTTCTAGCTCTATCTTGAAATCTTTTTGAAGCGATTTTAATAACTCATCAGAGAATAAACCTGGAGCAATGGCTTTTATTACTTCCGAATCAGCTTTGTGTTTTTGAATATACTCAAAAAATCCCCGTTTACCTCTCCGCGTTAAAAATTTAGCTTGCCTAAGAGCTATAGCTAAACTTGAGTAGGGAAAATTATTACCTCGGCTCGATAGATTTTCACAGACACTTTTAAAGTTCTGATATTTCTTAAAGAATCCTTCTTCCCAAAGAATAATTAGGGCATCAGTAGAATTTTTTGCAGACCTTTTTTCTTTCATTTGGAATATCAACTATTTATTAAGTTCGTTCTCCACGAAAGTCTCCCCAGTTGCTGTAAGTTCCCAGGCCTTCTTGGAATCCTTTTTTTCTTCTGCTTCCATTATCCTGCCGACACGAATATTCATGTTAATCTTGTCATTAATATTCAATGGCAACGAAATCTTTGCGAGACGAAAGGCCTTTTTAAGATCTTCGGTATTAAATGGCTTTGTATTTTCCATGTGTTCAATAAAGTACGCGATCGCCAAAGTACGTTTAACATCGTCATCAAGTTTTTTAGTCATAATAAACTCTTTGATTGATAACTTTTTTGCGACACCATGAGCATTAACGGTTTTACTTCCGCCATTCTCAAGTTTATCAACCCTCTGTTCAAGTGCCGACATACGCTCCAATATTTTCTGCTCAAAATTAGTGTTGTCCATATTATTTTAATTATTTTTTGAATCGGGCTATAACTTGGGAGAGCTTATAGTTCGGCAGGTAATATTTACCCTCGTCTGCCTTGATGTCTTTAGATGCGAGAAGCTTCTTCAGCGTATTTTTAATAGTCCCCTCAGGCGCAATCTCCATCTTTATTATTTCCAATGGTCTAATTTTTTCATCTAAACCAAGGATCAGATTCCTGGCTTTCGCGGCAGAAAGAAGAATTAGAATCCTATCCGCACTTGTCAATTCCAGGAAGGCTCCCGAAAAATCAAAAGACTGAGTTTCTTTATTTATTGATAGATATGGTGACAATAGATCTGCAAGGGCCTGTCTATCAACTGCCTGCGATTCACTGACAACTAATTTTTGAAGTGGGTCGGTGTTGCTCATAATTTTTAGTTAATAATCTATACTCATAAAAACAATTATAACTTAATGGTATATAATATCAAGAGTTTCATCTGTTTATATCGGTAATTATCGGTTTTTATGTAAAGATGTATTACATCCTAATTGAAGTAACCCTTATTTTATAAGAGTTTTCTTTCATAATTTTTACAAAAAATATTTTTAAAATAGTAACTATATACTACTAACTTTTGCCCCTTGATCAAACTTATCCACAAGGACTGTTTCACTCATCCGCGAAAGAACATAAAACCGCTATATTGGCGGTTTTATGTTCTTGAATACGGCACTCAGTCGATATGCTTTTACGGGATAGGAATAGAAGTAAGGCCACGATGCGTCTCGGGCAAAATAACCTATCTCAACTTGGCTGGTAATTTGGTTCGATGTTAGAATTCAATCTATTGATTTCTTAATAGTTTTTATCATAACATCTAGTTTAGATGACCACTCAGGTAGAGTAAAAACAGTTCTCTCGGATTTTGGGTTCACTTCCAATCCTATTTTCTTAAGCTCTAAATTAAGATGATCTAGATTGGAAATTTGCTCTTTAGTTGCTCCTCGTTTTGGGTATTCGGTTGAAATTTTCATTCTTCCGTCAGAAAGGAGAACGAACAAGGGCCTATTCCCTAACTTATTAAACCCAGCAGAAAAAGAACTTTGGTTAACACCAGTACCCCAATGAATTTCATCGGCTGACTCTTTGGAAAAAGTGTAGAACTTTAAAATTAACTCAAAATCGGATTTTGAAAACACTTTCTTTACTTCTTCAAAAAAACCTTGCTCATCCCACTTTCTCCTCGGACTGCCAGCGGAGTTGCTCGTCATGCTTTTTTTAACTTCAACACCGAATAATTTGGGGATCATTATTTCATAACTTTCAAACTTGTAATATTCCATCTGAACTGCATAAATATCAAACTGGCTGTTTTGATTGATATAGACAATCAGATCTTTTAGCCGGTCGCTAACGTCATCCATTAAAATTACAAATTTAATATTTCCTTGTTGAAGGTTCGTTCTGATCGCTTCTAATAATGCCCCTGTCTGTTCTTCATCTATATCAAAGAAATTTCTAACTTTTTCCTCAAAACTGATTTTAAATCTTTTATTTATCTCTTCGTTAATTAGCTTTATAAATTCACTATAATCGCTATGACGCCAAAGAGATGCACCATAATCAAGTGCCTGCGCCACTACGGTTCGCTTATCCGGATTCTTATATAGCTTGGTTTCAACGACATAAATATCGCCATCTTTATCTATAGCTAAAGCATCAATCGGACCTGATTCGGTTTTAAACTCCCTTGCTACGACAAAAAGCCGCTTGCTTTCTTCTATCTCATACACCGGAATAGATTCCGGATTTTCATGGATATAGCTCTGAAGGTTTCCTTCCTTTTCAAAATCAGACTTGTCTATCTTTTGAGTTCTTTTACCTTTTTGTGAAATTATTAGTGCCATAGTTTTATTTCAATAAACCATCAAGTTCTTTATCAATTAGATTAGGTCATTATACTCGTTGTAAAAATTGTAGCAAAATCTCGCTTTCTGGTCATCCACGATACCTCCAACCTTGGCTGGACACCTTGGACTAGTTATTTATATATCTTCCTGGCACTCTCGTATATAGTCATTAATTTCGGCCATATCGGCCATGATTCCATACACTTCTTTAATAAAATCCATATATTCTTTCTTTTCCTCTGTGTCGATATCTGAATTATTTTTTGTCTTTACTTCTTCTTCTATTTGTCTGTGAATTTTATTAAACTTATCAGCCTTTTTGTCATCAATAAATGATCTTAATCCTATATAAGCACCAACTAGATTATTACCTATCTCCTTAGTAAGTTGACTGTTTTTTACCAGCTCAGCAATGTAAACATAAAAAGCATACCTAATCTTTGCTTTGGAAGCTGGGAGCAAAGAGATCAGACGAGCAGTACCATTTGTGCCGACGCCTAATGCCGCTCCGTAATTGTTTATAATTTTTTCTGCTTCATTTGGTGTCATCATGGTTTGTAGTGGGTCTATTTAGTAAATAATTTAGTGAAAATTGCACTTATCCCCTCAGTAATATTTTTAATAAAATAAGGTAGCCAACCGAAAATACCAATAAGAAAAATGGTTCCCAAGATAAAATCTCCTATATAAAGATTACCCCCCTGATTAATATACCCCCATCTTATTGAAACAAAGTAATATGCGACAACTAATGCTATAAAGTAGTTAAGACAACAACGCCAAAATTCCAAAAATTTAAAGGCCTCATTATGTTTATTCATATCTGCATAATATCCTGCCTTATGATGTAATAATCCCCAAGCTAAACTGACTCCCAAAATAACTAGCCATACATTTATATTCTCCATAAATTATTAATTAGTTTATAAGGCACCTCGGAAGCCGAACCTATCTCAACGTAGCTGCGGGACCAGGGGTCGGACCTGGATTTCATGATTCAGAGTCATGCGTGCTACCATTACACTATCCCGCAAATTAAAATTACTATACATCAAAAAAGCCATTTTTACAATGGCTTTTTTGATGACACTATTCGCTATTGGCTACTCGCTAATCACTATCTCACACTCTCAAAAACCTTCTTATCGCTATATAGCTGGACAAAACCCCCAACGCAATCCCCAGTGCAAAAATAATGGGAATAAATTGAAAAACATTGGCCACAAAATAACCGATAAGGGAAACATCGGGAATAAGAATGCCAATTTTTGAAGATATAAACCAGAGGGTTGGATAAAAGACGGCGATAGTTATTAAAGATGCAAAGACGCCATACAATCCCCCTTCAATAAGATACGGGGCTTTGATGTGCCAATTGGAACCGCCGACCAAACGCATAATTTCAATCTCATTTTTTTGATTGTAGATGGTCAAACGAATCGTGTTAAAGGTTACTAGAACGGCAATGAAAGCCAGAATAAGTGTCGCCACCAGACCCCAATTGCCGACCCCGCGAGAAATACCCTGGACGCGATTAATGATGGCTTCGTTTTCATAAAAATTAATCTTATCAATGACGGGCCGCAATTTGTTGCCTTCCAGAAAAGTAACGATAGAAGCGTATTGAGTGGACTCCTTGGCTTTAATGTTGAGCGACGATTGTAAGGGGTTATCGGTTAATTCGGCCAGTGATTGTTGAATTAAAGCATCACCGGCATGTTTGGCTTTGAAATCAGTCAAGGCCTGGTCTTTGGAAATATAGGTTACTCGAGCCACGGCCGGTTGGGATTCAAGATCTTGCTTTACCGATATCACCTGATCTTCCGAGGCATCATTTTTAAAATAAACACTAACGTCAACTTTGTCTTCCAGGCCGGTTACGATTTGTCCCGAAATATAATTTAAAACCATCAAACCGGAAAATAAAAGCAAAACCAAAGCCATCACGCCGGTCGTGCCAAAAGAAAGATAACTATTACGTTTAAAATTAAGCCACCCGGTTCTAAAAATTCTTTTAAATGCTTTCTTCATATTATATATTTCCCTTGCTCAATTTGGTCGCGAACCACTTTGCCTTTTTCCATACTGATAACACGTCGACCGACAATATTTACAATTTCGCGGTTATGCGTCGCCAGAATAACGGTCGTGCCGAATTCGTTGATTTTCATTAATAATTTTACCACATCATAACCATTGAGCATATCCAGATTACCGGTCGGTTCATCGGCCAAAAGAATGCGGGGACGATGAATTAAAGCCCGAGCAATAGCCAAGCGTTGTCTTTCGCCACCCGACATCTGATGAGGAAAATTCTTGGCTTTATCGGTTAGACCGACAATATTTAAAACCTTAGGGACATCTTCGTTAATTTCTTCGGCTTCGGCGCCGGAGACCTCAAGGGCAAAGGCAACATTTTCAAAAGAATTTTTGCGGGACAATAATTTAAAATCCTGAAATATCGTTCCAATCTTACGACGAAGCAACGGTATTTCTTTATTGGTAAGTTCGGCGATATTGATACCGTCAATGGATATCTCACCTTGACTGGGTTTCAATTCGCGGGTCATCAGACGTAAGAGTGTGGACTTACCGGCGCCCGACGGGCCGACAAGCGAAACAAATTCGCCATCTTTAATTTCTAAATTAACGCCATCCAGCGCTAAAAAATCCTCATAAATTGTAGAAACATCTTTTAATTCAATCACTTTAGCTTACTAGCTTATCAGCTTTCTAGCTTTTTAGGTTTTTCCTAATAAGCTAATAAGTTAATAAGCTAGAGATTGTTCTGCTTCTATAAATTTATCTAAATCGCCATTGAGTACTTTGTCCGGCTGGCTTGATTTTACGCCTGTCCGATGATCTTTCACCATCTGATACGGATTCAAGACATAGGACCTGATTTGACTGCCCCACTCAATTGCGACTTGGGGCTTTAACTGGGAAAGTTCTTGTGTCTTCTCGGCTTCCATTTTTGCGGCAAGACGTGAATTCAATACCTGCATCGCTTTTTCTTTATTTTGGGCTTGAGACCGTTCGGACTGAACCGCGACTGCTAAGCCCGTCGGCACGTGAGTAACCCGGACTGCCGTTTCCAGTTTATTAACATTCTGCCCGCCAGGCCCTGATGACCGATACGTATCAATCCGCAAATCGTTAGGATTGATTTGAAAATTCTTCGCAATAATCTCGGGCATAAATTCCACCAACGCGAACGAAGTATGACGCAAATCCTTTGAAGAATACGGCGAGATACGAACTAGACGATGAACACCGGATTCCCGACGAAGCATTTCATAACAATTCGGTCCCGTTATTTCTATAACGGCATTCTTGGTACCTTCCTGTTCGCCAAATGTCTGACTCAATATCACAAAACCCCAACCTTTATCGGCCGAGTATTTGCGATACATTGTAAGCAACATGGACGCCCAGTCCTGAGCATCCACGCCACCGGCCCCAGAATAGATATATAAAAGAGCCTTATTGTTCTCGTATTCCAACATTTACCAGGTATGTGAACCTCTATTAATTTGGTCTGTGCAACCGCCAGGTTGCAGATAGAGGTTCTACTACCTGGCCCATTAAGTTTACCTAATTCTAAGATTAGTTTCAATGAGCCACCTCCCAGATTTGCACTGGGGACCTTCGCATTACGAATGCGCTGCTCTGGCTAGCTGAGCTAAGGTGGCAGGACTGGGCTTTATTCTACCAGATTTTGATGATTAGTAAATTAATTTTTAAATAAATAAAAAACCTAGAAGGCCTGATTGAGCCGATAAAAAACGGCAATGAGAATGGTAGTAATAAAATAAATGGCGGTAAAAATATTAACAACCCGATCCGATACTTCAACATTAAATAAGTGCTCCAAATAATGGGAAAGAAATGTGCCGTGATAAGCATGGTCGCCACGTAGTGCCTGTTCAACCCTCGTTAGAACACATGCCCGATATGGAATCTGTGAAACCAGCACGATACCGACAAACCAAAGAATTGCCTTATGAGATGATGGGTAAATAATAGCAATCGGCAAACATGCCAAAATTGCCAAGAAGAACAAGGTGTGAATTACCACCACGAATTGTACGGCAAATTTTCTCATGAGCGGAATACGAGAATCGGACTCGTGTCTCAACCTTGGGAAGGTCGCGTATTACCACTATACGAATTCCGCATTTTAATAACCTCTTAGATAATACCACCACTTTTCCCAATTCGGCATCTCGGCAAGTTTGGCTTCAAATTCTTCAGATGGCGAAGCAATTTTAACGCTCGTGTCTTTATAAACAAAGGCCACCTGTTCATCCGATAGTTTGTAGTTTAACTTAAGTCGGGCTTGTCTTTCAAGATAAGCGTCGCTGGCAAAATAGGCCGACGAGCTCGCCAAAAATTGATTATTACGTTCAAGATCATCCGTTCGGGATTCCAAGTCGGTTAATTGAACCTTCATATCTAGACGCTGAATTCTAATCTGCCAACTCTTATAGCCCAACCACACCAAAAGCATCAGGAGACCGACGGTGAGAATTTTACGTTGCAGAACGGCCATAGAAATTAAGGATTAAATCTGCTATAATATAACCATATGTGGATGAATCATCGTTTCATTAAATACTTCTGGATGGCCGTCGCCGTCATTGTTATTCTCGGCATGATGGGCATGCTCGCCGCTCCCCTATTTTAATTCTACCTTTTTAACATCTTCAGGAAAACCTCTTGAGGAAGGTTCACTCGGCCGGTTTCTTTCATGCGGGCTTTGCCTTCTTTTTGTTTTTTCCAGAGTTTTTGACGTCGGGTAATGTCGCCACCATACATATGTTGGGTAACGTCTTTGCGGTGACCGCGAATTGATTCGCTGGCGATAATTTTCCCGCCGATGGCAGCTTGGAGCGAGACATCAAACATTTGTGTCGGCACAACTTCTTTAAGCTTCGTGACCATAGCCCGACCTTCCAGATAGGCCTTCTCCCGCGGGACAATCCGCGAAAACGGTTCCACCAAATCACCCGCAATAAGAATATCCAACCGAATCAAATCATTTTTGACTAAGCCCTTCGGTTCGTAACTCATTGAAGCATAACCCGAAGAAACACTCTTTAGACGGTCATAGAAATCAGTCACGATTTCGGAAAGTGGAATATCATATCTAAGTAAGGCCGTTTCTTTACCAATATATTCTGTTGCCTGATAAGTGTTGCGATAAGTCGCGATTAACTCCATCACTCCGCCCAAATACGAAATTGGCGTCAAAATTTCTAGGGAAACAATCGGTTCGGAAACCGCTTCCACGCGTGATGGGTCGGGCAACATCGCCGCTGAACGAATCAACATTTCCTCGCCATTTTTAAGTTTGACTGAATACTCCACCGATGGTGTTGAAATAATCAAATCAAGATTGAATTCCCGATGTAATCGTTCAGAAATAATTTCCACATGAAGCATCCCCAAAAATCCAACCCTAAATCCCCGACCTAATCCAGCTGATGACTCCGGCTCATAAATAAGCGAAGCATCAGTGAGTTTGAGTTTGGATAATGCATCTTTAAGCATATCGTAATCCTCCCCTTCAACCGGAAAAAAACTAGCAAACACCATCGGTCGGGGTTCTTTGTAACCTTCAAGCGGGACAAATTTTGAATTGCGGATTGCGGATTGCGGATTTTCTGTTTTAATTCGTAATTCGTAATTCGTAATTGGATAATTAGTTATGGTATCACCGACCCGAATAAGACCAGGGTCTTTCAATCCAGTCGCGATATAGCCAATCTCACCCGATTCTAAAAACTTTGACTCAACCAATCCAGGAGAAAAATAACCAACTTCCAAGACATCTGCCTTAGCCCTGGAAGCATAAGCCACAATCGGCATTGTCTGTTTCAGGGAGCCACTAAAAACACGAACATAGGCGATAACTCCTTTATATGTATCAAATGAGGAATCAAAAATAAGGGCCTTCAGTGTTTCCGCTTGCCCTAATTCCTGATTCCTAATTCCTGATTTCGGACTGGGTACTTTTTCAATTATCCTCTGAAGAACTTCTTCCACTCCCAAACCGTTCTTGGCGGATATTTCCAAAATCTCTTCTGGTTCAATACCAAGTAAATACGAAAGTTCTTCTTTGATTTGCGCCGTACGGGCATTCGGCAAGTCAATTTTATTTAAAACCGGAATAATAACCAATTTCTGTTGTTGGGCGAGATGCAAATTTGCCAACGTTTGGGCTTGAACACCTTTGGATGCATCAACGAGCAAAACAGCGCCCTCAACAGCTGCCAATGAACGTGATACTTCATAGGTAAAATCCACATGCCCGGGAGTGTCTATCAAGTTCAGTTGGTATTCAACTGAACTTGAAATTTCTAAATCCGAATTTCTAATTTCTAAACTATTTTGAATTTCTGAACTTTTATTTTTTTTAGAATTTAGGATTTCGTGCTTAGGATTTGGCATGCGGTAACGCATGCGCACCGGTTGAAGTTTAATGGTAATACCTCGTTCGCGTTCCAAATCCATCGTATCCAAATATTGTTCGTGCATCTTTCTTTTTTCCACGGTTCCCGTCAATTCTAAAAACCGATCCGCGAGGGTCGATTTTCCATGATCCACGTGAGCGATGATACAAAAATTTCTAATATTCATTCTTAATAATAATGAGCCCCGCACCGGCGGGGCCCCGAGTGATTAGTCGCGGTCGCTTTCAGGAAGCTGGGCCAGCTTCCAGTCCTCATCACGATCTTTTTGGAGAATTTTCTGCTCACACTCCCGACAGGTCTTGCACATCCCTAGATGACTCCTGACCAACCGAGAACGTTTAGAATCTTCAAGCTGAAGCCGACCATGGACCCACTCACGATCTAAAGTAGCAGGGTTAAGGTGAAGCCCATCAAAAAGTTCATTTTCTATTAATTCTTCGGGTAAATGTTCGGCTCTTGCCATATATTTTGACTCCTTAATGGCTTTATCCTAACACAGAAAATAACCTTTTAAAAGACACAATTAAAAATACCGACGCCTGAATAGAATATAGAGAAACATAAAATTAATGTTGTAAGCAATAACAGTAGCGATGGCAATTCCTTTAACACCCATCCCTAATTGTAATCCCAATATATAACTCAACAGAACATTAAGCACAATAGACGATATCGCTACCAGAAACGGGGTTTTTGTGTTTTGAAAAGCATAATAGGCCCGCGTAATAACGTGCATTAAACTCTGGGCTATAACGCTAAACATAAAAATACCAAGTACCGATGCTGTTAACGCCCGATCGGTTTCTTTGAAAGTTCCAACCTGAAAAATAATATCAATAATCAATTGCCTAAAAACAAACATGAATACCGCAATGATGCCGGTCAATATAAACGTCACTCTTAGAGCATGATTAAGTTTTCTCTTGAATTCAGGTATATCTTGGGTAACGGCATGAGAAGATAATTGTGGAAACACCGCCGTAGCCAACGAAATGCCAATAACGGAAACCGGAACAAACTGAAGATTGGTCGCCAGATTGATAATAGTAATACTCCCGCTCCCTAATAACGAAGCAATGCTTGTGATAATTGTTAAACCAATATTGTAAGCACCCAACGCCAATGTCCGAGGAATCATAAGCGTAATCATTCGTCTAAATGTATGATCGGATATATCAAATAATTTCCCGAAACGGAATCCTTCACGCAACGCTACGGGTAATTGAATAAGCAAGTGGAGCAAAGCGCCCAACACGACACCAAATCCAAGACCATAAATCCCGTTATATCCCCATCGTTCAAACAACGGGACAAAAAACACCACACCCGCGATAATACCGAGATTATAAAACACCGGTGCCAGAGCATAGACCAAAAATCGCTGAAGAGCATGGAGAATTGATCCTAAAATAGTGCTGACCGCAAATATCAGGGTACTTAAAAGCATGATACGCATCAAATTGGCAAGAATTTTTATTTCTGCCGGACCAAAACCAGGCCCAATCAAATACGCTATCGGTTCAGCAAAGACAAAAACTAATATTGACAGGACTGCCACTCCCGCCACCATGACGTTCAAGAAATTCTGGGCAACACGCCAAGCTCCCGCCTTATCCCGCTGATAGTATTCAATAAAAATCGGCACAATCGCCGACGAGGTCGCACCAAGAATCAAAAGATTAAAAACAAGATCCGGAATCCGGAACGCGGCATAATACACGTCCAATTCAGTTGAAGCGCCAAATTGTCCGACCAAAATCCGATCTCGCAAGAGACCAATCAATTTGCCGACAATAGTAAAAAACCCCAACAATACACTCGCCCTAAATATTTTGGATTTAAACATTATCATCAGTATATCTTGATTTATTCGTTTTCAAAAGCTCCGCCCCCAACCCCCGACTCGACCGATAGTCACCTCGTTCCAGCGACTCGGCGCTATCTAGACGCTCGCCCCCTCACCAAGCACCAAGCTTCGGGGGTTCGTCAATTGGCTAAAGCAAATTGACCTGCGCAACTTCTCGCTGGGGGTTAGGGGCTTCGCTCCTCAATTTTTTGTATGAAAAAACCCGAGGGTTGGTCGGGCTCGGCGGAGGGATCAACCCTCCGCCTATGCTGTGGTGCTTCGGCTACTCCCGAGGCGGGAGTTTGTCCACACGCTTGAGATCGCAGACGACGGGGATGCCTCGGCACATGCCAATGAATCCACCTTCGATAACGTTCTCCTTGCTCTGCTCGCCGTCGCGCAGGCCCTCGGCGGTCTCCAACCACTTACCGTGGTCGAACCCCTGCATGATGACCCATTCGTTGCGCGAGATGTAGACGACCGTCTGGCCGGTCTTGGTCTCGGCGTGAGTTCGCTCGATGATTGCCAAGTAGCAATCGTGTCGCCACTTGCAATCCTTGTCGGTGTGGGCGTCCTTGCCACCGTTCACTCCATCCGAGCAGTGGACCTTGTACTTCTCGCCGGTATTCCTGTCGATGAAGTACTCGTACCAGCCCATGCCGGAGTAACCGCCGATGTACTGAGAACCAGCACCGACGCCGTGAGTCTTTCCGTCGCCCTCGATCCGAAGATCGAAAACGTCGGCGTAACCACGAGAAGGGATTTCAACTGCTGTTGCTGTCGGCACTACCAACCTCCTTGAAAGGAACTGCTCATTGAATCATATTTTAATTATACTCTTATTTCATATAAAAGTCAAGATTGAAAATAGGGGCCAAAAACCACAAAAATAAGCTCGGCTCGGGCATTTCCGAGCGTTGAACGACGCCGTCTTCTCGCCCAAAGACCGAGGAAACTATGCCGGTAACAAAAAGGATGTTTGTAGCGAAGCGTAAATCAGGTGGCCTTTTTGTTCGGCATCAGTGACGAGGTCGAGGTTGCGAGACAGGCGGAGAGAACAGCAAGGGAAATGTCAGAGTCGAGCGACCTATTTAAAATTAACTTTTATCGGTAAATCATTCTCAAGCGGAGCCGAATAACTGTAAGTGGAGTCATCTTGGGTTAGAAGCGGAGCCGAGGCCTCGGGAGTAAGATTGGCGGGTTTCTGCATTGAAAAACTAAAGTTCTTTATTTTCAAGGCGGGCTGTTTCTGAATATAGAGCGAGTAGTTTTTGCCGGTTAAAGCTTTTGGTACACGATACTGAACCGTGACCGTCTTTGATTTACCGGCATCGGTAATAAGCCAAAAACCAAATTCGGTCTTGCCTGATTCAGAGTACAAATCAACGCCTTGAGATTTTGCCAAGCTCGCTTGCCCCGCCCCTGATTGGGGCGGGGTTTCAAACTTAACCAAATTATCATCGCGAACGAAACTTTTATCTTTGGAATAATTTATAAGTGGGGTGAAATTTGGTTTATCATTACCAATAATAGAAATCAGCTCTGCGCCATCAGGCACGAGGACACGGACATAGGCGGGGTTTTGTTTATTATAAAATCCATATTTTTCTCCCCCACCATTATGTTTACGCGTAATGGTTAGCGTATGAACGGCATCATCATTTTCAAATTTAGTATTTACTACCATTGAAGTATCCGTCACCGCATCGGTCTTGGAACCCTTAATATTAGTAATCGTCGCCATTAGATAATCCGTATCACCCTGATGGACTTGACCACCAAAACCTTTCTCAGTTACAAAACTTTCAAGCGATAAATTATCAAAACTCATCAATACATCTTTTTGGTTCATGCTTAAAACCAAAGTATTAAAAATTGCGAGCCATTTATCCGAATCGGCATTATAAATCTTGTTCATTAACAATGGCGCGAAATCCTTGAGAATCTGCTTCGGTTGAGTCCGATTTGGCCCATATTCAACTTGGCTCTGGACGGTCGTTAAAATATTTTTAGAATCAAGGGTAAGTTTATAATCCGGCATATCAATTGGTCCGACAATCTCAAGAATTTTCTGAATTATTTCCGGATTGATAACAATCACGCCATCAACGCTTTGTCCCGATTCCTTTTTGTAAAACTTTTCAATATTGCGGGCTGAAGTCGGAAAATCAACATACCAATTGGCATCACGCATCCCCCACGTCGGAGTAATGTGTTGCATTTGAAGCGGTGGAATAATATTTTCTTTGATTTGACCGTCAAGATTATAAACATCATCAACAAAAAGATTCTCCATCTTTCCATTCACAAACGATACAACGCCATATGTCCCGGGGAATCCACCCGTCGGTCGTAACTCGGAAGCATTCTGAAACATCACAAGATATTTGGCTTTACCATTATTGATAAGGTTTTCAAAAAACTTAGCATAATCAACGCTCATATTCATCCCCGCCTCAAGTTCGGGCAGTTTTGATTTTAAATCGTTAAAACTCTCCTGTTTATCATCTGGAATGATACTGCTATCAATATCAACCATAAGGGCGCTGGCTTTGGTAACTTGTTGTTGAGAAGCGAGTAAGGCCTTTTTTAAAGCACTGACTATTGGGCCAATCGGTACTTGGGAATTCATTGGGTCTGTAAGTGCTCCTGTTTTAGAAACCGTATCCAGAGCAGTGGTCATTGAAGTTCCGGCGCCGGAAAGCAACTGCCCGACTTGAACAAGGTTTTTGGCCGACTTAAGAGTACTGCCACCGGGGAGAGCTGAAAGAATGTCAGCCACACCTGCCCCCAAAAAATTCAAACTATTCCCGGCTTTGGAAAAATTAGCATAAGCTGAAAAAAAATCTTGCGAAGCATTTTTAAAATTCAGGGTCTTTAAATCGTCTTGGGCCGTTTGAAGGTTGGTCACCGCCGCCGAACTTTGCTCAACCACTTGGCGCTTAACACTAATACCATATCTCACGATAATTATAATCCCAACGATAACGACGACGGCAATAAAAACATAGATTTTATTAATTCTAAATCTTGGCCATTTCCAAACTCGTGGCGTTTTCGGATAAGATTTTTTTGAAGCAAGTTGAATAGATGAACCGGAAAAAAGTGATCGCACATCAATCTCGGCCGATTGAGAAAGTTCATTTGATCCAAAAACAGACCCGGGTTCAAATTCAGTATCAAAATTTTCCGTCTGCACTTGTGGAACATATTCCTCATGGGCAATCGCCGTCGCAGATGCATGAATAGCGGAAATGAGAGGAGCATACGAATCGGGTTCTGACTCAACAGCTGACAAATTACGATTTTTGATAACCCTATAACGAGGTCTCGCCTGCCTAAGTTTTTCTCCAGAAGATTCAGATAATTTTATTATACCCGCTTGTGTCAGCTCAATATTAAGATCCAAATCATGGTTCATAAGCTCATCAAACTGTTCTTTAATCTCTTGATGAGACGGCAAACCAATCACCGGTGGCAATATTTCCTCTAATGGTGTGGGCGGTGGAATTAATTTTCTTTCATCTAACGCTTTGGCCGGAGCTTCAATATTTTGTCGTTTGGACTGATTCCCTTGGCCAAATTTTGGTTTTTTGGGCCTAAAAGAAGTCAGGTTAACAACTGGTTGAACGGCGTCAATTTTCTGAACATCAAGAGAACCGGATTCATTGACCGGTTTCACATCAAACATTGCTTGCCCAACCCCTTTATTTTCACTACCTGACATAACTTAATTATACCCCAAAAGACCCGTGAGTATCTGTGGATGAATTATCTACTCCCGAGTAAGAATACCAAGTGTTTGACGAGCGGTATCTTCCCATGTAAATTTTGTAGCCCGCACAAGACCATTTTTAATCATTCGGTTACGAACCATCGGTTCGGACAACACAATCTCCATCGCTTCAGAAATTTCAGAAATATTGTATGGGTTTATGAAAAGACCGGCATCACCCACAACTTCCGGTAACGAGGAGTTGGCTGAAGCGATGACCGGAGTGCCACAAGCCATAGCTTCAAGAGCCGGAAATCCAAAACCTTCAAAAAAAGAAGGGCAAATGCACATCGTTGCTAGACCATAATAAGAAGCCAAATCATCAGTTAAATGACCGAGATGTCGAATTTGCGACTTATGAGAAGAATTTTTAATTTCTTTTAAAATATCCTGAAATTGCCAACCCTCTTTCCCGATAAGTATCAACTCAACATCTTCATATTTATTTTGGTCTTTTAAAATATTAAAAGCCCTAATTAACCCGATGATATTTTTTCTTGGCTCAAGCGTACCGACATGTAATATAAAACGATCCGGAAGATTATGGTCTTTTTTGAATTGAGAAAGCATCTCTTTTGTTGGCCGAGACATAGTAGTCCCGGAATGAATTGTAAAAATATTAGCAGGGTCAATGTGATAATAATCAACCAAGTCATTTTTGGTTGACTCGGAAACGGCAATGATTTGATTTGAAAAATGGGCTTGATAGGCCGGATTCATTTCAACGGTGTGCCACCAATATTTACGCCAAGTAAAAAATTCGGGAAAACGAAGATAGGAAAGATCATGAAATGTTGTTACCCGCCGACATTTTTTTGACAATGGTGCCTGAAAAAAATGGGGAGAAAAAAATACATCCGCTCCGCCGATAAGATTATCCAGAAACGGATATCCAAAAACACTTCCCGTAAAGAATAGTAAATTATTAGGAATCCGATATTTAATTAATTGAACATTTGGCGCATGCATCCAAGATCGTTCCGGTATTGAACCGCGAAAAGAAGAATAAAATAATTTAAATTGATGTTCCGGCGCAAGATGAATCATGTGAGCCAAAATCTGCTCGGTATATTCTTGAATACCGGTCTTTAGGCCAACCATGGGACGAATATCAACGCCGATAATCATAGAATAAAAGTTTAAATATTTAAATATTTAAATATGTTTTTTCGGAAAACTTCTGTGCTGAATTCTTCAGCCCGTGCTCGACAGCGGGCGGGCGAAAATTTATTACTATCAAATTTTTTAACCGCCTCAATAATGGCTTGGGGAGTTTGAGTATCAAAAAATATTCCCGTCTCGTTTTCAATAACAGTTTCTCCGGCGCCACCACCACGATAAGCAATCACGGGTCGCCCTGAAGCCATCGCTTCTAACGGCACGATACCGAAGTCCTCTTCTTGGGGAAATATTAACGCTTTGGCTTCACGATAACGACGGGCTAGTTCTTTATCATCTACTTGGCCAAGGAATTCTATATTTTTATTGGCTAAACGTTTTAAATTTGCAATCTCCGGCCCGATGCCAATAATTTTCAATGGCAATTTTAATTCATTGAACGCTTTAATCGCCACATCAAATTTTTTATAAGAAACCAGCCGGCCAGCCATTAAAAAATACGGCTCAAACTGTAAATTGTCGTAAAGATCTCCCGAAGGGAGAGAAATTGTAAATTTTGATATATCCACTGGTGGATATATCAATCGGGAGGTTTGATGATAATATTTTTGAATTCTTTTTCCCACAAAATCCGATATTCGCCAAAATTCATCAATTCTATCGGAGGCCGAACGATCCCACATTCGTAAGTATGAGATGAGGGGCTGACTGGCAAATCTAATTAAAAAAGGAAAACCAAAATCCTTATTAAACTTCTGGCTGTTATCCCAAAGGAACCGAGGAGGTGTAAGACAATAACAAATATGGCGAGTGGTTGGTTTTGTAATAATGCCTTTTGCAAATGAAGCAGAAATAGAAATAACTACATCAAAAGCAGAAAAATCAAACTGTTCAATGGCCAGAGGCATCAGAAGTGGATACCATTCGTGATGTCTGACGGCCCCCGGGAATTTCTGAAGGAATGAGGTCTTAATATCTCGGCCTTTAAATAATCCCCGTGTGGCTTTTTCGTCGTAAAGTAGAGTATAAATTGGCGCCGTCGGGAACATTTCCGCAAGAACAGCAAGCATCCGCTCGGCCCCGCCGAATTGATTGAGATATTCATGAACAAAGGCAATACGCATCCCCTTACACTACTACACTGCCGAGTGGTCATGCAACATCTTAAAGATAGTGCAAAAGATAATTTTTAAATCCATACTCATAGACCAGTTCTCAATATAAAAGCTGTCCAGTGTCACTTCCTCATCAAAATCCAGGTCAGAACTGCCGGAAATCTGGGCCAGACCCGTCGCACCGGCTTTAATGGCCAGAACTTTTTTGTGATGTTTTTCGTATTTATTTATTTCATTCGGAAGATGCGGTCGTGGCCCCACAAGAGAAATATCGCCCTTCAACACATTCCAAAATTGAGGTAATTCATCAATTCTCGTCCGCCGGATAAACCTTCCTATTTTTGTTACTCTTGGATCATTTTTTATTTTAAAAAGAGGGCCGGCTTGTCGTTCATTGAGTTCCAATAATCCTTCCTTTAATGAATCAGCCGATCCGTCCGGATCCACGGCGATCATACTTCTAAATTTAAGGAGAAAGAATTTATTCTTACCACTTACCCTTTCCTGTCTAATTAAAACCGGCCCAGACGTTTCGCTCTTAATCAAAATCGCAACAATAAGAAATATGGGTGAGAAAATTATTAACCCCACACTGGCACTGATAATATCAATCACCCGTTTAAAAACTCTCCCCCAACCATCAAGCGGGGTGCGTTTGAGTTCAATTACCGGCACCGCACCGATTGTATCAACGTCCAAATGTTTAGTCAGGGTTTGATACAAATTAGGAACAAATTTAAAAACAATATGATGTTCGTGACAGAAATCAACTAAATCAATAACCGTTACATCGGCATAACTGGGTGTAATCAATAGGACCTCGTCTACCGTATCCCCAAATTCAGCCAAGGACTCAAGTTGAGGTGTTTCCCAATGGGCAATGATTCGATAACCCGTATCGGGATGTTTAGTAAGTTGATCCTTCAATCCTTGAGCAACTATGTCGTTACCAATTAATACTACACGCTGAATACCGAAATTATAGCGAGTCACGGCTACATGTTGAAAATATCTAATTAACAACCGACCGATTGCAACAAAAATAATTGCTAAAAACCAAGCACCTAAAACCAAGAATCTGGAATTAAACAACGCTTGTCGTAAAAAGATAAATATAATAACCAACATGACTCCGGCCGAAGAAGCCACAATAATTTTTAATAATTCTTCGGCCTTACCGATACGAACCTTCATTGAATATAAACCGGATACGGCATAAGCACAGATAAAGACCAGCGCCACCAATAACACCAGCGACATATAATTAATCAGCGGTAGATTGAGTTCAAAATATACAGGCCGTAAACTAGCCAAAATTTGAGTACGTAAAAGATAGGCGGTTAAACCGGCAAGGAGAAGCATCCCAAAATCAATAGGGAGACGAATAACATTAAAAAATAAATCAGCTTTTTTCATCCCGTACAAAGTATCCCCGCCAAGGTCCTTCGGACTCGTCGAGCTAAGCTCGACGAGCGTGACTTCGTACGGGATTCATTTGACGTATTTAACTTTATCATGTCCTATGTTATTTTTCAATCTGTTGAGTTTGCTTTTGATATCAAAAAAGAGTATAATTGTATTATCTTGTAAACTAGGTAATCGCTCCTTAGTCCTTATGGATTAAGGAGAGGAAAGTCCGAGCACCATCTGCCGATGAGGCGGAAACGATAGCGGGTAATTCCCGTCCGCGGTGACGCGAGAGTTGCGAGCAGAGACGGCCTAAGCGAAAGTAAGGGCGAGCTAAACCCAGACCATTGATTTATCAAAGGTTACAGCTTAGTTCCGATCAGGGTTAAAAGATCGGGAGTGAAACGGCTAAACACTTATCGGGGTGCAAGATCAAAGCTTACAGCTTCGGCTGTGAGTTATAAGTAGATCGCTTGAGTCCGGCAGTAATGCCGAGACCAGATAAATGGTTACCCTCCGCTAACTAGCGGAACAGAACTCGGCTTATTGTTTACAAGACCAAAAGCTCCCGCAAGGGAGCTTTTGGATTAAAGATTGAGTTTGCCGGCCTCCCTATCCAACGCTTGATTCATTAGAGCATCCGCTTCGGAATTCTTTGCCCTTTTAATGTGATGGAAAAATATCGGCACCTTGAGTTCTGATTTAAGTTTTAAAACTTCCATAAAAAGTCCCCGGAGATTGGTGTCTTTAACTTTATATTCGCCGTTTAATTGTTTGACCATCAATTCGCTATCGGCATAACAATCAACTTGTTCCAATTTTTCTTTTCCGCCGAGTTTTTTTAATTTTTGCAATGCCACAATCAAAGCCCGATATTCGGCCTCGTTATTAGTCGTCTCCCCGATACATTCGCCGAATGTCTTCTTTCCACTTTTTAACCCCTCAACTACAATCCCAATCCCCGCCGGGCCCGGGTTTCCTCTCGCTCCCCCGTCAGTATGAATTTTAATCTTATTTTTCATCTTCTTTAATTACTTTCCACGGCAACGGCGTCCCAATGGGAATTGAATATGATCCAGCGGCCTTATGACCACCCCCACCATATTTTTTGGCAATTGTTGTGACATCAAAAGCATCTCCAGACGCTCTCATAGAAATAACAATCTTTTCTGCCGTAGAACTCCAAACAACCGCAAATGGCGGCTTTTTTGTGGCAAGGGCGTTACCAACCTCTGAAACAAAATACCTGGGAGCATTTGCGGCATATACTTCATGTCCTTCAAACAAAACTAACTGGGTCTGATTATCAACAATATTCTGCACAACTATTTCTCTAAATTGTTGAATCGCTGAACCTTTCTTTATGTATTCCTGTTTTTTAAGATCATTATCCAAGTCGACAGCTATAGAATCCCACACACTAAAATCTGTTGCTTTTAGATCATGTAGGTCGGTAATGTTCAAAATCTCTTTGGTGTTTGAGAGTTTCCAATTCCACAGATCTCGATCTTCGATATATAAAGCCAGGGTTGGAATCGGTTGATCTGGACAGAAATATTTCCAAGAGAGAACAGCCCCGGAATGGTTAACGTCAAAAACATGTTCGGGTACTGATTTAATTGATTCTGCTTCAGAAATATGGTGGTCTATAACAATTAATTTTTTGTTTTCGGCCTGAAGACGGTCTAAGTCCGCTTTATTATTTGGACAATAATCAAGCATATAGATGATTCTATTTTTAATTTGAGGAATTTCTAGATAACGGTGGAGTGGAATATATTCAACGTCATCCCCAAATTTTTTCCAAGCTGCCCAAGCGGCCGTAAATCCATCAGGGCAATTACCATGATACATAACCACGATATCTTTATTTTTTGTAATCGGTTCTGCCATATTACATATTATTTTAACGCCTCTAATCCCGGCAATTTATCTCCTGCCAAAAAAGTGAGCATAGCTCCGCCACCGGTAGAAACAAAGTTGAATTTATCTAAAATTCCAAGTTTACCGACCGCCGAGATAGTATCCCCGCCTCCGATTACCGAAATTGCTTTTGAAGAAATTATGGCATTGGCAATTTCGTCAGTACCTTTGGTAAAAATCGGATTTTCAAATAATCCTATCGGACCGTTCCAAATAACCATCTCGGCTTTACTAATAATGTCTATGTATTGACGCATGGTTTCATCGCCAACATCAAGAATCTTATTATCAAACACGACAAAGTCCTTTGGGATGACCAATCGTGAATCATTTAAATCTAACCCCATCAACAAATCATGGGCATTCTCATCTACAACCGAACTACCCATATCTTGACCTTTTTCTTTCAAAAAATCGTTGGCGACGACTCCGCCCAACAATATTGTTTCCGCTTTATCAATCAGATTTTTAATAACCGGCACTTTGGTGGATGCTTTCGCCCCACCCATAATGACAACCTTCCCCTCTTTTGGCGCTTCAATAACTTTATTTAATTGAGTCACCTCTTGTTCAACCAACAGGCCGGCATAACTCGGCAACACTTTTGTAATCGCCGATACTGAAGCGTGGTCTCTATGACAAACCGCAAAAGCATTATTTACATATATATCAAATCCTTCTGCCAACTGTTTCGCAAATTCCGGATCATTTTTCTCTTCCTTACCATCTCCGGCAACTGACGGATGACGAACGTTTTCCAGTAATGCAATCTTACCCAAACCATCTAACCAAGCTGAAATATCAGCCACCGATTTTATAAAATCAAATTCCTGGCCGATAAGAATATGCAACTGAGGAACTAAATCTGAAAAAGATTTTAAATCTGAGATGTGTCCCACCATCACCACTCTCGCTTCTCGCTCAAGTAGCCAATCAATTGTTTCTTTTTGTTTCTTAATTCGAAACGGTTCTTCAATCTCACTGGCTTGCCCTGAGCCACGTCGAAGGGGCACATCAAAATCAACCCGCAAGAGAACTTTTTTATCTTTTAAATCAGTAACTTCTCGGATAATCTTCATAAATTTTTGAGAATTTGTACAAATTCTTCTTTTTTAACGCTCGCACCACCAACAAGAACACCGGCGATTTGCTCAAGGGAAAGAAAGGACTGGACATTAGAAGCAGTGATGGAACCGCCATAAAGATAGCGATTAGCCATTAGCGAATAGGACTTAGTCAGACAATCCTGAATAATAGAAATAGATTCTAGAGCAGATTCAGGAGTATCAGGACGGGCGTCTGGGTTGGATGAAATCGCCCAGACAGGTTCATAAGCAATAAGACACTTCCCTATCTCATCGGCTGATAAACCGGTAAAAGTGGCTTCAATTTGTTTTTTTAAAAATTCTTTAAAATTTTCATCTCTTACTTTTTCCCCAACACAAACAATCGGTGTAAGATCGTTTGCCAGAATTGTTTTTAACTTCTTATTAACTACTTCGTTTGATTCGTTTATTTTCCAGCGACGTTCAGAGTGACCGACAATCACATACTCCACTCCTAAACGCTTAAGCATCGGCCCGGAGACCTCACCCGTCCAAGCACCCGAATCAGCCAAGGCAATGTCTTGAGCCCCAAGTTCGGCTTGTTGAGATAGACGAGAAGTATTTAACACTCTACTGACGTCATCAAGAAAAACAAAAGGCGGACAAATAATTAAAGAATGTTCTTTGTTGTTTGTCTTGTTTTTTAAATACTCATCAATATAAGCCAAAATATCCTCGGCTTCGGCTGTAGAGGTGGGCGACATTTTCCAATTGGCGACTACATATTTTTTAGTCATGAGTAAGGTGTTTGTGTATCTTATGTCGGTAAATATACAAAACAATAAGAATGACCAAGACGGTGATGACAATATAATTCAACGAATCAAAATAACTTAAAATCTGACCGAGATTATCCCCAATCTTCATACCGGCGATTATATACAAAATATTAAGAGGCAACGATCCAATAAGCGTATATATGGAAAACTTTTTTAAGTTCACTCTGGCAAGTCCCGCCGGTATAGGAACTAAACTTCTGACCGCTGTCGGTATTAAATAACCAAAAAGCAACAATTTGTCACCATATTTTATAAATAAATTATCCAAGTGATGTAAATCGTGATGGGAAATAAGTAAATATTTTCCGTATTTTTCCAAAAACGGCCGCCCGCCACTTGAGAAAATCCAGTATAAAGCAATATTTCCCAAAAAATTACCGACCGTAACCCAAATAAATACGGACCAAAATGAAAAATCACCCTGACTGATTAATATTCCAAAAGCGGGTAATACGATCTCAGCAGGAATAAGAAATACTGTCAGACGATCCAAAAGAGACAATAAAAAAACGCCAAAATATCCAAAATTATCTAAAAAACCAATAGCACTTTCGGCATAAGAAAAAAGAAAACTAAACATTGGTTTTTATTAGGAGTTCAGCGGCACTATTCGGATCAACGCTATTTACAAGAACGCTTGTTTCCAGTTCAAGGCCGGCGTCAATAGAAATTCGGGGCATTATTTCCAAGTGCCATTGATAAAAACTGAAATCAGCCGGATTTTCATTTTTTGGCGGAGCCGTGTGCATAAAAAAAACATAGTCAACATCATCAAGGGCAACAAAAAGCTTTTTTAAAATAATATTAAGCGCGTCGGCGAGAAATGGAATTTCTACATCGGAGATATCACCAAAATCAGAACTTGGCTTTTTGGGAAATATTTTAACTTCGTAGGGCGCCCGACTTACATAAGGACATAAGGCAATAAAATGTTCGTTTTGATAAATAATTCGTTTATTCTCGACCAATTCCCATTCAACCAAAACGTCATGAATCCTTTTGCCGGTCTTCTCAAAATACCGGCGGGCTCCATCCATGTGATTGGCAATCGCCGTCGGCACCATCGGCATTGAAACAATCTGGGAATGATTATGATAAACGGAAGCTCCCGCCAACCGGCCATGATTATGGAATACAGAAATATAATCTCCACAGCCATCTTTAGAAATAGACGTATAACGATCCCTGTAAACCCGAATGACTTCAGATGTCTCAGCTTCACTGAATTGAGCAAAACTTTTTTCGTGATCACGAGTAATAACGAGTTCATGAAAACCAGTTCCGTCGGCAACCGTAAATGGACCCTCCTGATGAACTGGGTTACAAATACCCTTTTTCAAAGATGGATATTTATTAGGAACCACTATTGTCGTCCAATCGGCCGAAAGGTCATTTACAAGTTTCCCATGACTGTATATGGCCACAGGGGTCTCTTGTTGGGCCATTTTTTCGGGCTCAAAAAAACATTCTTCCTTTGATTGATAAAATCTAACCCCGTCTTTAGGGTGGGGTTTTTTGGCACGAGCAGTTGAAAACAAAACCCACTCGCCGGAAACAGGATCTTGTCTAAATTCGTTAAGCACTTTTGTTATATACGCCGGTAATGAGATTCCAGCGCACTTTCATCGTTTCTAATAATACCTCAAAATACGCCTTGAGCCCAACCCGAGAATTTGGATCATTATGCCAATCAACCGGCACTTCTTTTGTTTTATGACCAAATTTACGGGCCAGGGCCAGCATCTCAACATCAAACCCCCAGTGCATAATTGTAATTCTCGGAAAAATATCTTCCGCCGCTTGAGCGGTTACTATTTTAAATCCCCTTTGAGTATCATGAATACCGGGTACCGCCATTATCTGAATAAAAATATTACCCATCTTACCGAATAAAATTCTCCAGAATGGCTCGCTTCCCTCGGCCACTTTTTTTCCTTTTACAGCGATGGACCCGATAACTACGTCGTAACCCTGATTAAAATACGGCATCATCTTTTCAATATGATTAATCGTGGTGGAATTATCGGCATCCATAAACATTCTAAATTGCCCGCTGGCCTTCAGCATTCCTTGCTTAACCGCATAACCCTTACCCGCCATATGACTATAATCAATAAGTTTCAACGTCGGCACGGTTGCCATCAACCGACGCGTTATATCATCGGTCTTATCGGTACTACCATTAGAAACAACAATGATCTCATGTTCAATATTGCGAGATGTCAAATAATCAAAAACCGACTGGACAGTTTTTCCAATATGCTTCTCTTCGTTTTTAGCAGGGATAATAACAGATAAATACATGTTATATAGGTGTAACATTAGCACATTAACTTGCGCCTTTCCAGTTTATCAAGGTAATATAAAACAATGACAGAGTACCCGATTGTTGAGTTACACCCAAAACTAAAGGCCTATCCCAAGCTACTGCGACATATTACCGATCCGCCGGCGATGCTGTATTGTCGGGGCAATATATCTTTGTTAAATACCGAATGCTTCGCCGTCGTGGGTACCCGTTCAATGACACCCTATGGCCGAGAAGCCACTCAGCAAATTGTTCCTGGCTTAGCCCGCCACTTCACGATTGTAAGCGGTCTGGCCTTGGGGATTGATGCAGTCGCCCACCGCGCCACCCTTGATTGTGGTGGTAAGACAATTGCCGTTCTTGGTTCGGGAATCAATTTGATAACTCCCGAAACAAATCTCCGCTTGGGACAAGACATCTTAAAAAATGATGGGCTCATTGTTTCCGAACATCCCGGAAAGAACCCCGCCTACAAAGATTCGTTCCCGGAACGCAATCGCATTATTAGCGGACTATCAAAAGGTGTTCTCGTTGTTGAAGCGGATGAAAAAAGCGGATCACTCATCACCGCCCGCCTCGCTGGCGAACAGAACCGTGACGTCTTTTCGGTTCCGGGAAATATTTTTTCATCAAAATCAATGGGCCCACACAAACTCATTCGGACCGGCGCCAAACTCGTCGCTTCATCACATGATATACTGGATGATTACTCAAAGCTTCCTCTTGCAAAATCTCCCCATCTGTCCACAATAGATCCGACCCATGCTATGATTCTTGCTATACTGGAAGCGCACGGACCGTTGAATATAGATAGCATTATAGAATACGCGGATCTAGGCGCATCGGAAATCATAGGCGCTTTGGCTCTTATGGAGATCCAAGGCCACATCAAACAAATGGCAGGTGGAATATTCCGGAAATCAAATTAAAATTGAGAACTAACCCTTTTATATGCAACTAATAATAGTTGAGTCGCCAACTAAAGCTAAAACAATTTCCCGCTTCCTCGGCGGAGATTTTATTGTTAAATCGTCTTTTGGTCATATCCGTGACTTACCTAAAAAAGGCATTGGTATTGATATCGCCCACAATTTTAAGCCCGAATATATAATTCCGACTAAAGCCAAAAAAATTGTCAGCGAACTTAAAAAAGATGCGGAAAAAGCCGATATGGTTATTCTGGCAACCGACCCTGACCGTGAGGGCGAGGCCATCGCTTGGCATTTAGCCCACGCTCTTGGTTTAGATAAGAAAACAACTGCCCACAAAACAGAACGAGTCGTTTTTCATGAAATCACTAAACCGGCAATTGAAAAAGCCATCGCTAATCCACGAGAACTTGATCAAAATCTTGTTGACGCTCAACAAGCCCGACGTATTATTGATCGACTCGTCGGTTACAAACTCTCTCCATTTTTGTGGAAAAAAATCCGAGCCGGACTTTCTGCCGGTCGTGTCCAAAGCGTCGCCGTCCGTCTTATTGTTGAACGCGAACGAGAAATCCAAAAATTCACACCCCAAGAATATTGGTCCGTTGAAGCTGATCTTTCCAAAAAAGACGAGGACAAAACTTTTAAAGCTCGACTTGTTAAAATAGGAGAAGAATCAATTGACCGCTTAGGTATTAAAAACTCCGCCGACGCCCAGAAAATAACTGATGAACTCACTGGCGCCGAATATAAAGTTATTGAAGTAGTTAAAAAAGAAGTCCGCCGAACTCCGCCGGCACCATTTACAACTTCCACCCTTCAACAAGAAGCCGCTAAAAAACTGGGGTTCTCGGCCAAACAAACTATGACTCTCGCCCAGCGATTATATGAAACGGGCATGATTACTTACATGCGTACCGACAGTTTACATATCTCCGAAATCGCCCTTGCCCAAGCCCAAGAAGTTATAAAAAAAGAATTCGGTGCCAAGTATTGTCTTGATGCACCCCGTTCGTTTTTAAATAAGTCCAAAGGCGCTCAAGAAGCCCACGAAGCCGTTCGGCCGACTGACCTATCTCGCCTACCTGACCAACTAGATAAAAATTTGGACTCGGGTCAACTCCGTCTTTATGATTTAATATGGAAAAGAACTATCGCCTGCCAAATGCAAGTCGCTATTCTTGATCAAACCGCCGCCGATATCAGTGCCTATTCGACAAGCTCAGGGCAAGCTGGTTCAAAATATACTTTCCGCGCCAACGGCCAAGCCGTTAAATTTGATGGCTTTATTCGGGCTTATACCGAAACCAAAGAAGAAGATGAAAAAAGTGAAGAGGACTCTTACGAAGAGGGTCAACTTCCGGAATTATCTGAAAAAGAATTACTGAATCTGATTAACCTCGCCAAAGACCAACACTTCACCGAACCGCCTCCCCGATATACCGACGCTTCCCTCATTAAAACCCTTGAATCCGCCGGTGTCGGTCGCCCCTCCACTTATGCCCCCACTCTCACCACTATTCAAGACCGAGGTTATGTGGAAAAAGAAGATAAAAAATATAAACCCACCGAAATTGGTTTTTCGGTTAATGACATGCTCGTTGAAAATTTTCCCGAAGTTATTGATATTAACTTTACTTCTCACATTGAAGAAGAATTTGACGACATTGCCGAAGGCAAAATAAAGTGGATTCCGGTCGTTGAAGAATTCTATGCCCCGTTCAGTAAAAACCTAAAAGAAAAAACGGAAAGTGTTGAAAAGCTTATCGTTGAATCCACTACCCCCTGTCCTCATTGTGGTAAAATGATGCTGGTGAAATTTGGCCGAATGGGTAAATTCCTCGCTTGTCCCGAACCAGGAAGTAAGGTCTCCCTTCCCCTCCCCGAAGAAGCAGCTAAGATTAAAGAACTTCAAGAGAAAACCCAAGGCGAGCTCTGTCCTATCTGCAGTAAACCAATGGAAGTAAAACGCGGACGTTTTGGATATTTTTTGGGTTGTGTTGATTACCCGACCTGTAAGGGCATTTCTAAAATCTTTACCAAAACCGGTTTTAAATGCCCAAATTGTCTTACGGGTGAAGTAGTTGAGAAAAAATCTCGAGGCCGAGGTAAACTTTTTTACGCCTGTTCTCGTTGGCCCGATTGTACTTTCCTGATGGGTAAAAAACCCGAAAGCGAAGCCGAACTACAAGAGGCACTGAAAACTTGGAAGGAAAAACCACAAAAACCGGTAAAAAAATATGGTAAACCTAAGAAAGATGAAGATAATAAGCCAGTAAGCTAATAAGCTAACCCCCTATGAATAAAACCTGTCCCGAATGTCACAGTGGTAACCTGGTTGTAAAAACCGGCCGATTTGGCAACTTCACGGCTTGTTCAAATTATCCCAACTGTAAATATATAGAAAAGAAAACGCCACAAGTCGCCGAGAAAACAGACCAACTATGCGACAAGTGCGGTAAGCCCCTTCTAAAACGAAACGGCCAATTCGGACCCTTCCTCGCCTGTTCGGGTTTCCCGCAGTGCAAAAACACTAAGAAAGTATAGAAGAATCGGTTGCGACAACTGACGAGAAGGCGTACCCTAATATTACTTATGGCTGATTTGAGTTTTATAAATAACAATAGATATTCGGATTCGGAACGCGAACTTGTTAAGCGGGCTTTGGTTATGGCTGAAAAAGCTCACGCCGGGCAAAAAAGATTATCGGGGGAAGAATTTATCACCCACCCTATCGCCGTCGCGGAGTATCTGTACAATCTTAATTTTGACTCGGCTAGTATCATTACGGCACTGCTTCACGACACCTTAGAAGATGCGGATATAACAAATGAGACAATAACCAAAAATTTCGGGGCTGATATTGCTTTTCTTGTTGAAGGTCTCACAAAACTTAAAAAAATAAATTACCAATCTAATATTTCCGATAAATCCAAGAATGAATACATCCAGACACTCAAAAAAATGTTTTTTGCCATGGCCGAAGATGTGCGGGTAATTCTTATTAAATTGGCTGATCGGTTACACAATATGCAAACGGTTCAATATCTTCCGCCGATTGATCGTCAACGAATAGCTTTTGAGACCTTGGAAATCTACGCCCCTATCGCCGCTCGGCTAGGTATGGGCGATCTGAAGGGTCAACTTGAGGATTTAGCTTTTCAATATGCTTACCCGACAGAATACACTTGGCTAAAAAGAAAAATAAAAGAAAAACACAAAGATCTCGCGCGTTATCTTGAACGGACCAAACCGGTTGTAGAACGACATTTAACCGATGCCGATATCCCGATTATAAGCATCCATTCCCGAGCCAAACATTTGTACAGTTTGTATCAAAAATTGCTCCACAAGGACATGAACTTGAACAAAATCTACGACATCGTAGCTATGCGCATTATCGTTCCGGATATAAAATCTTGCTACGAAGCCCTGGGTGTCATCCACGCCCACTACACGCCTCTCCCAGGGCTAATTAAGGATTACATTGCCCTCCCCAAACCCAACGGCTATCAATCGCTCCATACCACAATCTTCTGCGAAAAAGGAAAAATTATGGAAATACAAATTAGGACGCCGGAAATGCAAAACCATAACGAAAATGGTATCGCCTCCCACTGGGCTTACAGCGAGGGCGACAAAAAAAATATCAAAGCCGATACTCAAGAACTCGGTTGGATTAATCGCTTAAAAGAATTTCTGGCTGATGTTGGAACCGAAGAAAGTTTTTCCGCTTTAAAAATAGATTTTTTTAAAAATCGCATCTTTGTTTTCACTCCCAAAGGCGACGTTGAGGACTTACCCGAAGGCGCCACCCCGATTGATTTCGCTTATGCTATTCACAGCGATCTGGGCCACGCCATCCGCGGTGCCAAAGTTAACGGCAAAATGGCGACCATCGATACCAATCTTAAAAACGGTGATGTCGTAGAAATTATCAAAGGCAAAGGCAAGGATTTAAAACCCTCCCTTGATTGGCTAAAAATAGTCCGCACCGCCCAAGCCCGCCATCATATCAAAAGCCACCTGGCCTTGACCCGAGCCAATAGAAAGTCCTAGCGCTCCCTCCACCCCAACCCCCGACTCGACCGATAATAAACCTGCTCCAGCGGCAGGTTTTTATCTAGACCGCTCGGTTCCTCACCAAGCACCTCGGATTATGTCTTCCGCACCCATCGACATAATCCTAGCTTCGGAACCTCCGCGACTTCTCGCTGGGGGTTAGGGTGTTGGTCGCTGTGGTTTGTTATCAACAGATTTATCCACAGAGACAATTTTATTGCTATTTCGTCAAATTTTATGGTTTTGTATAATGTAATCGGACTACTGAATTTGGTCGCCTCAGAAAATCTAAATAACCAAACTTCGATACTTAGAATAAAACGTCGAGAAACAATAACTGAAACAACATTCCCTGAAATCAGTCAATTTAGAACTTGCTGAATGTGGCCGCGTGTTATTGTCGAAAATTATTCCATTTATCTTAAGCTGACCATAACTCATGATAACAGATCAAAAACCTGATAATGTCATGCTTGCCATTAACAAAATGGCAAAAAAGGTTGGTATAAATGGGGCATTTGATATGCTCCGAGATGCTAAATTTAGAGCATTAGAAAGTATCCTTATTTCAAAGGGTATCGTCTCCAAAGAGGAGATTTCTAAAGCAATGGATGAAGCATTAGAAGCTACAGCAAACGATATTGAACGTATGCCTCCACTTCCCACCAATCAGCATACATCAAATAGGGCTTAGGACTCTATTCTTTAAAAGCCCCTATTGGGGCTTTTAAATTAATTATTACCAAGTGGTCAAGGTTCAACCTTGACCACTTGGTAACGGTAGCCCTAATTTTTGTAATGGCAGATATTTAAAATAGTACTGACACCCAACAGAAATAATATAATCCAAAACATCTTTGTAGACAGGAGATCTGAACCACTCGCTCAAAATATAAATATATTCTACCTCTATATTCAAAGGTGCCATTAATTTAGCATACTGTTTTCTCTTGAAATCGCACGTCTGCAATTTTTCATCAACTGATCCAGCAACTTTCTGAAATTTCATTTCAATAATAAAGAGTGTATTATTTACTATTACATAAAGTGCTTCATCTGGAAGAAGCTTCTTAGATAAATATTTTTTATAATCTACCTTTTTTGATTCTAGATATTTATAAAGGGCATTTTTCCGATAACTTTGTGCAACTTCTTTGTCTTTATAAAAAATAATATGTCCTTTTACTGTATATCCTTTTTGTTTTTTAAGAAGCTCTAAAATATCACCCTCTCTTTCAAAGTTTAATCCTGTAATCGTATTGCCTCCACCGATACCTTTGTTAATCATTTTGTTTATTTGATTTATTAAATCTTTTAATAGATAAGTCCAAGTATTGTTTCTCTAGATCAATACCAATAAACTTGCGACCAGTCAATGTTGTGGCAATTCCAGTTGTTGAACTACCTGTGAATGGGTCAAGAATAATATCTCCCTTTTGAGTACTGGACAAAACCACTCTTTTTAATAATGATAATGGTTTTTGGGTAGGATGTTTCCCAAAAATTTTTTCATCTGGCTTTGGTGTTCCAATAGCCCAAACGGATCTCATTTGGAGACCTGGTTTTTTTAAAAAATCCCCGTTCCAGTCGGCTGTTTTTGTAAGTTGATAATTAAAAGTATGCTTTGCTTTCCTGTCCTTTCTAGCCCAAATTAAAGTTTCGTGACTTGCTGTAAAATATCTACCACTTAGATTTGGGGATGCATTTGGCTTAAACCATGATATATCATTGAGTATGTGATATCCTAAGGACTGTAGTGCATAGCCACATTGATAAATTGAATGATAAGTTCCACTAACCCAAAGGGTGCCTTCAGGTTTTAAAACTCGTCTACAAGCCGACAACCATTTCAAATGGAAAGCAAAATCATCTTCAAATCCCTTACTCTTGTCCCAACTACCCTTATTTACACTCACCATTTTCCCTGCATGAACCGTGAATCCTCCATTGGAAAGATTGTAGGGGGGATCTGCAAAAATCATGTCAACCGAATTATCGGGTAGTTGTTCTAAAATTTTAAGAGAATCGCTATGATATAAAGCAAAATCTTTTGCTGTAAAATATGGTTTATCTTTTATTTTAGACAAGAGTTTGCCAGTCATAGAATCAGTCAATCATTATTTTTGATTCAAATCAACTAATTAAACACCGTCCTAACGGCTCAATCCATTGAGTTGTTGAGTAAAAACTAAGCGGGGTTGTTGGAATTTTTCTCAATCTGCATGATTGGTTAGAAACAAATAAAAGCGGCTAACACCCTAACCCCCAGCGAGAAGTCGCGGAGGTTCCGAAGCTAGGATTATGTCGATGGGTGCGGAAGACATAATCCGAGGTGCTTGGTGAGGAACCGAGCGGTCTAGATAAAAACCTGCCGCTGGAGCAGGTTTATTATCGGTCGAGTCGGGGGTTGGGGTGGAGGGAGCGACTATTTTTAATCGATAATACTCTTTGCGATTTTGTTGAGGTGTTGAAGATCGGCGAATTTGATGACGATTTTTCCGCCGGAGGCGACGGCGCCCTGAATGGAGACATGAGTACCGAGAGTGTCGGCGAGATTTTTTTCCAGTTCAATAAACTTGCCTTCAGTCAGACGGGGCTTTTTTGTAGCGGGCTTATTAACCGAAGCCGCCGTTTCCACATCACGAGAAGAGACACCGCCAGCCAAAATACTTTCGTAGACCTGACGTTGCTTGGCGGGATCACTGAAAGCGAGCAAAGCGCGAGCGCTGGCGCGAGCGATTTTTCCGGCCCGAAGTGAGTCCTTAATATCTTGGGGAAGATTCATCAAACGAATCGTATTGGCTACAACTTCGCGGGACTTACCAACCTTTTCGGCGATTTCTTTTTGAGTCAGACCAAAATCCTTGGAAAGTTTCATGTACGCTTCGGCTTCTTCAAGCGGATTTAAATCTTCGCGTTGAACGTTTTCAATCAAAGCCACTTCCAGACGTTCTTTATCCTGTTTAAAATCATCGCGAATAATTACGGGCACATGAGGCAAACCCGCCATCTTGGCCGCCCGCAAACGACGTTCACCGGCAATTAAATTATATGAAACATCTATCCCCTTCACGGACAAGGTCTCTACTTTGGAAACCAGCAAAGGTTGAAGAACGCCATATTTACGAATAGAGCCGGATAATTCTTTAAGCGCATCATTATCAAAGTCCCGGCGGGGTTGGTCGGGGTTGGCATCAATTTTGGAGACCTCAACATAAAAAACATTCTCCTTTTGAGAAGTCGGCGACATCGCCTTTGCCCCTTCAGGAATTAAAGAACCTAAGCCCTTACCTAGACCAAAGAATTTTTTATTCATAGACATAACTTGTTGATCTTGAGAACTAACCCTTTCGCCCCAGACCCGGGGAACCAGTCCCGGCGGTTCCCCCGCTACGCGGGTCCCCTTCCGCTACTGGGGCTTAAGGGTTAGTTCTCATTTCTGTTAATAGTGTTTAGTTTCTGTTTTCTAAGTCCTAATCGCTAATTTCTAATTACTGTAGCGAATCACTTCTTCGGCTAACTGGCGATATGCTCTTGCTGCTTTGGAATTCGGGTCAAATTGCAGAATTGTTTTTCCGAAGCTTGGCGCTTCAGCTAAGGAAACCGTTCGGGGAATCACCGCATCAAATACTCGGCCGGGGAAATTGCGATGAACTTCGTTCATCACCTGATTCGCTAACTGGTTCCGTCTATCATACATTGTAAGCAATACTCCCAAGACCTGCAAATCCGGATTCAATCCTTGGCGAACCAATTCAATTGTTTTCAATAGCTGAGTAAGTCCTTCTAAGGCATAATACTCACACTGTACGGGTATAATTATCCTTTCGCTTGCAGCAAGAGCGTTAACTGTAAGTAACCCCAAAGACGGAGGACAGTCAATAATAATATAATCATAATTAGTCCTTATTGAATTGAGGGATTTCTTTAAACGGAATTCTCGTTGCTCCATATTTACCAGCTCCACCGTGGCTCCCGCAAGTTCTTGAGCAGCAGGCAAAACATCAAAACCAAACAGGGATGTCTTTTTAATGAGATGATGGGGATTGTAATCATTCACCAGAGCATGATAAATACTTCCATCTTGCTCGCTCGTGGTAATACCTATCCCCGCTGTCGCGTTGGCTTGTGAATCCATATCCACCAACAAAACGTACTTCCCCATAGCGGCAAGATACCCACTCAAATTTATAGCCGTAGTGGTCTTACCAACCCCACCCTTGGCATTACAAATTGTAATTACGCGCGCCATATACAAAAAGCATATCATTTATTCGTCTAAAAACAACCCTCAAAAAGGTTGAAAACTTACCTCAAAAATGGTAAAGTAAAGCATTGCCGCTGTGGCGGAACTGGTTTTACGCAAACGACTCAAAATCGTTCGGCCTCACGGCCATGTGGGTTCGACTCCCACCAGCGGCACATGTCTTATTATCGAACACTACCTATTAGTGACGATAAAAATCTTCGGGCCTATATCATCGGTCTAGCTATAGGTGATGGTAATCTTTCTAACCCAAATGGACGAGCTACCCGACTAAGAATAACCTGTGATAAAAAATATCCAGATCTGATAAAAAGAATATCGCGATCACTTCAACTTCTCCTCCCTAAAAACAGAATCGGTGTTTATGATAGAAAAACATGTGCTGATGTCATGGTATACTCAAATCAATTAGAAAATATCCTCGGATGGAAAGTTGGGTTAGGTTCAAAATATACACAGAATGTCTCTACGCCGAAATGGATTTTTGATAATAAAGATCACCGAATAAATTATTTGAAAGGACTCATTGAAACCGATGGTTCAATATATTTAGATCGTGGTTATAAAATGGTTATTTTTAGCACTATTAATTTACAACTAGCTAATGAGGTCAAACAACTTATTACTTCCCTTGGTTTTACTCCAAAACTTTATACAATTAAGCCACCGATAAATTCTAAATGGAATCAAAAGGTAAAATATCATATTCGCCTCTCTAAAGACGTCCAAAAATTTTTAGATTTAGTTAAACCAAATAAAAGCTAACTAAGTCCCACCTCGGGCACCATCATCTAAACCAGATTTATCATCTGAAAAAAATCAGCAGTGCGAGACCAAAAATAATACGGTACCAACCAAAAACGGTCAGTTTATTTGTTTGAGCGAATTTTAAAAACCAATGAATTACAATAAATGAGGAAAGAAAAGCGAAAACAAGACCAACCATTAAAAGATCCAGGTGTCCGGAAACAAAAATCGCCTCTTTATTTTTAAATAAATCGTAACCGGTCGCGGCAAACATTGTCGGGATAGCCAGAAGAAATGAGAAATCAACAATATCTTTTCTGGAAATTCCCATCGCTCGGCCGGCAATAATTGTTGCTGCCGAACGAGAAACACCGGGAATAAATGCGAGTGTTTGAGCAAAACCAACCAAAAAACTCTTTTTTGGGGTCACTTCCCCTCCACCATCAACCGAACTGTTTCGTTCAAAAAATATAATCGCAACACCACCTAAAATAATTACCCAAATTGTCAGTATGTAATTATCAAGAAATGAACGGACAAAAGGATAAAACAATAAGCCGATAATTGCCGTCGGAATAAAAGCAATGGCTATATTTTTTATTAAACTAAACGAACCTATAATTCTTTTGTAATAGACCAGGAGTACGGCCAGTATCGCACCGCTTTGCACGACAATCTCAAACGTCTTTAAAAAGTCCGACGAAGCGAGGCCCATCAGACGAGAAGCAATAATAAGATGAGCAGTTGAAGAAATCGGTAAAAATTCGGTAATGCCTTCTACAATACCCAAAACAAGAGCATGAAATATAGTCATCCTATAAGATTACATTATATATCCAACAACTTCAAAAGATCTTCGGGCTTGGATGGACCGACCCGAAGGACTTTGGGTTTATCGGTTGAGCAATCAATTACGACCGAAGAATTAGACGGCGGTAAAACACCGGCATCAATAACTAAATCGGGCCGACGGGGTTGAGTACTAAGTGAAGCAATAATACTATCAATATCCCCTGTCGCCGGTTCACCAGAAACATTAGCCGATGTGGAAACAAGCGGATAGCCAAACGCCCCCAACAATTTATCAGTAAAGGCATGGTCAGCGATACGAATACCAACGGTCGGTAGGCCGGTCGTAACGATTGGTGGAACGATGTCTTTTTTAGGCAAAACAAGTGTAAACTTTCCGGGCCAAAATTTATTGGCTAATTTTCGCTGTTGGTCATTGAGAAAAACCAACTCTTCAACCCATTTCATGTCCCGAGCTAAAATGGGTAACGGTTTTGAGCTTCTGTTTTTAATATCAAAAATATGCCGAACAGCAATTTCGTCTAAAGCATTACAACCCAATCCATAAACCGTGTCCGTCGGATACACAATCGTCCCGCCCATCTTTAAAATATCAATGGCTTCGCGGATTGCTTCAGAGTAATCCTTATTGAGATCAATCTTAATAATGCGCATAGTGAAAACGACCACCTTACGGTGATCGGTTTATTCTGCCGGAGTTTCCGCGGGGACTTCTTCTTTTGGTTCTTCAACTGGTGCTTCTACTGGAGTTTCGGGTTCGGGTTCAACAACAGATTCATCTTTGGTTTCTTCTTTCGCCTTTGGAGCAGTCGGGGCAACGGCGGGTTTGGCAACAACTTTTGGTTTCCAGCTTAGTTTTTTAGTCGCAACAATAATTTTATTATTCACAAGAAGATTATTAACGGTTGGTGAAAGCTGAACCCCCTTAGACATCCAGTGTTCAATCCGTTCTTTCTTTACTTTGAGGTCTTTCTTGTGCGGGTCATACGAACCCAAAAGCTCCAAGTACTCCCCTTGAGGTTTCTTGGTGTGTTCAGTAACAATAATACGGAAATAGGCCTGACCTTTCTTCCCGATTCGTTGTAGTCGCATAGTTAACATTGTTTCGTTATTTTATCAGATTATCCTATATTAATCAAGACCTACCAACCTTTGGCTTTCAACGCCATCTCGGCTGCTTTTTGTTGGGCTTCTTGTTTGGAAGGACCTTCACCATCGGCAACAAGATCTTTGCCTAAATAGACACCAACTTTAAATTGACGAGCATGGTCGGGACCCCATTCTTGAATGACTTCGTAATTCGGTGTGATACCCACTTGTTCTTGGGCTTTTTCTTGAAACAAACTTTTAGCATCGCGGTAGAGATTGTCTTTGATAATCCGCGGAAGTTCACTCAAAACAAAAGCGTGAATAAACTCGGCTGATTTTTCATAACCCTGATCCAGATAAATCGCGCCAATCAAGGACTCCATCGCATTAGCTAATATATATTGTCTAGCCCGGCCCGTATCTTTAGCTTCCCCTCGGGAAAGCAACATGTATTCATTTAAATCAAAGACCTTAGAAATATCGGCCAACATGACCGCATTTACCAGAGCAGCACGCCAATTAGTCAATTCCCCTTCTGGATTAGGATAAGTCCGATAAAGATGTTCCGTCACCACCAATTCCAACACCGCATCACCAAGAAATTCCAACCGTTCATTATGATCCAAAGGCCACTTTGGATTTTCATTAATATAGGAACGATGAGTCAGGGCCTGTAATAATAACTCGGGATTCTTAAAAGTGACTCCTATTTTGTGTTCAAGTTTAGATGTATCATGCGACATATGTCCCGTCATGAAGCATGAATCATGAAGCATGAATCATGGCTGAAATGCCCTAATTCCTGATTCCTAATTCCTGATTCCAGTGTTATTTTTCTTGTGCTTCAACTGGTTCGTCCTCCGGCACACCTTCTATGGGTTCTTCTTCGTGGTTCTTAGATTTAGAGGTCTCATCTTTCCCGGGCTCGCCGATTTCACGATAGACGGTACCGAGAACACCATTCACGAATTTGCCCGATGAATCTCCGCCGAATGACTTGGCCAATTCAATGGCTTCGTTGATAGCCACTTTCGGCGGAACTTCGTCCCGACTTCCAAAAAGTAATTCGTACAAACCGACACGTAAAACATTCCGGTCAACAATGGCAATTTGGCTTAACGGCCATTGGGGCGCCGCTTTTTCAATAATCGCATTTATCTTTTCCAAATTTTTAACAACACCCTGAACGAGATCAATTATAAATGTCGGGTCATCAACACCAGAAGCAAATTCTTCTATATTGCGACCGACAATTTCAGCCAGATCTTCGTTTTTACTGCCATTAAAATCCCACTCATAGAGAGATTGCATTGCGACGCTTCGAGATAGATGACGACTAGCCAAACTGGTGAGCGAGTAGTAGTTAGCGAGTAGCGAGTAGTGTCTTATTCTATTCGCTATTGGCTATTCGCTATCCGCTATTTTTTCGCCTGTGTTTTCTTTTCGCGCTTCTTCAATTCTTTGGCGAGAACATTAAGAACTTCTCGGCCCTTGTAGAAACCGCAGAATTTGCAAACCTGATGGGGCATAATCATTTTACTGCAATGAGAGCATTTCGTTAAGACGCTCCCCTTCAAAGCTAAATGACTGCGACGTCGCAGTTGCTTCCCCTTCGCCATATGATGTCTTGGTACCGCCACGGATAGAACTTAGTGATTAGCCATTAGAACTTAGATGATTTTCTAAAATCCAATCGCCAACAACTAATTTTAACTGCCCGAAAATAGTAACATAAATGAGCTTTTTCTGCAAATAATCATTTGGGTAAAGCTATCAACATTGCGTCCTTGTCGGTGACTGGTACAATACGTAAGTATTAATTACGGGCGTGCATGGGTTGATCCCATGAATCATGCCTGAACCTCAATGTCATTCGTCCATCTACATACGCATTCCCACTACTCTCTTCTTGACGGAATGTCGCAGATAGATGATATGGTAAAACTGGCAAAAGAACACGGTCAGACAGCTATCGGACTGACGGATCATGGCGTGATGTACGGCGCGATAGATTTTTATACGGCCTGCAAAAAAAATGACATCAAACCCATTATCGGCGTTGAGGCCTATGTCGCCAACCGAACCCGTTTTCAAAAAGAACCCAACATTGATAACAAACGTTATCACCTCACCTTATTAGCTAAAGACAACACCGGCTATCAAAACTTAATTAAACTCACGACCTCGGCCCACCTTGAGGGATATTATTATAAACCACGGGTTGATAAAGATCTCCTTCGTACCCACGCCGAAGGTTTGATTTGCCTTTCCGGTTGTCCCGGCAGTGAGTTGGGTCGTGCAATTCAGCACGGCGATAAAGAAAAAGCTGAAGCTACTGTTCTGGAATATCAAAATATTTTTGGCTCCGAAAATTATTATCTGGAGATAATGAACCACCCCGACGTGGATTTTTACGAGGATTGGAAAAATACCATCGTTGAATTATCTAAAAAGTTTAACATCCCGCTGGTCGCCACTCAGGACTCTCACTATTTACACAAAGACGACATGGTCGCCCATAAGACCCTCGTTGCTATTTCCACCCATACCGATGTCAGCGATCCGGCGATATTTTCCGGCAAAGGTGAATATCATTTTCTCTCTACTGAAGAAGCGATAGAAAGATTTAAAGATATTCCGGAAGCCGTAGAAAATACCCAAAAAATTGCCGATAGATGTAATGTTGACCTCACCCTCGGTAAATTTATTTTCCCCAACTTCGCTCTTGAAAACGGCCAAACAGCAGACCAGACACTGGATGAATTGACAAAAAAGGGGGCTCTGGAACGCGGACTAGGAGACGATCCCGAAATTGAAACACGTCGCCAATACGAACTTGGAATTATTAAAGATAAAGGTTATGCCCCTTACTTCTTGGTCGTCGCTGATTTGCTAAGATTCGCCCATGAGTCCCAAATCTACACTACCGTTCGCGGTTCTGCAGCCGGTTCTCTGGTCGCCTATCTTTCGGGAATCACCAGTGTTAATCCTATTGAATTCTTGCTTCCGTTTGAACGATTCTTAAATCCTTTCCGACCGTCGGCGCCTGATATTGATATGGATTTTGCGGATAATCGACGCCAAGAAATCGTTGAATACGCCAAGAAAAAATACGGTGCCGATAAAGTTGCTCAAATTGGAACATTCGGGACTATGCTCGCCCGTGGTTCGGTTCGAGACGTCGCCCGAGCTACCGGGAAATCATATGAAACTGGCGACCGACTAGCAAAACTTATTCCCATGGGCTCACAAGGGTTTCCAATGACTATTGAACGGGCATTGGATCTTGAACCGGAATTGAAAAATTTATATGAACGAGATTCGGAAGCACGACAAATTATGGATATTGCCAAAAAATTAGAGGGCACGGTCCGTCATGTTTCTGTCCATGCCGCCGGATTGGTTATTTCCCCTGAACCGCTAATCAACTACGTCCCTATTCAGTTTGACCCAAAAGAAGGAACCCACCTTATCACCCAATACGATATGTATACGGTCGGAGAAGATGGAGTGGGACTCCTGAAACTTGATGTACTTGGAATCCGGAACTTGGCCATTCTGGAAAATGCCGTTCGTCTGGTCAAAGAACATCGTGGCACCATAATTGATATTGAAAAGATCCCCTTTGACGATAAGAAAACATTCGCCATGCTGGCCGCCGGTTACACTGAAGGAGTTTTTCAGTTGGGTGGTTCATCCGGGATGACCAAATATCTGATGGAACTCAAACCGACTACCATTCACGACATAAACGCCATGGTCGCTTTGTATCGCCCGGGTCCGATTAATAACATCCCCGAATACATTGCCCGAAAACAAGGGCGAAGTCCGATTATATACTTCCACCCCAAAGCCGAAAAATTCTTGGCTAAATCGTACGGCATTTTGGTTTATCAAGACGATCTTTTATTCACAGCTATGGAACTGGCCGGCTACAACTGGGAATCCGTTGATAAATTCAGAAAAGCAGTGGGTAAAAAAATTCCCGCCGAAATGGCAAAACAGCACCAAATTTTCGTTCAAGGTTGCCAGACCCATTCCGGCATGACGGCCGAGCAAGGCGAAAGTATCTGGAATTTGTTTGAACCATTTCAGGGTTATGGTTTCAATAAAGCCCACGCCGCTTGCTATGGCCGAGTTGCTTATCAAACCGCCTACATGAAAGCCAACTACCCCGCTGAATATATGTGTGCGATTCTGACGGCCGAATCCGGAGACACGGAAAGAGTCGCCCAAGTTATTGAAGAATGCCAGCGAATGAAAATCCCTGTTTTACCGCCAGAAATAAATAGTTCATTTAAGGACTTTACGGTCATTAAGGGCGACAAAGACCAAATTCGTTTTGGGTTACTTACTATTAAAAATTTAGGCGAGAACATTGCTGACGCAATTATTACCGAACGAACAGCAAATGGACCATTTACTGATGTAGAAAATTTTGTCAGCAGAGTTAATAATAAAGACCTTAATAAAAAATCACTGGAGGCCTTGATAAAGTGCGGGGCTCTTGATTCATTTGGAGAAAGAAATACATTATTGTTCAATTTGGAAAATTTACTTACCTTTGCTCATGACAAGCAAAAAAGTAGCAGTATGGGTCAAGCCAGTTTATTTGGTGATGACCCAATCGCTCTACCCGCTTTTCGACTCAATATCACCACTCCTGCCCGCAACTCTGAAAAGTTAATGTGGGAAAAAGAACTTCTTGGGCTTTTTGTTTCCGCTCATCCCCTTCATGAATATGCACCGAATATGAGAAACGAAAGAGTTATCCCAATCAAAGATGCTAAACCAAATGCCACGAAACAAATCAGAATCGGCGGAATCGTGACAAAGGTCCAAAAAATTATGACTAAGACCGGACGACCGATGATGTTTGCTTGGGTTGAAGATCTTACTTCAAAAGTTGAAGTCGTTGTTTTCCCTAATGTCTATGAAAAAAATCCCGATATGTTTAAAGAAAATGCCATCGTCGTCGCCACAGGTAAAATCAACGACCGCGATGGTGCCCTCAAATTACTTTGCGACGATGCCAAACAAATTGCCATGCTGACCGGGTAGTGAGAGTTGCTGACTTTTTTGTATCTACTATTACTTCGTGAATTTGAAAGTAGAAAGTGCTTGAAGAACTTTTTGTTTAGAAGAAGTTGTCCAGGTTGCCTTCAAAAAGTACTGATTATTGTTATTAGACAAAAAACTAGAATCACCGCTGACAGTAAGCCCACTTGTGGTTACACAGCCCATAAACGATCCTGCAGCAGTACTAACCTGAGTCAACGTGCCCACAGAAGAGCAAAGACCACCACCAAAATCAAAATTTTCGTAGATAGTTATGCTTCCTTCGGATCCTTGAATGGCAACCTCGCTCTGTAATCCTTGATCAGAGTTTACTTTTGATGTCCATATAGAGGGATATTGCACAGAGTATCCATATTTGGAGCTAGTATACGTTTTCCAATCAGTAGTAGCGCTAGGTGCCGGCGTTGGAGATTTAATAGCTTGCACTGTTTTTGTCGGAGTCGGAGTGCTTGTTTGTTGGACCACTTGAGACGATTTATTAACAAACGCAAAATAACCAGCTACACCGACCGCTACGACGACAACTGCTAAGATTATTTTAATCATCCCGTTAGAAATTTTACAAGCCGTCCACCGCTTTGAAGTGGTAGAACTAGCAGGTAATCTTAATTAATGATACCTGAAGTTTACCCCCCATAGGGATTTGTCAACGGCCGTCTGGAGTAGTATAATGGCATAAATAGCAACTAGTAACTAAAAATGGCCAAAAACAGAAAACAAATAATCTATATAAAAGGCAAGCATGGCACTTTTAAGTGCATGTTTACTTGGTATAAGGAAGACGGTGGCTATTATTTCGTGGATGTGCCAGGGTTGCCAGCAACTCACACATTTGGGAAGAACCTGACCGAGGCAAAGTATATGGCTAAAGACATAATAGATTTAATGTGCGAGGAACTAATCGAGAGCAATAATATTATTATTGATGATAAAAATATGGCAATTGGTCGTATTCCTCGTTCACGAGTGATCAGTGTCGGATAAATGAGCATTGTGCCGATGGTAAAACCAAAAGAACTCATAAAAGTCCTGCTTAAGGCGGGATTTAAAATTATCAGACAGACAGGAAGCCATGTCCGTTTAGAACGTCAATTTGATAGATCAATACGAGTTACCGTACCCATCCACAATAATGACCTCCCGAGAAGATTATTAATGGATATTTTGAAGCAAGCCGGTCTGACTGTGGAAAAACTAAAAGAATTGTTATAATCAAAGAATACCATGGAAAGCTCTCTTGAACATCTTCGCCACTCACTCGCCCACCTTTTGGGTGCAGCGGTTTTGGATTTGTATCCCGGTTCTAAATTAGCCATTGGACCCGCCATTGATGACGGTTTCTACTATGACATAGATATCCCGGAAAAGGTCTCGGATGCCGATTTACCAAAGATTGAAGACAAGATGCGCGAAATTTTAAAAACCTGGGAAATATTTGAACACTTTGAAATAACACCAGAAGAAGCAAAAATTATTTTCAAAGATAATCCTTACAAAATAGAACTAATTGAAGAATTAGAAAAAATCAACCAACCTATTAGTATTTATTATTCTGGCCCCAAAAAGAACATCCCCACAAAAAAGGATTTACTAGAAACTGTAAACTGTAAACTAGAAACTGGCTTTATTGATCTTTGTCGCGGTGGTCATGTTGAAAAAATTAAAGATATTGAACCCAAGACCTTTAAACTTTCTCGTCTTGCCGGTGCCTACTGGCGCGGTGACGAAAAGAACCCCCAACTCACCCGTATTTACGGTTATGCTTTTGAAACAAAAGACGAACTCCAAAAACATATCACCATGCTTGAAGAAGCCAAAAAACGCGACCACCGAAAAATAGGCAAGGAATTAAAACTGTTCACTTTCAGTGATTTTGTGGGACCGGGTTTGCCGTTATGGCTCCCGAATGGAACCGTAATCGTTGAGGAACTAGAAAAACTTGCTAAACAAACTGAGTTAGAAGCTGGTTATCTTCGAGTTCGCACACCCCATATCGCAAAAGAAATCATGTATAAAACCTCTGGACATCTACCTTACTATGCGGATAGTATGTTTCCACCGATGGTTATGAAAGATGAGGACGGCAAAGAAGAGACCTACTACCTTAAAGCAATGAACTGCCCACATCATCACCAAATCTTCGCATCTGAACCTAGAAGCTACCGTGATCTCCCACTCCGCCTTGCTGAATACGGCACCCAATATCGTTATGAAAAAAGTGGAGAATTATTTGGACTGATGCGTGTACGCATGCTCTCTATGAACGATGCGCATATTTATTGCACCCCGGAACAATTTGCATCGGAGTTCCACGCTGTCAATGATATGTATTTAAAATATTTTGAAATATTTGGATTTAAAAAATATGTCATGCGTTTCTCAACCCATGATCCAGAAAAATTAGGCAAAAAATATTTAGATAATGCTGAACTTTGGAAAAAGACCGAGGATATGGTCCGAACCGTATTAATTGATAGTAAAATTCCTTTTCAGGAGGTCAAAGATGAAGCAGCGTTTTATGGACCAAAGATTGATGTTCAAATCTGGAGCTCAATAGGACGGGAATTCTCAATCGCAACTAATCAAGTTGACTTCGGTGTCCCAGAAAGATTTGGTTTAACCTATACCGACACTGATGGAACTGATAAAACACCGATTGTTATTCATCGTGCCCCACTGGGTACTCACGAACGTTTTATAGGATTTCTGATTGAACACTACGCTGGCGCGTTTCCATTGTGGCTCTCACCTGTTCAAGTGGCGGTCATCACTATTTCCGAAAACCAACAGGCCTGGGCTGAAGCCGTGGTTCATAAATTAAAACACGCCGGTATCCGCGCCGAACTTCACAATCAAAACGAAACTCTTGGTAAAAAAATCCGTAACGCGGAAATGCAGAAAATTCCTTATCTGTTTGTGGTCGGAGACAAAGAAGTTGAGACCCAATCCGTTGCCGTCCGTAAACGTTCACAAGGTGATGTGGGCACAATGCGTATAGATACTGTCGTTGCCCAACTCAAAGAAGAGATTGAACTCAAAAAATAGATGGTCCAACAAAAGATCATCGTTATCGTCGGTCCCACGGCTTCAGGAAAATCTGATTTATCTATTAAGTTAGCCCGGAAATTTAATGGCGAAGTTATTTCCGCCGATAGTCGGCAAGTTTATCGTGGAATGGACATAGGGACAGGTAAAGTTACAAAAAAAGAACAAAAACTTGTCCCCCACCATCTTTTGAATATCGCGAATCCAAAAATTATTTTTTCTGTATCTAAATTCAAAAAACTAGCTCAACAAAAAATCAAAGATATTTTAAAAAGAAACAAGCTTCCCATAATCGTCGGCGGAACGGGACAATACATTGATACACTTATCTACGACTTGGCCCTGCCTGAAGTACCGCCTAACTATAAATTGCGCGCGAAACTTGAGAAACAATCCACGGAACAACTTTTTGCCCGTTTACAAAAGCTTGATCCCGAACGGGCAAATAATATTGATCGCTATAATCCCCGTCGACTTATCCGCGCTTTAGAAATAGTAATCTCCACCGGCAAACCTGTTCCTTTCTGGTCTACTAACCCCTACTCCCTAAGCCCCAAACACTATAATGTTCTCTGGCTTGGGCTGAACCCAAAAGATTTAGACAAAAGAATCTCCACTCGCCTTTCGGCTCGCATTAAACAAGGTATGATTGCTGAAATTAAGAAACTCCATATCGCAGGGGTATCATGGAAACGATTATATGATTTTGGTCTTGAATACCGCTGGATTGCAAGTTATCTCAAAAATGAAATATCAAAAATCAAAATGGAAGAAGAATTATTGAGAGCAATTAACCAATACTCAAAACGCCAAATGACTTGGTTTAAGAGAAATAAAAAAATCAATTGGCTTTCTTCATTAAATAAAGCCGAAATACTAACGGCAAAATTCTTGAAGAGTTAAGCCGCAATCTTATTTTTCTCCTTTTCTAAGGGTGCTTTTTGAGAATCAACTTGCTGTTGCTTTGTTTTATGATTTATCTCAACTGGTGTCGGTTGTTGCTCAAGAGCATTAATTGATCTCTCAATATCCTTAAGTATTTGTTCTTTATAAGCCATCCGTTGACTGAACTCTCGTCCTCGTCCCCAATTTATAAGTTTAGCAAAAAATTTTCTCATTTATTAAGTTTATTTTTTATAAGTTCTTCTAAAACCTGTGGATTCCCTTTTCCTTTTGACTCACGCATGGCCATACCAATGAGAAATTTGAGTGAGGCCTCTTTTCCTTTTTTATAATCCTCAACCGGTTTAGGATTAGCCAAGATTACCGCATCAACAACTGAATCAAGAGCACCGGAATCAGAAACCTGACTTAAATCTTTTTCTTTAATAATTTGCTCTGCATCCTGACCAGTTTCCGCCATTTCCAAAAGTACCGCTTTTGCACCAGTTGAAGAAAGTTCTTTGTGAAAAACTAGAACCATCAATTCAGCAAAATCTTCTGGATTTATTTTAAAACCGGACAAATCATTGATACTTATACCCTTCGCCTGAAATAGGGCTGGAAATTCAGTAACAATATAATTCGCGGAAAGTTCGTGAAGACGTTCAAGGACATGTGGTTCAATCGGCTCGTCTCCCTTTAATCCTTTTTTAATATGAAAATCTTTCGCAGCCAAATCTAACTCAGACGCCACATGGACATAATAATCCCCCAGATGTCTAGCAGATGTAAAATGGTCGGCTTGGGCGTCGGTGATACCATATAATTTTTTGAATCTTTCTCTACGTTGGGCCGGCAATTCAGGAAGCGTGGTCTTAATAGTTTCAATGTCCTTGGACTCAAAATGTAACGGCGGTAAATCCGGTTCAGGGAAATAACGATAATCATGGGCTTCTTCTTTGGAACGCTGACTGAACGTTTGTTTCTTGTTCTCATCCCAACCTCGCGTTTCAGCTACAACTTCTCCACCATTTTCAATTAATTCTTTCTGGCGAGTTATCTCATAATCAACCGATGCGGCGGCGGCGGCAATAGAGTTAAGGTTTTTAATTTCAACTTTTGTGCCGTATGAACCATCAGCATTCGTAAGTGAAATATTGACTTCAACCCGCATTAATCCTTTTTCCATATCAGCATCAGAGGCGCCGATATATTTCAGGATGAGCTGATATTCTTCTGAAAATAACCGAACATCTTGGCCGTTGGTAAAATCAGGTTCCGTCACTAATTCCATCAACGGAACACCGGCTCGGTTGTAATCCACCAGCGAGAAACCTCCCCCGACTGAAGCGTCGGGGTCACTCCCCATATGCTGAAGACGTCCTGCATCTTCCTCTAAGTGTATTCTGGTGATATTAATTTTTTTGCCGTTTTTAATTTCTAATTCACCATGTTCACATAGCGGTTTTTGATATTGGGAAATCTGATAACCCTTCGGCAAATCAGGATAAAAATAATTCTTGCGTTCAAAAAAAGTGTCGCTGGCGATGGAGCAATTCAAAGCCAAGCCGGTTAAAATAACCTTCTTGACCGCTTCTTCATTGATAACAGGAAGTGTGCCAGGATGACCCATGCAAATTGGGCAGACATTCCAATTGGGACGTTTTTCGTCAGGATCATTTGGAGAATCACAAAACATCTTCGTCTTTGTCTTGAGGGCCGCATGAATTTCTAAACCGATGACTGGCTGGTATTTCATACCAACCAATTTAGCATTATTTCAGGTAATAAAAAAGAGTTTGACCAATACGATAAAGGTGATAGGATTGGTCTGGTTTCTTTGACATTTTCAACAAAGGAGAACGCAATGCAAGGATATCTCAATCTTGCGAAACTTGTATTAAGCCAAGGTCGCCATCGTGTTTCAAGCGTTCAGGGTGTCGGTAATGTGGTCTATTCCGGACATGAACTGCGGTTCAGGCCAGCAGTGGAATTCCCCCTTGTCACCACAAAAAGTCTCAAGGTGTCATGGAAAGCAATCGTTGCCGAACTTCTATGGTTCCTGAGTGGTTCAGATGATACCAAAGAACTCCATAAAAATAACGTACATCTGTGGGACGCATGGGCTACAAAGAAGATATGCGATCAATATGGTCTACCCGAGGGAAAACTTGGACGTATCTATGGCCCACAATGGCGGACATGGCGTGGAGTTAACGGAAAGATTGTTGACCAGATTTCCAATGTAATTGAAGAAATAAAAACTCGACCCGATTCAAAACGGATGATGGTCACCTCATGGAATCCGGCAGAAGTTGATGACGTGTTTATCGCTCCGTGCCACGGCATCTTCAAATTTGTGGTAGCTGAAGGCGTCATTGATCTGTGTATGATGCAACGGAGCGCCGATCTTCCCATCGGTGTACCGTTCAATATTGCATCATACTCACTTCTTCTTCTTATGGTATCCCAAGTAACGGGGCTCACCCCGGGAACCTTCAGTCATTACCTGACAGACATCCATGTTTACGACGATCAAATCGATCTCCTAAGAGAACAGATTTTGCGGGAACCTCGGACACTCCCAAGAGTTGCCTTGAATCCCGCCGTGAAAAACATCTTTGATTTCAAACTTGACGATTTCACCTTGGAAAATTACGATCCGTATCCTTCAATCAAGTATCCGGTAGGAGTTTAGAGGGCACCATGAAAAAAGTTGTTGACACTCATTATGCTAAATCGGCTGAATACGGACAGGTCATAGAGACCATCAGTCAAAAAGGTGTCTGTCCGTTCTGTCCTGCCAATTTCCGTTATCACAAGAATCCAATCCTGCGACGTTCAGGTAATTGGTTCATTACGAAAAACAGTTGGCCATACAAAAAAACCAACCATCACTTCTTGATAATCAGCACCCGACACAAAGAACACCTTGATGAAGTCAAGGAAAAGGACTTTGCGAGTATTCTGATCTTGTCGCGCTGGGTTGTTCGGAAATTCAAGATTTCGGGTGGAGCACTGGCAATGAGATTTGGAGAAACATCTCATACAGGAGCGACGGTCTGCCATCTCCATTGCCATTTAGTCGTACCCAAACTGAATCGTAAAACCAAACGAGCTCAGACAGTCATGTTTCCAATCGGTTAAAAGCCCCGGGTGCTGCACGCAGCGCCCGGGGCTCTTTCATTCCACTTTTATTATTTCTACTCCTTTTGCTTTGAGAATGTCCACACCATCAAGTGATGCGTGCCCACCCTTGAAAAACAAGCGCTTCACTCCTGAAAATGCAATCAGCTTCGTACAATCAGGACAAGGAAAGACCGTTACATAGAAATCGGCACCACTAAGTATCGGTCGTAGCACTTCAGCAAACACTGCTTTCTCCGAATGGATTGCCGAAGAAAACTCACTACGAGTTCCCGCCTTGATTGAATCTCGTGGATCCCCGTTAACATACGGCGTGTACTCAGTTGGAACGTGTTTATTGTACCCTTTAAGTATCTCCCCCGGTCGGCTTTACAAGGATTGAACCCACTCTCCGCCACCAATCTGAACTGGATTGGGATTCAATCTCGGCATCATTCATATGACGACGGTCTTCTTCGGATATAGAAACACGATCGTGTGGAACATCGTGGGAAGAAAGCACATTGCTTTCTTCCCATCGAAGAAACGTGTTTTCGAGCGTAACTTCAACACCAGGCAAGTAACGTTCCACAAATCGCTTGGTGATTGCTTCATTAGCCGTGATGACGCGAATTCTCCCCCCTGTATTCACTATATGCGCTAGCTCTTGACGATTTAGAACTTTCACACTTAAACCCCTGACAAACGGTGCCAGAATTTCTTGTGTCGTCTTAGGATCTAGAGCCCGTAATTCTACGTGCTCTGCCAACTCTTCAACAAAATCCTTTCCAAGTATATAGGTTTGAACCCATTGATACTTGGCGATTATATCAAGGTATCCTGAATGGATGACCGGAATATAGAGAATAAGAATTGTCTTCATTCTTTTCCTCCGGCCAATTGCTTCATCATTTCCGGATTCCCCTTGATGAGCTTCTGGATGATCCCCGTTGAAGAAGTGCTTTCAGCTTGTCTTGGCAACACAATAAGTTCACCGGAAAACCTTTGAATATCCGCACAGGTAAATTCCCCTCTCAAGTGCAACTTTCAGTAGTAGCTTCTCTCTGTTTCTCTTTTAATATACCGGATACTTGTGCTACCTCATACGCGCTC